>Ga0182024_10020862_pt1 | contig 11938 bp, 10 predicted proteins | sample P32metaG_FD_120480 | JGI IMG/M metagenome (GOLD analysis project Ga0182024, IMG submission 120480) | Permafrost microbial communities from Stordalen Mire, Sweden - P3-2 metaG (Illumina Assembly) | ecosystem: Environmental > Terrestrial > Soil > Wetlands > Permafrost | place: Sweden: Stordalen... | reverse complement strand
ATCCGGCTCGATCATGACGCGTGCATACGCTTTTTCAGCCGTGACTTGCTCGATGTCGAGCCGGTCCGGATCGTGCTGATACCTCAATCCCTGCACATCCAGCCGATCCCAATTCACGAAGTCATCGTGCAGCGCGTTGTCGACGGTGTGCAGCTTTGCAACGCTGAGATTGCCGCTGAAGTCGATGGCGGGCTTGCTCTGGCCGTAGCGCACCTTGGCATCGCCGCTCAACGCGCCGCTCAGCAGCGTCATCGAAGTACGCTGACCGATGTAAGGCTGCACTGCCGCCAATTCGATGCCCGCAAGCTTCACGCTCAAGTCCGCAGCCAGAGGCTTGGGGGTAATCTGGCCGTCGACGTTCAGCGACCCGGACTCGTTGATCTTGGTGTCGAGCGTCAGATGCACCGGCTTGGCGAAATCCAAGCTCGCATCGGCGACGGTAATCGAGAAAGGCGCGAGCACCACGCTGGCTGCCGGCCGCGTACCGCGATCCTCTGCGGAAATATTCGCATCGCGGAGCGCGATCTCATGCAGGCTCACATTCCACGCCCGGCCGGCGCTCGGCGGCGGGGCGGTGGCAGGGGCGGCGGGCGGCGCGGTCGGGGCTGGCGTAGTCGTCGTCGGGGACGTATCGATTGGCGCCGGCGCAAGTGCGGCCAACTTCATCAGATTGAGCGAGCCATCCGCTTCCAGCCAGGTGATGAGCTTCAGACCACTCAAGGTCAACGAATCGACGCGCGCCGTCTGAGCGGCGAGGTCCACACTGGTGTTGCTCACCAGCAGTTGCGGGAGCGTCACCCAATCGACATCGGCATTCCTGGCCCTGACGGTGAGGTTGGAAACCGCCATTTTCGAGACGTCGACCTTTAAATCGACCGCGTCCCGCAAGGCGAACTTGTAGGTGGCGTTCAGATCGATGCTGCCGGAATTGACCAGGAAATTCAGCTTGTCCTCCAGATATTCCCAGATGGTGTGCGCCTGCAGGCCGTCGATCTGGAACTCGCCGTCCGACTCGATCGGCTGCACCGAAACATGTCCATGCCACTCCACCCGCTCGCCAAGTTTCGATGACCCCGTGAAATTGAAGCGGCCGCCGTCGACGCCGGTGGTGAAGTCATGCAATTCGAAGTTGATGGGCTCGACGCGCGCCGCGAAATCGGAGGGATGGGCCCGATCATCATAGGTGAGCAGGCCATCACTCACCTTGAATGAGCCGATCCGCAGCGCCGGCACCGACTCGTCCTTCTTTGGCGCGGGTTTGGGTGGGGTGGATTTCGGACTGAGCTGCATGAGGTTTAGCTGCCCATCCTTCGCCGTGATGGCGTTGACGAAGGGCTTTCCGAGATCGATGTTCGCGAACGAATAGGCGCGGTGCCAGAGCGAGGACACTTCGAAATCGATGAAGAAGCGATCGAAGCCCAACAATTTCTCGCCGCCGGCGTCAGACAGCGAGAAATCCTTGATCTCGAGCTGCAGCAGGAAAGGATTGAAGCGCACCTGGCCGACCTGCGGTTTGATGCCCGGCAGGGTCTTGGGGATGTCCTCCATGAGCGCATTGCGCAACACGCGCGGCACCAGGAGAAAGCCCGCGAGCCCGTACAGCACGACGAGCAGCACGATCACGGCGGAAATTCGCAACGACTTCGTTTTGGTGAAGTTCGGCAAAGGGATCGTCCTGCTGAGCCCCCATCGGCGGAAGGGTCTAGTCTAGCAAAAGAAACTCATCGTTTATTACGTTGGATCAACCGCTTGCGTTTGCGGACCTGCCGGGGCGTGAGCGGGTTTTTCTTGCCTGCGTAAGGATTCTCCTCACCGCGGAAGTTCACTCGCACCGGCGTACCCATCAAATCGAAGGCTTTGCGATACACGTTCACCAGATAGCGGCGATAGGCATCGGGGACATGATCGATCTGATTGCCGTGAATCACAACCACCGGAGGATTACGGCCGCCCTGGTGAGCGTAGCGCAGCTTGATGCGCCGTCCGCTGACCAGCGGGGGCTGATGACTTTCGATGGCCGCTTCCAGCACGCGAGTCAACTCCGGCGTGCTCATATCGCGCATGGCCGCGGCGTACACGTTGCGCACCGAAGCAAACAGTTCCCCGACGCCGCTGCCGTGGCGCGCCGAAATGAAGTGCAACGGGGCGAAATCCGCGAATTGCAGCCGTTGCACCAATTGTCCGCGGATCAGGTCGCGCTGTTCCATGGGAATGTTGTCCCACTTGTTGACCGCCAGGACCAGCGCCCGCCCCTGCTCCAACACCGTGCCGAGCAGGCTCGCATCCTGCTCCGCCACCGTGTCGTGGGCGTCCATGACCATGACGACCACATGCGCGCTTTCAATTGCCTGCAACGTTTTGATGACGCTGAACTTTTCGACCGCCTCCTCGACGCGCGAGCGGCGCCGTACCCCGGCCGTATCGATCAACGTGTAATGCTCGCCGTCGCGCTCGAACGGCACCAGCACGGCATCGCGGGTCGTGCCTGGCTGGTCGAACTCCACCATGCGATTTTCGCCCAACAGGCGGTTGATCAGGGTGCTCTTGCCGACGTTGGGCCGGCCGATGATGGCCACCTTGATGCCCGTCATTTCCGGACCATCCTGCGGATCGGGAGTCAGACCCGCGAGCGACGTCTCGAGCAGCGAAATCACGCCTTGGTCGTGTACCGCGGCGATCGGCAGCGGCTCCCCCAGGCCCAGTTGGTGAAAGTCGGCAACCGCCATGTCCTGATCGAAGCCCTCGGTCTTGTTGACCGCCAGGACGATTGGTTTGCCGCTGCGGCGCGCAAGTTGTGCGACGAATTGGTCCCGCGGCGTGACGCCCGCACGGCCATCGACGAGCACGATCAGCCGGTCGGCCTCCTCGATGGCGCGTTCGGTCTGCGCCACCATCAAGCCCTCGATCGCCTCGGCGTTTTCCACCAGCCCACCGGTGTCGACCACGATGCAAGGGACATCGGTGCGCCGTGCGAATCCGTATTGCCGGTCGCGCGTAAGCCCCGGCAAATCCGCCACCAAGGCATCGCGCGTCTGGGTCATGGCATTGAATAGGGTCGACTTGCCCACGTTGGGGCGCCCTATCAATGCGACGACCGGCAGCACTTTATTGAGTCGGCGCTGGCGTTGGCGCCGGTGCTGGAGTGGGCGCCGGTGCTGGTGGTGCGGGTGTTGCAGTTGGCGCGGGTGCGGGCTCTGCAGTCGGCGCGGTTGTCGGCGCGGGTACCGCCTCGGATGCCGGCGCGGCGCCGGCCGGTGCTGCATTGGCCGCGGGCAGCGGCGCCGCACGCGGCGTGGCGCGAAACGCCGCCAAGCTGCCACCGTCGGTGAGTACCACCACAGTGTCCTCGAAAGCGGCCGGAGCGCTCGAAATGCGCTGCTTTGCGACTTTCACCCGGGCCACGAGCTCACCGGTGTTCTTGTCCAGGAAATGCACGTAGCCCTGAAAATCGGCAATCGCTATGGCACTGTCGATCACGACCGGGGCGCTCACGGCGCGGCGTTTCACTTTCTCGTTGCGCCACACTTCCGAACCGTCCCGCTGGCGCATGGCGACGATGGTACCGTCGGACTGCGTCACGTAAATGTTCTGGTCGTCCGCCGCCAGGCCGCGGTAGCTCGACATGTCGTGCGACCACCATATCTGGCCGGAGTCGAGTGCCAGCATGGCGGTTCGGCCCTGGTAGCCTGCCGCAAACACGTTGTCTCCCACCACGTGCACCGCGGAGTCGATGTCGACGAGTCGATCGAGTTCCGTGCGTCCGTGGGGAGATGCCAAGGCCGTGTCCCACACGGTGTCGCCGTTGGTGAGCGACACTGCCATTACTTTGCCGTTGTCGAAGCCGCTGATGGCAACTTCCTTGGCGATGATGGGCGTCGCCGTACCACGCAAACTCAGGCGCGGCACCTGTTGCTCGACCGACCACATTTCCTTGCCGCTCTGCGAGTTGAAGCCATGCAGGCGCCCGTCCACGGAACGCAACACCACGGCGCTCTCGCCGACTGCGGGCGCCGACAGAAGCTCCGAGTTTACCCGCGTGCGCCACAGTTCCTTGCCCGTGGCGCCTTCGAACGCCGCAATGGCGCCCTTGCTCGAGCCCACGACCACCATGCCGAAACCGGCGGCAGGTCCGGCGGACAACGGCATCTTCAGTTTCTTCAGCCACACATGCTTGCCGGTATCCAACGACACTGCGACCAATTCGCCCTTGTGACTGGCCGCGAACACCAGCCCGTTGTCGATGGCAGGACCCAGTCCCAAGCGCAGCTTGATCTGCTTCTTGCCGCCGCCAACGCCTTCGCCCCAAATTCTCTTGACCGGCAGCGTCGCCGGAAAATCCACGAGCTTGGCGGGCGGCTCGACGTCTTTGTCCTTGGTGCAGCCCGCCGCGATCAGCATTGCCGCGGCTAGCCCAATGGGGAGTAAAAGACGCATTAGGGTTTGACCATGTTCAGTTTTTCCAAGTGCTTATCCACCGCGCCCAGATCGGCGAGTTTCATTTCCACCATGGCGGCATCAACCCCGCCAGCATCCGCCGCATCCAACGCAGCTTTGTATTCGGTGATGGCGCCGGCGGTGTCTTTTTTGACATACAGCGCATCGCCGTGAACCTCGTGGTAGCGACCCGCGAAGCTGCCTGGGTTCGCTTCCGACAATAGCTTGATCGCATCGTCGGGCTTGCCCTGATCGATCAGCACGCGCGCCAGCCTTAAGCGCGCGATCTGCCGCAATTCGGCGTCCTTGGAACTGCTCATGACCTCGGTCAGCGGCGCAACCGCATTCGCATCCTGGCCCGCGTCCAGATCGATGCGAGCCAACACCAGCTTCGCCTGATCCGCATATGGCGATGACGGGTAGTCCTTGATCAAGTCGGCGGCGGCCTGGCGGGATTTCGCGGCGTCGTTGCCCTGCAGCGTGGCGCTGAGCTGCGAGAACTGCCCGGCGGCCTTCAGACCGCGCTCGGTCTGGTAGCTCTGGTAGTAACGCCACCCGAACAGACCGCCGGCCCCGAGCAGCGCCCCGATGATCAGCACAGGCGCGTATTCACGCACATAGCGCTTTACTTCCTCTAATTGTTCGTCATCCGTCAGATCTTCCGCCATGTCTACTCCGCGTTCCCCGCCTTAAGACCCAACAACAGGCCCAAGCGTTCATTGATTCTCTCGAGGGGGCACTCCTCCTGCGCCGACTCCCGCCGCAGTGCCTTCACGGCAACCACTCCCCGCGCCACCTCGTCATCCCCCAAAACCAGGGCAAGCTGCGCACCGCTCTTGTCGGCACGCTTGAATTGCGTTTTGAAATTGCCGCCGCTCATATTGATCTGCAGCTTGAGCTGCGGCCATGCGTCGCGCAGCCGCTCCGCCAACAAGCAACCCGGCTGCTGCGCCCCTTCGCCGACCAGCACAAGATAGACTTGGGGCTGCTGGCGCGCCGCCGTCAGCCCCTGTTTCTCCAGCAGCATCACGATACGTTCCTGGCCCATGGCCCAACCGATGCCGGGCATGTCCGCACCTCCCAGCTGCGCCACCAGGCCGTCGTAGCGGCCTCCGGCGCACACCGTGCTCTGCGAGCCGAGCGCATCGGTCGTCCACTCGAACACCGTGCGCGTGTAGTAGTCGAGTCCGCGCACCAAGTGGTCATCCACGTGGTAATCGATGCCGGCGGCACGCAATTGGGCGCACAACGAGTCGAAGTGAGCGCGCGATTCGGCGTCCAGCGCGTCCATCAGTACGGGCGCACCGGCGATGATGCGCTGCATGTCCGGATTCTTGCTGTCGAGGATGCGCAATGGGTTGCCCTGCAAGCGTCGCTTGCTGTCCTCGTCCAACGAGGATTCATGCGCGCCGAAATAACCGGCCAACCGCTCGCGGTATAGGGCGCGCGAGGCCGGTGTTCCCAGGGAATTCAACAATAGCTTGAGGCGCGACAATCCGAGGCGGCGCAGCAGCCGGGCGGACAGCAGGATCATCTCCGCATCGATATCCGGGCCCTCGAAGCCGAAAGCTTCGGCGTCGATTTGATGGAATTGGCGAAAGCGGCCCGCCTGCGGGCGTTCGCGCCGGAACATCGGTCCCATGCACCAAAGGCGCAAGCGCCCTTCGCGCAGCATGCCATTGGAAATCACCGCACGCACGATGCCTGCCGTGGCTTCGGGCCGCAGGGTGATGTGATCTTCACCCTGGTCGATGAAGCTGAACATCTCCTTCTCCACGATGTCCGTGAAGTCGCCGATCGAACGCTTGAACAGCTGGGTCTGCTCGATCACGGGAACCCGAATCTCATCATAGCCGTAGCCGGCAAACACCTCGCGCGCGACGCGCTCGAGTTGCTGCCAGGCCGCGATCTGTGCGGGCAACACGTCGTGCACGCCGCGCAAGGGCTCGATGATCTTGGTCAAAGCGCGTCTCCGGCCAGCTAAGGCGGTCGTGCGGGCGTCTGCTCGCGCCGCAGGACGCCGTCGGCGCCCGCTTCGAAACGAGCTGCGTCGCCTGAATAAAACTGCGGCCCGATCGCGACCGCGCGGCCGTTGATCTCGAGCTGCACACCGCTGCCCGAGCGCAGGTACACGTGCAGAGGCGCAGTGCCGGCGATGGTCTTCACGGTGTTGGCGGAACCGTTGCCTGCGAAGGCCTTATTTCCCAGTGCATCGCGCACATCGACCCATGAGTCCGCGGTAAAACTCAAGCGCAGGCGGGCCCGCCCAGGGGCAGGGGTCTGCGGCGCACTGCCGCTCGCAGCGTTGCCCGCCGCAGGCGCGTGCGCAGCGCCGCCCGGCACGGCGCCGCCCAGCACGGCGCCGCCTGTACCCGCCGCGGCAAGTGCGCGTGGTGCGTAGTCTTGAGCCGTCAAGGCAGGTGCCGAGGGTCCGTCGATGGCATCGACGTTCGCAGCCGATGCGGGCTCGGCGGCCTCCGCCGCCGAACTCGCGGGAGACGCGCTGCTGACCGGCGTTCGCTCTCGCTGATGCCACGGCTGCCACCACATGACGCCGATCAGCACCAGCACCGCCGCGAGACTGGCAGCGGCTTGGCCGGGCGAGACAACGCGCGATGGTGCCCCGCCATGCCGCGAGCCGACCGGAATGTTGGATCGCTCCGGCGCGGGGGCCGCGGGCGGCTGCGGTCCGAACTCGGACATGATCTCGGCGACCGGCAAACCCAGCATCGCCGCGTATCTTTTCAGGTGACCCTTGGCATATACGATGGGGCCGATGCGCGCATAGTCGCCCGCTTCCAAGGCATCGATCACCCACGCGTCCAAGTGCATCTCGTCCGCGGCCTTCTGCGCGCTCAAGCCTCGCCGTTCACGCTCAGCTTTGAGCCGCTCGCCGGGCGTCGGTTTCGGATCGCTCATCGATCGACGCCGGCGCGCATGTTCCTCGCCTGATCGGAATCCGGAAAATCCGTCTGCACGCGATGTGCGAACGAGGCGGCGCCGGCGCTGTCGCCGAGCTTGCGGGCGGCGCGGAAGCCCAGCCACAAAACCTCGGGCGTCGGCGGATTGGCCGCAAGATACTGCTGCACCATATCGCGCGCTTCCGCCGTGTCGCCGCGGTCAAAGGCTATGTTGCCAAGCTGCAGCTGCGCCTCCGGCATGTTTGGACGAATCGCCAGCGCGCGATTGAAGTAGCGCTCTGCGTCCACCATGTCGCCCGTGCCTCGCAGGCACACGCCGGCGTTGACCAGCGCCACTTCGGGCGTTTGATACAACGGGCTGTCGGCTATCGCCGCGAATAACTTCTCGCCCGCCTGGGCCTTTCCAGTCCGGCACAAAAAGCCGGCATAGGCATTTACGATGTTCGGATCACTCTTGCCGAGGCGGTATGCGGTCGAATAACTGTGCTCTGCCTTGTTGATGTCGCGCACCCGCTCGTACACCAGGCCGGCCGTCATCTGCACGTTCGGGTTCTGCGGATCCTGGCTGAGCGCCCTCTCGATGAAGCTGCGCGAGTCCAGCAGCTTGCCGAGTTTCATGTACTCGATCGCCAGCTGCATATTGCTTTGCGCCATCTGCGCCGCGGAGGCTTTCTTGAATCCCGAATTGTTGTGTGCGCAGGCCACCAACGCCATCAGCACGACGGGTAGCGCCGCCCTGCAAGCCGCGGCTTTCATCGGACCCGTGCCTCGCTGCGTGCCCCGGGCAGCTTGCTGCCGAGGCGCACCAGGGTTCGATCCGTCACGCGGCCCGCCAGCTGTCCGCAGGCCGCGTCGATGTCATCACCGCGCGTGCGGCGCGTGGTGGCAATCACGCCGTGCTCGTTGAGAATGTCCCGGAACTTCAGTATCACCGGCGCGGGCGAGCGGCGGTAGCGTGTCCCGGGGAAAATGTTGAACGGAATCAAATTGAGCTTCGCCGGGCGTCCCTTCATCAGACGCGCCAACTGCCGCGCATGCTCCGGCTTGTCGTTCACGCCGTCCAGCATGACGTATTCGAAGGTGATGCTGCGCCCGTTTTGCTTGTCGATATAGTGCCAGCAGGCGGCAAGCAGCTCGGCGATCGGATGTTTGCGGTTGATCGGCACCAGCTCATTGCGCAATTCATCATTTGGCGCATGCAGCGACACCGCCAGTGCCACGTTGCACTCCTCGGCCAACTTGTAGATTTGCGGCACCAATCCTGAGGTGCTCAAGGTGACTCGCCGGCGCGACAGGTCGTAGCCCAGGTCGTCGAGGAAAATTCGCATGGCAGGCACGACGTTGCGGTAATTGGCCAGCGGTTCGCCCATGCCCATGAACACGATGTTGGTTATGGTGCGGCCATCGGCACGCGCCTGCGTCAATTCGCGGTGCGCCAGCCAAACCTGGCCCACGATTTCCGCGACACTCAAGTTGCGGTTGAATCCCTGTTGCGCGGTCGCGCAAAACGAGCAGTCCATGGCGCAGCCGACTTGGGAGGAAATGCACCGCGTGCCGCGGTCCGGCTCGGGAATGTAAACGGTCTCGATGCCCTGAACTTGATCCATGCGCAGCATCCATTTGCGCGTACCGTCGTTCGACAGCTGCTGTGCGACGATCTGCGGCACGGAGATTTGCGCGACCTCGCTCAATTGCGCTCGGAAATCCTGCGCCAGATCGCTCATCACCGAGAAATCCGCGGCGCCGCGCCGGTAGATCCACTTCATAAGTTGGCGGGCGCGGAACGGCTTGGCGCCGAGACGCTCGGCAACGAAAGCCTCGAGCTCGGTCCGCGCCAGCCCCAACAAATTCGTGCGATCGCCGCTCACGTGGCTTCAGGTCCCCTTATTTTCGAACTTGTGCAGCGCTACGCTAGGGCGTGCGCGGGCACAGCTCAATTTCGCGAAAGAAATACGCAATCTCGCGTGCCGCGGTGTCCGGTGCATCCGAGCCGTGAACGATGTTCTCATCGATGCTCGTCGCCAGGTCTGCGCGAATCGTGCCCTTGTCCGCCTTCTTCGGATCAGTGGCGCCCATGACGTCGCGATTCTTCGCGATTGCGCCCTCGCCTTCCAGAACTTGGACCATGACCGGACCGGAAATCATGAAGCGCACCAGATCCTTGAAGAAAGGCCGCTGGCGATGCACGGCGTAGAAACCCTCGGCTTCGGCTTGGGACAGTTGCATCATGCGCGCCGCGACGATTTTCAAGCCGACCGCCTCGAAACGCCGATATACCTCGCCGATCAAATTGCGGCCGACGCCGTCTGGCTTGACGATGGACAGGGTACGCTCGATGGACATGACAACCTCGGGTCGGATTTTAAGGACCGCGCAGTGTACTGGAGTGAGGACCCTCTAGCAATCCAAATGACCGCCGAAGTGCCTGTATTGATTGGAAAAACCGCGAATTCTCAAGCGATCGCAGTGGGCCGCGGGCAGCGCTAGACGTTAAAGCTCTCGCCGCAGCCGCACTCGCCTTTGGCTTTGGGATTCTGAAACTTGAAAGCCTCGTTTAGCCCCTGCTTCACGAAATCGACCACGGTACCGTCGATCAGCGGCAAACTGGTGGGATCTACTACGACTTTGACGCCTTTCGCTTCGAAAACGGCGTCATCAGGATTGATCCGGTCAGCATAATTTACGACATAAGCAAATCCGGAACAGCCGGTTTTCTTGATTCCTACCCGCAGGCCGAGTCCGGTTCCGCGCTGCGCCAAATGTGAACGCACTCGATCGGCCGCCGATTCCGTCAACATGATTGCCATACCGTGCTGTCCTCCTAATGCGGTTCAGCTTAAAAGCTCAGGCATACATAACACGACGCCCGGTGACCTGCACGGAATTGGGGCGCGTTTTTCATTACAGCTCCGTCAGGCCAGGAAGTGGGGTCGTCAGGCGGCAGAGTCAATGGCGGCCCTCGAAACGGCGAGCCAGGCATCCTCCACGATCAATAACCGTCCCAGCTTTTCCTGGGGGACTTCGAATCGCTCGCACAATGCCTGGACCGGCTCCGGCAAGGCGGCCCGCAGCAAGCCGCCGCCCGCCTGTTCCGCCACCCAGGCCGCAACCGCAATGGTATGTGGGCAACCGAACGCCAGAAAACGCGCGCTCAGGAGTTGCTCTGCCATCACCTGAATGTCGAATTGTACCCAAGTGCCCCGTTCCCGCCGGCCCGCGCTGCCGCGGAACACACCATCGGCCGCCGGCATGCCGGCGGCCAAGAGCACGCCGACGCCCGGCGTCGACTCGAAATAGCGGCGCGTCAAATCGCTGTACTTCATGAGCCCGCGACGCGGCGCAGCCGCGGCACCGCTTCGCTCAAAACCGCTATGGCAATGTCGACCTCTCGCTGCACGGTGAAACGTCCCAGTCCGAATCGCAAACTACTCTCGCTCAGGCGGTCGCTTCTGCCCAAGGCACGCAGAACATAGGACGGCTCCTGGGTGGCGGACGTGCAGGCGGACCCGGTCGACACGGCGATGCGCTCGCGAATCGCGGCGAGCAGACTTTCACCCTCGACTCCCTCGAACGAGACGTTCAGCAGGTTCGGCACCACGTGCTGCGGATCGCCATTGCGCAGCACGCCGCCGATCGCCGCCAAACCGCGCCACAAGCGGTCGCGCAAGTCCCCGATGCGGCGCCTCTCCGTCACCGACATCTCACAGGCCAGTTCAAAGGCCAAACCCATGCCGACTATCTGATGTGTGGCCAGCGTCCCGGAACGCAGCCCACGCTCCTGGCCTCCGCCCAATTGCAGCGCGGTGAGATGCACGCTGGCTCGGGCGCGCAGCGGAGTGCGCGCGCCGCGCGTCGATACCAACAAAGCGCCGGCGCCCTTGGGCCCGTACGCCTTGTGCGCCGACAGCGACATCAAATCCACGCCGGCTGCGGCGAACTCGACATTGCACTTGCCGACCGCTTGCGCGGCATCGACATGCAGCCACGTGTTGCCGTGCTGGGAGCAGACCTCGGCCATCGCGGCAACGTCCTGTATCACGCCGATCTCGTTGTTGACCTGCATCAGCGACACCAGCACCGTATCCGGCCGCAGCGCGGCGGCGAGCTGCTTAGGATCGATGACGCCGCCGCCGTCGGGAACGAGATAAGTAATCTTCCAACCGCGCCGCTCGAGCTCGGCGCATGGGTCGAGAACCGCCTTATGCTCGGTGCGCGAGGTGACGATATGGCGGCCGTGGTCGCGGTAATAGCGCGCAACGCCGAATATCGCGAGATTGTTCGCCTCCGTGGCGCCCGAAGTCCACACGACCTCGTCAGGGTTCGCGCCCACGGCAGCTGCGACCTGCATCCTCGCAGCCTCGATCGAGGCTGCGGCCGCATCGCCGTAGCTGTGGCTGCTGGAGGCAGGATTGCCGAATTCGGCGTCAGAACTCAAGGTCTGCGCCATGCGGGCCGCCACCCGAGGATCCACCGGGGTGGTGGCGGCGTTGTCCAGGTATGCCGGCAATTCGTTCATTTCCCGGATCGATGCGCCGACTGGCTCCTGCGGCCCTGCACGGCGCTCAAGATGCCGCGCATGATGT
>Ga0182024_10020860_pt1 | contig 11939 bp, 11 predicted proteins | sample P32metaG_FD_120480 | JGI IMG/M metagenome (GOLD analysis project Ga0182024, IMG submission 120480) | Permafrost microbial communities from Stordalen Mire, Sweden - P3-2 metaG (Illumina Assembly) | ecosystem: Environmental > Terrestrial > Soil > Wetlands > Permafrost | place: Sweden: Stordalen... | reverse complement strand
GAGCTTCTCGCACTGGCTCGCGGCGCTGCTCAAGCGACTGTTCGGCGGCAGCTCCGAGTCCGCTGCCGCCACGACCACGGTTTCGCGCGAAAGTGAACGTGAGGAAGAAGAGGGCGATTTCGTGCTCGCGCCCGGCGGCTATCGCATCCGCGTTCCCAATCCCAATGACCTCAATGACTCGGTCGGCGAAGTGTTGCCGGAAGTGCGCGAGGGACTGAATCTGCTGCCTCCCTTGCCGACAGTGGTGATCGAACTGCTGCGCGAAATCCAAAATCCCAACTCCACTTCCTCGAGCGTGGCGGAAATCGCCGCCAACGACCCTTCGCTGGCCGCGTCTTTGTTGCGGACCGTGAACGGGGCGGCCTCCGGCCTTTCCCGGAAGCTGACCAGCGTTTCAGAAGCGGTCAGCTATCTTGGATTTGGCGTCGTGCGTTCGCTGGTCGTGCAGTTGCGGCTCGAGCAGGTCATGCCGACGCGCAATCCGGCCACCGCGGTCGAAAGCGAAGACCTCTGGGTGCATTCGCTGGCGGTGTCGTATATCGCCGATGCGCTGGCCGACCGGATCGGAGACGTGGATCGGGGATTTGTCGCGACACTGGGGCTTCTGCACGATATCGGCCGCCTCGCGATCGTGGCGCAATTTCCAGACCGCATCGCCGCTCTGCGTGCTGCCGCCGCCAACGGCGATTCCAGCGAATCACGCATGGATCGCGAGCGAAAAGCGTTTGGCGCCGACCACGCGGTCCTGGGAGCGACGCTGGGGCTGCGCTGGAAACTGCCGGCAGACCTTACTCAGGCGATTCGCTGGCATCATCAGCCGGAAAAAGCCTTCGAGGCACACGATCCGCTGGCGATCCGCAAGGCGGCCTGTCTCATACAGGTCGCCGATCAACTGGCCAAATACTGCTTTGCGTATTCATCTGACATGGAAATCGAAATGCCGCCGCAGCAGACATTTGATCTGCTGGGTCTTTCCCCGTCGATTCCGCGTCTGCTTGATGCCAGAATCCGCGCCGCGGCCGGCAAGGCGATTCTTCTGGCCGATGAGAGCAGCAAGCGCCCCGCCACTGCCGTGCGACCTTTCCTGAAGCTTACAATGCCCGCCGACGGCCCGTTGGCGGTGCAACGCTTGAACCCTGCGGCCGAGGGCCCGACGCGCCTCTCGGTCGGCGATCGCGGAGCCGAACTCTTCGATGCAAATCCGCAAGTCTGCCAATTCGGTCATACCAATAAGGCGCTCTCCCATGAATCGCCCCGGCTGCTGGCGCCGGCGACCGCCGAGGGAATCGACTGGCTGACAAAAGCGCTCATCCTGCAGTGGGACGAGCAGTCGGTTCCCGCGCGTCAGTATGCTCCGATGCGCACGACTCTCCGTGCCCTGATGGCAAACCTCGCCGCCCCCAAGGGTGAGATAGAACTCGTGCATCAGCAGACTGACGGACGGCTCGAAGTGGCCGTCCGCTCAGCGGAGCTTTCCTTCGCCCGCCGACTCGTGCATGCCTCTGCGGAAGTCGGCCCTCGAGTGCTGGAAGCAGAACTGGGCAACGTACTGAATCTCGGTTGGTTTGAAATCGAAACCAGCCAGGATGGTTCAGTATTGACTATTAGAACCCGCTAGTTTTTGGTAATGCGTCAGTTTGAATTGATCGTCGGGTGCCACAGGTCGCGGTACTCCGAGACCTGTGCCTGCGGTGAGCGCAGTCGAACTGAACACTGAAATCTTACCACTTCCCAGCCTCCCCCTTGGCTGACTTTTATCCCTCCGCCGACTACAATCGCCCTTCCGCGCCGCATTGGCGGCGTGCGCCCCATCTCTCTTGCGGAGAAGCCATGCGTCGAACTTATCTTGCTCTTCTGGCGGTCGTCTGCTCGGCTTGCGCGGCACAAAGCGAAAAACCCCCGACAACTCCCACGACACAACCGATTGCCGAGGCGCAAGTTCAGCCCGCCACGCCGCCGGGCGGTCAGAATCTACCGGCGCCCGCAACACAACCGGCCGCACAGGCCTCGACTCCCACCGCCCCTGAGACGCCGACCGCGGCTCCCGCCGCACCGGCGGCAGGGCTCGCGGTGGGCAACGCCGCTCCCGCGTTGACGCCGGCGAAGTGGATCAAGGGAGAGCCGGTGGACAAATTCGAGAAGGGGAAGGTGTACGTGGTGGAGTTTTGGGCGACCTGGTGCGGGCCGTGCAAAGCGAGCATTCCCCATCTGACTACACTGGCCGCGGAATATAAGGATATTACTTTCATCGGGCAGAACGTGTGGGAGCCGGACCAGGCGGCGGTGGAACCGTTCGTCAAGGAAATGGGCGACAAGATGGTATATCACATCGCCATGGACGACGGCGAGCACGGGAAGATGGACCAGGCCTGGATGTCCGCCGCCGGACAGAACGGAATTCCCACCGCGTTTGTGGTCGACAAGGAGACGAAGATCGCCTGGATCGGACATCCGATGGAACTGGAACCGATCTTGAAAGACGTCCAAGCCGGGACGTTTGATCCCGCCAAAGCCGCCGCCGCCAGGCAAGCCATGGAGGCGGCGAGCGGACAACTGCAGGCTGCGATGCAATCCGGCGACCCCGACAAAGTGCTGGCCAAGATCGATGAACTGACCAAGAGCAATCCGCAGATGACCGAGCAGCTGATCGGTCTCAAATATGGAATGCTGCTTCAGAAAAAGGACATCCCCGCCGCGATGGAAGTGGCGAAGCAGATGGTCGCCAAGTCGGACGATAACGCCGGGATTCTCAACGCCGTTGCCTGGTCGATGGTCGATCCCGAGCATCCGCTGGACAAGCCCGACCTGACGCTTGCCGAGAAGGCCGCCACGCGCGCCGTGGAATTGAGCAAGGGGGAGGATGCCCCGACTCTGGATACGCTTGCCCACGTCTACGCCGCGGAAGGAAAATTCGACAAGGCGGCCGAGACCGAAACCAAGGCGGTGGAGAAAAACACCGACACTCAGCTCAAGGACGATCTGGCGAAGAATCTGGACGGGTACAAGGCACAGGCCGCGAAGAAGTAAGCCAGCGCGACCACGCGCTTTCCAAAATTGTTTAGCCGCTGCCCGGAGGGCAGCCATCCATATCGCACAGGCGCGGAACCGCGCACGTTAATTGAGTTTGTTCACGGAGCCGCTTGTCCGCCGCTCATTCCGGTTTTCCCAGTCGCACACGCGCCGCCGCCAGCGCGGATCTTGATGCCATCGTGGGCATCGAGCACGCGAGCTTTCTGCATGCCGGCGAACGGTTCGGCGATCGACGGGTGCGCTATCTGATCGATTCGCCCAGAGTGATCGTGCGCGTTGCCGAACTCGATGAAAAAGTATCGGGTTGGATTTGCGGATTTGCCGTCACGCGATCGGCGCGCCCCTGGGGGCGCATCTACGCCCTGGCGGTCGATCCGGGCGCACGGGGCAACAAGATCGGCCGGCAACTCCTCACGGAAATGATCACAACGCTGCGCCAGCACGGCGCGGCTCGAATCTACCTTGAAGTGCGCCCCGACAATCACCCCGCCGTGCGGCTGTACGAAAAGTGCGGATTCGTTCCCTGTCGCCACATGGAGAATTACTACGGCCACGGGCTCCCGGCGCTGCGGATGATAAAAAATTGCAACTGATCCACGCGTCCCCCTTGACGGGGCGATTTTTTGGTTTTATATATCTACATTGCCGATAGACTTAATAGGCATTAAGGAGCCGGATATGTCGTGTTGTTGTCGTGGGGAACTGATTGGTGCGGAATTGAATTGAAAACAATGTCGAGCCGCGGCGTAGCGCCGGGGCGAAATCATCGGGATATAAGCATGCAAACTCATAAAATAAAAGGCTTTACAATCATCGAGAGGGCAACAGCGAATAGACGGAAACGCACCGCGTTTACATTAGTCGAGTTGCTGGTGGTCATCGGCATTATCGCCCTGCTGATCGCAATTCTCCTTCCTGCGCTGGCGGCGGCGCGGGAATCGGCCCGCACCATCAAATGCGCGTCCAATCTGCGATCGATCGGCCAGGCAATCGCCGGCTACATCGCTGAGAATCATGGGAAATTCCCTCCGTCAAACTTTTATTATGGCTTGAACATCACGGGCGGCAGCCAGCTCCCTGCAACGCCCACCCAGGGCTATGTTCACTGGTCAAGCCTCATTTACGGCACGAACTTCGCCCAGGGAGATGCGCGCTTCCTGACACCCGGCGGCTGGGAAATGTTTCAATGCCCCAGCCTCGACAACGGCGGCGTGCCCCCCGCCAATACCTACGCCGCCAACAGCGACGGCTTGACCAATGAGGCGGGCGCGGGCGTTATCGACCTGCAGGCCCCGCGCCTTTCGTACATGCTCAACGAGGCCCTGACGCCGCGCAGCATCTTCGTGACTGGCTTCCGCGCCAGCACGCGGCCGTACCACTTTGTCCCCGCTGCCGCAGTGGCCGACAGCTCAAACGTGATCCTCGCCACGGAGATGTGGGGATCACAGCAATTGATGCGGGCGACCAGCAACATCGACGGTTCGACCCCGGTCAGCAACGGCCGCCGCCCCGTCAGCGGCATCGACAAGACCTTGTGCAGCCCTGCGTTAAGCAAGGCGGACTCGGCCTACACGCTGCCCCTCACCGGTTCCTTCGGCTGGGCCACGGTGGACAGCCTGACGCCCGATCCCACGCACAACGCCGCCTTTCTGGGCGCCGGCATCCCGAACCCGAACACCACTCTCGATTTCGTCGGGCGCAATCATGGCAAGTACCAGCCCGGCGCTCTTGCCACCTCCAACCAAACCGGCTGGGATCTGCGCAAATCCAACTTCCTCTTCGTCGATGGACACGTTGAGACCAAGGGGATTTCCGAAACGCTGTATCCCATGAACCAATGGGGCGCAAAGTTCTACGATTTGCAGCAATAAGGCGCTGATCACAAAGGAACCGAGTTCAATCACCGCCGTAAACGGCAGCAAAACGCTTGGAGCACACATGGCACATCTCACCATTGAACTTGATGGGCAGCACGTCACGTCCCGACCACTCCAGACAACCCTGGATCTTGGCCGCTCCAGCCAATGCGGTCTTTCGTTTGCAAGCTCGTTTCTCTCCCGCAGGCATCTTCGCCTGGAACAGGCCCCGGAAGGATGGCGGGCGATCGATCTTGGCAGCACCAATGGCACATGGATCGGCGGGTCGAGAATTACCGACCATGTGCTCCAGGATGGCCAGGTGATCCAATTGGGCAATCTGGCTCTGACGTTTCACGAGCCGGCATCCTCGCGCGATCGCAGCCTTTCCCCCAAACATGACGACTCCCGGTCTGCGGAATCTGGCGCGAGTTCCGGTACACTTGCCGACGAGGAGATCGCGGAAATCCTGGGCCGACCTCATCGCGATTCGATCGATGAAGAATTCGCGGAGCCCAACGTTCTCGGAGATAAGCGGCGGCTCGGTCAGAGCGCTCCAGTGTCCCCGGCGGCGACGCGGGTTTCGTCGCCCGTTCCACCCAGGGCGCCGCAGACGAAAGCTCCCAGTTTATGGGAGATTGCGATGAAGCCGACACCGCCTTCTGCAACGCAATCGAATGACCGTGGCGAGAAATCCGCGGAAACTTTGCCCGAGTCCGTCGTCGATCAGCGCAATCCGGCAAAGCCATCCCTCCGTGGACGATGGAAGGATCTGCTGGTTCGTTTCGATACCGATATCAAGTTCAAGGGCGGCGTGACTCTGGGACTCATCGCCCTGCTCGGCCTGGGGGCGTTCTACTGCCTTCAGTCCAATGGATTTGCACGATCCAACGAGCCGCGCCTCAACCCCGCCGCTCTGAACTCACAAGCACAGACGGCATCGCCCGCCAGCCCTGCCAATGCCTTGCGCGATTTGCCCGTGTAAGTCTAAACAATAACGACGGAGGGAAGACGCCGATCCCGTTCAAGATCAGCGCAATCGGCACGATCGCGTTCGATTTTGTTGTTGGCGATCAGAAGGTAAAAGCGACGGGCAGGCTCAGCGCCAATGGCGAGACGATTTCAGGCGCCTGGAAATCCGTCGCCGACCAGGGCAAGCTGGGCCACGGCGAATTCACCGGAACCCAAACTTGAATAGATGGCGCCCCACCCCCATTGCTTGACGTTTTCTGCCGGCGGAGCAAGACTCTTGCTCGATGGGCCTGACAATCCACTACACCCTCACGTCCGATGTTAAACGTCCCGAGGATGCTGTCGCTCTGCTGGAAAAGCTGCGGCTGCGGGCGGCCGATCTGCCGTTCAAGCTGGTCGGCGACGTCATCGAGCTCCACGGCACTCCCGCTTACGACCCCGATCATCTCGACAGAAGCGACGCGCTGACCTGGCTGAAGATTCAGGCGTGTCAGCCGCAAAAGCTTGAGCGCGACGGGGAGGAAGTTTGGACGAGCATTACGCCCAACGATCTGATCGCATTTCCGCTCTTCCCCGGCGACGGGTGCGAAATGGCCAACTTCGGCCTCTGCCGCTACCCCGAGACTTTCCTCGACAAAGCCCGGCTGCGTCCCAGCGACGGCGACGGCTGGCGATGGTCGTCATTCTGCAAAACCCAATACGCCAGCAACCCCGACAGCGGCGGCCTGCCGAATTTTCTCCGCTGTCACCAGGGTTTGGTAACGCTGCTCGACTACGCCGCGGAGATCGGTCTGTTGGCAAGCGTGGAAGACGAGAGCGGCTACTGGAAACACCGCGACGAGGCCGCGCTGGTCAAGGAAATCGAACGGTGGAACCGGATGATGGCAGGATTCGTCGGAGCGATGAAGGACAAGCTCACCAAGCCAGGCGGGCCGGCCCGCTCGGTGCAGGCGGAGATCACCAAGTTCCCCAATTACGAGCATCTGGAGGCGAAGGGAAGGGACGAAGAGGAGCCCTGATATTGCGCAATTGATGTAGCAATTCTTTGTAGGGTGGGTCTACTGACCCACCGCGTGCCTCGCGGACAGAATGGTGGGTGAGTACACCCACCCTACCAAAGATTGCCCGCTGCCCCAATCACGATTTCCGAAACGCTGCTGCCGTCGGCGCGCTATCCTCAAAATCGCGGAATCGCTTTATCTTTCCATCGACCACGTCGAACACCAATACCCACTTGGTCTGGAATGACCTGCCCGACGTGCGGACCTTCCCGGCCCAACGGCCGATGACGACAACGTTGTTTCCAGCGTTGAGATATTCCCGCGGCTCAAACGACAACACCTCAACTTCTCCGATGCCGGAGAAAAACTCCTTGACCCCGGATTTACCTCGATAGATGCCCGAATATGGAAGCTCGGATTTCTCCGGCCCTTCCCAGATCACATCGTCGGCGAGCCTGGCGAGAACTCCGTCGAGATCGCCTCTCATGAAGCATTCGATGGCGGTTTGAACCACCGTTTGATTATTCTGCGCCGGCATTTGAAAACTCCTTCGTTTGCGGGGCGCCAAGGCTGCCCCAGAAGCCGACGCTCGCCAGCCCGACCCCGGCGACAAGGCCGAGAATTGCAATCACATGTCCGAGAATGGGTGTTTCAACTCCAACCGAGACGCGCTCCATGGCTTGGCCGAGCCCGCCGATGCCGGCCGCGGTCATCACCGATTCGCCGTAGCGCACCAAATACAATTCCATTCCCATCGCGCCCAGAACGCACAGTATGCCGCAGATGATCAGTGTCAGGACCACCGGCTGAGCGGGTTTCGCATGCGTCTGTTCGATCCGCCGGATGATCTCGCGGATGAATCTGGCCAGCGGGCCGGCCAGCGCAATTACGAGCACGAAGATGATGACGCCGGCGGCAATGTGGCCGAATACCGGCCCTGCCTCAGGGTCACTCGCGTTCGGAATGGGCGGAAAGCCGATCGCGGAAGCGAACGGCCCCGCCCCCAGAAACGCCAGGGCAATAGCCACGGCAAACACCGCGAACATCGGCCGCCGATTCGGCGGGGCCGCGGGCGTTGCATAATCCAAATGTGGCGCGGGGATGGTCATCGTTGGGCTCCTTGACGTATCGACCTACGGCACGAACTCGACCAGCATCCGCATGGTGTCGATCTTGAGCCCATCCTCCGCCATCGCTTTTTTCGCCTCGGCGGACTCCATGAACTTCTGGAATGCCGCCATGTCCGGCACCTCCAACATGACGCCCGTCAAATCGGAGTTCTTCGGATCGCGGAAGGTCCGGGCCTTGATTCCAACCTTGCCGAACAGTTCGTGGCGGCTTCCCTTCCCCTTCCGCCAGGCTTCCGCCCACTGCTCTCCGTTCTTCACTTCGTGGAATACCATCATCGTCGCCATCGGTTATGCCTCCATATGCAGTTTGAGGTTCTCAATCAGTCATTTAAGCCTGCGGAGACTCGGCTGACAACAGATGGCGCATTACCAAAAAGCGCGCATCCTGATACATCCGGGGAATGGCACGTCATTTAATCTTCGTCTTCGTGTTATTGGCCGGTGCGGGCATTCCAGTGCAAGTCGCGTCAAATCACAAACTGGGAGAGGCGATCAAGTCCCCCGTGTGGGGCGTGTCGATCTCTTTGCTGATCGGCGGGCTCGCGGCGGCGTTGCTGGCGTTGAGCGGACTGGTACATCGCGGACATCTCTCGGGCGCATCTTCTGGGCCGTGGTGGGCATGGGTCGGCGGACTGCTCAGCGCAGCGGTCGTGATTGCCTCGATCATCGCCCTGCCCATCTCTGGCGCGGGGGCGGTGATTGCCGCGACCGTCTTCGGCCAGTTGGTCGCCGCGGCGATCCTCGACCACTTCGGCTGGCTCGGCGTTCCGCAGATCCGCATCAACTGGTGGCGCATCTGCGGCGTGGTCCTGCTGTTCGGCGGCGCGCTGCTGATGCAAAAGAAATGAGCGGACGCTCTGGAGATATTGACTGGCCGGGCCCCTGCCGCAAGACTTGCACCGCATGTGGAAATCGCTGGGCATTGCGTTTCTGACAGTTGCAGTTCTGCAGTTGGGTTTCCGCGGTGTGCAGAGAGTGCGGAACGACGTGCCGGCGTGGGACTTCGCCTCAGTCTATGCCGCGGCGCGTACGTGGATGCACGGCGGAAATCCCTACGAACTGCCGAGCGTGGTCAAGACCTGGCGGGCGGGCGGCATTTTCACCGATCGCGACGTCAGCTACTTCGCGACCGTCTATCCGCCAAGCTCACTGATATTGCTCGTGCCGCTGGCCGTGCTGCCCGCCGGCCCCGCGATGATCGCGTGGCTGGTCCTCCTTCTCGCGTTACTGGTGCTGCAGTTTTTCGCGCTGGCAGACATGGCGCAACTTCGGGGCCGCGATTCGCGCACATGGGTTCTTGCAGGCGTTGGGCTTGCCTCGGCGCCGCTGCAGTTCGGCATCCTCTCCGGCCAACTGTCGATGCCGGCAATTTCCCTGTGCATCATCGCCTTCTGGTGCGCCGGCCGCGGCCGTGAAAAACTTGCGGGCGTACTGCTCGGATTGGCCTGCGCGCTCAAGCCGCAGGTGGCGGCGCCGTTCGTGGTCTACTACCTGGCATTGCGGCGCCTCAATGTGGGGGGAGTGGCGGCGGCGGTCGCCGCGGCGATGTGGATCGCGGCAATCGTGGCGATGAGCGCTTCCCACGTCGATTGGGTCGGCGGGTGGAAGCAGAGCATCGGGGCGACGACCCAGGTTGGCGGCGTGAACGACTACGGCCCGGCCAACCCATTCCACGATGAAATCGTGGATATCAAGATGCTGCTCGTCAGCGTCATGCATCGCCCGCTTTTGTTGCAAATTGCCGTTGAGGGCATCGTGCTCGTGCTTGTTGCATGGTACGTGTCATGCTTTTCGCGCGCGCAGTGGAGGGCACGCGACGAATTGCTGGCGCTGGCGGGTCTTGCCGCCCTCTGCCTGCTGCCGGTGTATCATCGCGTTTACGATGTTGCGCTGCTGACCACAGCGCTGGCGTGGGCGCTGGGGAACCTGCACGGGGAGCGCCGGGCGCATGCAAGGGCATTGCTGGCGGCGATGGCCGTGTTCCTGGTGCCGTTTGACAGCCTCAAATCCGTGGGGAGTCGGGTGCATCTCCTTACCGTGCTGTCCCAGAAGTGGTGGTGGCAGTCGTTGGTCGTGCCGCACTATGCGTGGGGACTGCTCGCGACGGCGATTGTGTTGCTGAGCGCAATGACTCGTCGAGCGGCGGCGCCGTCAAGTGCTTGAACAAACGGAGGCGCCGAGGCACATTCCTCGCGGTGTTTACGTTATTCTCGCACCGGCAACGGCGGCTCGCCGCCGTTTCGCAAAGCATTCGTCAAGCCGATGGTTCTTCGGCGGCGTTTGAGCTGCCACAGTTCAATGAACGCCCGAAGGATCACCCGCAGGTTGGCGCCGGTGGGCGTTCCTGCGACCCGGGGATAATGCGGCACAGCGACCTCTTCCCAGGTGATGCCCGCATTTTTCAGCGCAAAGAACATCTCCCCATTGACCAGCGCACCGGTGGCATACACCGGGCGGATCGTCTGCCAAATGGAGCGACGAAACACTTTCATGCCGCAGTTCAGGTCAGAGACATGCACGCCGAGCACCGTGCGCACCAGCAGGCTGTACAACTGGCTGTTGAGCTTCCGCTGGAATGTGTCGGCACGTTTCTTCCGGAAGCCGGTCACATAATCGGCCCCTTTGGTGAGCGGCAGCAGACGGCTGATATCGCTGGGCCGGAACTGGCCGTCCGAGTCCATGAAGGCGATCCAATCCTTCTGAGCCAGATCACAACCGGACCGAACCGCGGCGCCATAACCCTGATTTTTGGCGTGACGGACGATCCTCAGATTCGGCATCTCCGCCTGCAGCTTCCGCAACAGGTTGAGCGATCCGTCGGTCGATCCGTCGTTTGTGACGATGATCTCGCCCTCGACATGAGCGTCGCTGAACCAGGCCTGCGCCGCGCGGATCGTCTTTTCAACGTTCTGTTCCTCGTTAAAACAGGGAAGCACCAACGACAGACTCACGCTGGCCGGCTGAGTTGCAAGCTTCGGGCCGGCCGGCTCACGCCGGGAGGAGCCGGCGGCTTCGGCCGTGCGAGTCTTCGGTCCTTCGGCCTCGGCGATGACGTGCCGTGCAGCAGCGGCGCCGAGGGCAAAAGGGAGGTGTATGCGGCCCGATTGCGTAATCGACATCAGAGTTCTCCACAGGCTGATCGGACGAACAGATTCAATATTCCTCACAGCCTGGGAAATTGCAAAAAGTATGTTAATGGATCACTCCTTTGATGGAGCCCGAGACACGTCTCCGGGCATGAACGTCCTGTTCTCAGTGTGCAAAAAACTACCACCTCGAATTGCTATTTGTTCCTTCAGCCGTTCAACCATGCCGTTCGCGCCGAGCGCCCCAGCGCAAGCACCATCAGTACGGATCCAATCAAGGTAGAACCAAATACCAGCAAATCCAGCCCCGCGGAGTCAGGAAAATGACCATGGGACGCCAGCGCTCGAACCGCCTCCGCGATCAGCACGTGGCACAAGTATATACCATAGCTGTATCGTCCCAGCCGTGCCAAAATTGGAACCAGCGGCCCCTTCCAGGGCGCCAGCGCGGCAAGCATGCACCCAAGGCCTGAGAGGCCTCGCGGCACGAGTTGAATCCCGTGAATGCCCTGTTGCACGGAGCAGACCGCCGCCAGCGCGATTCCCCCAAGTCCGGTAATCATCGAAACCCCGTAGACGGCCGAACCCATCGTCATCAGCCATGCGAAAGCCATCGCCCAGCACGCCGCGGGCAGCGACCGCCAGAACTGCACGTACGCGTAGGTCGGATTGTCGAAGTTCTCATCCCAGTGCGATGGCATCGGGAGCGTGGCAAATGCAACACCTGCACACACCGCGATCACGATTAATGGCCACCGCCAGCGAACGTCATGCCGCAACGTCGTCCAGTGAATTGTCGTCAGAAGAATCGAACCGGCCAGCAGAAACGGGAGGAACCACAGGTGATACTCGATTCCCTTCCAG
>Ga0182024_10020859_pt1 | contig 11939 bp, 5 predicted proteins | sample P32metaG_FD_120480 | JGI IMG/M metagenome (GOLD analysis project Ga0182024, IMG submission 120480) | Permafrost microbial communities from Stordalen Mire, Sweden - P3-2 metaG (Illumina Assembly) | ecosystem: Environmental > Terrestrial > Soil > Wetlands > Permafrost | place: Sweden: Stordalen... | reverse complement strand
TTCACCGGCCCAACCAGCGCTTCCACGGCCGCGCGCTCCTTTTCGTTGGCCGTGTTCCACCAGCCTTGCGTGGTGTCGTTGTCGTGCGTGCCCGTGTATGCCACGGTCGCAGGCACAAACTGCTGCGGCAGGTGCATGTGCGCGCCCTTGTCGCTGAATCCAAACTGCAGCACCTTCATCCCCGGCATGCCCAGCGCCAGGCGCAGCGCCTCCACTTCCGGTGTGATCATGCCCAGATCTTCGGCCACCAGCGGCAGCGGTCCCAGCGCCGCTTCCATCGCGCGGAATAGCTCCAGCCCCGGAGCCTTGACCCACTCGCCTTTTACCGCGGTCTCTTCCTCGGCAGGAATCGCCCAGTAGGCCTCGAAGCCGCGGAAATGGTCGAGGCGCACGATGTCGTAGATCTCCACGGCGCGCCGGATGCGCCCGGTCCACCAGTTGAAACCGCGTTGGGCCAGCACGTCCCAGCGATAAAGCGGGTTGCCCCAGCGCTGGCCCGTGACCGAAAAGTAGTCGGGCGGCACGCCGGCAACGCGGATCGGCTTCAGGTCCTGATCGAGCTCAAAAATCTCGGGGTGCACCCAAACGTCCGCCGAGTCCATGTTGACGAAGATCGCCACGTCGCCCATGATCCGAATCGCATTGCGTGCCGCAGCCTCCTGGAGGAGATTCCACTGTTGGGAGAAAGCAAACTGCAGCACCTTCTCGATCGTGCGCTCGCGCCCGTGTTCGGCGGCAGCCGCGGCCAGCGCCTGCGGGTCGCGGCGTCGCAACGGCTCGGGCCACTCCGTCCACGCCCCGGTATTGTAGGCGCGGCGCAATACGGCGTAGAGAGCGTAATCGTCGAGCCATGAAGCCTGATCGCGGGAAAACGCTTCAAAATTCGCCCACTGCTCTGCCAATGCCGGCTCGTCCAGTGCACGATCGAGAAAACTTCCCGCCGCCTCATAGAGCAATGGAAATTTCTTCGCTTCTACTTCCTCAAAATTCACCGCGCCCGTGCCGCCCGGCAGACCCGGGACGCGATCGGCCCCGATCCAGCCCCAATCGCGAAGCACCTCCAGGCTGATCAGTGCCGGATTGCCCGCGAAGGCCGAAGAGCCCGCATAAGGCGAGTTGCCGTATCCCGTGGGGCACAGCGGCAGAACCTGCCAGACGTGCTGTTTGGCGCGGGCCAGAAATGCCACAAACTCATGCGCTGCCGGACCCAGGTCGCCGATGCCTCCATGAGAAGGCAGCGAACTGATGTGCAGAAGGACTCCCGATGAACGCTGAAACTCCATAACCTCATTATTACGGATGGATGGGCGCCCTGCAGAATGCAGGCCGATCTGAGACACTGGAAGCCGCGCCCCCGCGCAGCTTGTTGATCGACTTTTGAGCTTAGGGAGTTCTCTGTTGAAGATCCACCGTCGTTGTTCCTGCCTTTGCTTTTTTGCTTTGGTTTCGAGTCTTGCCCTTCTTTCGCCCTCGTCCGCCGCAGCCGCTTCAGCTCCGCAACCCGTCACGCTTGCCGCAGGCTGGCGATTGCAGGATGTGGCCAAAGTGCCGCAAGCGGGCGCGGAAGTCGCAAGCGCGGCATTCGACGACCATAGTTGGTACGTGGCCACGGTTCCGGGCACGGTGCTCACCTCGCTGGTGAACGACCATGTCTATCCCGAGCCGTTGTATGGCGAGAACGAGCGCCCTGAGATCATTCCCGAAAGCCTGGTACACACGTCGTATTGGTACCGGACCGTGATCCGCGTGCCGCGCGGCTACAGCAACCATCATGTCTGGCTCAACTTCGACGGCATCAACTACTCGGCCGACGTGTGGGTGAACGGCGTGAAAGTGGGCGCCACCCGCGGTGCGTTCATCCGCGGCATCTTCGACATCACCGCGCAGGTCAAGCCGGGCCGGCCGGCGGCGGTCGCCGTGCTGGTCGCACCGCAGCCGCATCCCGGCATTCCCCACGAGCACACCCTGCGCAACGGCGTCGGCAAGAACGGCGGCATCTCCGCCATCGACGGTCCCACGTTCCTCTCCACTATCGGCTGGGACTGGCTCAACGCGGTGCGCGATCGCGATACCGGCATCTGGCAAAAGGTATTTCTTTCGGCCACGGGGCCTGTGCTGGTCAAGGACCCGCTCGTCACCACCGATTTGCCGTTGCCGCGCACCGACTCCTCTGACGTTGCCGTGCAGGCGACCGTGGAGAACGTGGGCGACCAGCCGGTGACGGGACTGCTTGAGGGAACCATCGAGAACATCGTCTTCGAGCGCCAGGTGCAGCTCGCTCCGCACAGCACGCAGCAAATTGTCTTTGACGCAAAAACCACACCCGCGCTGCACATCGATCATCCGCGCCTCTGGTGGCCCAACGGCTACGGCGCGCAGGAGATGTACCGGTTGCATCTTGCGTTTACGGTTCGGCGCTCCGTCAGCGACGCCGCGGACGTGGATTTCGGCGTCCGCAAAATTACCTACTCGGTGCCCGGAACCGACACGCTCACCATTTCCGTTAACGGTGTGCCCATCTTCATCCGCGGCGGCGACTGGGGCCTGGACGAAGCCATGAAGCGCATTCCCCGTGAGCGGCTCGACGCCCAGATTCACATGCACCAGATCGCGCACCTCAACATGATCCGCAACTGGGTGGGCCAAAGTACCGGCGAGGACTTCTACGAGCTGTGCGACAAGTACGGCATCCTGGTGTGGGATGAATTCTTCCAGCCCAATCCGGCAGACGGGCCCGACCCCACCGATCTCGATACTTATGTTGCGAATGTGCGCGACAAGGTGCTGCGTTTCCGCAACCATCCCTCCATTGCGTTGTGGTGCGCGCGCAATGAGGGCTATCCACCGCCTGAAATCGACGCAGCCCTGCGCAAAGTGCTCACAGAGCTCGAGCCCACGCGCCGCTATCAGCCCAGTTCCACTGACGGCGCCGGGGTGCGCTCGCATGGACCGTATCACTGGCGGGCCCCGCGCGAGTTTTACACCGTCACCGACGACTACTTCAAAACTGAAACGGGCAGCATGAGCGTGCCCACGCTCGAATCCATTCACGGCATGATGCCCAAAAAAGACTGGGAGACGATCAACGACGACTGGGCCGCGCACGACATGGCCAAGGGCGCGCAACACGGCGACCTTTACCCGGCCATCCTCGCCGGGCGCTATGGCAAAATCGCCAACCTCGCCGACTTCGTGCGCAAAGCGCAACTGGCCAACTACGAGGCCTTCCGCGCCATGTACGAGGGGCGCAATGCGCAGCTCTTCCATCCCACCACGGCCATCATCACGTGGATGAGCGACCCCGCGCAGCCCAGCTTCGTCTGGCAGCTTTATCACTACGATCTCGAACCCAACGCATCGCTCTTCGCCGTCATGCACGCCTCGGAGATGGTGCACATCCAGCTCAACCAGGCCAACGGGCAGGTGCAGGTCATCAACAACCAGCCGGAGCCTGTCGCCGATGCCGTGGCGCATGTTAGTGTCTACAACCTTGATGGTTCGCTCGTTTACGAGCACGAAACCAAGCTGACGGCCGCGCCCGATGCAGCAACAAATCTCGGAACCATCGATCTTCCAACACAACCTTCGGCGGTCCATTTTGTCCGGCTCGCCTTGCGCAATGCCGCCGGAGAACCGCTCTCGAGTAACTTCTACTGGCTTGGGACACCGGACCATCCAGGCGACCTGACGACGCTCAACGACCTGCCCATGGTGACGCTGACGGCAAAGGCGGAAGAGCTCGAGGGAAAAATCGCCGGCCAGCGGCTGCTCACCATCACGCTGCACAATCCCACGCACAGCATCGCCCTGATGACTCACGTGCAACTGCGCCGCAAATCCGGGGAGCGCGTCCTGCCCGTCTTCTACAGTGACAATTACGTCACGCTGCTGCCCGATGAAACCAGGACCATCGGCATCGAGGCCGCGCAAAGCGATTTCAAAGAAGAAGACCCGCTCATCGTCCTCGATGGTTGGAACGCGACGTTAGCGCCGGCGACTTTCGGTCGTGTTTCCATCGCGCCAAATCTCGACGCGCAACCTGACCACTCGCCCACGACAGGATTGCCCTTCGCCACCGAGGGTTTGCGATAAATAATCTGAAGGAGGCTTTTCATGCCGAATCAAGCGAGCGAATCAGCTCCGATTTCGCCTCACCACGTCGGCGTCGCTGCTGAGGCATTTGCGGCGGGGCAGTTTGCCCGATGCGGATTTGATGTTTCGGTGCAATACGGCGCAAACCAACCGGAATACGATTTGATGGTCGCGAGAGGAACTAGCCTGCTGAAGGTATCGGTGAAAGGCAGCCAGGATGGAAGCTGGGGCCTCACTCAGAGCTATCTGGAGCAAGCTGCAAAGAGAAGCGGCAAGAAAACCGATTACCATGGCGGCATCGATATCTGGCTGGAAAGGCATAGATCTCGCACCGTGTTTTGCCTGGTGCAATTTGCGGGCGTCCCGAGCGACCTACTTCCCAGACTTTACTTAGCCACTCCGAAGGAAATGGCACAACGTATGCACGAGACGGCCAAAGGACGCGGCGACACTATTCTCTACGAGAACCAACAATGGACTGCACGCGCCCATGGAGCTGGCACGGTGGACAAAATCCCTGACGATTGGCGATTCACACGCGAGCGAGTGGAAGAACTAATCGAAAACGATGATGTTAGCGTAACAACTTCGCAAACTCTGACTTGAAGAACGAATAAGTGAAGCAAGCCAATCCGTGAAGAACTCTAGGAAACAACAAGGCCCGCAAGCCTTTTGGCTGCGGGCCTCACACTTGCTGCATCAACCCCGCACCTAGGTCCCCGGCGTCTGCTGCGGCTTGGCGTTAAAGCGGATCAGGTTGCGCTTCTTGTAGTCGTCCCACACTCCGCTCATGAATACGCTGAAAGCCTCGTTGCGCTTCTGCTCCAGAATCTGGTCGCGCGTCTGGTCGAGGTTCTTCGCGACCTCATCGCCCGTCGGCTCCTGCTTGTCGACAATTTTCACCACCACGCCGGTGCGGCCCGCGTTGATTGGTCCGCTAATTGCGCCAGCCGGCATCTGGAAGAGCTGCGGAGCCACCTGGGCCACTTCGCCAAAGTCCGGCACCTGTCCACTCTCGCCCACCAGGTCGCTGGTCTTCACGGTCGCGCCCACGGCCTTGGCTGCTTTCGCAAGGTCGTTCATCGCCTTCGCCTTGCTGGCAAGTTCGGCGGTCTTCTGGCTGAGCAACGCCGGCAACTGCTCGTCGCGGTAGTCGTCCAGTACGTGTGTCTTCCAATCGGCAAAGGCCGGCGCGTGCGCCGCCATCACGCCCGTTACCTGGAAGATGGCGAAGCCCTCGCCGGTCGGCGCGGATTGCGGTGGATCGCCCTGCTTGGCGGCAAAGGCCTTGGTTAAAAGCTGGGAACTGTCGGGCAACGCGGGAATCACGCCGTCGTGTCCCACAGGCTGCGAATTTACCAGCTCCAGATGATGCGCCGCCGCGGTCTTCTCCAGGCCGTCCCTGTTCGCCTCCGCGGTCAACTGTTCCGCATAACGCGACTCCGCCTGCCCCGCGGCATCGCGCGTCAGCGCCGCCACAATGTTTGACTGCACTTCGCTCAGCGGCTGCGTGTGCGCGCTTTGCCGCTCTTCAACCTGAATAATGTGGTAGCCGAAGCTGCTCTTCACGATGGCGATATCGCCGATCTTCTGCGTAAAGATGGCCTTGTCGAACTCGGGCACCATCTTGCCCCGCTGCGCGAATCCCAGTTCTCCGCCCTGGTCCTTGCTGCCCGGGTCGTCAGAGTATTTCTTCGCCAGATCGGTCCAGCTTCCGCCGGCCTCGAGTTGCTTCAGAACGCTCTCCGCCTTGGCCTTGGCCGCGGCATCGGTCTTGGCGTCGGCGCCTGCCGGCACGCTGATCAGAATGTGCCGCGACTTGGCCTGCTCGGGCACCTGGTAATCGCTCAAGTGGTCGTTGTAATACTGCTGAATCTGCTGTTGCGAAGGCTGCGAAACGCCTCCCGGAACCTGATCCTGCGTGAACGCGAAGTAAGTGATCTTGCGCTCCTCGGGCACCGCCTGGGCGTACTGCGCGGCGTTCTTCTTGAAGAACGCTTCCAGATCGCTATCCGATGGATTGATCGTCTTGCGCAGGTCGTCCGCCGAAATCACCGCGTAATCGAACTTGATCTTGACGTTTGCTTTGAGGTAGTTCTCGCGGACCTCCTGGTCGCTCACCGTCACACCCGCTGTAATCAGGGCCTGCAGGCGGCGCACCGTGATTTCGTCCTTGATCTGGCTCTCAAAATCGTCGACCGATATGTGCAGCCGGTCGTCTACCAGCTGCTTGTAGGCGTCGTCGCCGATGTATTTGCCATCGGGAAAGATCACCTGGCCGGTGGGGCCGGTGCGCAGGTACTGGCGCACATCGTCGTTTGTGGCGTACACGCCGAGCTTGTGCGCTTCCTGCAAAAGCACCTTCTGCTGCACCAGCTCCTGGCCCACCTGCTGCTCAAAATACTGCACGATCATGGGATTGCTGGCGTACTGCGGGCCGCGCTGGCGCAGCTCGCCCTCCGCAACCTGTTGCACGCGCGTCTGGCTGACGGTATCGCCGTCCGACAGAATCTTGCTGTACCAGTGGGGATACACCACCGCGAAGGTATCGGGAGCGGCCGAGCCGGCCCCGGTAAGTCCGGGGATCAGGTAAACCACCATGGCTACCGATGCGGAGCCAATCACGACCACGAACAGCGCCTTGGTAATGCGATTGTCTGATTGCAGAAAACGAATCATGGATGGATCTTGACCTTCAACTCTCTACGCGCACTCGCGCTCACATGTGGAATACAGCGGCAAATCCGCCGCATTCCGATGGCTTTGCGATGCGCAATTCTTGCTGTTTGCGACACTGCCATTATAGACGACAGCCAGCCGCAGATTGTGCGCCATGTGCCACGACGCCCCCACAAACGCATCGAGCATCCGCCAAGGCGGATGCCCGATCTCTATTCCCTATTCCCTACTTTCTATTCCCTGTTTTTACCGCCAGTAGTACGATCCGCCTACTATGTAATACGGCCGATAGTAGGGCGCCGGATAGCGGCCGTAGTACGCGGGGCCGTATCCATAGCCGTAATAGGGCGATCCATACGGGGCGCGGCGGTAAAGCGCCGGGCCGCCGGGATACAGGCCTTGCCCCAGCCTTGCCGCTTCCTGCGGGCTAACGGGGGCCACCGTGATGGGCGCGGCCAGGTGGAAGGTAACCAGCGCTTCGGCAGGAATCCAGGCGCGGTATCCGGGCTCAGCTGCTCCCAATGCCGTGCCACCAACCACACCGGCGCCGGCGCCAACAGCGCAACCCAATGGGCCGCGCACCGCGCAGCCGATGATGGTGCCGATGACGCCGCCGGTCACTGCGCTGCCCACCGTCTGGCCGGCCTTATTCGGGGCCTTCACCTTGAACTGGTCGCTCTCGAGCGGATAATTGCGCCCGCCCAGATCGAGCGAAGTGAGCGTCAGCGCCAGCGTGGAGTGGCCTCCCATGCTGCCGGAACCCACGTTTTTGTGTTCTGCAATCACGCCGTGCACCACGGCTCCGCGCGGAATCGCCAGCGCGCCGCCCATGGTCACGTCCTGGATTACCATGAACTGCACCGGTTCGCCGTCCTTGGCCCTCTTGCTATCCACCGGCTCGCTGGTGCGCAGTTGCAGCAGCGTTCCCGCGGGCAGAGTCAAAGGGCCGCTGGCCGGCGCATAGCGCGGCGCTTGCGGGTATTGCGGCGGATACTGCGGCGGATACTGCGAGTACTGCGGGTTCTGATACTGAGGCCGCTGCGGCGGAGGCGGTGGATATGCTCCTTGCTGCTGCGGATAAGGCGCTTGCTGTTGCTGCGGATAAGGAGCTCCCTGCTGCTGCGGATAGGGCGTCGGCGCCTGATTCGCGGCTGCGGGATCGGGTCCCTGGTCCGGCGCCGGTCCCGGAGGCGGCAATCCCGCCATTTGCTGTTGTGCAGGCGTCTGATCGGGATCCGGCATCTCCTGCGTATTGGGAGCCGGCTGCGAAGTCTGCGCATCGGCGGCCGGATTGCCCACCTTCAGGTTGTTGTTCACCTTGGTTACGCCATCCACGTGGCCCGCAATCGATGCGGCCAACTGCTTCGACGCATCCGTCGAAACCGTTCCCGAGAGCGTGACCTCGCCCTGAATCGTGGCCGCGGTGATCAGGTCGTTTTTCAGAGCCGCGGACGCGTCCAGCGCGTGCACCACGTCCATCTCAATCTGTCCATCGGCGCGCGGTCCCTGAGGCGCCGCCGGCTGGGTTGTCGGCTGCTCTTGCGCCTGCCCTTGGGATTGCGCCGACGGTGCGGCGCCGTCCTGCGCCAGCGCGGCCGCGGCGCACAGTACGGCCGCCCCGGTCCCAGCCAGGAGCGGTCGAATCATTTTCTTCAGCAAGCTGCGATTCATTTTTGATATCTCCTCTATCGTCGCGATCATTCTCAACTCGGGCTCAACTCGGGCTCAACTCGGGCTCAACCCGGGCTCAACCCGGGAAACTGCCCGGGGAGAATGACGTCCGAAGCCATTTAATCGGCTCAATCCGTTAGACGTACCCGGCCCTGAGCCTGTTACCCGGTATAACCCTGTTTTCGGCGAAAAGTTGTCTGCTTTTGACCGTCAGACACGGCAATACCCTGGGGCGCCCCGCATCTCGATTTTGTAATGTGGAAAAGCAGGAACCCAGCCCGCTTTGTTCAGTCCAGCAAAACAACGGGGTGCCCCCGGTCTCGATTCTGAGACCGGGGACACAGGTCGCCAAAGTGCGAAACTACGCGGTCAGAGACCTACCCCAGCGCCGCCGCAACCGCCGCATTCAAAGCATTTAAGCCCGCGCTCACATCGGCTCCCAGATGAACCCTCAGGGCGCGTCGTCCGCGCGACTCCAGCACCGACAGATCACCGGCCGCCTGGGCGTCGATCACCACCCCAAAACTGTACCGCTGGCCGGGAATTTCCGCGTCTTCGGTATGCTTTGCGGTGATCTGCAAAAACACGCCCGTGTTCGGGCCGCCTTTGTAATCCTGTCCGGTCGAGTGCAGAAAACGCGGTCCAAATCCCAGGCAGGTGGCTACGTGCTTGCTGTCCCGTACACCGTGCCGCAGTATCTGGATCGCCGCCTCGTGCTCGGGGAACATGGGCAGAAAAGCCAGCGCCGCAAAGTAGTCGCCGGCGCGCAGCTCACTCAAATGCGCGCGCAAAAAGCCGGTCAGCGTATCTGTGGGCGCCTGGGCTCGTAGCTGCGCCGCATAAGCCTCCGTTGCGTAAAGCTCAATTCCGGCCTCCTTGAGCACCGGCTGCCGCTCCGGAAGCTTGCCCGTCTTTTCATACTCGTCGGTCAGGGCGCGCGTCTCAATCTTCGCCGCCTCCACGTCGGGCTGGTTGAAGGGATTGATGCCAATCACGGAGCCGGCAACCGCGGTGGCCATCTCCCATGTGAAGAATTGGCCGAAGATTTCGTACAGGTCCTCGATTTCGATGGTCACCACCGGATGGCCGGCAGCCTCGAGAGCCGCAACTTTGGCGTCGAGATCCGATTGCGCGCTCGCGTCGGCAGCCCTCTTCAGGCGCACGTAGGCAAACACGCGGTCCTTGCCATACACCCCCGGGGCGCCAATGGCTTCGCGATCGACAGGCGTAATTCCGTTGCCTTGCTTGCCGGTGGATTCGGCGATCAGCTGCTCCAGCCACGCTCCCAGGTCGTAGATCTCGGGCGAAGTAAAGAAGGTGATTTTGTCGCGTCCGGCGTTGGCAGCCGTTCCCAGCAGCAATCCAAGCTGCACTCCGGGATTGTTCTGGATCGGCTCTTTTGCGCTGGCCACAGCTTTGGCGGCCTCGTCGAGCAGCTTGCCCACCTTGAGCCCGGCGATTGTAGCTGCAACCACGCCGAAGTTCGAGAGTGCCGAGTAGCGCCCGCCGATCGTGGGGTCGCCATAAAAGATGTACCGAAAACTGTCGTGCTTGGCCACCTGCTCCATCTTCGAGCCGGGATCGGTAATGGCCACAAAATGGCTGCCGACATTCTCGGCCCCCACGACTCGGCGCACCTGCTCATAAAAAAACTGCTTCAGAATGTTGGGCTCGAGCGTGGTACCCGACTTGCTGGCCACGATCACCAGCGTCTTGCCCAGGTCCACCGCTTCGCACGCAGCCAATACCTGCGCCGGATCCGTGGAGTCGACGATGTGCAACGCGGGAAAACCCGGCTGCGGGCCGAAGGTTTTGGCCAGAACCTCAGGGCAGAGGCTGGAACCGCCCATGCCCAGCAGCAACGCCGACTTGAAGCCCTCGCTGCGCACGTCGCCGCCCAGCTCGGCCAGCGACGAGAGGTCCTTCTGCTGGCGCTCGACAATATCGATCCAGCCCATCCACTTCTCCTCGCCATCGCGGGTCCACAGGCTCGGATCCTTCTTCCAGAAACGCTCGATTTTGTGGTTGACTTGCCAGTCGGCGGTGGCCGCGTCTACGGCCCCGCGCAGGTCAGCTGGAATTGCGAGTCGAAAGCTCATATCACTATTGATTCTGCATCATCTGGCAGGTTGCAAAGCAAGGATTGTGCAAAAATCTCCGGCGAGCTGACTGAGCCAGGACTCAATTGGCTAGATGGAGCTGTCTTCCTGAGCGAAGTATGCCGCGTTTTTGGGTAAACTGAGTCGAAGGATATGCGGTTGTTTTTCAACAAATTTCGGACGCAGCACACTTGCCGGCCGCAGCGCGGGCACGGAGCCTGAACCACGAACTATTGCCGTCGCAGATCGAACTCGTCACCAAATAATGCTCTAATCAGAACAGGAAAATCTCTTCCCGAGATTTGAGCCCTGCGGGTGACAAGGAATTGAACTGCCGACCTGAGCGCAATTCAACCGATACCCTCCGCGAAAATCTGCGAAGACGGGAAGTTACTGCGCAAGAGGAGCGGGATCGCTTAGGGTACGAAAGGCAGCCACCATCGCTGGACGAACCGCCCGCTTGGGAGAAGCAGATGGCGTGGCCGACGGAAACCTCTGCCGCCCACTCGCCACGACGAGCTAAGAGCTAAAAGCTGTCTCACCCCGGCCAGTTCGGCGTAATCCGGATCAAATCGAGCTTGTCCCCGGCGCCCAAATCATCGAGCACAAACTCCGGCGAAGCCGCCGGCACCGCAACAATCCCTCGCGCCGGCAACTCCACCGGATCGAATTCTGCGCTTGTGAGCCGCCCCGATCCCGCCGCTGCAAACAGGTAGGCAAGGGCTGGCTTCTCGCCACCACGCAGGCTCGCACTCGTCCGGCTGCCCTCCACTGGCACCCGCTCCACGCGAAAGTACTCCACATCGATCAGCACAGAGCGATCGGCAAGCCACTGCGGTCGAATCTTCCCGGCGCGCGTCGTGAGCTTCGTCGCTTCAAGAGATTTTTGGATGTGCAGCTCGCGCCCGCGTCCGTAATCGAACATGCGATACGTCAGGTCGCAGTTCTGCTGCGTCTCCAGCAGATTCGAGCCTGGCCAGATGGCGTGGATCGTCCCCGCATCCACAAAAATCATGTCGCCCGCCGCTACGGGCACAGCGTTCAGGCTGGCTTCGAGCGTGCCCGTCTGAATCTCTTCTTCGATCTGCTGGATTGTGGTGCCGGGTTTCACGCCCACGGCCACTTCGGCACCGGGTTCGGCGGCGAGCGCGTACCAGCACTCCGTTTTGCCGCGCGGCTGGCCGTACTTCTGCGCCATTTTGTCGTCGGGATGCACCTGCACGCTCAGCTTTTCCCGCGCGAAAATCGTCTTGATCAGCAGCGGCGAATCCGGCGACGGCGCGCCACGGCCCAGAAGCGCTTCACTCGCTTCAGAAAACAGCGCGGCCAGCCGCTTGCCCGCGTGCGGCCCGGTGGCAATCAGGCAATCGTCGCCCGTCAGCCACACCTCGCCGATGG
>Ga0182024_10020858_pt1 | contig 11940 bp, 10 predicted proteins | sample P32metaG_FD_120480 | JGI IMG/M metagenome (GOLD analysis project Ga0182024, IMG submission 120480) | Permafrost microbial communities from Stordalen Mire, Sweden - P3-2 metaG (Illumina Assembly) | ecosystem: Environmental > Terrestrial > Soil > Wetlands > Permafrost | place: Sweden: Stordalen... | reverse complement strand
TCCAATAAGATTCCATCTACTTTACCAAGACAGTTTTCTTCTCGAATAATTTTAGTTAATTCCCCAAAAGAACCGTGCTTGATTACAAAACGGGGATCATTCTTAAATCGGAAATTGGTTTTGGCAAAAGCAATTGCATCTGGATCTTTATCGATAGCAATCAATTTACCATCGTGTAATTTTTCTAAGATTAATTCTGAATGACCACCACGTCCAAAAGTTGCGTCGACATAAATGCCGTTGGGTTTTATATTTAACCCTAAGATACTTTCAGATAATAAAACGGAATGATGAAGAGATTCGTCACCCTTAATTGAATTTTCAATCATTCTACATGCCGCCATATTCACGCATCCTTACAATGACAATGATTTCACTTCTTCCGGTAGTGAAACGTTTGCATCTTGTTCCGATAGCCAACTATCGCGTCGTTCCTTCCAATGACCGTCATCCCAAAGTTCAAATTTTTTGCCCTGTCCAACTAAAACTGCTTCCTTCGTTAAATTTGCATATTCGCGTAATAAGGGCGGTAACAAAATCCGTCCTTGACCATCAAACTCTACTTCTGTTGCATGACCAATTAGCAAACGTTGAATTCGACGAGCTGCGGGATTAAAGCTGGGGAGTTGTGCTAGTTTATTCTTGATCTCTTCCCAAATTAGAAGTGGATAAAGTAATAAACATTTTTCATCAGTGTCTATCGTCAAAACCACTCCGCTGCGACCTTCTACCGTCAAACTCTCACGGTAGCGGGTAGGCATTACCATCCTACCTTTTGCATCGATATTGATTCCGTTGACACCTTGGAACACTGCACGCCTCCTAGGAATCCTTTTGGAACAAGATCACACTAAACTCGTCCTTCTTAATCAAGAATATACCATATTTTCCCACTGTAAACCACTTTTTACCACTAAGTTACCCTTTATTGGGGTTAACGATAATAAATGAAGCACTCCTCGCCCCTAGTTAGAAAAAAATTTTAGGCGCTCAGATTTATTTTTGTTCTATGTGGAACAAAGTGAATAATAATAATCCTTTAAAAGAAAAAAGCTAGACTTACGTAGCCAATGAATCCAGCGTGAAGTAAAATTTCCCAAATATCACAAGGATCATCATGTCATTTGAATTAATTATTATCACCGTGCTTGCAGTTACTATCGGGTTTTTATTGTTAAGGCAATATAACAAACACCAAGATTTACAAACTTTAAAAATTCTCCAAGATACACTCATCGCTGGTTTCCAGGAAACCAGATCTCAAGTTAAAGAAGTGCTGATTGATCAAACTCAGGAAGTGAGCAAGCGAGTTGAACAACTCACAGAAACCACCAACCTACGGTTAAAAGAAATTAGCCGCGAGGTGGACCATCGTTTAACTAAGGGTTTCGAAAAAACCAATGAAACCTTTAGCGACGTCATCAAACGCTTGGCCATGATCGACGCTGCTCAAAAAAAGATAACAGAATTATCTACCAGTGTAGTTAGCCTTCAAGAAATATTAACGGATAAACGGTCCCGAGGAGCCTTCGGCGAAGTTCAAATGACGGCTTTAATCAGGAACATTTTGCCGGAAAACCATTTTTCACTGCAACACACTCTGAGCAATGGCAAACGACCCGATTGTTTATTATATTTACCAGAACCAACTGGCAATATTGCAATAGACGCCAAGTTCCCACTGGAATCTTTTCGAGCATCGATTGAAAGATCAAGATCTGAAAGCGACAGACGTGCAAGTGAGCAACAGTTTAAAATCGATATCCGCAAACATATTATCGATATTGCTGATAAATACATACTCGTAGGGGAAACTTCTGACGGGGCAGTAATGTTTATTCCATCTGAGGCCGTATTTGCTGAAATTCATTCCCATTACTCAGAATTGGTTGAATTTGCCCATCAAAAAAGGGTATGGATGGTTTCCCCAACAACTATGATGGCCATCCTTACCACGGCTCGAGCGGTGCTAAAAGATGCTGCCACCAGGCAACAACTACATCTCATTCAAAAACATTTGCATCATTTATCCCTGGATTTTGATCGTTTTCAAAAAAGAATGGATAACTTGGCTAAACATATCTCCAAAGCTCATGCTGATGTTAGTGAAGTTCATACCTCTGCCAAAAAAATCTCCCAACGCTTTGGCCAAATTGAAAAAGTTGAACTCGACAACCCACATAGTGAACCTTTGGGCCTACTTGCGGACGTTGACTAACTGGGTTTACATTCTGGCCAAAGTGAGTATAATGTGGGATATTAATAATATTTTAATTTGGGAGGAAGGAAATTATGAATAAATTCTTTCTTGTTCTAGCAACCTTTTTCATTAGCACCCAAGTATTTGCAGGCAATCTGCAGTCATCTATGGGCAATGCTTTGTCGAAAAATCTAGAAAATAAATCCCAATCTACACAGCAAAGCACCATCTTTATTTACGGTGGACAAGATATTTCTCGCCGCATTGCTGTTGCTAATGAATCAGTTTGGAATGGTCAGCGTAATTTAACTGGCTAATTGCCACGACTGCTACGCAGCCTCGCTATGACGGTAGTCTACTCGGTCATTGCGAGGAGCTTGCGACGAAGCAATCCACGATTGCGCTAATGACGACGAATCACCCTTCATCATCTGCTTTAACAATCTTAGCCTTAGCAATCAAAGCCTGTTTATCTAATTCATATTCCAGCATGCCATTCGCAGTTTGGATTTGATCAGCAAAAACTCGATATTCTTCCTTGTTTGGATCTTGTAATTGGCCTGGTTTAGTTGCAAAAAGCTCTACAATCGCATACCCGCCAGCCGTTTTGGACACAGCATAAGATGATTTACCATCGGATGGGATTGGCATAGAAAAAGCAGTATAAATAATTGCAGAATGAAGGTTAGGCACATGTCTACCTATAAACCCGGGATTAATCCAAGTTAAATGATATTGAGCTGCAGCTTGTTCATCTGATAGAACCTTAGATCCTAACTTCATTTTTATATTGGTTGCGAGTTCAAATACCAAGCTATCAACTAAATCTTTTTGAAGCTTAGCTTCGATGTCTTTCTTAACCTTAGCAAGAGGCACAAGCTGGGCCAGTGTATGGGTTTTTACCCGCAGCACCACAGCAAGATCAGGAGTAACCTGAATAACATCGCTATTATTTTGTAAATTCATTACATCATTGCTAAATGCTGCTTCACGAACTTTGGGATTGCTAGAAATATCTTTATCAATTCCCTTACTACGAATGAAAGCCAGAGTACTTTGTATGGGTAAATTTAATTCTTTGGATGGTACAGCCAATGAATCAGGATGTTCATATGAAGTATTGGCAAATTTTTCTCTTAACTCTGCATATTTCTCTTGGGCTTTATGCTGGATTAAATTAAGTTTTGCTTTATCTTTTACAGCATCAAAAGGTTGAACTTGGGTGTCTTTATGCGCTGTTACTTTAACAATGGCAATACTTTCTGGAAGAACTATTGCGTCACTAGAATTACCAGCTTTCGTCAATGACTTAACGCTTTCTCGCAACGGAGGAGGCAACTGAGCTGCATTGTGCAATGCTGCTAAACTTGCATCACCTTTTTTGAGCTCGGGATTTTCTTTCATTAACAATTTAAAATCTTTGCCATCTTTAGCCTGTTTGGCTAAGTCTTCCATTTTTGATTTTGCCTTACTTTTTTCATCTGCACTCATTGTCTTTGGCGTGGAGATAATTACTTCATCAAGAGCCCACTGTTCTGGAAGAACAAAAGAATTTGAATTATCATCATAATAAGCTTTAATTTCTTCAGGTTTTACATTAATACCCTTCATTAACTCATTGACTGATAAAACAAGATAATCAATGCTTACTTGTTCAGGTGTTTTATACTGTTCTTGATGTTTATTGTAATATGTTTGAATTGCAGCTTCAGAAATTTTTTGCTCCCCAGGAATTAATTGGGAAGGAATTATTGCATATTGGATCTTTCTTTCTTGACCGATTAAAGCAACTGATTCTTGGATTTCATTTGGCAATGCAAAAGAACTAAATTCTATTCCTAAACGTGGCTGATCAATCAACATCGTGGTGTGAATAAGCTCTAAGAAATCACTTGCGTTAAATAGGCTTGCATCCAAAACTTGTTGGAAACGCGCAAGAGAAAACGCGCCGTTTACTTGTAATTCTGGTAAGGATTGTAAAAATCCATCTACTTGTTGCCCTGTGATTCGATATCCTTCAGAAAAAGCAGATTGCGTTAAAACCTGCATTTCTATAAGAGATTGTAAGGATTTTTCTTGTAAGGTTGTTTCTGCGTATGGCGTCATTACATTGTTGGATTGCAATTGCAACTGGCGACGCAAACGCTCGTAGGTAACATGAGCTTGAGCTTTAGAAATTTCAACACCATTTACTTTAGCCACGAAATTGGTATTGGTATTGCTAATGAGGTAACTGTGAATTCCCCATAATCCAAAAGAAACGATAAGAATAGAGATGATAATTCCAGCTATCCAACCCTGTGTTCGATCACGTATACCCTGCAACATAAAAGCTATTCCCGCTATTATAAAAAAAGGCGTATCTTAATTAGAAGACACACCTTTAAGTCACTAAATTTCCTGGCGGAGTGGACGGGACTCGAACCCGCGACCCCCGGCGTGACAGGCCGGTATTCTAACCAACTGAACTACCACTCCTAAATTTTGTATGGTGGGTGCTGAGGGGATCGAACCCACGACCCTCGCCTTGTAAGGGCGATGCTCTCCCAGCTGAGCTAAGCACCCGAAAGCAGGCTGCAATCATACCTACTTTTTTCTTATAGTAAATAACTCTTTAAACTTTTTTTTAAATTAACTATCTGCTTTCTCTTTTACAGCATCTTTCAATGCTTTTGCCGCTTTGAATCCAACAACTTTACTAGCTGGAATATTAATCGGATTCCCAGTTTGTGGGTTACGACCTTTTCTAGCTGCTCTATCTTTAGCAATCCATGTTCCAAATCCCGGCCAAGTAACCGGATCATTGTGCTTTAAAGCATGGGTAATGGTTTGTTGCAATACGAGTAAGATACGTTCTGCAGCAGCCTTAGTAATCTCTGCCTTTTCTGCAACAAGTCCAACAAGCTCTGCCTTATTCATAAATCCTCTACTATTTATCCATGGTTAACGAATTTACGCCCTTTCATTGATAAAGTTAAATCACACTTCATTTATCAACGAAGTGTGATTTATACCAATTGCATGAAACGTGTGTCAAGTTCTTAAATGACAACTTTAATGCGTGCGAGGACGATCACCTTTACGTAATTTCTTTTGTGACGCCGTCACAATGACTCTTTGCTTTAACTTTTTGCTCTTACCGGCAACACGATTAGGATAGCCATTAAGTGCTAAAGTTAACACTTCATCAATCCAACGCACCGGTTTGATATCAAGATTATTTTTAATGTTATCAGGGATTTCTGCAAGATCCTTAACATTTTCCGCAGGAATGATAACACTCTTAATACCGCCACGATGAGCCGCAAGAAGCTTCTCTTTAATACCCCCTACAGGTAACACTTCTCCCCGTAGAGTTATTTCCCCTGTCATCGCGTAATCGGCTCTAACAGGTATTTGTGTCATGACAGAAAACAAAGCGGTACACATACTAATTCCGGCGCTTGGTCCGTCTTTAGGTGTAGCACCTTCTGGCACGTGAATGTGAATATCGCGTTTATCAAAAAAGTTCTTCGGAATGCCTAAGGCATGCGCGCGGGAACGAACCACAGTAAGAGCAGCTTGAATCGACTCTTGCATAACACCGCCCAACTGACCGGTATAAGTTGTTTTACCTTTACCTGGGAGAATAACGGCTTCAATTTCTAATAACTCACCACCGACTTCTGTCCAAGCTAAACCCTTCACCTGACCGATTTGGTCTTTTTCGGCGGCCATATCATGACGATAACGACGCACGCCTAAATATTTTTCCAAATCTCCAATTGCTATATGATGGGTTTTAGGTTTCGCAACAAGCTTTTTCTTGCCTTTTTTCTTGCGCTCATCCCTTTGGGTTAACATAATTTCTTTTACAACTTTTCTAAAGATTTTAGAAATTTCCCGTTCTAGATTCCGCACCCCAGCTTCGCGCGTATAATGTTGCACAATATAGCGAACGGCGTTTTCTGCAACTTCAATTTCTTTCTCTTTAAGTCCATTAGCTTCCTTTTGTTTAGGAATTAAATGGCGAATTGCAATGTGTACTTTTTCATCCTCGGTATAGCCTGGAATCCGAATAATTTCCATACGATCGCGTAACGCAGGCGGAATTTCCAAGGTATTGGCAGTAGCCACGAACATTACATCAGATAAGTCATAATCCACTTCTAGATAATGATCGTTAAATGCATGGTTTTGTTCTGGATCTAGCACTTCTAGTAAAGCAGATGCTGGATCCCCACGAAAATCCGTAGACATTTTGTCAATTTCATCCAATAAGAAAAATGGATTGCTAACATCAGTCTTAGAAATTTTCTGAATAATTTTCCCTGGCATAGCTCCAATGTAAGTTCTGCGATGTCCGCGAATTTCAGCTTCATCGCGCACGCCACCCAAAGACATACGTATAAATTTACGCCCGGTTGCATGTGCAATAGATTCACCAAGGGAAGTTTTACCTACTCCTGGAGGACCTACCAAGCAAAGGATGGATCCCTTTGATTTACCTTTACGTAAATGTACAGCTAGTTTTTCTAAAATTCGTTCTTTAACTTCCTTTAATCCATAATGTTCATTTTCTAAAATGGTTTCAGCTTGCGCTAAAGAAACTTTGCGCTTAGAAGGTTTATTCCAAGGCAAAGCAAGCATCCAATCTAAATAATTTCTAGACACTGTTGCCTCTGCAGACATAGGCGACATCATTTTTAATTTGTTAAATTCTAGTTTGCATTTAGTTTTCGCTTCTTTAGACATACCAGCTTTTTCAATTTTCTTAGCAATTGATTCTAATTCATTGGGAGCTTCTTCTAACTCACCCAATTCTTTTTGAATTGCTTTCATCTGTTCGTTAAGATAATACTCGCGTTGAGTTTTTTCCATTTGACGCTTAACTCGTCCACGAATTTTTTTCTCAACTTGCAGCAAATCAATTTCTGATTCCATCACAGCAACAAGCTTTTCAAGCCGTCGTGCTAAATCGGTGATTTGCAGAATTTTTTGTTTCTCTTCCAACTTTAAAGAAAGATGCGCACCGATGGTGTCAGATAAACGACTGCCATTTTCAATTGCCAAAACAGAAGATAAAATTTCTGTAGGAATTTTACGGTTTAATTTTACATATTGTTCAAATTGAGATTTTAAGGAACGAACTAAAATTTCAATTTCTTTAGATTCGGTATTTTCATCTTCAATCAATTCAACGTCTGCGAGAAAATAGTCTTTATTATCTAAAAACTGAGTGACTTTCGCTCTTTTCGCACCTTCAATTAACACCTTCACGGTGCCGTCTGGAAGTTTTAATAACTGTAAAACCGTTGCTAATGTACCAATGTGATAAATATCGTCTTCAGCTGGTTGATCATCCGTTGCGCTTTTTTGAGTAACAACCAGAATCTGCTTATCAGCAGCCATGGCAACTTCAAGAGCTTTAATTGAACGTTCACGACCTACAAACAATGGCACAACCATGAAAGGATAGACCACTACGTCTCTAAGAGGCAGTAACGGTACACCTAACAAGTTTTTGTCGTTTTTGCTTGATGTCATAATGTTTCCTCAGCAATGGATATTGGGACGGACAGGCCTCGTGAGCAAGGACTGCACCAAAATTGCTTTCCTTACATATTAAGTATAAGCGAGTTTTTGCAAGATCTCACTCAGAAACAGCTATAGGTTGTTCATTATTTTCATACATGATTATTGGCGGTGTTGCGCCACTAACACATGATTCGTCAACAATGACTTTAGTAACGTTATCAAGAGAGGGTAATTCATACATTGTATCCAATAAGGTCTTTTCCATGATCGAACGCAGGCCTCGGGCACCTGTCTTTTTCTCAACACATTTATCGGCAATCGCTTTAAGTGCTTGTTCACGAAACTCAAGAGCCGCGCCTTCTATTTCAAACAACTTGGCGTATTGTTTTACTAATGCATTTTTGGGCTCAATTAATATTCTTACTAAGGCTTCTTTATCTAACTCTTCTAAAGTTGCCACAACCGGTAATCGGCCAATTAACTCTGGAATTAACCCAAATTTAATCAAATCAGAGGGTTCCACCTCACGTAATAGCTGGTCTATAGTTTTGGAATCATCTTTACTATGCACAGTAGCTTGGAAGCCTATGCCACCCTTTTCAGAACGATCTCGAATAACCTTTTCAATCCCTGCAAAAGCTCCTCCACATATAAAGAGTATATTCTTGGTATCTACCTGAATAAACTCTTGTTGTGGATGCTTACGTCCACCCTGCGGCGGTACAGAGGCAACCGTTCCTTCAATAAGCTTTAATAGGGCTTGCTGAACGCCCTCACCTGATACATCCCTAGTAATAGATGGGTTTTCCGATTTGCGGGAAATTTTGTCAATTTCATCAATATAAACAATACCTGTTTGAGCCTTTTCGACGTCATACTCACATTTTTGCAGGAGCTTTTGGATGATGTTTTCCACATCTTCGCCAACATATCCAGCTTCAGTTAATGTGGTGGCATCAGCAATAACAAAAGGCACATTTAGCATTCTTGCCAAGGTTTCGGCTAATAAGGTTTTGCCGCTACCAGTAGGGCCAATTAATAAAATATTACTTTTATTAAGCTCAACATCATTAGTTTTACCCTTATTGCGTAGGCGTTTGTAATGATTATATACAGCTACAGATAAGGTCTTTTTTGCAACATTTTGGCCAATGACGTATTCGTCGAGAGTTTTACAAATGTCTATAGGTTTAGGCAAAGGAGCGGGCGCAGCTTCTTTCGGATCTGCATTCTTGACCTCCTCATGAATAATTTCATTACATAAGGAAACGCATTCATCGCAGACATAAACAGAAGGACCAGCAATCAGTTTTTTTACTTCATGTTGGCTTTTTCCACAAAATGAGCAATGCAGCACTTTGTCATTACCTCCGTTACCTGTCATATTAACTTACCCTCTTTACTTAATAGATGGTGGCAGAAACTGAAAATTCAAGTGCTGCCATCAACTTTCTTACTATTCTGTTTTCTCTTTCTTTTTAGTAATTTCACGATGACTTAAAATCTTATCAATTAGCCTATATTCTAACGCTCTTTCGGGACTCATGAAATTGTCACGATCAGTATCTTTACCAATCACTTCTTCAGGTTGGCCAGTATGATGCGCCAAAATGCGATTTAAGCGATTGCGGATCTTTAAAGTTTCTTCTGCATGAATCGCGATATCCGAAGCCTGACCTTGAACACCGCCCAAAGGTTGGTGAATCATTACTCTGGCATTAGGCAAAATATAACGTTTTCCAGCAGCCCCACCAGCTAATAAGAGCGCACCCATACTTGCAGCCTGCCCCAAGCACATTGTGCTTACATCTGGCTTAATAAATTGCATAGTGTCATAGATAGCTAACCCTGCCGTAACCACGCCACCAGGAGAATTAATATATACAGAAATATCTTTATCTGGATTTTCTGATTCTAAAAATAACAATTGCGCAACCACCAAATTAGACACCGTGTCGTCGATCGGACCCACAATAAAAATAACGCGATCTTTTAACAACCGAGAAAAAATATCGTAGGATCGTTCCCCACGCGCGGTCTGTTCAACTACCATAGGAACAAGATTAAAATTTACTGGATCCACTTGGCCATTTTTATGCATCTTATGATTCCTTAGCAAAAATGGGCAGAAGTACTGCCCATTTAATTCTTGATATGATTATATTTTAGCCAATAGACTGGTTTTTAACAAGCTCATTATAACTAATATTTTTTTCCTTAATTTGCACATTTTCTAGTAGAGTTTCGATCAGTTGATCTTCCAAGACCTGCGCCTCAACTTGAGAATAAGCTTTCTTATCATTTTTATACCAATTAATTACTTCTGCTGGGTTTTCATAAGCAGATGCCATAGATGCAATTTGCGCATTAATTTTATCTTTATTAGGCACTACTTTACGATCCGCAATCAAATGCCTGACTAACAAACCAAGCTTAACGTTACGTTCACCCATCTTTGCAAAAGACTCATTTTCTTCTGCTGTATGATGATGTTGCTGACCATGATGAGGATGCACTTCATCATGAATACGTGCAGCTTCTTGCTCAACCAAGCTTTTTGGAACTTCTATTGGATTTTGTTCCAATAAAATATCGAACACTTGATTCTTTAATTTTAATTTGATTACCCTGTCACATTCACGCTCTAAATTGCGACGGATTTCAGATCTTAAGCTTTCTAAGCTGCCATCCTTTATGCCTAACCTTTTAATAAAGGCTTCGTCATAATTTAATGGTTTTGGTTCGCTAACTGTAATTGCTTTAACTTTAAATTCAGCTTCTTTACCAGCTACTTCTTTCGCAAAATAGGTTTCTGGAAAAGTAATTTTTAAAACCTTTTCTTCGCCTGCATTAATGCCTACTATGCCTTCTTCAAAACCAGGAATCATAGTGTTGCTACCAATAACGATTGGATAAGCATGCGCTTCTCCACCCGGAAAAATCACACCATCAATACTGCCACTAAAATCTAAAATTACTTGATCTTTATCTTTTGCAGCGCGATCAACCTTTTTCCATTGTTGATGCTGCATTTCTAAATGATTTAATACTTTATCAATATCTTCATCCTGAATGGATGCAGTTTGCTTTTCAAAGGAAGTTAAGTCTAATTTAACATTGTCAACTTCTGGCGCTACTTCAAAGGTAACGACATATTCTAATGGTTTATCATCTTCCATCACCGTAGGTTCAACCTGAGGTGTTGCTACAGGAAAAAGCTTCTCTTGATCCAAAGCTTCATAAAGGGAAGACTGAATAACATCTGACCGCGCTTCTTGAAGCGCTGAATCACCAAAACGTTGAAGAATAATATTTACCGGAACTTTACCTGGACGAAATCCATCTATTTTTGCTTTTTTGGCGCGTGAAGCTATCCGTTTATCAAAAGCTTGCTTAACCTGCTCTACTGGAACAACAACGGTCATTTTACGTTCTAGTTTGCTTGGCGCCTCAACTGACACTTGCATAACAATCCTCACTTTCCAAAAAATACAATAAAATTACACGATAATGCTTAATTGACTGGCGTTATTCGTTGGGTCGAGCATTATAGTCAAAAATATGGGGTAAAGAAACTGCTGTTTTATATAAATATTTGCTGCGAAAGGAGAGACTCGAACTCTCACGGGTTACCCCACTGGAACCTAAATCCAGCGCGTCTACCAATTCCGCCACATTCGCTTTGACTTAAGGTGAGGATACTACCCCAAACTATAAAAATTATAAATACAATTAAATACAAAATATCAGCTGCCTTGAACAATAACAGAGTTGATGAGCGGCTATCCTGATTGGATGCGAGGCTGGGGACTAGAGATCTCAAACAAAGCTGAAAATGCTAAGAGCTTATCTGCGCGGCTCATCAGTGCTCACGATGCGCTGAACCGACTATGAAGACGTCGGTTCATGCTCTCGTTGCGCTCTGATTCGCTGCTCGATAACGCATTTTATGCTTTGTTTGAGATCTCTAGTCCCCAGCCACGCACCCAATCAGGACAGCCACTGTAACCCTTAGTTGTTGCAGCAGAATTTTGGTTTAAAAGCTCAATATATAAAGTATAGAGGCTTATCCTCATGGACATTTTTGTGCGTGGGTTATTTTTTTAAATAACAAAGACTTATAAGGATTTATTCGAGTTAGTTTATAGGTGTGGTTTAGACATTTGTGCGGCATTAATCTAATATAAGGATATAAGGTTTTGATTTGTGCTCTCTAATTCAAG
>Ga0182024_10020857_pt1 | contig 11940 bp, 11 predicted proteins | sample P32metaG_FD_120480 | JGI IMG/M metagenome (GOLD analysis project Ga0182024, IMG submission 120480) | Permafrost microbial communities from Stordalen Mire, Sweden - P3-2 metaG (Illumina Assembly) | ecosystem: Environmental > Terrestrial > Soil > Wetlands > Permafrost | place: Sweden: Stordalen... | reverse complement strand
TGAAGCTGCGGCGGCCGGTGCTGTCTACGTTCGGTACCCACTCGTCGAGCAGCTTCACATTACCGAGGTTTCGCTCGGCATACTCCAGCAGCCTGCCCTTATGCAGATAGTCGGCAGCCATGCGGACCTGGCTGTCGATCATCACCCGCGGCAAGACGTTGGTGGCGGAGATGCGATCGACGGCCTCGCGCAAATAGCCGTATTTGTCGCGCTTCATGGCCTGGCCGGTCTCGACCAGAAAATCGAGGATCTCTTCCAGCTTCACGTCGAACAGGGGCCCAGGCTCGGTCCGCGGCGCGATCAACGCGTCGAGGTCGATTTTCGGAGTGACGAAGTCGACGCCCAGGTCGCGCGACTTGTGGCGCACCTCGGTTCCTTCGACCACCCTGCCGCGGATGAAGAATGGCGAAGGCGTCGCGGCGCGCGGCCTGACGGCATCCAGTTCGGTGACTTGAGTCATTTGAAAGCCTCGGAAGCGTGCGATGCAGTTTTAAATAATTTCAAGCCACGCCGCGAACATACGCGTCGATACTTCCGGCGCAGGCGATCTTATCGCCGCCCGCCGTGTCGGCGTAGCGCTTGATGTCATCGGCGACCGATGGGCTGCGGTTCCCGCAAGCGCAAGCTTCCCACGTCGCGCGGATCTTATCACCGGAAATCAGCCCGCCCCAACGGCCGTCGAGCGACAGATCAAAGAACGCTGCGCGTCCCTCGATTTCCCCACGCTCGGGCGGCTCGAGCAGGCGCTCGCCACCCTCATCGAGCAACAGCAGCATGACCCAAGGCGCCATATGGTAGCGGCCGGCCTTGCAGCGAATGGCGTTGGTGTTGAGCTCCTGCATACCGTAACCATGGAAAAGGCGTGCCGGCGCCAGGTTGAAAGTCTCCAGCACGAATTCCCGGTAGTTCGGCGGTAACTGTGTGCGTTTGAGGCCGCCGCCGATGTAACCGGTATTCTCGGCGTGAAAGCTTCCGCCGTCGAAGCCTTTGGCACGCACCAGCTCGGCCACTTGGTACATCGGCCCGAACAGGCCCATGATGTAGAGCCTCATGTCGCGGCTCTCGATCAACGCGTTTGCGACTTTCTCGACAGCTTCGCTCATGGTCCGCTCGCGCTCGGCCGTCCTGGCTTCATAGGCAGCGATCTCGGCCGGCTTGGCGGTTCCTGCGGCGATCTTCTTGTTGAGGACCACCATCTCGGTGATCGAGCCGATGGTCATGGGCGGCGCGGGATAGTAGAACGGCTCGACGCCCGGCGCGTTGAATCCGTCGACCATCATCCGCTGCGTCGCCATATTGCGCGGCGTGTTTGCCACGGGCGCCAGCATCAGGCAGCGCCGGTCACGACCCGGCGTCACGCCCGTCGCCCACGCGTGGCCCTGCAGCAGCGTGTACCCCGCCATGTGTTGGTCCACCTTCGAGGAATCCATCATCGCGCACTTGCCGGTCGTGCCGCTGGAGCAGTTGACGTAGTGCCCCTGCTGCTCGAGGCGCGCCAGCCACTCATCGAGGTCGTCGATCCCGCCTGTATCCATGGCCTCAACCCGATGCGTCGAGACCGTGTCCAGCCAGCGACCGAGGCGGTCCCACTTCTTCTCGAGCAGCCAGCTCTCGGGATAGCTCTTATAAGTAGTGTGGGCAAACAGCAGCGGAACGACGTCTGCCATGCCGCCGATCTCGGTGAGCTTGGCGGTTCCGGCCCGGTTCTGCAGCAGCTTGATCTTCTCGACGTGCTCCTTGAACCGCTCATTGATCGCTGCCAGCTGCCGCGGCAGCGTCTCCGCGAACGGCAGGTCGAACGGGTTCTGATCATCCACCATTCGCACGAGCCGGTCGGTCTCGTTCAAGTAACGCCTCGCACGTAAGCGTCGATGGTTCCGGCACAAGCGATCTTGTCGCCGCTGGACAGATCCGCATAGCGCTGGATGTCCTCGCCCACCGAGGCACTGCGGTTGCCGCAGGCGCACGGCTCCCAGGTAGCGCGGATTTTGTCGCCCGAGATCACTCCGCCCCAGCGGCCATCGAGCGACAGGTCGAAGAACGCCGCTCGGCCCTCGAGTTCGCCGCTCGTGGTGGGCTCGATCAGGTGTTCGCCGGACTCGTCGAGCAGCAGCAGCATGACCCATGGCGGCATGTGATAGCGGCCGGCCTTGCAGCGAATCGCCGTGGTGCTGATCTCCTGCATGCCATAGGCCTGGCAAATCCGCTCGGGCGTCAGGTTCAGCGTCTCGTATATGACTTCCCGGTAATTGGGCGGCAGCAGCGCACGCTTCAGCCCGCCGCTGATAAATCCGCTGTTCTCGGGGTTGAAATCCTTCGCGCTGTAGCCCCTCGAGCGCACGAGTTCGGCGACTCTGTACAGCGGTCCGAACATTCCCACGATGTGCAGCTTCATGGAGCGGCTCTCGATCAACGCGTCGGCGGCCTGTGCGACGGCGGACTCGATGGCCTTCTCGCGCGCCGCAGCCTCCGCTTCGTAATGCGCGATCTCGCCCGGTTTGGCCGTACCGTCTGCCAACTTCTTGCGCAGACCCACCATCTCCGTGATCCCGCCAATGGTGATGGGCGGAACCTGCGGGGCGAACGGGGCGACACCCGGCGCGCTGAAAGCCTCCATCATCGGTCTGCCGGTAGCACGGTTCCGTGGCGTCGCGGCCACTTGTCCCAGGCTGATCAAGCGCCGGTCGTGATTCGGCGCGAGGCCGCCGAACACCAGTCCGCGCAGCAGCGCGTGACCGGCAAAATCGAGATCCACCTGGGTGGCGTTCATCATCGCGCACTTGCCGGTCGTGCCGCTCGAGCAGGAGACGTAATGACCCTGCTCGCCCAAGCGGCTCAGCCAGTCGTCGAGACCCTTGATCCCCTCAACGCCGATGGGAGCGACCCGATTGGTGGACACCGTGTCGAGCCAGCGGCTTAAGCGGTCCCACTTCTGCTCGAGCAGCCAGCCCTCGGGATAGCTTTTGTAGGCGGTGTGCGCGAACAGCAGCGGCACGACGTCGGCCATGCGGCGAACCTGCGTGATGCCGCCGGTGTCGGCCCGATTCTTCAGCAGCTTGATCTTATGAACCCGGTCCTGGAACCGCTCGTTGATCGCTTCGAGCTGGCGCGGCAGCACCTCGGAGAACGGCATGTCGAAGGGATTCTTCGCATCCACCAAGCTGACGAGCTGGCTGACTTCGGACTCAAGAGGCATAGCCGTATTCATGATTGCCACCCCACCGCGCGCTGATTATTTAAGCAGATGATTGACGGGCGAACTGGCGCTTGTCAAGCTAAAGCTGGTGTATTGGCGCAAAATTCAATCGATCGAGGCGCTTTTCGAGCAATTGCTCAAATTTCCGGCGCAACGCTGCCAGGCCGGAGACAGCATCGTCGCCAGCGCAAGGCTCATCGTGTAGGCGGAGAACGCCACGCACGTGCTCCATTCCCAGAACGCAAAACTCAAGTACACGGGCACGCCTCGCGCACGCCATTCCAAGCCAACCCACGGTAGGTGCGGAAATGTCCGGGCAACATCGGCCTGCGTGATGGCTTCCAGCACCGGGGGAATCAAGACCACGCCGGCGACGAGTCCTGCCCATACCTTCGCCCAGATCCGGGACGTAAACCACCGCCGGCGCATCCTTCGCTCGACCGCAAGGTAGGTGAGCTGAACCGTTCCGACGCAAATGCCGACAAATGCCAAGAGCGCCAACAGATCGTGGCCTCGCGGCAGATCAAGAAGCTGGCCGGGCCAGATTGCGCAACCGATCATGCAGACGTACCCCAGCGCCAGAGGCCAGATTCCCGCGGCGCGCACCCCGCGGTTCTGCGCGCTGCTGCATTGAAAGAGCACCGCTGCCCAGCACAACCCGCCCAGCGCACACAGTAGGAGACCGCTCCATGCCCACAAAAACCCTCGGGGATCGCGGTCCGGGTAGAGCAATTTGGATATGGTCATGTAGCGCCAGTCGTATTCCGAAGGATAGCGGCGGCTCGCCATCCACAGACCCGACCAGAATCCAACGAGCCCGATGGGTGTCATCGCACAGAGGATGCGTCGTGAGAATATTGACATTCGTTGGGGCCGGCCGCGAGGAATTGACGACGAGTGCTGTTACCGATACAAGCGCGCAAATGATCCGATATTGCGTAAAGAAATCAATCACGGCGGCGATAACTGTGCTCCTGTTGGCAGCATCGTGCACAGCCTTACCGGCGTTCGCTCAAGTTTCACCGTTGCCGGGCACGGCCTTGCAGCGTGGCGTGACATTCACCGAATACTCCCCGCTTTCGCGCAGCGTGGAACTCGCGCGTCGGGTCTTCAGTCCGTTGGCGAATGTAGAACTATCGCGAGCGAGCGCGTCATCTCCGTTGCGGGCGCAGCCGATCGATCTGAACGATGAGATGTTTGTTGTATACGTACCCACAAGGCAGCCGGCGCAGGGTTACGGCTTGCTGTCATTTATACCGCCTTGGCAAGATGCTCGTATGCCAGCCGGCTGGGCCGATGTATTCGACGAAAAAGGCGTGATCTTCGTCAGCGCTGCGAAATCCGGAAACGGCGAAAACGTTATCGGCCGACGTATCCCTTTGGCGCTCCTCGGCGCCTACAACATCATGCGGCGCTACGACATCGATTCCGAGCGAGTCTACGTGGGCGGGTTTTCCGGCGGGGCGCGGGTCGCCTTGAGAGTCGCGCTGGCCTACCCAGACTTTTTCCGCGGCGCGCTGCTCAACGCCGGCAGTGACCCCATCGCAGACAAGGAGGCGTTTTTGCCGCCCGACGACTTATTTAGTCAGTTTCAGAATTCGTCGCGCATAGTCTTTGTAACTGGAACGAAAGACAACTGGAATATAGAGCATGACATGGCCAGCCGGAGCTCCATGAGTTCCTGGTGCGTCTTCAATACAAGCGTTGAGACAATGTCCGGGGTCGGTCACGAAGTTGCCGCAGCGAGTTCCGCGCGCCGCGCTCTCGCAGCACTCGATAGTCGACCGCCTCCCGCCGCTGAGAAGGTCTTTGCATGCATGGCACGAGTAGCGAAAGCCATGGCGGCCGACCTCAACCATGTTCAGGAGTTGCTTGATCGGGAAAGGCCGCACGACGCGTGGCGGGTTCTCAGCAAGATCGATACCCATTATGGGGGCCTCGCATCACCGGACATGACACAATTCGAGCAACGGATCGGTCCAAAGCGGTAACAGAAAAAATCGGTTTCGGAAGAGGAATGCTGGTTGCGCGGCAACGGCTGGAGTCTCGTCAGATAGACTGAAATTTAGGCGGTGAAAAATGACGGAAGAGGAACGCATCGCGCGGGCGGCCATCGCAGATACGCTGGCCGCCTGCACGCAGGCAGGCGATGCTCGCAAGGCAGATGCCTATGCAGCCTGCTTCGCCGAGGATGGCATACTCGATTTAGGCGAACGGATCGACGGGCGCGAGGCGATCCGCCTGTGGATGGCAGCACCCTCCGTCATCCCCCAGCCCAAGGGTCCATCGCCCGGCTTCGTGAGCCATCACCTGACCACCTGCCGAATCGAGTTGACGTCTGAACGCACGGCCAAAGTTCGCACCTACTGGCTTGTGATCACGGCGATCGGTGTGGACCACAGCGGCTATTATGACGATCGCTTCTCCAGGATCGACGAGGCCTGGCTGATTGCGTATCGCAAGCCTCGGACGCTGTGGACCAGCCCGGCTAGTCTTCTCGTCAGTCCGAATTAGACGGAACGGAGGTTTCATGGAGTTGTTCATTTTTGCGCGCTTCCATGTTAGAGACGGCAAGGAAGGCGAAGCGTCAGCGGTCTTGCGCGATCAGGCCAAGCACGTGCGCGATGAAGCGGGATGTCTCGCTATCGATGTTTTTGCCTCTGTCCGTGATCCGCACCTGTTTTACCTCCATTCACGTTGGATCGACGAAGCGGCGTTTAACAGACACGCCGAATTGCCGCGCACGGTCCAATTTGTGCAGCGAATGAAGAGTTTAATCGACCATCCATTTGAGGCGACCAGGTCGTCGCGACTTGACTGACGGGCTGGAAGCAGGCAGTCATTGATTGCCATTGACGGCGCGGTTCCTAACGCGCCCATCGCTGGCGCGGCTTTCCTGGAATAGGCTCTTGAAATTACGCTCCCCTGACGGAGTGAATCGAATCGCGCGCGAGGCCTTGTCGCGCCTGGCCCAACTTAGATCCGTGAATCGGGATAGTAGAGCCGCGCCAAGCGCGCCGGCCAAATGGTGTCTGCGCTCGCTCCAATCCATGCACGGCCGACACAACGTGCGCCGTGCCCGCATCGCCTCACCGGTATCAATGCCCAGGCGGGCAAACCATTCGGTGCCCGACGGAGTTAACAGCAACTCGTCTTTGGACACCTCCAAGACCCGATGACGCAAGAGCGCTTCATAAGCATCGACACCCATTGCGCCGGCCAGGTGATCATAGCAAATACGGGCCCTACGCAACGCGGGTTCGCGCGGACTGGAGATCAGCCGAACGGCGCCGGTTCGAAATGCAACACCCATCAGTGATTCCAGCAAGACGGCCATGTCCGCATTGGCAAGTCGAAAATAGCGGTGTCGTCCCTGCTGGTCCACCGCAATCAGGGCGGCGTCCAGTAACTTTGCCAAGTGGGCGCTCATCGTCTGTTTGGTCACACCCGCAATGGCTGCCAACTCCGTGGCGGTAAGTGCCCGATCGGTCATCAGCGCCGTCAGAGTTTCCGCTCGGGTTGGGTCACCCACGAGCGAAGCGATTCTGGCAATGTTCGGCCCGTCTTTCATGGTTCGACAGTAGACGAACCATTGGTCCGGCGCAAGCGCCTAAAATCCCAGTCCTATGAGCATCACCTGTTTCATTCGTTACGAGATCGATCCATTTCAGCGCTCCGCCTTCAAGACATACGCCGAGAACTGGGGTCGAATCATTCCACGTTGTGGAGGTCACCTGATCGGCTATTTTCTGCCTCATGAAGGGACCAATCACATCGCCTGGGGCCTCATATCATTCGAGTCGCTGGCACATTATGAAGCCTATCGCACGCGCCTGAAAGAAGATGCAGAAGGAAAGGACAATTTTGCGATGGCGCAAACACAACGTTTCATCCTGCGTGAGGAGCGAACCTTTCTTGAGGGCGTCTAGAGTACACCCCCGGCATCGCAGGCCACAGGCCTGCCAAAAACCGATGCCATCTCGGAGTAGGATGGCAAACACTTAGGCACTGCGCGTGCTTCGTTTGCTACTGAGACTCGCGTTGATGGACAATTTAGCCAGAAAGACAGTCCTCGGATTCACGCAACTCATCACCGTCTTGGGAATTCTTCTTTTTGCTCCAGCATGGACATTCGATTACTGGCAGGCGTGGGTGTACTCGTTCGTCTTTGCCGCTTCATCCGCGTTGATTACCACATACCTATGGAAGAATGATCCGAAGCTCCTCGAACGCCGAATTAACGCGGGTCCCGGAGCCGAGAATGAAAAAAGCCAAAAGTTGATACAGCTTTTGGCATCCTGCATATTCATCGGGGCAATGATCCTTCCTTCGCTCGATCATCGCTTTACATGGTCGACGGTCCCCTTGCCAGTGGTGGTCGCGGGCGACCTTTTGACGGCGCTCGGATTTCTCGTCGTCTTCCTTGTGTTCAAGAAGAATTCGTTTACGGCTGCAACGATTGCAGTGGCCATTGACCAAAGCGTTGTTTCGACAGGGCCATACGCAATAGTTCGTCATCCCATGTATTCAGGTGTGCTCATCATGCTCTTCGGTACGCCTCTTGCGCTCGGGTCATGGTGGGGGCTTCTGATGTTCATCCCGATGCTCTTCACCATCGCGTGGCGAGCTCGCGACGAGGAGCAGTTTCTTTCAAAACATCTATCCGGCTACAAGGAGTACTGTCAGATAGTTCGATATCGTCTGGTGCCGTTTGCTTGGTAGAGGGCCGATCGATCCCTAGGGGGATGGCGCTCCGACCCACACGTCGCTGTGCTTGATGCGCTCGATGAGCGCCTGCGGGTCGGATTTGCGATAGCCCGGCGGCATGGCGAACAGACTCGCCGGCTGCGCTTCGACTCGAATGTGCTCGAGGGCGATCGTCGTACCGTCGGCCGCGCGCAGCTGTATCGGAAATTCGAGATCGGGATCGATCCAGCCTCGGCTCGACTTCTGATCCGGAGAAACCACGCTAAATTCGATGGTGCGGCGGCCGTCGACGATCGCGGTATCGATGCGCCCGCAGCGCCAGTCGCCGCCGGCGCTCGGCACGCCCGCATTTTTCGCCGCCGCCTGCCATTGCCGGCAGGGATCGTTCGGATCGACCGGAACGAAGACTTGCGTGAGACGGGTTGACTGTTTGGCGTCCATGAAGACCTGCTGCGTGGGGCGCACGAAGAAGGCAGTGCCGGCTGCGCCGTCGATGAGAAAAAAACCTGCGGATGCCTCAGGCGTTTCGATGCGTACCATGCGGTTCGCGACATAGAGCCTTGCACCGGTGCCCACGCTTACGCCGTCCGCATCGCGGTTTACGATATCGGCGGAGAACTCGTACACCCCGGAAGATCCGTGCGATGCGCCGGCACTCGCCACGCCCAGCGTCAACCACAGCGCGATCGACCAGCGTCCAATGGATAAGGGAATCGTGGTGTGCATGGGCTTGAATAGGCGGTGCCGATCGGACCTGAAGGGTCCAATCGGCACCGGTTTCACTCTCGACCGTTAAGCGGCCCGGCCCCTATTGGAGGAAGGGTTGGTTGACCGCATGACTGAAGTCGAACATGTCGAACAGATCGGACAATGCCGGCATGTTGGCGGGCACGTAGGGTTGATCGCGGCGCATTCTTGGGTTCGGCAGATTGTCGCGGCTGCGATCAGTCAGCGGCTGGAGATTCCAGTTGCGTTCGATGAACTTCAAGATCGAGGCATGGTCGCCGTAGGTGTGATTGACCTTGCCGCCCGTGGAGTACGGGGAGAGCACGAGCAAGGGAATGCGCGGTCCGTCGCCGAAGTAATCGATCGGCTGGATGAAGCCCGAGTCATAATAGCCGCCGGCCTCATCCCAGGTGACGAAGACCACCGTCTCGGCTTTGAGCGCTGGATTGGCCTCGAGCGCAGTGAGAACCTGCTGCACATAGGCCTCAAAGAGATCGATCTTGGACGATGACGGATGGCCATCGAGCAAACCGTCGGGCTTGCCGAAGGAGACCGAGGGAAGCTTGTTGGCCTGGATGTCGGCAAGCAGATCGACGGTGTCCTTGATATGCGCGGCGCGCTGTGCCGGGTTCCCCATGATTGAGGACGCGTACTGGAAGGGATTGCAGATCTGGCAGTACGCGACACCGAGCGCGTGAGCAGGATCGGCGACCGCCGCCTCGGCCAACGCGGTGGATGAGTTCAACGTTGCCGCTCTGCCGGATGCGACGGCGTCGTTGGAGAGGGCGACGGCGTCGTTGTAAGAGCCGCCGAAATAGGCCCAGGTGATTTTCCGTTCATTGAGCGAATCGCCGATAGTCCGCACGGGCGATGGTGGCAGCATGGCTTGAACTCCCGGCGACGGCGCCTGAAAGCCGTTGGGCAGGAAGCCAGGGTTGGTATTATCCAGCATGTAGTAGTGAGCTTCCGCACAGTTGGGCTCGGCATGGTAGGGCAGAGCCTCGAGGTAACTGACGATCGGGGCGACACCCGGCTGCGTGAAATCTGAACAATCGGTGAAATTGTTGTCGGCCGTGTACATGTTGGTCGTGTGTGCGACGGGGTTCGGATTGGCGATCTCGTTTGCGGGCGGCTTGATTGGATTGCCGTTGCCGTCGCTCCAGAAGCCGGCATCGCCGGTGCCGAGCATGAAGTGATTGGCGCCGGTGCCGCCTTGGAACGACTGATGGAAGTTGTCGCTGAGGCTGAACCGGTCAGCGAGAGTCTTCAGCGTCGAGGCTTCTTCCTGCTCCGCGTCATAGAACCCCATCTCGTTGCCTTCGCTGAAGTTGCCCTGGACCGCGGGAGTCTTGCTGTTATTGAGAGCATAGGTCGACATCACGAAGGGAAACAGATCGTTGAGGCATCCTGTGGGATTCGCCTTGGTGGCGTTGGCGACGCTGCAATCCGACTGCTGCCATGCCTGGTAGAACCGATGCGTCATGTCGCCGGTGTAGTCGTCGTCGCTGATATTGAGTCCCTGTAGAACGAACGGCCCGTTCGGCAGTATGCCGGCATCGGGAATGCGGGTGTCGAGTGAGTCGGGCGCAAGATTCGTAACGCCCGTCGTCAAGATGGTGTTGGTGTTCGCGTTGAAGTCAGGGCTCGGATCCACTACGGCAAATTCCGCCAGGAAGGCCGGCGAAAACGGCGGGCTTGTCTCACTCTGTGCGGGAGGCGCGCCATTCGTGTTGGGCTCCGGCATCTGACCCCTGTCGCCGTAGGCCACTTTGGCCTTGTCGGGAGCGCCGACGTAATAGAGCGGCTGGGGCGATACCTGGAACTGGCGGGCCAGCGAGAAGTTCGGACCCGGTGAGCCGTTCTCGTTGACGATGCCTTTGGAAAGAAAGTTCGAAATCGTCTGGCCCTTGCCGCTCGGCTTGTAGACGCCGAAGGTGTGATCGGTACCTCGATTCTCGCCGATCAGAATGATGACGTGCTTGATCGGTGACGCCGTCTTGGCGGCAGCGCCGAAATCGGTGTTCTCGGATGTGCCGCCCGCAAAACCTGTCGTCGCGGCGAGGAGCGTAAACGAGAACGACGCCGCGCCTACACCCCACTTCCTTGCCCACGTCCTCGGAATCCTGCCTGTATTTCGCATGTTTGATGTCCTCAACTTGAATTATGAAACCGCCGATTTCGAAATCGCGGGAAGGAGGCTAACGGCCGACTGTCTCAACTTGGTGAATTTATGATGTCAGCTGATGCTGTAACCGCACCGTGGCCGCGCGCAACTTTCGTTCGCTCAGTGAGAAACGGCTTTGGCCGCCGTCGCCTGTCGCATGGCGGCTTGGTGCGCGGCGTGAAGCGTCGGATTGAACAGCGACCAGCGGTCTGCCGTTTGCAGCGCCAGCGGCGCGGCAGCAGTCATCAGCTTGCGGAAGCTCAGGTACTCGCCGGCAGCGTTGGCGAACCGGCCGGCGGCGACATCGAGATCGACCCGATGCAGCATCTGGATCAATGCCGCAATCGTGGTGCGCGCCAGCATGCGTTCGTTGGCTCCGCCAGAAATCTCGCTGCCCGCGGGATCCGGATATTCATCAGCCAGATCCTGCAGCTGATCGCTCACGCTCAGCACCGTCAGCGAGACGACCTCGGCATCATGGCGAGAAATCGCGATGTCGAGGACGCTGGTGAAATCATTGACATCCGAGAGCACACTGGTCCCCGTGAGGTGATACTCGGGCCGCACGCCGTCGCCGACCGCCGTGAGATAGGCTACGAGATCGGCGCGATCCTGTGCCGTCAACTCGAGATCGAACACGCGATTGAAATGATCGATCACCTGGCCGTAATCGTCGAAACGCCCGTCATGGAAATAAGGCGCATTGAAATCGGCGTTCAGCAGGGTCGGCGTCTTATAAAGACCGCCCGAGCCGATATCGTGCTGCCGATGATCCACGAAGCCGGCGGATGGCAGGTGGCAGCCGGCGCAACTGTCGTTGTGATCATGCGGGAACGGCTTGGCGAAGAGCGCCTCGCCGCGCAACTGCGACGGGTCTGCGCCGGGGCGTAGACGTCCCGTCCCGTCCAACCCGGGGTTGGGGAGGAAGTCGATATCCTCGATGTAGGCCGTGATCGCATCGAGAATCTGCGGCGAGGGCACGGGTCCCGAGAACTCGTTGACGATGACGTTGAGCACGAAATCGCGCAGCGAGGCGGTGCGTCCGTCGTGCCCATAAGGGGCCATGAACCGCGCACCGCGCAGACTGGGGATGGTCACGGGATCGAGCACGCCGTTGTCCGTCTTCGGATTGAAGAATGAACTGGTG
>Ga0182024_10020855_pt1 | contig 11941 bp, 12 predicted proteins | sample P32metaG_FD_120480 | JGI IMG/M metagenome (GOLD analysis project Ga0182024, IMG submission 120480) | Permafrost microbial communities from Stordalen Mire, Sweden - P3-2 metaG (Illumina Assembly) | ecosystem: Environmental > Terrestrial > Soil > Wetlands > Permafrost | place: Sweden: Stordalen... | reverse complement strand
GCAAGCTTAGGTTCGAGGATCAGCATCTGCAGGATCTCGTTGCGCTTCTTCTCGCCGCCAGAGAAGCCTTCATTGACGGCGCGGCCGAGAAAGCTCTCATCCATGCGCATGAACTTCATCTTCTCGCGCACCAGCCCCAAGAACTCGAAGGCGTCGACTTCGGGGAGGCCGCGATGCTTGCGCACGGCGTTGAAGGCGGCCTTCAGCAGATACACGTTATTCACGCCCGGAATCTCGACGGGGTACTGAAAGCCGAGGAACACCCCGGCGCGGGCGCGCTCCTCGGGAGCGAGGCTCAATAGGTCGCGGCCGTCAAAACTGACGCTGCCGCCGGTGAGGGTGTACCCGGGCCTGCCTGAGAGCACGTGCGCAAGAGTGCTCTTGCCCGAACCGTTCGGACCCATGATGGCGTGTACTTCGCCGAGCGGCACCTCAAGATCGACGCCGTTCAGCACGGGCTTGTCGCCGACCGCGACTTTGAGGTTGTCGATCACCAATAGCGCACTCATCCGACCGCACCTTCCAGGCTCACGGCCAGGAGATTCTGAGCTTCCACGGCGAATTCCATCGGCAGTTCCTTGAACACCGATTTGCAGAACCCGCTCACGATCATGTTGACCGCATCTTCGGTGGCTATGCCGCGCTGCTGGCAATAGAAGAGCTGATCGTCGCTGATCTTCGAGGTGCTGGCCTCGTGCTCAACGGTCGCCGTCGGATTCTTCGCCTCGACGTACGGAAAAGTGTGGGCGCCGCAGTGCGGGCCCATCAGGAGCGAATCGCATTGCGTGAAATTGCGCGCGCCGTGGGCGCTTGGCAGGATTTTTACGAGACCCCGATAAGTGTTCTGCCCGTGCCCGGCGGAGATGCCCTTGGAAACGATGGTGCTGCGTGTGTGCGGGCCGATATGGATCATCTTGGTGCCGGTGTCGGCCTGCTGATGATGGTTGACGGTCGCAACGGAGTAGAACTCGCCAATGGAGCCCGCGCCGCGCAGCACGCAGCTCGGATATTTCCAGGTAATGGCGGAGCCGGTCTCGACCTGCGTCCAGGAGATGTGTGAGTTCTTGCCGCGGCACTCGCCGCGCTTGGTGACGAAGTTATAGATGCCGCCGACGCCATTTTCATCGCCGGGATACCAGTTCTGCACCGTGGAGTATTTGATATAGGCGTCATCGAGCGTGATGAGTTCGACAACCGCGGCGTGCAGCTGATTCTCGTCGCGCATCGGCGCCGAGCAGCCTTCGAGGTAGCTTACGTACGAGCCCTCGTCCGCGATGATGAGCGTGCGCTCGAACTGGCCGGTGTTGAGAGCGTTGATGCGAAAGTACGTGGACAGCTCCATCGGCGAGCGCACGCCCTTGGGCACGTATACAAATGAGCCGTCGGAGAACACCGCGGAGTTCAACGTCGCGTAGAAGTTGTCGGTATATGGAACGACGGATCCCAGATACTGCTCGATGAGATGCGGATGCGTGCGCACGGCCTCCGAAAATGGGCAGAAAATGACGCCCGCCGCCGCCAGGCGCTCCTTGAAGGTCGTCGCCACCGACACACTGTCAAATACGGCATCCACGGCAACGCCCGCGAGGCGTGCGCGCTCGTGCAGCGGTACGCCGAGCTTCGCGTAGGTCTCGAGGAGCTTGGGATCCACTTCCGCCAGGCTCTTCGGGCCGTCCTTCTTGGCCTTCGGCGCGGAATAGTAGGAGATCCCCTGATAGTTGATCGGCGCAAATTTGACATGCGCCCAGTGCGGCTCGCGCATCGTGAACCAGTGCCGCAGGGCTTTAAGGCGCCACGCCGTGAGGAATTCGGGTTCACCCTTCTTGCGCGAGATCAATCGCACGACGTCCTCGTCGAGCCCCGGCGGCACGGTGTCCGATTCGATATCCGTGACGAAGCCGTGCTGATAGCCGCGCTCGAGGAGCGCTTCAAGTCCGCTCGTGGTTTCACTCATGGGCGTTCAAAATCCGCGTCTTTGACGGCGGGCTGGCCGAAAGAGGCGGGCTCGGCCTCAAGTCCCGCAAGCTGCGCGAGACTTACGTCCGCAAGCGAGCGGCGTATGGCGAGATTCAGCCGTTGCCAGCCGCGCCCGACCCTGCAGGTCTCCTCGATGCCGCAATGGCCGTGGCCGGCCGCGCAATCGGTGAGCGCAAGGGGTCCTTCGAGCGCATCGAGGATGGCGGCGGCACTGATCTCATGTGCCGGCCGCGCGAGCCGGTAACCCCCGTGCAGTCCACGGCTCGAGGTCACGAGATGCGCTCCGTGCAGCTGCTTTAAAAGCTTGCTCGCGGTAGGCGCCCCGATGCGGGTTCGGGCGGCAATGGCCGTCGCCGTGTGCATGCGCTCGGGCTCGGCCGCGAGGACGCCGAGGATGACCGTCGCATAGTCTGTCAGCCGGCTGATACGTAGCATGGTGCGCCTTTGAGAAAGCGGTGCAAGCCCAAGCTAGCGCCCGAGCTTTCGTGATTAGGACTATTTTAGTACTAATTGTGTGGAGCGCCAAGCGGAACCAAGCGGAACCGGCAAGTTATTCGGCTCCGCAGGGCTTGCAGGGGGTGCGATTTGGTATTCTTTCTGGCTTGGTATACGGAGGGCGGATGATGGATTGCGGTGAACTTGCGCGCATAGCGCGCGCCATGGTGGTGAAGAACAAGGGAATTCTCGCAGCGGACGAAAGCACGGGCACGATTACCAAGCGCTTCGCGGGGATCAAACTTGAGTCGACCGAAGAGCACCGCCGCAGCTACCGGGAGATGCTGTTCACCGCGCCGGGCGCCGCCACCTGGATCAGTGGCGTGATTTTCTACGATGAGACCCTGCGCCAGAAGACCCGCGATGGCGTGCCGTTCCCTGTCTACCTGGAGAAAAACGGGATCATCCCCGGCATCAAGGTCGACACCGGCGCAAAGCCGCTCGCACAGTTTCCTGGCGAGACCATCACCGAGGGCCTGGACGGATTGCGCGACAGACTGATCGAGTATCGCAAGCTCGGTGCGCGGTTTGCCAAGTGGCGTGCGGTCATCGATATCGGCGCTGCGATTCCCAGCGCTTTTGCGATCAAAGCGAATGCGCATGCGCTCGCGCGCTACGCGGCGCTTTGCCAGGAGCAGGACATCGTTCCGATCGTCGAGCCGGAGGTGCTGATGGACGGTGCGCACTCCCTCGAGCGCTGCGAGGAAGTCACCGAGACGGTGCTGCAGACGGTGTTTGGCCAGCTCTTCCAGCATCGCATCGCATTTGAGGGGATGATTTTGAAGCCCAACATGGTGATTTCGGGCAAAAAGGCAACGGGGCGCGCGACGCCCGAGCAGGTCGCTCAGGCGACCGTTCGCTGCCTTAAGCGCCACGTGCCGCCGGCGGTGGCCGGTATTGCGTTCCTGTCGGGCGGACAGTCGCCGAGCGAAGCCACGCAGCACCTGTCGCTCATGAATAGTCTCGGGCCGCTGCCCTGGCCGCTCACGTTCAGTTACGGCCGGGCGCTGCAGGACACAGCTTTGACCGCCTGGAGCGGGGCGAGTAGCAACGTCGGCGCAGCGCAGAAGGAACTGCTGCGGCGCGCGAAGTTGAACGGACTGGCAACGACTGGCGCCTATGCGCCCGCCATGGAAACTCAGGCGGCCTGATGAGGCACGCGCGGCGATTGCGTGACGGGCTCCGTTAAACCCGCGACAACATCGGCGCCTTCCGGGGCCGAGGTCGTGATTGACGTGCGCGGCGTCAGCTACGCCATCGATGGGCACCCCGTGTTCGATGGTCTCGACTTGAGCGTGCGCCGCGGCCGCATCACGGGAATCATGGGGCCGAGCGGCACGGGCAAGACGACGCTGCTGCGCCTGATGACGGCGCAAATCGCGCCCGATCGGGGTCAGGTTCTGGTGTGGGGCCGCGATCTTGCCGCATTAAATGCGGCCGCGGTCTTTGCCATGCGCAAGCGCATGGGAATGCTGTTTCAGAACGGCGCGCTCCTCACCGACCTTGACGTCTTTGAGAATGTCGCCTTCCCGCTGCGTGAACATACTGACTTGCCTGAGCCGCTGCTGCGCACGCTCGTCTTGACCAAACTGCAGGCGGTCGGTTTGCGCGGTGCGGCGGATCTGGCGCCGGCCGAACTTTCCGGCGGCATGGCACGCCGTGTCGCGCTCGCGCGCGCCATCGTGATGGACCCGGAGCTGCTGATTTACGATGAGCCCTTCGTCGGCCTCGATCCAATTTCTCGCGGTATGATTGTGCGGCTCATCCGGCAGATGAACGAGGCGCTCGGGATCACGAGTGTCGTCGTGTCGCACGACGTTCCGGAGTTGTCGATGATCGCGCACGACAGCTACCTGCTCTCCGGCGGCCGGGTGGTCGCCACGGGCACGCCGCAGGACCTGCGCGACAGCTCGCTCGCCGTGGTGCGGCAGTTCATGGAAGGCAGCGCCGAGGGTCCCGTGCCGTTTCATTATCCGGCGCCCGACTATTATCAAGCGCTCCTTGCCGTGGAGGACCCATGAGCGCGGCGCTGCCGGAGGGTCTCATCACGAGCAGATTGCGCAAGTTGGGCGCGGTTGGCGTGTTCTTCTGGCATTTGCTCGCACAGTGCGGCCCGGCACTCGCACGTCCCCGGCTCATCGTCAACCAGATCTACAACGCCGGCGCACGCTCTTTGGTCATCATCATGCTCTCGGGCCTGTTCGTCGGGATGGTGCTCGCCCTGCAGGGTTTTGACCTCCTGCAACGCTTCGGCTCGGAGGAGGCGCTCGGCACTGCAGCGGCGCTCGCGCTTCTGAAAGAACTCGCACCGGTCATCACAGCGCTACTCTTCGCGGGCAGGGCGGGCACGTCGCTCACCTCGGAAATTGGCCTCATGCGCGCGACCGATCAGTTGACGGCGATGAAGATGATGGCGGTCGATCCGCTGCGCTATGTGGCCGCGCCACGCTTTTTGGGCGGCGTCGTTGCGATGCCGCTCCTCGGGGCGGTGTTCAGCATCATTGGCCTCTTCGGCGCGCAGCTCGTGGGCGTCAAGCTCATGGGGGTCGATCGCGGTTCATTCTGGTCGCAGATGCAGAGTAACGTGGGGCTCAAGGATGTGGTGGAGGGCGTGGTCAAGAGTTCGGTCTTCGGTCTAGCCTGCAGCCTGATCGCGGTATACGAGGGTTACCATGCGGAGCCCACCGCCGCCGGCGTCGGCCTTGCGACCACGCGCACCGTGGTGGCCTCATCGGTGCTCATTCTGCTGCTCGACTACGTGCTGACCGCCTGCTTTATTTGAGAGGAATTTTCATGCGTGACAACAATCGAGCGCTCGAGATCGGAACCGGCCTGTTTGTTTTGCTCGGCTTCGCAGCTTTGCTGTTTCTGACGACGCAGCTGCCCGCCAACGGTCTGAAGCTGACCGGCTACAGAAAGGGCTACACAGTGAGCGCAAGCTTCGAAAACGTCGGGGATCTTAAGACCGGTTCCCCCGTGACCATGGCGGGCGTGCGCATCGGCGTAGTGCAGCTCATCCGCTTCAATCCCAAGGACTACAAGGCGGTCGTGACCATGCGCTTGGAACCGCAGTTCGATCAGATCCCCGACGACAGTTTTGCGAGCATCCAGACGCAGGGGCTCCTCGGCGGCAAATATGTCGGCATCAGCGCCGGCGGGTCCGAAACCTATTTGAAGAATGACAGTGAAATCGAGCAGACGCAGTCCGCTATCGTACTCGAGAGTCTGATCAACAAATTCTTTGCCGGCTATGCGAGCAAGGGTGAGGAGACAAAGAAATGAAGTTCCTGACCGCAGTGATGGGCAGTTTGGTTCTCGCCGGCGTCGCAAGCGCGCAAGACGCGAACTCGACAGACCCAGCGCAGATTCTCGAGGGCGCAGCGCGCAGCATGCTCAAGGAACTGGACGCCAACCGCGCCGAATATCGCAAGGATCCGTCGAAAGTCGACGCACTCGTCGAGAAAGACCTGCTGCCGCATTTCGATACTGAATACGCGGCAAGGCTCGTGCTCGGCGCGCATTGGCGCGATGCGACGCCGGAGCAGCGCAAGCGTTTCATCAGCGCGTTCTACCATTCGATGGAGGCCAACTATGGCAAATCGCTGGTCGACTTTACCGGTGATCGCCTGAAAGTGTTCCCGACGAAAATGGACGCGAATGCCGATCGCACCACGGTGCGCACGGAAGTGAAGCGTGACAACGGCAGCACGGTGCCCGTCAACTACAGCATGCGTCGCGGGCCTGACGGGTGGAAGGCCTGGGACGTGGTGATTGACGGTATTAGCTACGTGAAGAGCTTTCGCGAGGACTTTGGCTCGGAGATTGATCAGAAGGGGCTCGACGAAGTAATCACGCGGATGGAAAGCGGCGGTAAACCGGCCGGCAAGAGTTGAGCCGGTGCCACAGAGCGAGCGCGATACGGTGGAGGTGGTGGACCTGGGTTCCGGCAATGTTCAGGTGCGCGGCGCCCTGACCTTTGCAACCGCGCGGCGCGTGCGGGCGGCAGCGATCCGCCTCCTCGCTGTGAGCGGCGGTCCTTCTCTTGCGGTCGACTGCGCGGGCGTCACGGCTTCGGACAGCGCCGGACTTGCCGTGCTCCTGGATTGGCTTGCGCTCGCGAAGCATCAAAATCGCACTATTCGATTTATGAACCTGCCGGCGCCGATCCGCGCGGTTGCCCATATGAGTGAAGTTGAGTCCCTTTTGAGTCAAGGGCTTACGGCATAGGTTAAGTCCTGCGTCGGATTTCTCCGACACTACAAAACGGTATTAATCCCGCATCGCCTGTGCGGTAGCCGACTGACGCTCCGCGCTGGTGCGCGCACTATCTCCCCATGTTAAGAGAAGGGAGAATTTTGAAGACGCGTCACGGGCTCCGTGCAGCCTTGGTGGTGGCGCTCATATTTGCTCCCGGCCCATGGATGGCCGATGCGTGCGCGGGCACGCTCGCGCAGCTGCAGGCGCAGGCCGCCACTTCAGAGCTGCGCAAGGCCATGCAGCAGCATATGCAGCAGCACGTGGACCTGTGTGTGGGTGTCGCGCGCAGTGCCAGTTGCCGGGTGGCGTTCGACACGGCTCTGCGCCAGACGGCTCAGCCGAGCACCACGAGGGGTCGACTCTACGAATCGCTGGCCGCTAATCGAGCGCCGCCTGCGAGTGAAAATTCGGAGCTTCAACATCAGATGACGCTCAGGTTCAACGAAGACCCGGAGTGGAAGCGCCGAGCCAAGATCCTCGCGCGCGACGGACTGCCCTTCGTGCGCATGCCGCAGGGCTCCAACCACGAGCTTCTCGTCGGAATCACACCGCACGGCATGCTCGGTGTCTCGCTGAGGGACACGACTGGCGAGTAATACTTCGGGATTTGCGGCTGGTGCCCGTGCTGGCTCGGGCAGCAAATATTTTGTGGCTCGTCGCTAGGCGTCGGTCGGCGCCGGAATCGCAATGGCCTTGACGACGGCCGGACGCGCGAGAAACGTGGCCAGCGCCCGGGTGACGTGCGGAAAATCCGCAATGCCCACAAGCTCACCCGCCGCGTAGTAGCCGATTAAATTGCGCACCCAGGGAAAGGTTGCCATGTCGGCGATCGTGTAGCTGTCGCCTGCGATCCAGGCTTGTTTTGCAAGCTCCTGATTGAGGACGTGCAGCAGGCGCTTGCACTCATCCACATAGCGCTGCCGCGGGCGCTTGTCCTCGTAGTCCTTGCCGGCAAATTTGTTGAAGAAGCCCAACTGGCCGAACATCGGGCCGATGTCGCCCATCTGAAACATCAGCCATTGCAGACTTCGATAGTGGCCGGCCGCATCGCTCGGCAGGAATTTTCCGGCCTTGTCAGCGAGGTAGATGAGAATCGCCCCGGATTCAAAGAGGGGCAAAGGCTTGCCGTCCGGGCCATTGGGATCGAGTATGGCCGGTATCTTGTTATTGGGATTGAGCGATAGAAATTCCGGCGACAGCTGGTCATCGGCGTCGAAGTGCACGTAATGCGGCTCGTTGGCAAGGGCCGTCTCTTCGAGCATCACCGCGACTTTGACGCCGTTCGGCGTGGGCACCGAATACAACTGGATCCTGTCCGGGTGCAGGGCGGGCCATTTCTTCGTGATCGCAAACTTCGATAGGTCAGTCATGCTGAGACCCTCGCCCGTAGGAGCGCAGGTGATGTGCGGCGGGTGCGCCTCTGGCGCGCCCGGGGCGATGAGTCTTTGGTCAGCTTGCGCGATGCTCTATTTGGCGTCCGAATCGGGCGGCGGCTCATCCTCCGGGACGTCCTCGGACTGCTCATCGCCGCTGATTTTGTACTGCCGATGCTGCAGATAAACGCTGCGCAGCACCGCATAGCGGTCAAAGGCGTTATCAAGCGCGCCTTCCACATCCAAGAGGCGCGCACGCTCGTCAACGTAATAGACGCCATCGAGGCTATAGCGGACCCCGTTGTTGCTGATGTAATTCTGCGGAGTGACGAATTCATCGGCGACTCTGCCGATGCCGTCGCGCACGTCGGACGGTCCGAGAATCGGCAGCACGAGATAAGGTCCCGGATGTATGCCCCACTTGCCGAGAGTGATGCCGAAGTCCTCCTGGTTTTTATCCAGCCCCGCGGCGCTCGCCGGGTCGAAGAGCCCGGCCACGCCGGCGGTGGTATTCAAGACAAACCGGCCGGTGTCCGATAGCGCGGGCTTGAATTTCGCCTGCAGCAGATCGTTCACGATCACGATCGGGTAGTTGATGTTGTCCATGAAGTTTGAGACGCCGGTCTGCACGAAGTGCGGCGTTACTCTGCGATAGGTTCGCGCCACGGGCTTGGCGATGGCCCGGTCGAGCTTTTGATTGACCGCAAAGGTCGTCCGGTTCAAGCGTTCCCAGGGATCGCGCGGGTCGCGTTTCAGCGGCGCCTGCGACGCGCAGCCGAGGATTGCGAGACAGCTCAAACCAAGGAGGAGAGCTCCAGTTCTGGCGCGGGCGGGTGGACTCATGCAGTTTGGCGCAGATGCTGACGGGGCCGTAGTGTAACAGCCTCGCAGAGCCCCGCTGCGGCGCACGTCAGGCCGTACCGTTACGGCTGATTGTTGCTGGCGCGCTGCATGCGCGCCTGGGCGAGGAAATCGCGGATCTCATCGAGCTGCGCCTGATAGCGCTCTTTCTGCACGACCGTCAGGTTCGGCGCTGCCAGGGCGAGCTGCAGCTGATGCGCGGACAGGGTGAGATCGCCGTTCGCCAGGTCGTAGAGTGCCATGTAGTAGTACGAGTCCCCGGTGTCCCCGGCGGCGCTCGCCGCCATGGCGGTAAGACGGATCTGCGGCGGAGTAGGTTCGGTATTGTTGAACAGGTCGAGGAGCACCAGATGCGCCTCGCGCGCGCGCCCAGCGGACATGAGCGCCTCGGCATAACGGATGCTCAGGGGAACGTTGCGCGGAAAGAGCTCAAGCGCCATTTCAAACGTCGCCAGTCCCTCTTTGGGCTCTTTGGCCGCCATCTGCGCTTGGCCGAGCGCGGCGTACAGCAGGGTGTTGCCCTGATGATGCGCGACCAGCGGTTCGAGGGTGGACACCGCCGCGGCCGGACGCCCGATGGCCATCAAAGTGAGCGCCTGCCCATAGCTTTTATCGAGCTCCGGCTCATGCTCGGCACCGATGTCCGTATACAGATGCACAAGCTCCTCGCGCGGGGTCGTGATCACGCGCAGCCGTTCCTTGATGAGGGCGTAGCCGACCGACTGCACAGGCTTGCGACGCTCGTATTGGGCGGCGCGCGCGCGCGCTTCGGCCACGCGGTTGCCGGTCACCGGGTGGTCGCGCAGCATCTCCGGCACCCAGGCATCGTTCAGGCCCTCGCGCCGCGACATCTGTTCGAAGAAGTTCGCCATGGCGTTCGGGTCAAAGCCCGCGGCTGCGAGAAAGCCAATCCCTACGCGGTCCGCCTCGTATTCCTGCGCGCGGGTGAAATTGATCTGCTGCTGGATGGCCGCGCCCTCGGCCGCGGCCACCATGCCCTCCATGGCCTGGCCGCTTCCGCCGGCGAGCACACCGATGAGGATCGCTCCGAGAATGGTGGCTGCCTGCTCGATGCCCTGTTTGCTCTGAGCGTTTACCGCACGCGCCAGATGGCGCTGGGTGACGTGCGCCGTCTCGTGTGCGAGCACGCTTGCAAGCTCGGACTCGTTGCCGCTCGCGAGAATGGTGCCGTAATTGCAGAAGATATCGCCGCCAAAAATGGCGAAGGCGTTGATGCCCGGCTCACGCACCGTGAAATACTGGAAGTGGCGCGTGGCGGGGTCCGTAGCCTGCGACGCCAGGCGCATGCCGAGGGACTGCACGTACTCATCGACCTCCGGGTCGTCGATGATCTTGCCCTGATCGCGCAGCTGCTTGGTGATCATCTCGCCGATCTGGCGTTCCTCATCCACGGTAATGGCCGCCGCCGCCGGGTTACCGATATCCGGCAATTCGGTCTGGGCGCTGACGGCGCCACTTGCCACGGTCAAGCTTACGGCGATTGCGGCGGGGAAGAGCCTTGCCAGGAGTCGCATGAATTCCTTGCGCTATACGCTGAACTTCGGACTTGGACCGGTGGAGAACACGGGAGTTTCGCCGCCCGACCCCTCTAGAGGATATCCGATGCGTACTCGGCAAGCCGTGATCGTTCGCCGCGCACCAGGGTGATATGCCCGGAGTGGTCCCAGCCGCGAAAGCGGTTGACGACGTAGGTCAGTCCGGAGGTCATCTCGGAGAGGTATGGCGTGTCGATCTGGGCGATGTTGCCGAGGCAGGCAAGCTTGGTGCCCGGCCCGGCGCGGGTCACGAGGGCCTTCATCTGCTTCGGAGTGAGGTTCTGAGCCTCATCGAGGATGATGTAGCGGTTGAGAAAGGTGCGCCCGCGCATGAAGTTCAAGGAGCGGATCTTGATGCGGTTGCGCAGCAGATCGTTGGTTGCCGCCCGACCCCAGGTGCCGCCTTCCTGGCTCTGGGTCAGCACTTCGAGGTTGTCCATGAGCGCCCCCATCCAAGGCTCCATCTTCTCCTCCTCCGTGCCCGGCAGAAAGCCGATGTCCTCACCCAGCGGGATCGTCACGCGCGTCATGATGATCTCGACGAAGCGGTTGGTCTCGAGGGTCTGCATGAGCCCGGCGGCGAGCGCGAGCAGTGTCTTGCCGGTGCCGGCGGGCCCCAGCACGGTCACGAAGTCCACCTCCGGATCCATGAGCAGATTCAGCGCAAAATTCTGCTCGCGGTTGCGGGCGCTGATGCCCCAGACACTGTTGCGCGCGCTGCGGTAGTCGCGCATGAGCTCCAGTGTCGCGGTGTCGCCGACCACACGGCGCACGATGGCCTCGATCCCCTGCGGGCTCTCCTCGTACACGCATTGATTGGGCTGCCACGTGCGTACCGCAGGGCCCGTGAGCTCGTAGAAGGTGCGTTCGGCTTCCTTCCAGGAGCGCATATTCTCACCGTGCTGCTCCCAGAAATTTCGCGGCAGCGACGTGACGCCGGTGTACAGGATGTCGGCGTCTTCGATGGTCTTGTCGCTATAGTAATCCTCCGCGTGTATCCCCAGCACTGCGGCCTTGATGCGCAGGTTGATGTCCTTGGAGACGAGGATCACGCGCGCGTCCGGGTTTTCGCTGACGAGCGCCAGAGTCTGCGACAGGATCGCATTGTCCGTGCTCTGGCCGGGCAAACTCGCCGGCAGCACGCTCTCGAGCTGTCGCGTCTGGAAGAAGAGCCGGCCGCTCGCCTTCTTGCGACCGTGGTTGCCCGAATCGGACGAGGGCAGCGGCAGGCCGCGATCGATGCGCTCTTTGGTCGCACCGCGAATCATGTCGTCGAGGAAGCGGCTGATCTGGCGCACGTTGCGCGAGGCCTCGGAGAGGCCCTTTTTGTGCGCGTCGAGTTCCTCGAGCACGACCATCGGCAAATAGACGTCGTGCTCCTCGAAGCGGTAGATCGCGGTCGGATCGTGCATCAGCACATTG
>Ga0182024_10020853_pt1 | contig 11941 bp, 8 predicted proteins | sample P32metaG_FD_120480 | JGI IMG/M metagenome (GOLD analysis project Ga0182024, IMG submission 120480) | Permafrost microbial communities from Stordalen Mire, Sweden - P3-2 metaG (Illumina Assembly) | ecosystem: Environmental > Terrestrial > Soil > Wetlands > Permafrost | place: Sweden: Stordalen... | reverse complement strand
CGGTTACTACAGCTGAACGAGTAGGAGCGAAGAACGTGAGGGGGGAAGAGCTCGTGGTCGCGTCAGACCACGAGCTCGCCCGCTTCGGGGCCCTCGAAGCCGGCCGGGCGCTCATGGCGTTGCGCGCCGAGATCGGCTTTGAGGACCCGAAGCGGCTCCGCGATGCAGGCGATCGCATGTCGCACGAGCTGCTCATGCAACTGCTCGCCGAGCATCGTCCTGGTGACGCGGTCCTCTCGGAGGAGGGCATGGACGACCAGGCGCGGCTCACGGCAGCGCGTGTGTGGATCGTGGATCCGCTCGACGGCACCCGCGAGTTCGGCGAGGAAGGGCGCACCGACTGGGCCGTCCACGTCGCGCTGATCGAGGATGGAAGCCCGGTGGCGGCTGCCGTGTCGCTCCCCGCGCGCGGCCTCGTGATGTCGACATCCCCGCTCCCGCGCCCGGCGACGCGTCAGGACGGACGGATCCGACTCGTGGTCAGCCGGTCCCACACACCGCCTGAAGCCCACGCCGTGGCCAAGGCCCTCGACGCCGAGCTTGTCTTCATGGGCTCGGCCGGAGCCAAGACCATGGCGGTTGTCCTCGGCGATGCCGATGCATACGTGCATCTCGGTGGCCAGTACGAGTGGGACTCGGCGGCGCCCGTCGGGGTGGCGCTCGCTGCCGGTTTCACCGCCACGCGCATCGACGGCTCCCGGCTGGTCTACAACCGTGAGAATCCATGGCTGCCCGACCAGATCGTGTGCCGGGGTGATCTCCACGATGCGATCATCGCCGCGGTCGCCGCAGCAGCCTGACCCTTCGCCGCCGGGGCTCATCAAACGATCCGGCGGCGGACTCTCAGCACTGTCTCAGAAGGAGCGCTGCCACAATGAAACGTGTGAGAGGAGCCTGGCAACCGCGCGTTCAGCAGGCTGGTATGGCCCACTAGCGATGGCGACAGCCTTCCGTTCAGGAGGGAGGGCGCGACGTCTCGCCACGATACCGGCCATCGCAATCGCATTGGTGGTGGCTGGATGTGGCGGCAAGTCTGTGCCGAGCCCCAGCGCCAGCATCAGCGCGAACCCCTCTCCTTCGGCGTCCCCGACCTCTTCGCTCAACCTGAAGGCCGCCCTGAGTGGCCTCCTGGATCGCAATGGCGTGCCACCGACATCGTATGTGACGTCGCTTGGAGGCTTCGTCGTGAACGTCGACTGGAGTGCGCTCCAGCCATCGCAGGGGGCCCCGCTCGCGGCCAATAACGCGATCGACCAGGCGATCACCGCGGTCCGGACACTCAACGCCACCTATCACGTCCAGCTGGGTCTGAAGATTCGCCTCATGGCAGGAATCTCGGCGCCCCAATGGGCCAAGGAGCTCGGCGGGAGTCCGGTGTCGCTGATCAATCCGCAGAATGCCGCCGGCGGCACGATCGGACGCTTCTGGACCGGCCAATTCGGCCAGGCCTATGACCAGCTTCAGACGCTGCTCGCGGCGAAATACGACAACATGCCAGAGATTCGGGAGGTGACGATCTCGCGCTGCACCACCTTCTACGATGAACCGTTCATCCGGGACAGTGCCTATCTGCCCAATATCTCGGCGCTGCTGGACGCGGGCTACACCCTGGCGGCGGACGAGACCTGTCAGCGCGAGGAGATCGATGCGAGTGCGGTCTGGCAGCACACCCACGTCGATCTTGCGTTCAACCCCTACGAGGTGATCGGCGCGGGCGGCGTCACCAGCACGGATGAGCTCTTCACCGAATCGATGATGGCGTACTGCCGCCAGGTGCTTCGTACTCAGTGCGTGCTCGAGAACAACTCCCTGCGAACTCCGCCACTCGCGAGCTACGCCGCGATGTACCAGAGCATGACAACCCTCGGCCAGCCGATCGCATTTCAGACGGCAACGGTGTCGCGGATCGGCAGTCTTACGGCGACGCTCCAGTACGCGGTCACGCTGGGCGCGAGCTCCGTCGAACTGCCGGGAGGCTATGAGGCGCTCGGGACGCCGTCCACCTTCGCATCGATCACGCATACGCTGGCTGCCAACCTCATCACCTGACGCGGGTGCTGCCGACGTCGCCTGACACAACTATCATCGGCAGCTTGGGGTCGGAGGAGTCCCCGTTGAGAGGTGTAGGAAATGCGTCGTATCGTTCTCGCGCTCGTCGCGAGTGCCGCCATGGTTCTGTCCTTTGCCATCGCCACGGCGAGCTCGTCAGCCGCGCGTGCCCCGAATGGTCACGGATTCACGCTGAGCGGCAGCGTCGTCGGCGGCGTCACCTCCGCCGAGAGTGGCCAGCCCCTGACGTTCGCGTTCAGCGAGAAGAACACGGGGTCAACATCGCAAACGGTGGACCTGGTCCTCGAATCGCTGTCGCACGCGAACCTCGTGTCGGTCGGGTGTGTCCTGCCGGGTGGTGCGCAAATCAACCCGGACGGCCAGGATTGCGAGCCAGGGTTCCTGAGTCACGGGCAGACGGCATCGATCGTTCTCGGCGCCACGATCACCGGCTCGAGCGGCAACGTGGCGGCACGGCTGTGCCTCAGCAACGAGGGGACCGGCGTCGTCGGGCCGTGCCAGACGCTGACGGTGCCCCTGGCCTGATCCCCGGGGCGACCGTCGCCCCGAACGGCACTAGCGCTTCAGTCGCGCCAATTGATTACAGTCTTCCCAGCGATCGGGGGAACCGTCGGTTTCGGCCGTCACCCACTACGTCTACTCCACCGTTTTCCGGTTCGGGCCATCACCCATCGCTCCGAGCGGGAGCCTCGCTGCGAACGCAAGCGTCCCGGTGACGCTGACCGGCGAGGACGGTCTCGACGCCGGGATCCCGAGCCTGCCCGTCTTCCTTTCGTTCAGCAAGGCGGCCGGTGGTGGATCTGCGGCGGTCGGCACGACACAGCTGACCTCGACGCCGACACTCTTCACCGCCAACAGCAGCGGCGCGCTCGCGATCACCTACACAGCTCCGCCAGTCCTGCCGACGAGCGGTATCGACTCGATCATGGTGCAGGACCTGTCGTCAAACCCGACTGAGTTCAACACCGATTCGTACGACTTCACAGCCGGCGCACCGGTGATCTCGGTGGGCGACTCGAACGTCACGCAGGCGCATGGGAAGCCGGGCGTTCCCGGAACCATGACGGTGACCATCTCACCACCGCAGAAGACCGCCACCACTGTTCAGTACGTGTCGATCTGCGGCATCGGCGATAAGTGGTGCAGTGAGGACTTCACCCAGGTGACCACGCCGAAGACCATCAAGATCGGCGCCAACAAGACCAGCGCGGTCATCACGGTCCGGCAGTTCTCCTACGGCGGCGCCAATGGCGGTGAGGACTTCAACGAGGGGTGGTTCGTCAAGCTGCAGACGCCGTCGGTGGGCGTGATCGGCCGCTCGGTCGGTGAGGGCGTCCTGCTTCCGGATGTCGAAAACGACTCCCTGCCGCCCAACATGTGGGTCGGCGATACCGGCGTTGTGCCGACCACGGATACCGCCGGCGTTCCGGTGTACTTCGTGGTGACCATGGGACGCGCTGAGAGCACCGCGGTGACCTTCTCCTACGCGACTGCAAACGGCTCGGCGGTCGCCGGAACCAACTACACGGCCGTGTCAGGCACTGGAACCGTCACCGCCGGCAACACCAGCGCGTTGATCGAGGTGATGATCCCGTCGCAGGCGGTGCCCACGAAAAATCTCACCTTCACGATGACGATCAGCAATGACAGCGCGGGCCTGACGATCGTGCGCCCCACAGGAACGGGAACGCTCCTCTCACATTGATCCGATTGACCCGGATCCTGGGGTCCGGTAGAATTGTTGCTTCAGCACCGCACCGGTACACGCACCGGTGCGGTGCTCATTGAGAAGGCGAAAGGGGGAATTGCACGATGAAGCGGTGCTTCTCATGAGAGCGATTGAAGGACCTTGCCGCGTGCTCCTGGTGCGCCATGGCACCACTCGGATGAACGTCGAGAACCGCTACCGCGGCCGCTGGGACGTTCCCCTGGACGCGCAGGGATACCAGGAGGCGGTCGACGCCGCCAGGGCCCTGTCGGCTGCAGGCCTGACGGCGGTGTATGCCGGTCCGCTCCGGCGCACCATTGCGACGGCGCAGATCATCGCCGATGAGGCCGGCGTGCCGGACATCCGCATCCTCCAGGGGCTCATCAATCTCGACTACGGGACCTGGCATGGCATGACGTCGAAGGAAGCGTCGGTCAGCGACTCAGCGGCCTTCGAGGCATATCGCACGGCGCCGATGCGGTGCGTGTGTCCCAATGGCGAGCGACTCATCGACGCGCGTGACCGCATGCTCGAGGCGCTCGAGCTGATCGGGTCGCGCCATCAGGGCGAGACCGTGGTCGGGGTCACCCACGCGGTCATGATCCGCCTGGTGATCGCCCATCTCATCGGTAACGACGGCGACGGGTGGCGTGTCCCGGTCAACCGGGGCGGCATCATCGAGTTCCAGATCGAGAACGGCGTGACGCGCCTGATCACACCGATTGCGATCGGCTCCGATCAGGAAGAGGCGCCCGCCGAGCACCAGGGTTCGATCACACGTAGCGCCAGCGCTTGAGCAACGGCCAACTCATGAGCGTGACCAGCTTCCGGTCCTGAGCCGGAAGCTTGGTCCGCCAGGCGTCATCCTCGCGAAGGGTGATCGTGCCCTGGTCAAGTCGTGAGTCATTGCCCACGGCAGTGTGGTCTTCGCGCATGCGGACGGTGGGTGGCGAGACGAAATCGAGGTCACGCTCTCCGATCGGCATGTCCGCGAAGCTCGCAATGGTGCGCAGCGATTCATGCGGCGACCGCACGAAATCCTCGTAGCGCATGGTGATGCCCGGGATTCCCGCGATGCGGATGCAATCGAAGATCAGGTGGTACAGGATCCAGCGGAGCGTGATCACCGGCGCCGCGTAACGGTGCTTCGGCACCAGGCGGTCGACGCTGTCCTTCATGATCTGCTCCTTCGACGAGGAGTACGCGGTGCCGCGGCTATCACGAACGAGGTCGAGAATGCGCAGGTCCACGCCAGGGATCCCGCGGATCGCGAGCGCGTACGCCGGCGCCTTGGTGGAATCCACAACGATCGCGGCGCCGGAAACCTCATTGACGGCACCGTAGAGGCGGCCGAGCAGCGCCTGATAGCGGCGCAGCCTGCGCGCGAAGCGCGGTGACAGCGACGGGACGATGAGCAGCGGGATGTACCGCTGCCGGGTCACCTGCGGATGGAGCTTGACCAGCTCCGCTGCGTCGGCTGAGTCCCACCCACCGAAGGCTTTTTCCCCAACTGCCGTCCAGTACGGGCAGTTCCTGAATCGACGGCCGCATCCGCAGAGCCGGTTCTCGGTGATGCTGTGGGTGGTGATGAGGCCGAACTCGCCTGTCGAGACGAAGCCGGGGAGCTGACCGAGCATGCGGTCCACGAGCGTGCTCCCGCTGCGCGTGCATCCGCCTATGTAGAGAATCCGACCCACGAGATCATCCTAATGGGTTTGCACTCGCGGAACCCCCGCAGTTCCCACACGGCGCGATGATCCGTTGCCGCCCTGTGATACCGGGCTCGCCGGATCTGTCAACTACGAGCCGAAGGCGTAGAGGTCTCCGTTCCCACCACCGGCGATGAAGAACTGACCGGTCGAGACCGCGGCGGAAGAGAAGATCAACTCACTGGTCGCATCCGTGAACAGGATCTTGCCCGTCGCGAGACTGATCGCAACGATGTCGCCGCTGATGTCGCCGGCGAAGATCACCTGGTTCCCGGCCGGCCCTGAGACCGCCGGAGACGAGACCACACCAGTCAATGCTGGGGAAGTCCCAACCTTCGGCCCACTGACCCACGCCGGGTTCAGCGCGCCCGTGGCCGCATTCAAGGAGAACATGCCGAGGCCATAGCCTTCGTAGAGGTAGCCACCCACCAGCGCGGCGCCGGACTGGGCCGGGTTGCCGTGATGGATCGTCGTCCTGATCGGGAAACTCCAGATCTGCGCGCCCGTCTTGAGGTCGAGCGCGTAGGTGACCGCGTCCTTGCCAGTGTCATAGACGACGCCATCCGTGTACGCGGCGGATCCCTTGACGCCGACCGTTCCGGGCACGGCAATGGTCGGAGGCGCTCCCACGTCCGCATCGACACCGGTCAGGGTCTGGAATCGCCAGATCGCCGCGCCGGTGCTGGCGTTGATCTCGTAGATGGAGTCGTCGTTGTCGGTCGAGCCGACGACGACCACCGGCACGCCGTTTGTGAACGTGTAATACGCGGGCGACGAGTACACGCCCGCCTTACCGGTCTGGCTTCCTGCCGGGCTGCCGAAATCGTCGAACACCCACCGCATCGAGCACGCCGCTCCATCGGGGTTGCCGACGCCGTACATCGCCCAGAGATGGCCGCCATCCTGGACGTTGCTGTCACCGCTGAGGCCGGCGTCGCCGAAGTACACGACAGGACCGCGTCCATCGGGGTTGCCGATGATAGCCGAGGACGAGATGATCCCGCCCACCGATCCGGAGGTGCAGAGCAACGCGCCCGTCGTCGCGTTGAGCGCGTACTCGAGAGGGTTGCCGTCAGCGAAGTAGACGACGTTCTGATACACCGCGGGCGACGGCTCGATCTCTTTCGAGAGGCCGGCGGCCTTGGGAATCTTGTACTGCCACACGAGTTTCCCCGTCGTGGCATTGAACGCATCGAATTCGCCCGACTGATTGCCGACATAGACCAGCGATACGCCGAGCGTCCTGTTGTAGACGACCGCAGGCGAGCTGTACGCCTTGGTGCCACCGGTATTGACCGACCAGTGAAGCTAGAACTTGGTGGCGGCGTTGAGGATCGTTTCCCCGGAGACGCCGGTGTGGTACTCGTCGTGATTGTGCTCCGACCAGTCCTGGAAGCCCGCCGGGATCGTGTTCGCGGCCTTCGAGAGACCGTGGGCCGCGACGCCCGAAGCCCCTGCTGCTCCGGCCACGAGCGCGACGAGTGACAGCACGGCGCCGCCGCCGCGCGCCGCGCGCGATATGTTCCTGTTCATCCTTTCTGACGCCTCCATGGGTGCGTCGGAAGTCATCAAACCCTTCACTAGCAGTCCCCCACTTATCTCTCGCTGAGGCGGTGCCAACCGTGCCTCTTCGTTTCCTACCCGGTTCGCCCCATCGCCGCACCCCGGCACTTTGACGAGGTCGCAATTGAGGCCATGCGGCGGTCGCGATAGGGTCTCATAACCTGTCTGCTGACACAACTGCGGCTTTCGCCGCATTCCCGCCTCTGCGCGGCTACTTGAAGGTGGCGATGGCGCCGACCCAGGCCACGGATCCGCTGAGAGTGGCAGCAAGGCTCTGGACGCCGGTTGTCGTGACGACCAGCCACGCTGTCTCCTCGCCCGTCTGATTGCTCGAGACGGTGGACTGCTGGAGCGGGGCCGCCGTGTAGCCGGCCGTCAGACCACTGGGCGTCACCGTGCTGTTCCAGCCGATATCCGCGACGACGATCTCGCTGGCCTGCGCCGTGGTCGCCGTGGTACCGGTGGAAGGAGCGGTGCTGCTGCCGCTGGCGGTCATGGTCCTGTCGAGCGGGGTCGCTGTCGCGCCGCTGACGTCGACGACCGTCATGGCCACTGACGCGCTGCCGCTCACGGTGACGGTCACGGAGGTGATGCTTGCCGAGTTCGCGACGTACCAGATCTCGTCGTCCGCCTGGCCGTTCTGCGTGCTCGCCGCCTTGGTCCAGGTGTTGTGCCCCGAGTCGCTGACTCCGGTGACGTTGGTGAGCGAGCTGCTCCTGTCCTTGACCGTGAGCACGAGGAGATCACCACTCCCCGTGGCGGTCCCCGCCGTGGCGGTGAGCGTCGTGCTCGCTGCCGTGGTGGCCTTCCCGAATGACTCGACTTCCTTCAGCGGCTTGGCAGCGGACGTGAGCTGGACGTTTTCCGTCGTCGTGGCCCCGGCGCTCGCCGTGAAGGGAGCCGTGGTGACTCCCGTATAGCCGGTCGCGGTCACGGTCACGGTGTACGAGCCCGGCGCGACCTGCGCGAAGGCGTAGACGCCCGAGCCGTTGCTCGTGGTGCCGGTTCCCTGACAGGTGCAGGTCACTGCCGCATTCGCGATCACGGCGTGTGTGCTGCTGTCAGTCACCGTTCCACTGATGCCACCGTCTTCGGTGAGGGCGACATTCTCATTGGTGCTGTTGGGGCCAGCCACGGGGATTCCGCTGATTGTGTCCGGCACGTAGCCGCTCGCATTGAAGGTGAGGGAGTACGTGCCATTCGGGACAGCAGTGAAGGCGTATTGACCGGAGCCATTTGTCGTGGCCGTGGTCGTGGTGCATGTGCTGCAGGTGACCGTTGCCCCCGAGATCGGCAGACCCGTCTGCGCGTCGGTCACCGTTCCGCTGACACCGCCATCGTCGGTGAGCACGATGTTGACGGTGGTTGTGGCGCCGGCGTTGACGACTGTCCCGGAGGCGGTCTGCGTCACATACCCCGTGTCGCTGAACGTGAGCGAATACGTCCCCGCGGGAACATTGCCGAACGCGTAGTTGCCCGATGGGTCAGTCGTCGTGCTGGTCGTCGGGCAGGTGGCGCAGGTGACGGTTACGCCTGAGACGGGAAGTCCGCTGTTCAGGTCGGTGACGTTTCCACCAATGCTGCCGTCCTCGATGAGGCCGGTATTCGTGATTGTGGTAGTCCCCGCCGTCACTTTGACACCGGTGATCGTCTGCGTCACGTACCCGGTCTTGGCGAAGGTCAGCGAGTACGTGCCGGGAGCGACATCCGTGAAGGAGTAGCTGCCACCACTGTCGGTCGTCGCGCTGCCGACCTGGCAGGTGCACGTGACGGTCGCCCCGGAAAGCGGGGTCCCCCCGGCGGTGGCGTCGGTCACCTGGCCCTTGAGAGTGCCGTCTTCGATGAGCGCGGCATTCGTGGTGGTGGTGGTTCCTCCGGTGACCACGACGTTGTTGATCGTCAGCGTTGCGTATCCGGTGTCGGTGAAGGTCAGCGAGTACGTCCCTGCTGCGATACTGGCGAACGAATAGTTGCCAGAGGTGTCGGTCGAGATGCTGCCGGCCTGACAGGTGCAGCTGACACTGACCCCGGTGAGTGCGGGATGCGTACTGGCAGTGCCGTCGGTCACGTTTCCACCGATGCCACCGGGCTGGGCCACGAGCGCGATGCTCTCGGTGGTTGCATGTCCGGCGGTGACCACGACGTTGTTCACGGTCTGCGATGCATAGCCGTTCGCTGAGAACGTCATTGAGTACGTGCTGGACGGCGCAACGTCGAGGAACGAATAGCTGCCGGAGCCATTCGTGGTGGCACTGCCCACCTGGCAGGTGCAGGTCACCGTCGCGCCGGCAATCGCGGCATGGGTTGCCGAATCGGTCACCTGGCCGGTGATGGAGCCATCCTCCGTGAGCGCGAGGCTCTCCGTGGTGGTATGCCCGGCTGACACAACCACGCTGTTGACAGTCCCGGAAACGTAACCGGCGGCTGAGAAGGTCACGGAGTAGTTGCCTGGTGTGACGTTCGTGATCGAGTAGGTTCCACCCGTGCCCGTGGTGGCGCTGCCACCGCAGGTGCAGGTCACGGATGCGCCGACGATGCCGGCCGCGGTCTGCGCGTCGGTAACGGTGCCGCCGATCGAACCAACCGTTGGCACGAGCGCGAAGTTCTGCGTGGCGTTTGCCCCGGCCGTCACGGTGACTGGTGAACTCCCGGTCGTGTGGCCGGGTGCCGAAGCGGTCACCGTGTAGGAGCCGGGGGACAGGCCGCTGAACGAATAGTTCCCGTTGCTGTCCGTCGTGGTGCTGCCGTTCCCCTTGGAGCCGCTGTAGGACACGGAGGCGCCCGCGATCACCGCCGCGGTGACGCTGTCGGTGACGGTGCCGCTGATGGAGCCCGTGGTGGAGTGTCCGAACGCGCCGGTGAGATCGCCATTGACCGCATTGCTCGAGCCGCCGAGCAGCCCGACGCCATAGGCCTCTTCAATCGCTCGCAGCGTGCCGTAGTGGTCTCCGGTCCCAGTGAAACTCCCTAGGCCGGCGTTCGCCGAGGTCAGCACGAGGGTGGCGATGTGTCCGCCTGGTGAGCTCAGACCACAGCAGCCCGAACTGTCCCCGTTGGCGCTCTCGTCCCAGGTGATGATCACGATTCCGTTCTGCTTGAACCAGGTCGAGGTGAGCACCGGGGCGAGATTGCTGGAAAGCCAGTTATCGCCTGCCTTGATCAACTGAGCGTTGGAGCTACTCGCACAAGGAGAAGCAGCGCCGTGCATTTCGTCGCAGTCGTTGGGGACGATGTATACGAAGTCAGGTGCATTAGCACCGTTAAGCGCGGAGATCAGGCCGCTCGAGCCGGGGTACGGCAGCACGCCCTCGCTGCTGAGGTTGGCGCTGTTGCACCAGCCCCCAGACGCCGCCGAGTACTTGGTGAAGTAGTGAAAGGGATTGTGATTCGGATCGTACAACCCGTTGCTTGTTGTACCCATAAAGCAGTTCGACGGCATGCTCTCCATGTAGGCCTGCCAAGGAATGCCGCTGCTATGCAGCTCATCGACGAGTGTTGTTGTCGAATATGGCTTGCCATTCGGCAAACCGAGGTCTGAGCCAACAAGCAGGTCGAGGTAATCGTGCGGGCTGTTGTGCTGCACCGCATACCACTTCGTGGCCGACGCATAGGTATTCGCAAGACTGTTGAGGTACGGCGCGCTCGAACTGCCGATGATGTCGCTGTACCCCTCGTTCTCCTCGATGATCTCCATGATGTGCGGGGTGTTCGTGGGCGCCGCTGCGGACTCAGAAGCGATACGCGAGGCAGCGGATTTGACCGCAGCCGGCGCAGGCGCCGCGCTTGTTGACTGTGAGATTCGACCGCTCGTGCTTGCGGCCGCCGGGATTCCCGTGGCGAATGCTCCCGTCAAGATGAGCGTGAGCGCTCCGAGGATCCCGAGGGAGGTCCTGACGGCACGCTTGTGGCGGCGCGCTTTGCGTCCCCTGTCGAGCATCCCCGTCCTCACTTACGAATCATGTCCAGGGAACTGGCAGCGGTTGCAGATCGCCATACCGTCGGCTGCTAGTGGAAAGTGGCGATGACGCCAGTCCACGCGACTGACGCGCTCAACGTCCCGGCAAAGCTTGGGGTGCCCGTGGTGCTGAGCACCTCCCATGCCGATTGTTGACCAGCAGCAAAGTTCGTGACGCCTGAAGCCTCTTCGAGCCCTGTCCCGGTGGTTGTGAAACCGGATGTGAAGGTGTTGGGGAATCCTGCCGATTCACTGCCGTTCCAGCCGATGGCAGCAACGACGATCTCACTGGCGTCTGTGGTGATTGCCGTGGCCCCAGTTGAGGCGGCGGTGCTGGTTCCCGTGGCCGTCGCTGCTTGATCCAGCGGAGTCGCCGATGTGCCGGTGATGTCCAGAACCGTCATGGCGATCGACGTTGTTCCGCTCATGGTCACGGTCACGCTCGTCACGCTGGCAGCATTTGGCAGGTACCAGATCTCCTCATCAGCCTGGACCTTCTGCGCGATCAACTTGGTGGGCGGCGCGACCCAAGTGTTGGAACCCGAGGAGTCGGTAATCCCGGTCACGTGCATGAACGACGGGCTTGTTCTGCTGCGAACGATGACCGCCAGGAGGTCGCCCGGGCCAGTTGAACCGCTCGTCGACGTGGCGGTCAAGGTTGTGCTTCCCGTGGAGCCGGACGTGGCGCTGCCAAAACTCTTGGCCACATTCAGAGTTGCCGTAGCAGCGTTAAGTTGGAAGTTCTGCCCAGTGACAGTCGCGCCCGGGCCGACCACGACCGTGAGCGTTTGCGGCGAGAAGCCAGTCATCGACGCCGTGATCTGATAACTCCCCTCTGGCAGGTTGCTGAGAGTGTAGGTGCCGCTAGAACCGGTCGTTGCAGGGGTGCACGTCAGAGTGCCGGTGCAGGCAACCGTCGCGGCGTTGATCGGGGTG
>Ga0182024_10020852_pt1 | contig 11941 bp, 10 predicted proteins | sample P32metaG_FD_120480 | JGI IMG/M metagenome (GOLD analysis project Ga0182024, IMG submission 120480) | Permafrost microbial communities from Stordalen Mire, Sweden - P3-2 metaG (Illumina Assembly) | ecosystem: Environmental > Terrestrial > Soil > Wetlands > Permafrost | place: Sweden: Stordalen... | reverse complement strand
GTGTAGGGGGCAAGAAGCGACGCGGAATAGCCCGTGGCGCGGTTGGTCTCAAGACGCAACAGATGAACCACGAGAGTGTCTCCCGGCTCGGCGCCTTCGATGTAGAATGGGCCGGTCTGCGGATTGGGACCCCGGCCTCGCTGCACGCCCGCGGAGTCAACGCCGCGCGCGTCGATCGTGGAAGTAACCACATGGTCGCCAGGCTTGATACGAAGCACGGGTGCATAAGCGCCGGAGAAGGTGTTGTAGAATTCTTTGGGCTCAAACCGATGGGTCTCGGCGAAACCGGTTGCAGCCAGTGCAAGCGTCACGAGCAACTTCATACTTACCCTCCGGATTGGACCAGTATATCGGAACGGTTGCGGCCCAATTGCTGCCGCCGGGAGCACGTTTCGTGAGCGTTGCGATCACTTGTCTCGACGGCTACGGGTGTTGCGGAATCTTATAATTGCGAGCGGATAGCCACTCGGAAATCGGCCCAGACGGTGGTCGATGAGATAGGGAGCGGCAGCGTTTGGCAGTTGACGTCATGGACCACAACCGGAATTGAACGAAGCCGATGCGGCAGACGCTTGCGCGTGCGCATTCATCGGCATTGATCGCGGTAGGCGGCATTCGATAAATTGCGATAAGGTGCGGTCACAAGGAGGTCCCTGTGACCCATCTTCGAAAGCTGATGATCGAGCAACTCGAGCGTCGAAACTACTCACCCAAACGCATGTTGATCCGCGTCGAGCAGGGCAAGAGGAAAAGGATCGCTACGTCATGCTATCGCCACGGCTGTTGGCCGTGCTGCGGGCGCCTCACATCTTTCCCGCCGCCAAAACTCCAAGCCTTGCAGCAGAACAAAACCCATTAATGTTAGAGACCCAGCCTCATGCCAACGTTTAGTTCACCGGACGGTTTCATCACTTTCGCGGCCTCCAGCCTCTCACCCCCGCTCCGGCATTTTAGGCGAAACTGATGAACCTTTATCAGTGACTATGCCCAGCCCGCCCACGCCAACTTGCCTGGCGATCGTCCTAACTGACGTGGCGTTCATAATTCCGTCTGGTATAAAGCGTACACGCGGTCGCATGAAAAAGGAGTATCGAAAGTTTTTATGCGCTCGAACAATTTTATCATTTCCGTTTTTATGCTTTTTTTATGACTTTTAGAGATGGCCGCCCATATACTCATACGCACCGGGCCATACCCAGGCTGATATGGCGCCGAAACCGGCTGCACGGAGATTCTTTCATGAAACGGATCGATGCCATCATCAGGCCACAGAGTCAGGAACAGGTGAAAGAGCATCTTGCGGCCGTTGGCGTGCACGGTCTCACGGTCACTGAAGTCAGAGGTTTTGGCCGCCAGAAGGGCCATACCGAGGTTTATCGCGGAACGGAGTATTCCGTCGATTTTGTCGCCAAAGTCATGCTCACCGTCATCGTTCAGGACGAGAGGGTGCACGATATCGTCGAAGCGATCATGGCTGGCGCCCGCACCGGGAAGATGGGCGACGGGAAAATCTTTGTAACGCCGCTGGACGAAGTGTTTCGAATCCGAACCGGAGAAAGCGGAGAGTCCGCCGTTTAGCTGTAGCGTTGACCTGGTCGTCAACAAGGTGGGCTGCGCCGGCGTGCGCCGAGCCCCGTATTCATTTCACATCGATCGGGAGAACGCAACGATGAACAAGAGCCTCGAGAGGCATCCTTTGAGCCGGCTTCTAGTTTCGCGCCAGTCGGCGATGCTTCTTGCCGTGAGCGTAATGGCGGCCCTCTTATCGCCATGCTTTGCCGCCTACGAACAAAAACCAGATCCTGCCGGCATCGCAACTGGCGATAAGACTACGGCGGTGGATGCCGGGGGCAATGCCTTTGCCGTGCCAGAGCCTACCGATAAAAACGCGCCGGACTACACCAAGAACAAGAAGGATTTCGACGACTACCAGGCCCAGGCCGCCAAGGAGCCCCTGGCGGTAAAACTGGCCGACTCGGTGGGACACATTCGCATCGCCACCAACTTCGCGTGGACTTTGAATACAGGCTACCTGGTGCTTTTTATGCAGGCGGGCTTCGCCCTGCTCACCTGCGGGCTGGTGCGCAAGAAGAATGCCGGCCACTTGATGATGCTGAATTTCGCAGCTTACGTCTTCGCCTTTCTGGCATACTATGCGGTGGGTTACGCCTTTCAGTTCGGAGCTGTCGCGGTGAATGCCGCGCCCGGGAATTTGGGCGGAGTACCCACGCTAAACCATTTCCTGATCGGCAGCGGCCAATGGGGGTTCCTTGGGGGCAAAGGATTTTTCCTGACCGGCCCTGCGTACGACGCCGGCAGCAACTGCCTCATGCTCTTTGAGGTGGTCTTCATGGAGACTGCCGGTTACATCATAGTGGGCTCCATCTGCGAGCGCATCACATTCTGGGGCTTCCTGCTTTGCGAGCTTTTTATCGGAGCGCTTCTGTACCCGATATTCGGTTGCTGGGTGTGGGGCGGCGGATGGCTGTCGCAAGCCGGCGCCTCGATGAATCTGGGCCACGGCTATGTCGACTTTGCCGGTTCCACAGTGGTGCACGCGATAGGAGGCTTCGCCGCGATGGCTCTCGCGATGATACTAGGCCCGCGATTAGGCAAGTACGGCAAAGATGGAAAGCCGCGGGCCTTTCCGGCCCACAACCTGGTGTACGTTGTGATCGGCACCTTTATTCTGCTGTTCGGCTGGATGGGTTTTAACCCGGGTTCCACTCTCGGGGCGACGGACCTCCGTATTTCCGTAGTCGCGGTGAACACCAATCTGGCGGCGGTTGCCGGCTCGGCTACGGCGCTGTTTTTCTGGTACTGCATGTTCGGCAAACCCGACATCACAATGGCCTGCAATGGAATGCTGGCCGGCCTGGTGGCCATTACGGCTCCGTGCGCCTTTGTGTCTCCCACCTCGGCGGTTACGATTGGCATCCTAGCCGGATTGCTGGTTTGCGGGGGAGTACTCTTCAACGAGCGGGTTACCAAGATCGACGACCCCTGCGGCGCGATTTCGGTACACGGTTTCTGCGGCTGGCTGGGGGCCGTATGCGTCGGCATCTTCGCCGACGGCACGTACGGGTCTGGCTGGAACGGAATCGGCGCCGCCACTTATCTTGGGAACGCCGGCCAGGGAGTCACCGGCCTGCTGCATGGAGATACCCGCCAGTTCTTTTGCCAGCTTGCCGGAGCCACTCTGTGCGCGATCTGGGCCTTTGGAGCCACATACCTGGTCTTCTCGACTGTGAACAAGATCAAGTCCATGCGCGTGCCGCCGGAAGTGGAGCGCGACGGGCTCGACATCCCCGAATTCGGAATGTCCGCCTATCCGGAAGACGCCGTGGTCACCGCGGATTAGAAAGCGATGTTTCGAAGGGCGGCTCTGCTCGCCGCTGCGGATTCATTGTGGAGATCGATACCAGGCTCACAGTGGAACGGGGAAAAGGCGAAAGGGATACTCGCCGGTCCTTCTGGGTCGAGAAGACTACGATCGCGGTGACACCCGAAAGAGGGAGGATCAGTCGCGCGAGGCCGGGAAAATGGATGCGTGCGGCAGATCGGCAAAGCGGCCGGACATTGACGCCCCTGCGGGAATCGGCATGAACCGCGAAGTAGTTATCCGTTGGGAAAGTCCTCTCCCGGCCTGCACTGCCGAGTTGATTACCGATGAAGCCGCCGATCCCGGCTGTGTCGGCGAATACGACTGTCAGCGCCCTGTACGACGCGCCCGGCTTCTCCTGCGCCGACCGGAAAGCTTTGGCCGGAGATCTGCTTTGGGGCCGCGAAACAATGAGGTGACCAAATGTTTCGAAGGTGGGTAACCGCTCCCTTACAGTCGCGGCTCTGTCAAATGCGCATACCGAGCCGCGACCGTGAGGAAGTGGTTGGGTCTGAATGCACAGGATATTTCTCCGCGGCTCCTTAGGAGAGCGGTTCTGAAGCGCGGCGGTAAGAAGGATTTCCGGCACGCGCGGTCGGCCGATTAAGCTGACGCAGCACTTCTTCACTGAAGAAATGCAGCTACACGGTAAATTCCAAATTTGACGCGCTGCACCGCCACGAACGCGGACCAAGGGCTTGGTCGCTCTGATGTTAGAAGGTATGAGAGTAAACCACGCCCGAACGCTCGCCATCGTCACCATCCTGCTAGCCTTTAGTACGCTGGCGCTAGCGATGGTACAGGGCGGAGACATCCCGATGATAGTCTTGGGTCTCGTGCTTGCCGCAGCATCGATGAAGTTGTTTCGTCATGCCAGCCCCGAAAGAGAGGACGAGTAAGCGCGCAGAATCAGAAGCGATTGGATGACTTTGCGAGCCATCAACGCCTTGCCGCTACCGCGGAGCAAACCGATTCTACCAGCCCGAATGGCCAAGCGCCCTGAAGGAATCCGTAAACCGATCCCATCGCGCACGACGCGGCAAAGGCCAATATGAACCAATGACTGCGCTTCAACAGTGCGTAACAGATTAGCATCGCCGCGACTGCGATGAGAACGAACAGTGTGAGCGCATCCACTCGATTGTCTCCTAGATCTTTACCGTGAACCGGACGCTGCCAGCCGCCGCGAAGGTCGAGGCCTTTCGAGAAACACCACCTGATTCCCGAACGCCCCACGAGGGCGGTTGCGCATCCAAGCATCCCGCAGCTTGCAGCCGTTACCGGGTTTTGTCCCTCGACCTCAATCACAATGGGCATCCCAGCCGACAAAGTGTAGCAGAATAGTTATGAAAAAGTCATAAATACGACCGGCGGTGTTCGCGGTTCCATAGATTCGCCATGGTTATTCCCGGTTGGCCGGAATCTCCATCTCCATTTTTGCTGCCGGCTTCAAGGTAGTATACAACCAACCGATTTTGTGGATCCTCCGGGCTTGGAGTCTCTCCTTTCGAAGCGGTCCTCGTCTCCTCGCGTGGGGTAGTTTCGACCGTCCGCGGAAGTCCAAACCGGAAAATCTTGTCTATATCATTGCCGGAATTTCAGCAAGTCGAAACCAGCGATAGTTACACTTCGACGGCTGGCAATGTCTGTGTGGCGCCGGCCTCCAGCACAGTCACGGTGAGCGACATGCCAGCGGCAGACGCCACCGCGACGGCCTTCGGCGAGTTGTACGGTGTGACCACCCGGGCGCGCACTCGGAGCGACGCCCTGGCAGCCGCCGGCACGTAGCGTTATCAGGCGCGGCGGGTGACAGCCGGGCGGCGGCGCCCTGAAAGAACAATAGAGCGGCGACTAAGCCGGCGATTGTTCATGGCGTGCCTACCGCCCTCTCAGGGCCGCTACGACAGAGTCCTCCCGCCTGTCGTCCGGACCTATCCTTCTCTCAACAGAACTTTCAGGAACTACCCGAAAGCGCCGTGATATCCGCCACGGACTATTCACTCTTACTGGTGGCACGGAGGGCCTCTGCTGCAAGCGCGGCACTTATATAGCTTCGCGTAACTGAGTGACAGCCGATGTGGGCAGCGTGCCATCCTGAGCGGCGGTTGCCAACCGCCGCTGTCAAGTTGTCGGCTAACTCAGCAGTGCGTTTGGCGCGAATACAATTTTGGTTGTTTTGGCCGGATAAATGGCCGCCGAATTCGGAAGATTAGTAGTTGCCCGGTCAGGCCGCATCGGCCTCGTAAGCCGCTTTCAGCCACTTCTTCACTTGGGCGTCGATATCCTTCATCGACGAGATGGGGATGCGATGCGTGATGCGATCCTTCTTGGCATAGCCGCCGGTATCGATCAGGCGGCCTTCGGGCTTTCGCGCCCCCAGGGCCAAGCCGAGATCGATGCGCGTTTGGGTGGCGGGCTTGATCTGAGCGAACACGTGATTGCGATAGAGCGGAACCATGGTCTGGCAGGGGCACGCCTTCACGTCTTTCTCAATGCCGAGACCCAGCCGCAATAATTCGTCATATAGAGGACGCAGCGCGGCCTTCGGACCGTAAAACATGCTTTCGACATATGTCTCCGCGGCCGCGAGATAGGCCTCCGGATTGGCGAAATCGGAACCCTTGGGCTCGGCGTGTTCGGCGATGGCCCAAGCCGTGTTCATTCCCAGGCCGTGGACGGTCTTCAGCCAGACGCGGCGCTCTCTTTCGGTCTTTGGCCCCGACTTCTTCACCAGCGCGAGCCATTCATCGAGTGAGCGGCCGGTCTTTTCTTTGAGTGTGGCGACCCACTTCTGCACCATCGCGACGCTCGGATGAACCCCGTAGAGCGATTTCGTTTTAACCATCATTCCCAGAGTATAAAACAGCGGCAAAGTGGGGCGGCCAATCATGGCTGCCTCCGGCTTTCAGCCCGCGTTGGTGAGGCGCGAAGACTCGCGCATGCCCGAAAAAGCCGCCTGAAAGGCGGCTGCAGGCAAGATTGCCCGCGCCACAAGGTAGTGTTACGGCGCCGACTTCAGCAGAGCTTCCACAATAGCCCAGTAAATCGGCCCTGCCTGCGCTTTCATCCAGGCTTCATAGACCGGCTTGTATTGCGCGGCATTGTCTACCGTCTGCGCGCGCATCCCTTTTAGTCCGCCGCCGAGACTCTTTTGCAGAATCGGCAACCGGTCGCGCGCGCGGAACACCTTCACATCGATGGCGAACGTCAGGCTATCGGCGGTTCCGCCGCTGCATGCCGCACCGGGCTCGATTTCCAGGGTGACGATGGCATCGGCATCGTCGACCGGCTCCGGCTGTAATGGCTCCACGGCTTTGGCATCCACGTGCACCAGTTGCGCGAGTCCTTTGCCGGACGAAGTAGCGAAGGCTTGTAACTCGCGCAGCAGGCTTTCATCGGGCCGCATCAATCCAAACTGCTGGATGGACTGTTCGCGGCGCTGAAAACAGGAGCTAACAAGGCGCGCCGGGCTCCATCCAGCCACCACGGCGAGGGTGAATCGGGGGTGTTGAGGCAGCAGTTTCAGGACGGCGTCGCGATCGTCGTGGCCGATGGGATTCAAGAGGGCCAGGCCAAACGCGGTGAAGCCGGATTTGTCGCGCGCGTCGAGTTTAGCGCCCACGGCGAGTAGCGCGCGCACCGTATCCTCATGCCCGTGCTGCGCGGCGAGCATGAGGGGCGTGCGGCCGTTTTTGTCGGCGCTTTCCACACTGGCGCCGGCTTGGATCAGGGTTTGCACGAGGTTCGTTTCGCCCTTGGCGGCCGCGGCGAGCAAGCCCTGGGACTGGTCCGCGGCGAGAGCGGAAAGAGTGAGTGTAAAGAGAATCACAAGAAAGAATCCTTGTGGGGCAGGTTGTCTAACCTGCGGCCGATTGTTAATCGGCCTCTTGACTTTCCTGAAGATTTTCCACATAGGCGCTTCTCTTTATGACCTACTAATAACTACCCAAAGAGTTACAGCGATCCGCGGCAGGCGGATTGACAATCCGCTGCAGGTTACCAACCTGCCCCACACGGCAGCTTCAGTGCATCGCCGCCCCGCCGCTGCCCTGATGCTTGGGCTTCTTCATCACCAGCAGGAGCGGCAGCACTGCCAGGAACACCAGGCCCAGCGCGCGGAAGGTATCGATAAACGCCTGCATGGCCGCTTGCTGCTGCACCATCCCCCAGACGGCGACGTAGGATTGGCGCATGGCGGTCACAGGGTCGGAGCCGTGCGCGATCATCCTGGCTTGTACGCCATGCAGCATGGCCTGCGCCCGCGGATTCGATGCGGTAACATTGGCGCCCAGCACTACCGTGTGAAACTGCTGCATGCGGAACAGGAACGTGGTTCCACTGGCGATGCCTACGCTGCCGCCGATGTTGCGCATCAAATTGAACATGCTGGTGGCGTTGCCCATTTCCTCTTTGGGAATCGGGTCCATGGTCGCCGTGGTGAGCGGCACGAAGAGCAACGCCAGCGACGCGCCCTGTATGAATTGCGGCCAGAAGATATCCCAGTATCCCGCGTTGAGGTTCAGCCCCGATAAGACATAGAGCGACCACGCGCCGCCAATCAGCCCCAAGCCTAAAACCTTGCGCGGATCGAACTTGCCGACAACCGTTCCCACCACCGGCATCATGAGGAACGATCCAAGGCCGCGCGGCGCCATCGCAACGCCCGCTTCGAGCGCGGAATAGCCGAGCAGCGTTTGCAGAAAAATGGGCACCAGCAACATGCTGCCGTAAAGAACGAAGCCGACCACCGTCATCAGAAAGACGCCCGCGCTGTAGGTGCGGTTGCGGAAAACGCTCAGGTGCACGACGGGGTCGCGCGTCATGAGCTCGCGAAGAATGAAGAGCACAATGCCGCACGCCGATGCGATGGTGAGCGCGACAATCCAGTGCGAAGCGAACCAGTCTTCTTCCTGGCCCTTATCTAGCACCACTTGCAGCGCGCCGATGCCGAGCGCGAGCAGGCCGATGCCCCAGTAATCGATACCTTTACCGCTGCGGCGAATGTAGGGCGGGTCGAAGATGAACAGGCGCGTCATGATGATCGACGCCATGCCCACCGGCAGATTGATATAGAAGACCCAGCGCCAACTGTAGTTGTCGGTGAGCCAGCCGCCGAGCACCGGGCCGAGCATGGGAGCGACCACGATGCCGAGTCCCCAGAACGCCATGGCCTTGCCGCGATCTTTGGCGGGGAAGGCTTCGAGCATCACCGCCTGCGAGAGGGGTTGGAGCGCGCCGCCGGTGGCGCCCTGGAGGACGCGGAAGAAGATCAGGGCGCTGAGAGTGGGCGCCATGCCGCAAAGGAACGATGTCGCTGTGAAGCCGCCGACCGCCGCCAACAGCATGTTCTTGCGGCCGAAATAGTTCGCCAGCCAGCCGGTAATGGGCAGCACGATGGCGTTGGCAACCAGGTAGGCCGTCAACGCCCAGGTCGCTTCATCCACGCTGGCCGAGAGGCTGCCGGCGATGTGCGGCAGGGAGACATTTACCACCGTGGTATCCAGCACCTCCATGAAGGTTCCGAACATCACGGCCACGGCGACGATCCACGGATTGATTTGAGGTTGCGCCGACGCGTGAGCCGCCATGGTTTATACATCCATAATATTAGGGATGTCTTCGCCACGCAGAAGCCGCCGCCGGGCGTTCACAGCCGGGTCGCGCGGATGGCCGGCCGATTGGGGCACTGGATGCCGCTTATTTTGCCCGGAACTGGGAATTGCGCAAAAGGCAGTAGGTCGGACCACCTGGTCCGCGCGGGTGCCCCCGGACCCGCTCTTCGCCGAGGCGAATCAGCGCCAGCGTCGAGCAGTGACGCGGCTCACATTGCCGTGGCAACCATTTCCAAGGTGGATCTTGTGGTGAACTGGAACTTCAAACACATCGTCCATTTTGAGAAAATAGGAGGGTACGAAGGAGTGAATTACCTGCGCGGCTACCGGAGCCCCAGGATCTACTCGTCCCGAGAGGTCGTGACGCCATGAAACCGAATAAAGAATTCGACTGTGTCGAGATGAAGGTGGAGATTCAAGAGCGACTTCTTCGCGAAGTTACCGAATTGGGCGAGGAGGAAGCGCATAGGCGACGGGCCGAGCGTTTGTCGCGGGATCCGATTCTTGGCGGCTTCTTGAGAGCAAAGGCGGCTAACGGCAAAGAGTCGACCGAGCACACGCCGGCCGCCTGATTCCCAAAACGGGGGGCCGGCGTCCTGTGTCCTACTTTCCGCGAACGAGGTGGATTTGACTATGACCGGGAACGGACAAGGGCTGTCATCACGGACGAACGCTTGCGGCGCCGTGAGGGAGCTGAACGGTAGAGGGTACGAGTCAAGGTTCGAGGACAACGAAGTCGTCTTGCCTTAGGTTGAGATAATTCGTCAGTAATTGGATCATGGTTGGTTGTACATCGTAATACGCGAGATCAAGATCCTCGAACTCGCGGCTCTGCCCCGCCGAGACAAAGTCCTCCACGGTCTCCAGTTTTTCGCGCTGCTGGGATCGCCAGCGACGAGCAGCTTCTATCAGGATTGGTATGAAATTTTCGGCGCCCAGCACCCGTAATGCAGCTATAGTCGGTACTATTATCTCTGCGGGGTGGTTCTCGAAGAACTGCAGGTGGCCTCCGTTCTGAACCTCAGACTCGTAGCAGAAGGCAAGATGAGGCACGCGTTGAACGGCGTTCAGCTCCTCATACGCTGAGCACGCAAGCAGTTCCACGAAGGCGTTCCAAACTGCATGCGGATCGACATGTGCGTCCGCACGGCTGACATGGCGTATCAATATATGTACATTCTATACCGCGGACGCGGCTATGCCCTTATCTATCTACTTCCCGCAGAAACCACTCGTCGTAGTCCACGAACCGCTCAATTGCCTCTTGCACAAGTGCCTGCGTGTCGCTGCCACGGTCGGCTGCCAGGCGATTGAGTTTGGCTTGCAGATCGGGGTTAAGCATTACTTCCATGCCGCAAGGTTACTGACGGAGAAAGCTTCTGTCAAGCGCGGCTTCGTTGCCGTGAGGCCCCTACTGATTCACGCCCGACGCCAGGAAGCCGCCGTCCACCGCGATGCACTGGCCGGTGATGAAACTGGCAGCGTCCGACGCCAGCAGGATGGCCGCGCCGGTGAGCTCTTCGGATTGTCCGAAGCGGCCCATGGGCGTGCGCATTTTGAGCTCGCGGCCGCGCTCGGTGCCGTCGAGCAGCGCGGCGTTCAAATCGGTGCGGAATACGCCCGGCGCGATGGCGTTTACGTTGATGCCGTCGCGCGCCCACTCCACCGCGAGGCTGCGCGTCAGCGCGAGCACGGCCGCCTTCGACGCGGCGTAGGCGGTGACCTGCACCAGAGAGACGAAGGAATTGAGCGATGCGATATTGACGATGCGGCCGCGCTTGTGCTTCGCCAGCGGCTCGTAAAACGATTGGCACGTGCGCAGCATGCCGGTGAGGTTCACGTCGAACAGGTTGTTCCACTCCTGCTCGGTGACGTCTTTGGTGGGCTTGCGGAAGATCTGTCCCGCGGCGTTCACCAGAATGTCCACTCCGCCGAACGCACCCAGCACAGCGTCGCGCAAGCTATCCACCGATTGGCGCGAGCCGATGTCGCACACGGCGCGAACCGTCTTGCCGCCCGCCTGCTCCACTTCCGCGCACGCCTCGGCCACCATTTGCTCGCGGCGGCCCGTGGGCACGACGTTCGCTCCCGCGCGCGCCAGACCCACGGCGATCTTGCGCCCCAGTCCCGAAGTGCCGCCCATCACCACGGCCACGCGGCCGGTCAAATCCATCAGATTCTGTGCCACCGTTTCTCCTTAACGTTGAATGCGGGCCGATCCGCCCTGGGCGAGGGAACGCACCTGGTCGAGCGTCGCCATGGTGGTGTCGCCGGGGAACGTGGTCAGCAGCGCGCCATGCGCCCAGCCGAGTTTCACCGCGTCCAGATGCGGCTCGCCCGCCAGCAAGCCGTAGAAGAAGCCGGCGGCGAAACCGTCGCCGCCGCCCACGCGGTCGTAAACGTCCAACTCGACCACGGGGGCGACGCACTGCTCACCATTAATCCAGGCCACCGCGCTCCAACTGTGGCGGTTGGTGGAATGTACTTCGCGCAGCGTGGTCGCCACCACGGAAACGTTCGGGAACTTCTCCACCACGCGATCGATCATGCCGAAGAACGCGCTGGAATCGAGCTTCGAGTGCGACGCCACTTCCGGACCGGCAACGCCGAGACCCTTTTGCAAATCCTCTTCGTTGCCCACCAGCACATCCACATTGCGCACCAGGCGTCCCAACACTTCGCTGGCGTGGGCGGCGCCGCCGGACAGGTTCCAGATCTTTTCGCGGTAATTCAGATCGAACGAAACCACCGCGCCCGCAGCCTTCGCCGCCTGCATGCCTTCAATCACCAGCTCGGCGGTGGTTGGAGAAAGCGCCGCGAAAATTCCGCCGCTGTGAAACCAGCGGACGCCGCCGGCGAAGATGGCTTTCCAATCGAAATCGCCCGGCTTCAGGCGCGCGGCGGCCTCGTTGGAGCGGTTGTAGAAGACCACCGGCGGACGCACGCC
>Ga0182024_10020851_pt1 | contig 11941 bp, 8 predicted proteins | sample P32metaG_FD_120480 | JGI IMG/M metagenome (GOLD analysis project Ga0182024, IMG submission 120480) | Permafrost microbial communities from Stordalen Mire, Sweden - P3-2 metaG (Illumina Assembly) | ecosystem: Environmental > Terrestrial > Soil > Wetlands > Permafrost | place: Sweden: Stordalen... | reverse complement strand
TTCAGGTAAACGACCTTGTCGGTGTTGCCGAGCAGTGCCGAGGCGTCGCTGGCCAGGTAATGCTCGCCCTGGCCGATGCCGACGACCAGCGGACTGCCGAGCCGGGCACCGACGATGACATCCGGCTGCCGGGAGCTGACGACCGCCAGGCCGTAGGTCCCCTTGAGCATGCCGAGCACCCGGTGTACCGTGTCGACCAGGTCGTCTCGATAATAGTGGGCGATCAGCTGGGCGATCACTTCGGTATCGGTGTCGCTGTGGAAGACGACGCCGTCGGCCTGGAGACGGCGTTTGATCAGGGCGTAGTTCTCAATGACGCCGTTATGCACCACGGCGACCCGGCCATCGCTGCTGAGATGGGGATGGGCGTTGCTGTCGGTGGCCGGCCCGTGCGTCGCCCAGCGGGTATGGCTGATGCCGTGCTTGCCGGGGGAGGGAAACTCGCGCAGGAGCTGGGCCAGATCGGCGATACGGCCGGCGCGTTTGCGAATGTGCATGTCGTGCCCGGTCAGCGAGGCCAGGCCGGCACTGTCGTAGCCGCGATATTCGAGCCTTCTGAGGCCTTCGAGCAAGATGGGTTCCGCTTCCCGATGGCCGACGTATCCTACGATGCCACACATGCTCTTCTCTCCGAAAAGTGCCTCCAGCGACGGTTACGAATAAATGGGATATACCTTGAATTGACTGGTGAGCCAAGGTGAATTGAGAAGGCGTGCCGATTAGGGTGCAACCAGATTCTCTGGGGGCTTAACGGAACAACTGCGACAACTGGACCAGTGCGACAAAATGGCGAAACGAGCTGTCGCAGTGGTCTTTGCTCATAACTGATTGCTGCACAAATGGTTGGGGCGACCCCGACCACTGTGACAAAATGTCACGGCAATCGGGAGGGTGGTCGGCACGTCCTTGAGCACCAGAGTATCTGGTTACACCCGCATCCTGATCCTTTCCACCCTGCTCGGCTCCTGGCTGGCACACTTCCTGGCCTTGCTGATATTGGCACTCGTGGTGGATGGCGAGTAGGATAGAATTTGTCCGCTCCCACGGAATCATTACGTTTGTTCTGGTGGATCCCTACCCAAGGAGTTTCTACTATGAGACGCTTTATCATCACTCCCCTGCTGCTCGGACTGACCGCCTGCCTGGCGCCTACCCTGGCTCACGCCCAGGAATCGCTGGAGCGCGGCCTGCTCAAGGAAGCGCCCAAGCTGATCAAGTATTTTCAGAAGCAGGGCTACAAGAACGTCGGCGTGCTCAAGTTCATGGTGACGCGCGAGGGCACCGAGGGTTGGTCGGATAACGTCGGCACCCTCAACACTTTGGCCGCTCGCCGTCTGGAATTGGCCCTGATCCTGGCCAACGATCCGCGTACGCCGGTGAACATCATCAACAACGCCAGCGACGTGGCCCAGAAGATTCCCGGCGCCAACCATTTGAAAAAGGATGGCCGGCTCAAACTGTTCGCCGCCAAGTATCCGCTCGCCTGGGGCACCGAAATGGTGGAACCCGACGCCTTCGTGACCGGCATCATGCAGATCAGCAAGGACCTGCGCATGCTGAAATTGAGCCTGCTTTGCTTCGATAACAAGGCCAACGAACTGGGTGGAGCGCCGCCGCCGCCGACCGATTTGCAGGTCGCCAACGCCACCGATCGGCTCTCGGAGATGAATGAAAGCTTCATCCTGCGCGGGGCGTTCGATGACGGCACGGCCGAGACCACGGTCAAGAACCAGGAAAAAGTCTACCAGGAAGCCAAAAACGTCTACGAACAGAAAGCCAAGCATCCCGTGCGGCGCGACGATCAGCCGGTCACGCTTGAAGTGCGCTATGATGGCCGGGTGATTCCTTGCGAAGTGCGCGGCGGCAAAGCTTTCATCCCCGAGCCGAACGAGGGCCAACGCGTCGAGTTCGGCCTGCGCCGCGATAATGTGCAGGAACGCTACGGTGTCGTCCTCAAGGTCAACGGCGAGAACACGCTCGACAAGGAGCGTTTCCCCGACGCGAGTTGCCGGAAATGGATCCTCGCGCCCGGCGAAGGGCCGTGGGTCATTCGCGGCTACCAGTTGGGCAACAATCGGCGTGAGGATTTCCGGGTCGCCTCCGCGGCGGAAGCGAAGACCATCGAGATGTACTATGGCCGGGACGTCGGCACCATCACCATGTGCGTGTTCCGCGAACGCAAGGGCAAGGTCAAACCGAAGCTGGAGAGCGACGAGGAGCGATCCCAGACCGTGATTCAGAAGCTGCCGGAGATCGGCAAGGCCGACACGTACGGGGCCCTCAAAGCTCAGCTTCTGGAAGAAGCGAACAAGGATCGCGACCGCGGCTACATCGTGCCGGGCCAAAACGTGGAGTCGAACGTGCAACGGGTGTCGTTCAACGCCGACCCGAATCCGATCATGTGTTTGACCATCGTGTATTACCGCAGGTGATCGCCGTTTAGCCGCTCGCCTCCGGCGAGCGCGATTTGGCGATGGCCGACGTCCCCCGCGCTCGCCGGAGGCGAGCGGCTAAACGTGGAAACACGTTCGATTGCGTTAAACCGCGCCCCCTGCGCAAACCGGGGCCAGCCCGGCAGGCCGAATCCCCATCAAACCGGCATTGACAGCAACTCGCCCCTTTTTATAATCCCCCGCTCGCTGTCGGGACATTTATCCAGACCGTGGACGGAGGTTGCGTGTTGCATCCAGGTCCGAAACATCCGCGCCCAGGCGCCAGCCGGCTCGTCAGTCTGCTGACGTTGGCCCTGTTCCTCTCCGTCGGCACAGGGATGTGGGCCGTGCTCGGACAGGGCCAGGAAAACTCACCGTTTCTCGCGACAGACCTGATTACAACCGATGACTCGCAACCGATTCGGATCCTGGCGGACAACGTTTCCTTGAGCCAGGTCGGCCAGGAGAAAGTCTATCTGCTGCAAGGCAAGGTCTGGGTGGAGCAGGGCCTGGTCAGTCTGCGCCTCCATGAAGGCGTGATCTGGGTGGAGAAGAAAACGGGCACGTTCAAGATTGACCTCTATGGCGAAGGCTCGGCAACGATCCCCGCGACTCTCCAGCAAGGTAACGAACGGCAAAAAGCGCCCAGGGCTCGTCTGCGTCTGGTGAGCCGCGGTGACGTCAAGATCAACGCTTACGGCGGCAAGATCCTCGAACGCGATCTGACCGAAGAGCCGCTTTTCCAACGTGCCCTCGCCATCCGCTTGAACTCGCCCGCGGTGAATGCCGGCGCTTCGCCCAACAACTACATCGCCCGCGCCTCCGCGCAAGAACCGCCTCCTCCCAGTTTGCCGGGCCCAAGCAATGATCCTGGCCCGAACTTTCCGGCGCTGCCGATCAATCCGTCGCCGTCGTTGCCGCCGCTGGGCGCTCCCCCGCCGTCAACGCCGCCTCTCGGGCCAGCGCCGATGCCAAACTTTCCCGGTTCGCAGCAGCCGAGCACGTCGCCCGCGCCGATCCCGAATGCGCCCGGTTCGCTGCCGAGTACGGCCCCGTCGCCGTTTGGCGGTGTACCCATGCGCACGGGGCCGCCGTCGGGCCTGCCAGCATCGCCGCTGCCTGGACCGGGGCCGATCACTCCTTTGGAAGAACCGCTCGATCAGGGGCCGACGCGGCAGCTCTTCATTCGGCCCCGCAACGCCTTGCCGATCCAGGCGATCAAAACGCCGCTGGACAACGGCGAATACGCCATCGTCGTCACCACCGGCGTCATCATTCGCATCTGGAGCATCAAGGAAAACAAGGTCGTGGCCGACATCGAGGCGGATCGCATGGTCATGTGGGGCAAGCAGAGCAGCTCGCAGGACCCGTCGCACAGCATGGATAACATGAGCACGCCGCAGGGCGACTCCGGCAAGTCGATGGAATTCTACCTGGCCGGCAACGTGGAGATTCGCAATCAGACCAAAAAGGAAACGCAGATCTTGCGCTGCCAGGAATGCTACTACGACGTGAGCCGTAACGTCGCCCTGGCACTGCAAGCGGATGTGGAAACGAAGAGTCCGAAGCTCCTCAACCCGGCCCACATCAAGGCGGAGGAGTTGCAGCAGCTGGGGCCGAAGCTCATGAAGGGTAAAAAGGTCGAGGTCTTTTCCACGGTCCTGCCCGCCGATCCCGGGCTCAAGATTATGCTGACCGAGGCGACGGTGGAAAAGTTCGATACGCCCCGCACCACCGTTTTCGGCTTTCTCTTCAAGAGCCAAAAAACCGGCGAGACCATCCAGACGCCCGAAACAATCATCACCGGCAACAACGCGGTGGTCAACCTCGAAGGCGTGCCGGTCTGGTACATGCCCCGGATCAAGCTGGACGCCAACGATCCGCTCGGCCCGCTCGACGCCATCGGCTTCGGCTACAGCACCGTTTACGGCGCCCAGATCATGGCGACCTGGAACGTCTTCGATCTGATCGGCATCGTGCCCGACTCCGGCAAGAAATGGCAGATGTATACCGATTACTTCTCCTTGCGGGGCCCGAGCATCGGCAGCTGGTATCAGGATTCCGGCAAGGACCTCTTCGGCATCACCAACAAGTATGAAGCAAGCGTCCGCGGCACCATCATGGACGATCAAGGCACCGATCAAATCGGCGCCTCGCGCGGCACCCAGGCCTATACCAGCCCCACCACCTTTGTGCCCGTCTCCCACCCCGACGTGCGCGGCTGGTATCAGGGCAGGATCAACATGTGGGACATGGACAACGGGTTCATGGTTCAGAGCCAGCTCGTCGCGATCAGCGACCGCAACTATCTCGATCAGTACTTCAACAGCGAATGGAACAACGGCATCAACGAGGAGACCTTTGCCTACGTCAAGCAGCAGCAGAACAACTGGGCCTGGACCGTGCTGGGAGAGCAGCGCATCCGCCAATGGATCACGGAAACCAACTGGCTTCCCAAGGTCGATGGCTACGTGCTCGGCGCCAGTTTCTTCGACTTCCTGAACTGGAACACCCACGCCAGCGCCGGCTACGCGCAACTGAAGACGGCCAGCACCGAGCCGCAAGAATACATCCCGACCGACGTCGCCAAGGGGGCCGGCCGGTTCGATTGGTGGCAAGAGTTTAGCGCCCCGTTCAACGTCGGCGACGTCAAGGTCGTGCCCTACACCGTCCTCGACCTGACCTACTACACCGACGACATTGCCGGCAACGACATTGGCCGTATCTACGGCGGCGTCGGCCTGCGCGCCAGCGTGCCGTTCTCCAGGCTCTTTCCCGACGTCAAGAGCGAGCTGTTCAACCTCAACGGCATCTTTCACAAGATCACCCTGAGCGGCAACTACTTCTACGCCCAGACCAACGTCCATTACAATCAGCTGCCGCAGTTCGACCAGCTCAATGATGACGCCACCAACCAGGCCCTGCGCGACATCTACCCGGTCCAGGGGTTGTACAACCCCGGCAACGCCATCAATCTGATGACGAACAAGCTGTTCGATCCGCAGTATTACGCCATTCAGCGGCTCGTGGACAACAAGGTGGACACGCTCGACGACATCGACGTGCTGCAGCTCGACCTGCGTCAGCGCTGGCAGACCAAGCGGGGCTTTCCGGGCGACGAGCACGTGGTGGACTGGATGATTCTCGACTTGCAGGCCTCGATCTTTCCACAGCCGAACCGCGACAACAACTCCAACCAACCTCTGGGAATCGTTAGCTACGATTGGCTGTGGAACATCGGCGATCGCACCGCGCTCTTCAGCAGCGGCTGGGCGGATCCCGTCTCGGGCGGCCCGCATTTCTTCAACATCGGCGCCAGCGTCACCCGGCCCGACCGCACCAACTTCACCTTGAGCTATCGCCAGATCGATCCGCTGCTGAGCAAGGCCGTGATCGCCTCGGTCGTTTATCCGATGAGCCAGAAGTACGCCCTCACGGCCAGCACAACCTACGACTTCGGCGTGCACAATCAGGTCAATACCGTGATGCTGACGCGCATCGGCACCGACCTGCGTTTCAGCATTGGTGCCAGCTACAACTCCATTATCAACAACTTCAGCTTCGTGATGGAGATTGTGCCCAACTTCGTTCCCAACCGCACGGGCGGCGGCGGCATGGGCCTGCCCAAGCAGTAGTGCCTTTGCCCGCAAAACGCCACGGACCTGATCGAAGAGCAGCCAGTGATCCCGACGCGACGGTTTGATATTATAATGGCGCAATGAGTTCGCGAGTGTTTTTCGACGTTGATCCCGCGACGCTCCGGCTGCCCAACGAGCGGATTGACGGGGCCGACCCAGCCAAGCTCCAGCGGCAGATCGCTCGGCACGGGAAATCATTGGCGGGGATGCCGCCGGTGCTCGTGTATCGCGGCTCGGATGGGGAGTTGATGCTCAGCGACGGCGTCACGCGGGCCACGCGCGCCGCCAAACTTTGTCCGGGTTCGGTCATCCCCGCCGAACTGCTCGGTACTTTGCCGCATCCGGTCGGGCATCTGCCCACTGTAAAGGAGAAACTACCGTGAATGTTGCCGTCCACGATGACGTGATGGAATCTTTGGCGGAACTCCGCCGCGCCGTGCCCTCGATGCGCCTGGGACAATTGATTGCCAACATGGCGACCGTGGCTCGTGGAGCAATCCCGGGTGCGATTTGGGAGCTGGAAGACGATGAGCTGTTGGCCGCCATCCGCTGGCAGCTTCAGCAGCTGTCGTCTCCTGCCGCGGCGAATGGCGCCGAACAAATCACTTCGGACATCAAAGCTAAGAAGCCCAAGAGACGCCGAACCAACGGCCGAAGCTGACCGGGTCCGACATCCTGGTTTTCCAAGCTTCAACGTCTTTGAGTCGGCTTCCATAGCAAAATGCCGGCGCCGGCATGGGCCTGCCCAAGCAGTAGTGCCGCCAGCGGAAAAATCTTCGCCCATTTTCGACAAATGTCCGCTCTCCTTTTGCACTGTCTATTATGCCTGCAGTGCCAGGTTGCCCCCAGCCCGCTTGCCGGCAAGCGGGCTGGGGGAGACCTAGCGCTCTCGAATTGTCGTGTGCGACAAAATACTGATTTTTATTGACTTGCCACGTGGAGTGGATAAGATCGATGAAAAGGACAGAAATACGTGTTTCCCTTTGTTCAGCGACGGAAACGCCATGGGCTCCACATCCGTTAGCTTCCTGGACCGGCTCCGCGACGCCACGCCAAGCTCGAAGGAATGGAGCCGCCTTCAAGAGATTTATCTCCCGCTCATTCGCTATTGGCTGATGCGCGTTCCCGAGGTCGGTGATGAAGCGAACGATCTGGCCCAGGACGTGATGGTGGTGCTCTTCCGCGAGCTGCGGTCGTTCCAACGCCAGCGGGACGGATCGTTTCGGGCCTGGCTCAGACAAATCACGCTCAATCGCATCCGGGCCTTTCAGAAGCGGCGACGTCAGCAACCGCTGGCCGGCGGGGCTGAACAATTCGACCATCTGCTCGGGCAGCTCGAGGATTCGAACAGCGACCTGGCCCGGGAGTGGGACGTCGATCACGACAAGCACGTGCTGAAGAAGCTGCTCAATATCGTCCAGCCGGACTTCGAGGCGAAGACGTGGGAAGCTTTTCGCCGTTTCGGCATTGAGGACAGGTCGGCGGCCACGGTCGCCGCGGACCTGGGCCTTTCCGAATCCGCGGTGATTCAGGCGAAGTTCCGCGTCATGAAACGATTGCGTGAAGAGGCCGGCGAGCTGATTGACTGATTTCCGCGTGGGACGGGCTTCCTAGCCCGTCCATCCGGAGTCGCGGTGAGATTGTCCTATTCCGATGGGCGTCGGCTGGACGGGCTAGGAAGCCCGTCCCACGGAATCGACGCAGAGGCTGCAAACGATGGCGGTTAAACCGATTCATCATCTGTCGGAAGACACGCTCAAGGCGCTCAGCGCCGGCAAGCTCAGCGAACGAGCGGCCGTCGCGGTTTCGGCCCATCTTGACGAATGCGCAGAGTGCCGCGCCAAGGCGAGCAGTTTGTCCGAAGACACCCTTCTCGGCCGGCTGCGCGCGGTCGAGTCCGATAGCGCGACCGGCACCCCTGTTCCCGACACCCTGGGTCCTTTGCCCGCAGGCGTCCAGGCTGCTAACGCAGGTCAGGCTTTCCAGCCTGACGTTAACAATCAGATTTTTTCGGAGTTGCCGAAGCTTCCCGAGTACGAGGTGCAGCGCGAACTCGGCCAGGGCGGCATGGGCGTGGTGTACCTGGCGAAGAACAAGCTGATGGACCGCCTTGAGGTCCTGAAGGTGGTGAAACCGGCGTTGCTCGAAATCCCCGGAGCCCGCGACCGCTTCCTGCGCGAAATCCGCATGGCTGCCAAGCTCAGCCATGGCAACATCGTCAAGGCTCATTCCGCCATCCAAACCGGCGAGTTGCTGCTGTTCGCCATGGAGTACGTGGACGGCGAGGACCTCGCGAAAACCGTGAAGAGCCGCGGCCCCCTGGCCGTCACCATGGCTTGCAATTATGCCCAGCAGGTGGCCCAGGGGTTGCAGCACGCCCTCGAGAAAGGGATGGTCCACCGCGACATCAAGCCGCACAATCTGATCCTGGCCCGCGATGGCCGCAAGCACATTGTGAAAATCCTCGACTTCGGCCTGGCCAAGGCCCGCCGCGAAGAGGAAGGATCGGACAGCGACTTGACCGGTTCGGGTTCGGGCATCATGGGCACGCCCGATTACATCGCGCCGGAGCAGATGAAGAATGCCTCGAAAGCCGATATTCGAGCGGACATCTACAGCCTGGGCTGCACCCTCTATTATCTGCTGACCGGCAAGCCGCCCTTCGAGGGCAAGAGCCTGTTCGAGCTGCTGCAGGCCCATCTGGGCAAAGGGGCCGTGCCGCTGAACAAGGTGCGCCCGGACGTTCCGGCCAAGCTGGCGGCGGTCGTAGCCAAGATGATGGCCAAGGCTCCGACCGATCGCTATCAGACGCCGCTCGAAGTGGTGCAGGCGCTCGCTCCGTTTGGCCAGGTTCAGGTGCGCAAGAAGGGGCTCGTTGATAAGGCAGGCAATGGGATTGGCGCGGGGGCGACCACGCTTTGGCACGCCGTATGTTGGCCGTTCGGGTTCCTGCGGCATCTGTTCACCGGGCGGGCGCTGGCGATCCTGGCGGCCCTCTTAATCATGGCCGGGCTGTCGGCAAGCCTTTACTATGTCGGCATGATCCGCGGCAGGGCCGCCAAAAAGGGGCCAGCTCTGTTCGACAATCTCAAAGAAAGAACGCAAGAAGCCCAATAGGATAGGTCAGGCTTTCCTTTTTCTCAGGAGAATCGCCCATGGTTTTTCGCTCTGCTCGCGTCCACGCGCTGGTCCTGTCGCTTCTTTGGCTAGCCGTGCCGTCCAGCGCACGGGCCGAAGTGTATGGCGGCATCGAAATCGGCGCCAAGGGCATTCGAGCGATCGCGGTGGATGTGACGAAGGACGGCGATCCCAAGATTCTCATGGTGAAAAATGAGAACACGACGCTGGTCGCCGATTTGGCCGTCACGAAGCAATATGCCCCCAAGGCCCTCGAGGATACAGCGACGATCGTCGGACATCTGGCCGAGACTCTGCGCAGCGAGTTCAAGCTGACCGACAAGCGCCTTCACGTCATGGGCAGCAGTGGACTGTTCGTCGGTTTGGACGGCGACGAGAAACTCATCGAAAAGAACAAGGAAGCGTTGATCGACGCGATCCGCAAGAAAAGCGGCGTGACCATGGACTTCGTGACCGTGGTGCGCGAGGCGGAGCTGACCATCGTCAGCGTGGTGCCGCGAGCGCACAGTGCGGATGCGGTGCTGCTGGACATCGGCTCCGGGAACACCAAGGGCGGCGGTGAGAAGGCGGGCATGCTGATGACGTTTTCGCTCGCCTTCGGCACGGTGTCGTTTTCGGACCGCGTCAAACAGGAGGCGGGCAAGGCAAGCTTCGTCGAAACGGCGGCAGCACTGCGCGAAACGCTGCTGGCGCCTGGGCTGAGCAAGACGCTGGAAGGCAAGAGCGAGCTTGCCAAGCGCAACCATGTCTACCTGGCCGGCGGCTCGGTCTGGGCGTTGACGACCTTCATGAAGCCGCTGGACCGCCGCCCCTATGTTCCGCTGACGCCGCGCGATTTCGAGGCGTTCCACAAGTTTCTGCTGGACCACCCCGCCGAACTGCCCAACCCGGAATTGGGCGCCGGCGGCGACGAGGACCGCAAGGCGGCGCTGAATGACCTGAACAAGGTGCGGCAGACATTCTCGCGCGACCAGCTGGTAGGCGGCGTCGAGATTCTCAAGGCCCTGTCGAAGGCATTCGAACTGGAAGGCAAGGACAAGCAAATCGTCTTCGCTCGCAATGCGTATATTGGCTGGATTCTGGGCTACACGGTCGAAAAAGGAAACGTTGCGCGGTAACGCTGTGGGGACCGGTTTGTAACCGGTCCGAGTCGGACGGACCGGTTACAAACCGGTCCCCACACGAGAATTCCCATGCTCAAACAAACTTGCCCCAATCCATCGTGTAAGGCCCGTTTCAATCTCGCGGACCATTGCGCGGGCAAGAAGATGATCTGCAGCAAATGCAAGACGCGCTTTGTCGCTGGCGCCCCGCTGGCCCCGGCGGCAGTCGCGAAAGGCGCTCCTCCTGTTGCTCCGGCTCACAAGGGCGTCGCGGTCGCGCCGGCCAAGAAACTGCAACCGGCCGCCCCCGTTATCGAGCAGCCGGATGAGCCCGTCGTTCTCGAGCGCCGCCCGCGCCGCTCCTGGGGCCGATGGTTGGCGATCGCCTTGGGACTCGTGTTCGTTGTCGGCCTGGCCGCGGGCGGCTTTTTGTTTTTCTATGAGGAGCCTCACGAATTCTACGGCGGCATTGTGATCACTTCCTCTTCCGTGACGGCGGTCGTCGTCGAAATTGCCCCGGCTTCCCAGTACAATCCGTTCGCCAAGCTGAAATACGACTTCAGCCTTCCCTTTAGAAAAAGCCATCCCACCAATCTTGGCAAAGAATTCAAAGATGACTCGTTCAATGCAGATGCCTGGGAGGCAACCAAGGACGCCATCACCACGTTTCACAAGAAGATGAGCGACGAGTTCTCGCTGAAACCGGAGCAAATCGTCATCCTGGCCGGCAGCGGTCTGTTCCGGGAACTGGAAAAGCTCAAAGGCAAGGAAAAGGCCCTCGCCAGGAACAAGAAGATTCTCGAAGAATTCACGATGGCGGCTGTGAAATCCCCCATTGAATATGTCAACGCCAAGCAAGAACTCGAGTTGAATCTGAAGACCCTGGTGAAGGAGGACTTTCGGGACAAGATGGTGCTGGTTCACCTGGGAGGCAGCGCCTCGCGCGGAGGCGCCTGGAACCCGAGTTCGGGAATTCCCTTTTCCTTCGATGTGGGCGGCCTCAAGGACCTGCAAAAAGAGTCAGGCAAACTAGCCAAGAAAGACGGCATCGATTTTGCTGCGGCGGCACGCTCGTTGGCCAATCCCACTATCGGCGAGCCCCTCAAAAAGAAGCTGGAGCAATGGCCGGTGCTGGCGAAACGCAAGCGCGTGCATCTCATGGGCGGCATTCCCTGGGTCGTGGCGACCTACACCAATCCAGCCGACCGGGCCAAACCGTACACGCTGCTGGAGCTGACCAAGATCAACGAATTCCACGAAAAAGTGCTCCAGCTGAAAAAGCTGCCGCCGCCGCCTGTTCTCCCCGCCGACATGGACGACGAGTTCCGCGAGCAGTTGCAAAGCGAAATCAGGCAAATCGAGGAAGAATGGGACGCGGAAAAACTGATCGCCGGTCTGGAAGTCCTGCGTGAATTCTCGGCCCACATGAATTTCAGCAAGCGCGAGCTGTATTTTGACAATTACGCTTATTTTACTACGCTGGTAGGGATCATCTTAACCAGATGGGAACCCAAAGGTTAGCGCCGCCTCCCCTCTCCCCCGTACTCGGGGGAGAGGGGTTGGGGGTGAGGGGGGAGAATCTATATCCGTGCAAGAACTTGGAGCCTGTTCGAGGGATTCGGATTCTTTT
>Ga0182024_10020850_pt1 | contig 11942 bp, 19 predicted proteins | sample P32metaG_FD_120480 | JGI IMG/M metagenome (GOLD analysis project Ga0182024, IMG submission 120480) | Permafrost microbial communities from Stordalen Mire, Sweden - P3-2 metaG (Illumina Assembly) | ecosystem: Environmental > Terrestrial > Soil > Wetlands > Permafrost | place: Sweden: Stordalen... | reverse complement strand
GGAAGCATCCTAAGATGAAGATGATTCTGCGATACTGCATCCAGGGACGTTTAGTTTGCGTCTGAATTGCGGCGTCGCCATCAGTCTGCGTAATCTCCTCGCGTGTCCGGGTACGAACGAGAGCGTTTGGGCGCGCAAGTAACGAATCTCTCTGGGGTTGCTCTGAGAACGGACTAGGGACAGGGACGGAGCCCGCCGGTATGACCGGAGAGGATGCTCTCGGTTTTTTAGGATTCGCGCGGTTTCTCATGAATGAACGCGTTGATGTCCAGAAAGTTACCGCCGAAGATCTTTGGATGAGTGATCGACGTTCAACATTCCCAAAAATCACCGAAATCTTTGATCGTCGGTCCCTCTTACTTATGCGCGAGAGACTGGACATCCATTTCTCAAGATTCAAGGACGAAACTCAGTTGGAGGAGATCATTGCGCTTATCTCAAATGATTTGAGTGAGCCGTACTCCATCTATGTCTATCGCTATTTCATACAGCAATGGTAGAACTCTCCTTTGAAGGGTGTTGATTTAGGCCTGATCTTTGCTTTTTGGTACAAAGTCCTAAATGAATGAATGTACTGAATTTTCCTTGCAAACAGGCTCATCGGAACAATACTTTAATCGGAGCTATCATAGCCAAGTTAGAAAAGCATCGTTCAGGCATGCGTGGATACATCGCCATGCTCGCGGTTCAGGCTGAGTATCGTGGTCAAGGAATAGGGACACTCTCATCAGCCTGCTTTACTAATCTATTAGCAACCGAACTGGTTGAGCGTGCTTTGACAGCTATGATGCAGAAAGGCGCGGACGAGGTAACGACTCTATATTCAAGGCTGACCCGGATTAGATATGTTTAGAAACTGAGACCACGAATCAAGCAGCCATGTCACTGTATGAAAATATGGGCTTCGTGCGATACAAACGGCTCCATAGGTATTACCTGAACGCCGGTGACGCTATTCGATTCATACTACCTATAAAGCACCCCGCGATAGAATCCGCGACACAATTATAACAATACACTGAAGTAGATATCTCGAGTTAATGTACATATATTCCCAGATCACGCTGCTGCTGTTGCATAGCGGAAACCTTCGCCGATAACCTTTTGGATGTCTTCATTCTTATGTGGAAGAAGTGATAGAGCGTAGGCAACATCGTTCCACTGTCTCTCTGTCTCGCAGCGTGGAAGCCGTGAGGCCAGTTTATCCGCGAGTTGTTTCGCATGCTTTTCCTGCATTATCAGAACAATCTACGGCGGGGAATCTGACCTTTTCAATGAAGGACATGAGGAATTTGACGATGCGCTTCAGCGAGTCTTCTTCAAGTGGATTCTTGTCAGACGACAAGAGACTGAAAATATCCGTGAAACCATTGTATATCGCATTATCCTTGGTGGACAGCTCTGTGAAGAACATTTTAGCCAAATCCGCGATACGACGATCTTCATCCTCCAAACACTTGGCCATCTCTCCAAGCTGTCCCTTGACTTTGACTTGGCCTGCTAAAATGAGGAAAGTGAGGGTCATCAAGCATGTCTTTTTAACAGAGGTATCTTTGTCGCTTAGTCTCCGATAAAGAAAATCGGTATTTTCGTCAATCAATCGATTAAAACAAACCGTCTATGAAATTAGCCGGTCTCTCCAGATTGTTATACCATATCTCCGAGAGCAATCACGGCATTGCTCCGAATAAGTGGATTCTTAGATCTTTCCATAATCGTCAAGAACAATGGCAATTGAGCGTCACAGTATTCCGCTAGATGATGATGTTAGTTACGTGGAGCAAAAATGTCCGGGGTACATACATGAGACGCACATAAACTTCCCTAACGCAAGGGTAGCAGCGGCTTGTAGGCCAGTGTCCTAAGAGTCACAAAAAATGTCAGATCCAAGCTCACTTTATACACGTCTGGCCGCGAACAGATTTCCACCAGCAGCGGACCATATCGAGCCAATAAAGATTGGCCTCCGAATAGCAATTCCTTTTCACTGAACAATTAATCCAAGATTATGGGAGTGATTACCGAACCATGGCTATTGCTTCTGTAAAGTCATCCTCTGAAGTACCGCCTATCATCTCGAGGTCATCGGTTTCCTTGTTGACATCCGCTTTTGCATCAAGTTCGCCGTGTTTTGCTGTTTGCTATTAGCTTCCAATGGAAGATCTAGTACCCTTTTCTAACTGTGCCTTTTTCCTCTTGAATTCGGCCTCGCAAACTTCGATATGGATGATCTGTTTGACTGACAATTTAGCATGTTTAGTCACGGGAATCTCACTCGCAACATGTCCAACAATGAAGAGTAATTGCGACAGGCTTCGAACCGATGACAGCCCTCTAAAAGACTGGGAAGTATCTTCAGCATGGCCAGAAGATTCAACCGATTTCTGACTTGCATGGTCTGTTTGCTTGCTGAAAACTTTCTTTGTTTTCTCCCGCACAATCCCGCCGCACAAGATATCAGGCTGAGAAGCGAGTAAATAGATAGCATTGATCGCTTGCTCTGCCACTCCGAACCTACAATTCAGTGAGATGGTCACACTAAGGTTGAAATGAATACCACTCGTTGAGATGGGCTTCGAAATGAATCAAAGCGCGCAATCGCTCAAACACGGGGTGATCAAGAGATAGCTTCTTCGATGACTCGCCTTCGAAGGTTCCTTAGGGGTCAGTGGATGATTAAAGGATGGGAAACCTTTCTTTTGCTTTATATTCAGTCGTTGCAAAGCTATACAAGTGTAACGAGCCAACTCGAGGTCAGTTTTTCCGAATTGTCCCAATCCGATCTTCAAGAGCGTATCGACCTCCCGAGCCACTATGTCTGGATCAGCCAAGGCGAGCATCCCTAATATAATGATTGCCCCTCGTCTCTGAGTTTTTGAGATATCTTTTTTCTGAAATCCATAAACCTGCCACAACTTGGCAACAACAGCAGAAGATACAACCCCCTGTTTCATCATATTGCACAGAAGCTGCTCCAAAGATGTCAGCTCTGCCAAACTGGAGCCGTAGGTCAAACTGATGAGATTTCTTGCTATAAATGTGGCCGCATCGCTGGGAGATAAATGATCTGGTACGATGAAAAAAAGTCCTTTATAGCACTCGATAAGATGGTTCTGAACACCTTTGCCTTCATCGCTATTGCTTTTGGTCCAAACCAAATGCATCATTTTCTTGATACCGCTCTACATCGATTAACGTCCATTCCGCGTCAGGGCTTAGCATACCTTGGCTGTAGCAAGTTTATATGCATCGGCTACAACAAAGAAGTCCATTGATTCCAATACTTCACTTTTGTTCTTGGATGCGAGAAGTTGTGAGATCGTCTCAGATGCCTCATGCAGACTCTCGATGAACTTTAAAGCTTCAGTATAATATCTTTTCGTTAACTGAAGTTTCATGAGATCGTCGCCAGTTGTGGTTGGATTCGAGCTTGGCTCGCTTGAGGTCGGCTCTCCGCGGTGGGTGCCGGCAGAGAATTCGGTATTCTCGCCATCGGGATTGTCCGTCATTTTGTCACTCTCTGAAAGTCCAGGTGCATCAGAAGGAGGTTGGAGGTTGTCAATCTGAACCATGAGCGCCTCGAGTCTTTCGTGCCATTCTGGATATGACAATTGGCCGCCGTGGAGGAGAGCAAATGGATGAGTTGAGATAAGCTTGGTGAGAAGCTTGATGACGTTTCTCCTCACATGACTACTTTTGTCCTCTAAACTACGAACGCAAAGCTCACAGATGCGCTGCCTGCGTTTCGGGAATTTCGTGGGCAAGCTAATCGTTACTAATAGCAAAGGAAAGGAATTGTACTTTAATAATCGCAGATAGACCTGGAATATCCGGCTCCTGCAATAGGGATTCACATCTAATACTCTCTCCTCCAACAAGTCAAAGAAACTGTCGACTTGGCTTTTGGTTGTTTCCGTTTGCTCTTCCTGTTGGATTAAATCGGAGATCATATTCCCACAGATCTCTATTACAGCACACCTCATTGTGTACGACTAGAAAGATTTAGTAAAACCTGGCGGAGCTGAATACCTCGCTGTCCAAAAGCTTGATCAGAAGAGTCATCTGCTTCAACACGGATCTGGGAACCAACTCTGAGAGTTTCACAAGGAATGTGGCAACGGATTTAGGCCCTTTGCTATCGTTGTTGTTGAATTCCTTGCTACTGAGATCCCTGTACAGTTAGTTAGTGAATAGCAGAGCGATAACCTGATGATCTCATCGGCAAGATGAGGATAATCATACTGCTCCGCAAGAATCTGGAGGAATTCTGCCATAGGTTCGGAAAGATGTTCGTAGTACTGTAAATTCTGCACGATCGCTGTCTGGGCAGCTAGTTGTTAGGAATGAATCGGCGATGCCTCTTACCCAATCCGTGTTGCTGATGTTTGACTGCGAGGCAGAGGACCTTGAAAATTCTCATTTTTATGGATGTATTCTTTAGTCTCTGTTCGCTTTCTGCCACGAGATATGCCGGGCGAGTATATAAGCTGCTTTCAGACAGGCGAAACGAGAGAAAATACCTTACTAAAGTGTCCTTCTCCGAAGTCAATGTCCACACTTTAACCAGTTTCAACTTTAGAATCTTGCAAATCACATCAAATGCGGTCTGCAGCTGAGGGGTATAGTCCCAGTTCACAGATTGATCTTTCATACCGGCTGCCTGCTTTGCTTTAGATTGCCTGCCTCTTGTGGTTTCCTTTGAGGCGGAGGCCGTTTTTTGTGTTGCGAGTGTTTCCGCTGAAGTGATAATCCACAGTAGCAAGAAGCTATACATTTCGAGGGGCTTCCGAAAAGACTCGAGAGACTCATTATCGGAAGACTCTAACTCTGCAGCGAGGGCTTCCGTTTGGGCGTTCAATCCTGAAACAAGGACATCCATTAGTTTTGTCATTGCCGTCCGATTTAAGTCAGGGAAAGATCTAAGTGGAAGGTCAGGTTAGCAGTCAAGGTATGGATACTTTAATAACCCTTTCAGAGCGTCAAACACTTCTTCTTTGACAATAGCGTCGGAGGACTCGGCGATCGCGTCCACAACATCTAACAGTCAGAGCCAGACAACAGTGACATTTGCACGATTCACTTGACTCTCGATTTCTTTCTGTGAGAGAGAAGAAGCATCCAAGTCGGAGGGGATCTCGTGGTAATCATCCAGAAATGCCGAAAGAATAGAGTTGAGCACAAAGTCGTCGGACATTTCTGTGTTTGCGGTTTGTTTACACGCTGCGTAACGCTCTGGAAACGGGCGATTTCAAACGCGTCCAGACTCCAACGTCGCGTGGGTTAGGTGCAGCTCTGCTCAGTGACCAGCTCGCGTCCATTTGTAAATCTGTAAACAACGTCGGCGGATGAGCAGGGACGTCCACGTCGGGCTGTTGCACCAGACAATGCCGGCATTCGACGAGGTGGATGCACACAAAGTCGGCCGCTCTCAGTGCGACGCAGCATGTGATGAGGAGGATGAGGACCTCACCGAGGAGGAATTCGACCTGGACGGCGAGCAGGACGACGAGGGCAGTGATCACTCGACCGATGCCTCGTCAACATATAGCAGACAGGACTCTGATATCGACGATGACACCGCAATATGCGCATCTCCAGAAGCTCAGGAACTTGTCCAACAAATGCCAGAACTGTCTGACAACTATCAGATCCTCGGTAAAATTGGCGAGGGTATTCGCACTCTCCCGATAGCAGCTTACCATGCTAGGAACCTTCAGCTCGGTCTACAAAGCGATAGACCTCAACTACCAGCTTTATGTGAACACTTGGGATCCTAGTTGGAATCAGGCACGCAAGTGGTCATCGCCGCCAATAAAATCAAAGAAGGGATTAGCCGAGACAAAACGTCCAGTCAAATATGTCGCACTAAAACGAATATACGTCACGAGCAGCCCTGTCCGTATTTTGAACGAGCTGGCACTCCTACATCACTTAAAGTTCCACGATTATAAATGCTCGCTAATGGCATAGAGGATCTGACAAAGTCGTTTCCTTGATCACCGCCTTCCGCAATGAAGACCAGGTCGTCGCTGTCCTCCCCTACTTCAGACATATCGATTTCAGGGTGATTCTCCAAGTCTACGCGAACGCTAATTTAGGATTACTATCGAAACTTATCCTTACGAGATATTCGCCTCTACTTTTTATCCCTATTTTCTGCTTTGGACCATGTCCACTCCAAAGGAATATTACACAGAGATATCAAACCAAGGTTCCGGCCTTACTCGTGTCTTCTAAGTGTATAGTAATTTCTTGTTTGATGTTTCAAGTTGCCAAGGAGTCTTAGTAGATTTTGGACTGGCAGAGGTTAGCCAACGTTAGAAATGTGTTAACTTTCAAGTACGAGGATCCAGCAGACATAGACCGGTGTCCGTGCTCCTCTACAACGAGCAGCAAACCAAAGCGCACCTCCCATAACCCACGGTTGAGTAGGACGACTCCACTGGATGAAGGTCCTGGATATCTGAAGCATGATCAAAGGTGCTTGGGCTCGTTGTAGAACACTACTTATCCATCTAGGCCGGCCAAAAGAGCCAACCGTGCTGGCACACGAGGATTCCGGGCACCTGAAGTCCTTTTCAAATGTCAAAGCCAAAGCACAAGTAAGCATTCACGCCGTCCTATTGACGGTTAGAAATCGATATATGGTCGTGCGGTGTAATCTTATTAAGTTTTCTGACCAAACGCTTTCCTTTCTTCAATTCGGCAGATGATGTCGATGCAATGATAGAGCTCACCAGCATTTTCGGGAAGCCAAAGATGAGGAATTGTGCTGAACTACACAGTAGTCCCGCTGCTCTGCTTCACTAAAGTAGACTGCACGTTTGACGCAACATTGGCTACACTTAGCGAAAAAGCGATGCCCTTTCAGAAGATCATAAAATGGGCAACTTCAGAGATGGACGAGCCGGATTGGGAGCAGAGACTGGCTCTGGATTTCCTTGATTTGTGCATGGAGCTAAACCCACAAAAGCGCATATCTGCAGCCGACGCCCTCCAACATCCATTTTTGAGCTGTGCTGAGGAAGACGAAGGGCTTGAGGATGTTTTTATGACCTGAATTTGTAAGGAAGAGGTCATGTAGTTAATCAAATTGCATATAGACTTGTCATGTGAAGGCTTTTGAAATTATCTTTTCTGGTTTCCCAGAGAGATTTTCTATTCAGGGATCGTCGGCCTAGCAACCACTCTCCCTTGGGCTGAAGCGTGGAAGCTCACTGTCAGCGCGATGGCAGAGTCTCTCATTCCCGCTCACAATCCGCTTTCTGCCAAACTTTCTCAAGTGCTTGCCGCGTCTTACACAGACTATGGGGTCCGTCAGGCACTTGGTTCACTTGATGAGAAGTTTACGGAAAATACACCGACATCCCGACGCAATCTTCGGGCAAGCTTCGAGCTAGTTGACATTGACAAGTCGGGCGCTGTATTGACCCAGTACGAGCAGGTCATCTCTGTAAGACGATACGCGCCAAATCCCTGTCTTACGATGTAGAGCCTGTCGCATTTGAAAGTACATATCGATGACGTCCAGAGATCGTGCGAGGTTATGCGGGCGCACATCAAATCAGCCTCCATCCACATTTCTCGATCCGTAACAGATGCCGACCTCCTCCAATCCAGGCGAGAGCAGATTGGGACGAAACATGCGATGCTATCATCTTTCCAACGATGTTTCACACTACCTGAAGAGCAGATCTTGCTGTTGACTTCAACTTCTGAACCTCTCGATTCACGTTTCTTCGAAGCCTTCGATCAAGCAAAGTCAATTCATTCAAGCTGCCAGAGCCTACTCACCACAGAAAATAACAGAGCTGGGTATCCTATCCTTAGTGAATATGAGGTCTGACCATGATATAGAATCGAAATTATGGAACAAATGAATCGTCACATCGATTTTGGATTCCAAAAGTTATTCCAGTGGATCCAAAAACAATTTAAGAATCTCCAATACGATTCCCCCGAGATCAACTCAATAGCAAGGCGAGCAATTCGCACTTTGGCCGAACGACCTACTCTCTTTCAGTAATCAGAATGGAAACATAAGCTAACAGAAGAAAATGCTTAGATACTTTCTCTGAGATGAGACGTAAGGTCGTTGTACAGGATTTTCTGGAAGCCCTCACCCAAGGGGATGTTAATCTCTCCACCCGCGCAATTGAGGTTCAGGCTCATGACCCCTTGCGCTACCTCGGAGATATCCTAGCATGGACGCATCAGGCCGTAGCTGGTGAAAAGGAGATTTTAAACCTGATCTTTGGAGTTGCTGCCAGTTCTCGTGCCTCAGCACTCGAACCGGGGAATGAAAAATGGCTTGAGGATGGCACACTTTTATCTGCTCTGGACGATCTCGTTGAGAAAGACTTGGAGGGCACCCTTCGACCAATACGGGTAAGCGATTTTCGTACCTTTCCTAATTAACAGTCGCGAATCGAACACCTAATTACTTCGCAAGAGAATCCAACAGTAATGTTCAGAATCAGTATGCTTCTCAAGTTTTACCGCAGTACTCTTGCACGAATGCTCCGTGACTCAGCACAGCTAGTGGTGATCATTGGCAAGTGCGGCCTTCATCACCAGCCATTGATCGTAGTTTGGAAGCCTACTCTATGCGCCAGTTTCATCTTCTTATGACTGAGAAGACGCATACGGCTGCTTTTGTGATCGATGACGATTTAGGTCCTCCTGTGGCTTTCCTAGATGCGATCTCTGACCTTCGCATAATCCTTGCTGCGTATGAGTCATCTTTGAGCCCTGTCTCTCAGACAGGCGAAGAGATACTATCTGTTCTGGGGAGTGCTTTACATCCTTATCTCCGACGCTGTGAACAGATGTCGGCGTCGCTTTCAAACTTGTCACGTTGTATTATGCTGTTCAATTGTTACAATCTTGCCAGGGTTTTTCATTATTGCAGCAGAACTAAAAATAGATGACTTTGCAGCTATATTCATCGGCGAGACCTGAATTGACGGCATTTCAGGAGAAAATTCAGAGCGTCGAAGACGAAATTGTTGAGAACCAGCATGAGTATTTCTTGGAATCTTCGGGCCTACGTCCGTTCTTGGATACCCTAAAACATCGTAATAATGAGGTTATTCACCTTATCGTGACATTCTGATCCTTTAGATCCCCCTGTCTAGGGAACTTCAATTCTCCCTTGAAAAGCTAGATGCACTCTCGCGGAGTCTCGAAGAATTTCTGCCCAATGCGTTGATGGACGCGCAATCACGACTTCAACGGGTTAGCTCGTCAAGAACTGTCAACTCCTTGACGCAATCTGGCGCTTCCTTGTTTATTGCTGATTTCTCTCTGGTTGAGGAAGCGGTGCGTACACACATCGAGTTATCTCAGACTGTGTTTCCGCGCTCGGTGGACGAAGTGAAACTGCTGCTGGGGTTTTAGCATGTAGAATTCTCGGCCAATTAGAGCGAGGCAGTTACTCAAACGGATCAGATCCGCGGGTGATCGGATCGATCTGATTGATCTGTAGCCCGCCATTCTGACGTCATGACGCACTTAATCTGAAGCCTTTGTTGATCTCCCGCCTGCCAGCCCTCCTGGCGTTCTGCACGAGCGCTGTTTTCTGCTTCATGTCGAGTGGCTGTGAGCCCCTTAATGGCGCCATGTGACCGGTATTGTGTTAATCCGACACAGTGCTCACGGCTCACGCGCGCGGGGCCTCGATCGAATGACCCCCCTCTGATGACGTCGTTGTCCTCGTCCGAGCTACGTCATCTTCGCGCCTTGTCCCAATCCCGGGGCTATAAAATGGACTTGTTCCGAGCTCTGTCAACATCAACACATCGCATACTCCTCATAACTCTACAGCACAAGAATCATCAAATCGTCTACGAAATAAGCAATGTCTGACGCCGGCCGCAAAGATTTCAGCACCAAAGCCAAGGAGGGCATCACTCCTGACTCGAGCAAATCCACCATCGACAAGGCGAAAGAGAGCGTCACCGACACGATGGATCGTGTTGCCGGCGAAACGCAGCCAGATTCTCAGAAGAGCACTTCACAGTCGGCGTTTGATAAGGGCAAGCGAGAAAAGGACGGAACATTCCTTGACAATGTTAAGGTATGATACTATCGAGCTTCTGACCACGCTTGGCTAATTGCAGGATACCCTTGGTCTGAACAAGGACTAGGAAATTTACAGGCCGTGCTTTACTAAAAGGATGGTTACTCGCGTGTTCTGAGGTTAGATAGCCGGTAATAGGGAATGAAACAATCTGAAGCCTGAAATCTGAAGTCTGAAGGCTGAATCAAGTCTGAATCTATTACTTCGTGCATGATATATCATAGTACTACTATAGGCTTCCGGGACTAGATCTCTTTGCCTTTCAGCTTTTCAAACGCACTCATTCGCACATCAAACAACGTGCCGATATCCTCGTTTTTCCTAATGATTCGTATACACTTGAATGCGTTTCCGTTTGGTCTTTCAGACTTTGGGATCCTTCCATCTTCGTCAAGCAGCTTAGTCTCCAATGTGGTCGGATTTTCGATCCCTTCGAGAATCAAGGGTTTTAATCCTGCGCGTAAATACTCTTCCGACTTTGGAGGACAGCTGAATGAAAGGGTGAAGGTCTGTCCATCGATTTGGATACACTAGCCATCAGTTACGTCGCGGACATTCGAACAAGGATTTCTTTCTTGATCGTCAAACACCCTTTGAAAGTTCTGCAATAAAGCCAAACATCCCTTTCGAAAAGCATTCTGCCCTTTGCCATGTCTGCCAGCTTGAGTCGCGTAGTGTCACCGGCAAGCATTCCAGTAGCCAATTTTTGATTTTGTCCCCACCAGAGCTCGTACTGATTATCCTACAGTCATTCAATGTGCCTTTAATCCGAATTACCTTCCATTTATCGAATTCCCCTTGGAGCCTTCTCTTACGAGCGCTTGCGGCACGTTCGATAAATGATGGCAAAAATCGACCCTCACTCAAATCATCCTTTCTCTAAGCGATCGCAGAGAGAGAGAGAGATATACCTGAAACGTACGAAAATCGTCTTGAAGTGTAAGGTTGCGCTCGAAAAACCCATCCACCAAATTTACTGCCACTAGTAGGTTCCCTGTACTGCTGTCTCCCCCCTCTACATGTAAAATGTCGGAGGGTGGAAGATGCGATAGGCATTCAGCTTGCTCTTCATAGGATAGGAGGTCCCATTGACGTTGATTGATCAAATCCTGGGATGGTCAGCAAAGTGGCGAGCCAGACACAGTTTGGCAGTTACATTTAGGTTACAACGAGCCAGTTTGCTTTTTGGATTCGCCAGAAGATATTCGGGGGACCAGATTTCGGGAACCCGACGAGACGGGGTGCGTCCCGCAGTAGGTTCATCTCCTGGTTTGTGGACGCTGCGCGTCGTGCGTCTAGTATACCTGGGCGAGCCAAGTGTCGTAGTCTGCCCAGACGAGTCGCCGACATCTTGCCCATGCCCTGCCGTCTTCGCCTTCTTCGCTGACCCCGACGATTTTCGCCCAGACCTCCGCTTCTGTGATATGAATTCGGTGTCGGCAGGAGTCACACTGGCAGGTTCCTCGCAAAAATGCTCCACACTGCCGACGGAGGATATACTGCTGAGGTCGCCTTCGTTCGAATCCATTGTTTGGGTTATCGAGCCTCAAGTAATTCTTTCAAAGGGGTGCAATTTCCGGCGACAGCTAGAGATGAGCCAGTAGCATCAAGAAGTGCTCTATTGTTGAATTCCCAGGGAACTGTTGACCGGGTCAGTGGCCCCAGGTGGGCGCGTCTGTGAGGATCGGCAGTGTTGTGATCGGTTAAGACCGCCGTACTGACCCGCTTTGATTTTACACCGCCAGTGACGGCACTAGCCTGCAAAATGAAAACTCACAATAACACTTCTTATCTTAGCCCACAGTCAAACCTGATCTCGGAATGTAAGGATAGATAGCAGCGAGTAGCATCAAGTTCTTAT
>Ga0182024_10020848_pt1 | contig 11943 bp, 5 predicted proteins | sample P32metaG_FD_120480 | JGI IMG/M metagenome (GOLD analysis project Ga0182024, IMG submission 120480) | Permafrost microbial communities from Stordalen Mire, Sweden - P3-2 metaG (Illumina Assembly) | ecosystem: Environmental > Terrestrial > Soil > Wetlands > Permafrost | place: Sweden: Stordalen... | reverse complement strand
TCGCCTCGAAGCTGGGCGGGCAGGCTCGCTCCCTCGACCCCACGCTGATGATCTCGGTGGACGACACGACCCCGGAGGTCTTCGGCCTCTTCCGGCAGGGCGTTGGGGAGGTCGAGACGGCCCGCCTGGCCGGCGGCCGCGTGGCGCTGGACGACGCCGACAAGCGGCTGGCGGACGTGAAGCGCTTCCTGCCCAAGCCGCAGGCCGACGCCTTGGCCAAGCTGTCCGCCGAGGCCCGCGCCGCCCTGCCCGCGGACGACCAAGGCCCGGACATGAAATCGGACCGGCTGGCCACGACCCTGAAGGCATTGGCCGCCGAGTCGCGGGACGTGGGGAACGACCGGCGGGACGCGGGGGCCGGCCGCCCGGACGTCGGGACCGACCGGCAGGCCCGGATCCGGGGGCGGCTGGCCGGCCCCTCGCGCGACACCCCCTCCACCTTCGACGACCCCGACCCGGCCGTCTGGGGCAACGGGCGGCCGCCGGCGGCGCGGCCCCCGGCGGCGCGGCCGCCGGCGGCGCGGCCCCCGGCGGCGCGGCCCCCCGCCCCGAAGGTTAGTTTCTCGGTCCTCAATACCACGGATTACAACGTGGCGTTTTACCTCAACAACACCCTCATGAACCTCCCCGTGGGCCAGACGCAGACGTACTGGATGACGGGTCAAGGCTCCTTCGTGCGCGTCATGCAGGTGGGCGGGGGCTACCAGGATTTCTCCGTCCAGAACGGCGGCTCCTACCAGTTCCAGATGGACGGCAACGGACAGATCGTGAACGCCTACCGTTAGGCAACCCCTTGGTCCCGGCGGTTCGCGCCCTCGCGGGCGCGGACCCACCCGGCGGAGTCGCCCGTTATTACCCTATAAGCGAGGTTTTATGAAGACGAAGCTGGTCGCGGCCCTGGCCGGCGCCCTGTTGGCCGGCGCCCTGCTCGCGGCCTGGCCGGCGGGCGCGGACGAGAAGACTCCGGCCGCCGTCAAGCCGGCCAAAACCCAGGCCGTCCCGGAGGGGGCCGCGGAGGAGGAGGCCGCCCCGCCGGCGGCGGACCCCGCCTTCGACCGCTACGTCCGCCTGTCGGCCGTCGCCGACGCGGTCGACGCCGCCGACGCGGCGGCCCTGACCGACACGGCCCTGCGGCTGGCCGACGGCGAGCGCGTGCTGCTGCGCGAACACAAGTCGGGCCTCACCGCCGCCGGGCTGGCCGTCAAGGCGGCCGAGCTGGCGGCCGCGAACGGGGACAAGGAGAGCCTGGAACGGCTGCGGAAGGCGGCCGACCGTCTGGGCGGCGACAAGCTCGGCGGCCGGCTGGCCGCCCTGGAGAAGCTCGCCTCGCAGGCGCGGGCCACCGACCCGGCGCTGGCCGTTTCGGTGGAGGGGACGACGCCCGAGGCGTTCGGGGAGTTCAAGAGCTGCATCGTCGATCTGGAAAGGGCGCGGCTCCTCGGCGACCGCGAGGCGCTCGACCAGCTGGGGCAGGAGGCGGCGCGGCTGCCGAGCCTTTCCGGGCCGCAGTCGGAGTACCTCAAGGGCCAAATCGCCGTCTGCCGGAAGGACCTGCCGGAGACGCGCGACGAGACGGGCCTCCTGCTGGGGCGGCTCGGCGCCGCGTCGCGCGGCTGGAGCATCGCCAACACGCCCCTCGACCCCGGCACCTACAAGGACCTCGACCCGACGAACAAGAACAGCGCCATCTCCCAGGCGGGCGGCCTGGCCAACCACCTCGGCGACAGGTTTCCGACCGACGGCGGCACGCCCGGTTTCGTCGGCCAGACGCCGACCGTCCACAACGACCCGATCAAGGTGCATTTCACCGTGAACAACAAGTGTTCGTTCCCGGTGCGCGTCACCTTCGAGCCGGGCGGCCAGTCGTTCACCTTCGCCGGCAACCGCCTCACCCGCAACCTCACGCGGACCAGCTTCACCGGCGCCCAGCCCTCCATCCACATCGTCAGCACCGGCGAAAACTGGGCGCTGGAGAACGCCAACTTCCAACTCTACCGCGGCAAAGACGGGCGCGTCCACTGGTCCTATGAGTAATCCCGGCCGCCGCGTCCGGCGCCGCGGAAAACGGCGTTCTATCCGGCGGGACCGATCAAGATTCCGATTCATCCCTTGTGCGAGGACAACGATGAGAACATCCCTGCGCGCCCTTGTCGCGGCCGGCGGCCTGGCGGCCTGCCTGGCCTCCGCCCCCTGGGCCTTCGGCCGGCCCGAACCCGAAACCTCGCCGGCCAAGCCGTCCGGCCCTGCGGCGCCTGACGTCACCGTCGCCGACCTGCGCGACCCCGCCTTCGACCGCTACGCCGACCTGGCCCTCCTGGGGCGGGCCTGGGCGGAACTGAACCCCGAACTGATGGCGGACGTGGGGCTTCAGCTCCAGGAAGGGGAGCGGATCCTTCTCCGCCCGCGCAAGGGCCTGTCCGCCGACGAGGTCCTCGGCATGGCCGCCCAGCTCGCCTCCGAAAAGGGGGACAAGGCGACGCTCGACCGGCTGGCGAAGGCGGCGGATCGCTCCGGCGATCAGGGGCTGGCGGCGCGGGTCGCCTCGGCCCAGAAGCTGGCCTCGGCCGCCCGCGACGCCGACCCGGCCCTGAGCGTGTCGGTGGAAACTACGGCGCCGGACGACTTCGCGCTTTATCAGGCCTACTGCCAGGACGTCCGCGCGGCCCGGCTCGTCGGGGACGCCCACGGGCTGGATCAGATCGACAAGGAGCTTTCGGACACGAAGGCGATGCCGCCGGCCCACGTCGCGGCGCTGAAGAAGCTCACCGCGGCCGCCCGCGACGCGCTGCCCCGGAAGGATCCCGGCGAGTCGCCGAAGCCGGGGACGAAACTGGCCCACACGCTGGGCCTGCTGGCCAACGCCAGCCGCGACGGCTGGCTCCAGCAGGCCGTGGACGACACGTCCAGCGACCTGGCCAATTTCGACCAGAACCGCCTGGGGTGGGGCCAGCCCCAGCAGACCTACTCGACCTTCGACGACCCCCAGTCGCCGCCCGCCCCCCGGCCGGCGCCGACCGGGCCGGCCCTCGGCACCTACCAGGCCGGCCGACCCGCGCCGCTGACCGACTACCAGCGCCGCCAGTTCGCGCAGCAGTACGGCCAGGCGCGGCCGCGGCTCTACCGCTCCATCCCCCATCACTGAATCTGCCCACCCGCCCCGGACGCCGTCGCGTCCGGGGCGGGCCGCCGCCTTCCTTCGCCCCCTGGGAGAATCGCAATGACGAATCCTTCTTTCCGTTTTCTGCTGTCCGCCGCCGCGGCGGGCGCCCTGCTTTGCGGCGCCTGGACCCGGCCCGGCCGGGCGGCGCCGCCGGACGGCGCCCCGGCGGCCCCGACGAAGCCGGACGAGCCGGCCGCGCCCCCCGGCGGGACGGATCGCCCGGCCGCCGCCGACCTGAGCGACCCGGCCTTTGACGCCTACGTGGACCCGGCCCTCCTGGGCCGCGCCTGGGCGGACCACGACCCGGCGCTGCTGGCCGACGCCGGCCTGCAGCTGGCCGAGGGCGAGCGCGTCCTGATGCGGACGCACAAGTCCGGGATCGACGCGGAGGCCCTGTTGGAGTTGGCCGTGAAGGTCGCCGCCGACAAGCACGACAAGGCCACGCTCGACCGTCTGGCGAAGGCGGCCGAGCGACAGGACCGCAAGGCCCTGGCGGGCCGGGTGGCGGCCGCCCTGAAGTTGGCCGGCCAGGCCCGCTCCCTCGATCCCGCGCTGATGATCTCGGTGGAAGACGTCACGCCGGAAGACTTCGTCCTGTTTCAGCAGAACCTGCACGACATTCAGGACGCCCGGATCGCCGGCGACCGCAAGGGGCTGGACGGCGTGGAGCGGGGGCTGCCGGACCTGAAGGACCGCCTGCCGGCGGCGCAGATCGAGACGTTGAAAAAGCTGGCCTCCGAGGCGCGCTCCGCGCTGCCCGCGGACGACGCGCCCCTGGAGGCGAAGTCGGACAAGCTGTTGACGGCGCTGCGGCTGTTGGCCGACGCCTCGCGGGACGTCGGCAACGACCGGCAAGGCCCGATCCGCAAACACCTGGCCGGCCCTTCGCGGGACACCGACTCGACCTTCGACGACCCCACGCTGCCGCCGCCCAACTTCAACATCGACGACCAGGGGACCATCACCGAAACCCACGGCGGAAGGTTCATCGGCAAGGCCCATCGGTTCCGGCTGAAAACCGGGCAGAGCGGCTGGGTACTGGACCTTCCGAACAACGGCTACCACATCTGGCGCTACGACGGCAACACCCAGACGGGCTGGCGGCTGCCGTAAGGCGAGTCCGACGCGACGCCGCCGTTCGCCCTCATGGTGCGGCGCCGGGAGCGCCCGCTGCCGGCGCCGCACCAGGAAAACGATAAGAAAATTCTTGCATAGGGAATCGGAGCACGTGGCGATGCGACGTTTGACATGGCTGATGGTCCTGGGCGCGGCGTGGGCCGCCGCGCCCGCGTGCCGGGCGGCCGACGCCCCGCGCACCGACGAACCCCTCAATGCGGAAGACTCGGAGGACCCCGTCGAGGACTTTTATTCCATGCTCGAAGACCCTCCGTTCGACCGCTATGTGGACTACGCCGTGGTGGGAAACGCCCTGACGCGCGGGGACGCCGGCATGTTGACGAATGCGGCCCTTCGGGCGGCGGAAGGCGAGCGCGTCCTGCTGCGGCCGCGTAAGGGCGTCACGGCCGAACACCTGATGCGGCTGGCGGCCCAGGCGGCCGCGATGGACGGGGACGCGGCCGACCTGGACCGCCTGGCCAAAGGCGCCAAGACCTACGGCATGATCGACCTGCTGCCGGGGATCGAGTCCGGCCGTAAGCTGTTCTCCCCGGATCGTTCGGCGGGCCAGGGCCTGCGGGTGAACGTCGAGGAGACGCCGCCGCAAGTCTTCGCCCTGCTGCGGGACTACCGGGACCAGATCCGAACCGCCCGCCTGCTGGGCGACCGGAATACCCTGGACGCCCTGGAAGCGGGCCTCGGGACCGGGTTGGCCTTGTCCGAGGCGCAGAGGGCGTACCTGACCGGCCTGATCGCGGACGCCCGCAAGGCGGCCCCCGAGAAGCAGACGCCGGAGGACGAGCTGCTGACCAAGCTGGCCGGCGCCTCGCGCGGCGAAGAGGACGACGAGGGCGAGTTGGCCAACCAGCCGCAGCAGGTGACCGATGCCTTCCTGGTCAGCCCGCAGACGGTGAACACCGGACGCCTCCCGGCGCACAACCGCGCGGTCTTCGCCTACTGCGAGCGCCGGGTCGGCAAGCGCGTCGGCTCGGGGCAGTGCGCCGACCTCGCCCAGCTGGCCATCGAAGCGGCGACGGGGCGGTCGTTCTCGGTGCGCGGCCCCAAGAACGCCCCCGGCGACTACGTCTGGGGCCGCGAGGTGGCCGAGATCACGCCGCGCTCGCGCGGCGTCGGCGCCCTCGAGCCGGGGGACGTTCTGCAGTTTCACGGCGCCCGCTTCGCGGGGAAGATCACGCACCCCGACGGCAATTGGCAGTCGTGGGAATCGACGGCCGACCACCACACGGCCGTCGTCGTCGGCGTCAAAGGCGATGTCATTACGGTGTTTCAGGAGAACAGCGACGGCAAGCTCTACGTCACGCTGGGGACGTACCGGGCGGGCGAGTTGAAGGCGGGGTGGGTCAAGGCGTACCGGCCGTGAGACGCGGCGGCGGTATGGGCGAGCGGCGGGGCTTATCCCCGCCGCTCGCCCGGTTTCTCACAAACGCGAACCAACCGGAGTTTATACATGAAAAAATCCATTCACCTATTCGCGGGCGGCCTCGCCGCCCTGACCCTGATCGTTTCCCTGTCCGCGGCGGAGCCGCCCGCCGCCGCGCCGGCGGCCGACGCGACGCCCGGCCTCGACGCCGCGGCCGGCCTCGACGACTCCGCCTTCGACCGTTACGTCGATCTGGGGGCGGCCGGCCGGGCCTGGCGGGCGCGGGACGCCGCCGCGCTGACGGACGCCGCCTTGCAGCTGGCCGAGGGGGAGCGGGTCCTTCTGCGGACCCACAAGTCGGGCATGACCGCCGCCGGCCTGCTCGGCCTGGCGACGCGGCTCGCGGCGGACGGGAAAGACAAGGCGACCCTGGACCGCTTGGCGAGGGCGGCGGACGCCGGCGGCGACAAGGCGCTGGCCGGCCGCGTCGCCGCCGCCCGCAAGCTGGCCGAGGCGTCACGCGCCGCGGACCCCGCCCTGCTCCTCCCCGTCGAGACCACGACGCCGGAAGAGTTCGCCGCGTTCGGCTCCGCGCTGGGCGAAATCCGCTCGGCCCGGCTGGCGGGCGACGCGGCGAAGCTGCGGGCCATCGAGCAGGAACTTCCCGACGTTCCCGGACTGGCCCCGGAACGCCGCGACTACCTCAAGGGGCTTCTCAAGGAGGCCCACGACTCGATGCCGGCGGCCGACCCGGACACCGCGAAGCTGGGCCGCACGCTCGACAAGCTGGCGGCGGCGGATCGGGGCTGGGGCATTTCCGACCTCGACCCCTTCAACAAGAACAGCGGCATCAACAAGACGGCGGCCCAGGTGGACCAGCAGCGCATCCACGCCATGGAAGGCGTCGCCGGCGGGCGATACACCGTCACCTTGCGCAACCCGACACGGCGGCCGATCAACTACGCCATCAACGGCCAGGAGCAGATCGCGATTCTCGCGGGGAGGGCGGTGCGCCTGAGCGGTTTGGGGACCGCGACGATCAGTTTCGACGCCGGGACGAACGACGGCTCGCGGTTCACCTTCGACTTGCCGGGCGGCAACACCTACCATTTCGAGTGGCGGCACGACGGCTTTTCGGAATCGGGACCCATCGACCAGCTGCACCTGTTCAAGGATTGACGGGCGGCGGGGGCCGCGGCGGGACAACTGCTCGCGTCAGCGGCCCGCCGCGGCCGTCTTATCCGCCAACTCCTTGTAGCGGGCGTCGCCGCGCAGGCCCTGCAGGTCCGGTTCCTTATTGATCTGGCCCCAGTCGGCCCACCCCGCGCCGACGGCCTGCTCCAGGGCGTCGAGGGCCGGCCCGATGCGCCCTTGCACGGCGGACGCCTCATGCAACGACTGCGCGTGGCCGGACGCATAGAGGGCGTGGGCGCGGGCCAGGTCCAGAAGGATCAGCGCCCGGTCCGTCGTCCGGTCGAGGGCCGTGCGGAGGTCCGCTTCCGCCCCATCGTGATCGCCCTTGCGCGCCAGTGCCAGGCCGCGGACGGCGCGAGCCTGCCAGAGGTCCGCGTCTTTGGCCAGGGCGCGGTCGGCCAGAGCGATTGCCTGCGTGGGGTCCGTCCTTTCGAGCGCCTCCGCGCGCCGCGCCCACTCGTCCGGCGGCGTCGCGTCCTCGGCCAATTTCTTGAACCGTGCATCGTCCCGCATCGGCGCGAACGCCCCATCGGCCTCCAGCCGCGCCACGTCCGTGAAGCCCTCCGCCACGGCCCGCTCCAGCAAAACCCATGCGTCACGGAAGGCGTTGATCGTGTTCTTCGTTCCCGCGGCCGCCGTGCGGAAGGCCTCCAGGCGGGCCGCCAAGTAATCGTTTTCGGCGCGGTTCGGGTCCAGTTCGCGGGCTTGCGCCAAGCGCTGTTCGGCCAGCGCGAAATCTCGGCCGTCCATGGCGCGGGCCGCGGCCGGCCGCAGTTCGTCGGCCAGCCGCCGGCCCCATTCATGCCGCGCGGTTTCCTCTGGCAGCCGGGACAGCAGCAGGCGCGCGGCGTCGAGATTGCCCGCGTGGAGGAAGACCGCCAGCAGTTCGCGCGTCGTCTCCTCCGTGGGCTTTCCACTCCGGAGGATGCGCAAATAGGAATCGGGCGGGAGAATACGTGAATCCAACAAGCCGCCGGCGTGGGCCGACCGGGAATCCGGCACGACCCAGGCGACGTCCAGGTCGTTGAACGCGACGAAAGGCAGGTACGCCGCCAGATCGCAAGGCTCCGGCACTGCGTGCAGGCAAACGACTCCCTTCTCCTTCGCCGACAGGGCCAACGTCCGCCCGTCGGGAGAAAACGCGAGGAGCGTATTCTGAAAAAGCGCCGTCGGCGTTCCGGTCGCTACGTCCCACAGTCGCGTGGTCTCGTCGGAACTCCCAGTGGCGAGGGTCCGGCCGTCCGACGAGAACACCACCCGCCAAACAATCCGGGTGTGCCCCTGGAGCAGGCCCTTTAGCGCGCCAGAGACCGCGTCCCATAGCCGCACTGTGCCCTTTTCGTCTCCCGAAACGAGGGTACGGCCGTCGGGGGAGAACGTCACGGAAGCGACCAGGCCGGTGTGCCCGCCGAGCACGTTCTTTTGCGCCCCGGACGCGGCGTCCCACAGGCGCACGGTCCCGTCGTAGCCCGCCGAGGCAAGGGTCTTGCCGTCCGGGGAGAAGGCCACGGCGTAAACGACGGTGTAGCCGGTGGCACTGGCGACGTGCCCCCGGAGCACGGCGCCCCGTGCGCCGGTCGCCGCGTCCCACAGGCGCACCACTCCGTCCTCGCCCCCCGAGGCGAGGGTCTTGCCGTCCGGCGAAAACGCCACACATCTCACTGACGTCGCGTGTCCACGAAGTACGATTTTCGGAGCGCCGGTCGCGGCGTCCCACAGGCGCACCGTCCCGTCCCAGGCTCCCGCGGCCAAGGTTTTACCGTCCGGGCTGAACGCCGCGCAGGCAATGCCGTGCTCGGGCAGGCGGAGCACGGCCGTCGGCGCGCCGGTCGCGGCGTCCCACAGGCGCACTGTCCCGTCCCAGGCCCCCGAGGCCAGGGTCTTGCCATCGGGAGAAATCGCGGCGGCAGTCACGCCCTCCGTGTGACCCTGGACGACGACTGTCGGCAGGCCGGCGGCGACATCCCACAGGCGCACGGTACAATCTTCGCCGCCCGAAGCGAGTCCCCGCCCGTCCGGCGTGAACGCCAGGCTCCGCACGTCGCGGACATGGCCTCGCAGCACCGCCTTCGAGACGCCGGCCGCCGGATCCCAAAGGCGTATCGTCCCATCGTAGGATCCCGACCCCAGGGTCTTTCCGTCCAGGCTGAATGCCACGCTGAGGACGCTGCCCGTGTGTCCCCGGAGCACGGCGGCCATTGTGCCGAAGCCCACGTTCCACAGGCGCACCGTGTTATCCTCGCACCCCACGGCCAGGGTTTTGCCGTCCGGCGAGAACGCCACACCTTGGCAGGTGCCGTTGACGCCCTGCATCACGCCCCTTGGCGCGCCAGTTGAACCATCCCACAGGCGCACCGTCCCGTATTCCCCCACCGAAGCGAGGACCTTCCCGTCCGGCGAGAACGTCACGCTGTGGACCGCGTTGACGTTGGGAAGCACCGCCTTCGAGGCGCGGGTCGCCGCGTCCCAGAGGCGCGCCGTCCCGTCCTCGCCGCCCGAGGCTAGGGATTTTCCGTCCGGCGAGAACGCCACGCAATACACGCCGGCCGTGTGCCCCCCCAGCACCGCGGTCTGCACGCCAGCGGCCGCGTCCCACAGGCGCACCGTATTGTCCGCGCCGCCTGAGGCTAGGGATTTTCCGTCCGGCGAAAAGGCCACGGCAACCACGCTGCCCGCGTGCCCGCGGAGCACGGCGGCTTGCGACCCGGTCGCCATATCCCACAGGCGGATCGTTCCGTCGCGGCTCCCGGAGGCGACGATCCGTCCGTCCGGCGCCACCGAGACGCTGAACACCGCCCCCTTATGCCCGTCGCCGGGCAGCGTCGGCTCGCCGGTCGCGGCGTCCCAGAGGTACAAGCCGCCGTCACCCCCCGCCCCGGCGATGGATTTGCCATCGGGCGATAAGGCCAGGGCGAAGAGATTACTCCCATACTGCTTGCTGAGGAGCTTCGCCGTTTGGGCCGCCGGTTCCCACAGGCGCACGGAGCCGTCTGAAACCGCGACCGCGATCAATTTGCCATCCGGAGTGAAGGCCATGCCGCGTCCAACGGCGTATTGTCCCAGGTTGAGAACGGCCGTCTGCGCGCGGGTGGAAACGTCCCACAAAAGCGCCGTCGTGTCTTCACTCCAGGAGACGAGGGACTTCCCGTCGGGCGAGAAGGCCGCGCCGAGCACTGGCTTCGTGTGGCCTGAGAGCAAGAGCCCCGCTCCTCCCTTGGCCGCGTCCCACAGCCGCACCGTCCCGTCATAGCTCGCCGACGCGATGGTCTTGCCGTCCGGTGAGAATGCTACGCAGTACACCGGGCCGGTGTGGCCCGACAGCGACAGCCCCGCCGCGCCCGTGACCGCGTCCCACAGGCGCACCGTCCTGTCCTCGCCGGCCGAGGCCGCGGTCTTGCCGTCCGGCGAGATCGCCACGGTGAACACCTTGCCGACGTGTCCGCGGAACACGGTCCCTGGCGTCCCGGTAAGCGTGTTCCACAGGCGCACCGTCCCGTCCCCGCTCGCGGAGGCGACGACCTTGCCGTCCGGCGAGAAGGCCACGCCCTTCACAAAAGCCGTGTGCCCCGAGAGGACCGCCGTCTGCACGCCGGTCGCCGCGTCCCACAGGCGCACCGTCCCGTCCTGGCCTCCCGTGGCGATGCGGCGGCCGTCCGGCGAAAACACGACGCTGTTGAGGCCGCCGGTGTGACGGGCCGCCGCGGGGCTGCACCAAACGAAGCGCGGGCGCCAGACCGCTGTTGCCAGTTCTTCCGCCCGCTTCCACTCAGGCGTCAGGGGGAAAAGCCACTCCGCATGGTTCGCCGCGAAGTCCGCGTCCCCCTCGGGCCTCCCGAATCCCCGGAAGCCCAGCGCCGCCGCCGCGGCCATGCACGCGCCCATGCGGTCGCCTTCCGCCAGCAGCTTCTCCGCCTGGGTGAGGAACGCTTTGCCGCGCTCGTGGCGCCGCATGAATACATCCAGTGCATCGGGCGATAGCTGCCCCAGGCGCCGCCGCGACGCCTCCAGGTAGGCCGTCTGCTCGAGGAAGGAGGCACCGCGATTAGGAACGCTCGGGGTGGGGATCGCGTCGAGCCGCGCCCGCATTTCCTCCGGCAGCCGGAACGGCTCGGGGGAGATGAGCAGTTGTTCCGCCAGTCGCTTTTCGTAGTCCTTCCAGACCTCCTCCCGGCCACGCACGAAGGCCGCCAGGGCGGAAACCGTCTCCGCGTCGGCGTACCGTCCCAACCGGCCCAGCGCCCGCGCGCCCTCCCGACGCACCTCCGCCGGCTGGGCGTCCTCCCGCACCAGGCGGGCCAGGGCGCCCACCGCCCCCGTGAACTCCGGCGCCCGGTCGGCGAAGTTCTCCGCCAGGTCCGCCAGCGCCCGCACGCCTTCCAGGCGCGGCCCGTCCTGCGGGTCGGCCAGCAGCCGGACGAGGTGCGGCACGGCCGCCCGCGTCAGCCCCTCGCGGTCCCCCTCCGGCTGGGACGCGATGTACTGCCGCAGCGCCCGGCATGCCGACTGGCGCGGCTCGGCGTACTGCGGCCCGAACAGGTAGAGCGGCGACACCAGCCGCGGATCCAGCACCTTGTGCGACGGGAAAAAGACGAAATCGCCGTCGCCGCCCAGCGACCCGTAGCGCGGCGCCTGCGAGGCGCGGATGCGCTCGTCGTTGACCAGCGTGTCCGTCATATAGTATCCGAGTTCCGAAGCCAGCTGTTTGCCGTCCGGGCGGCCCGTCAGCCCGCGCAGCGCTTGGAGGAACACGGCGGTGAAGGGCGAATGCCCCTGGAACTCCGGCAGACTCTTGGCCAGCTCGGCGTATTCCTGCGACGCCTGGACCAGATCGCCGACGGATTCCTGCCCCGTGCCCGCGGTGATGACCTGGAACGCGGGTCGGCCGAAGACCCGGCCGAGGTTGCTGCCGTCGCCCCGCGCGAAGGGCCGATCCGGCAGGGTTCCGACGGCCGCGGGCACGCCGCCGCCGGGCTCCAGGGCGGTCCCGCTGAAACAGCAGTCCAGCACCATGAGCGTGTGGCGGGCGTCGCATGACCGCAGGGCCGCGGCGGCGTCGGACAGGTCGAGGAGCGAGTCGGGGCGGTCGGGGTCG
>Ga0182024_10020847_pt1 | contig 11944 bp, 9 predicted proteins | sample P32metaG_FD_120480 | JGI IMG/M metagenome (GOLD analysis project Ga0182024, IMG submission 120480) | Permafrost microbial communities from Stordalen Mire, Sweden - P3-2 metaG (Illumina Assembly) | ecosystem: Environmental > Terrestrial > Soil > Wetlands > Permafrost | place: Sweden: Stordalen... | reverse complement strand
CGGTGCCAAAGCTTTCCCGGAAGGAGCTCCCAACTCAAATCGGTAGTTCCGTTCACCGCGTTGATCACGAATGAGCCACCTCGAGACCCTCGAATGCTAAATCTCGGACAGACTCCTAGTGCGTCCGGGCGCGCGCATTCCCGTGGACGGAATCGTAATAGGCGGCAATTCCTTTGTGGACCAGGCGGCGATTACGGGAGAGTCCTTCCCCGTCGAAAAACTGCCGGGCACGGGCGTCTATGCCGGTACGATCAACCAATCCGGCGCGTTGGAAGTCCGCGTCGAAAAACTGGGGCGCGATACGACTTTCGGTAGAATAATCGAAGAAGTGGAGCGCGCCGAAAAATCGCGCGCACCGATTCAGAAGACCGCGGACCGGCTTGCAGGTTACCTCGTGTATTTTGCGTTAGGAGCAGCCGTGCTGACGTTTCTGATCACGCATAATGTTCGCTCCACGATCTCGGTCATCATAGTGGCAGGAGCATGCGGAATTGCGGCCGGTACGCCCTTAGCAGTTCTGGGAGCCATTGGCCAGGCCGCGCAGAAGGGCGCCATCATCAAGGGCGGCCTGCACCTTGAAACTCTTTCGCGGGCCGATACTGTGGTCCTCGACAAGACTGGTACGCTCAGCTATGGAACAGCGGAAGTTCTCGAGGTTTCCCCCGCCGAGGGCGTGAGTGAAGAGAATTTGCTGGCCGCCGCGGCAATCGCGGAATCGCGATCCGAGCATCCCCTCGCAAAAGCGATTTTGAATAGGGGCGCCGCCATACTCGGTCATCCCCCTATCGAACCGGATCGATTTGACTATCGGCCAGGAAAGGGTGTCATCGCGGTGAGCAATGGCAGGGAAATTATTGTAGGAAATCGCTTACTCCTGCGTGAAAGCGGTATCGAGCTTCCCAAATCGAAATCCGATTTCGAGGGTTCAGAAGTTGCTGTGGCGCAAGATGGAAAGTTTATGGGCACAATCCGGGTGGGGGATGTGCTGCGCGTCGAGGCTAGAGACGCCATCGCTGCGCTCAAGTCGATGGGCTTAAGAACGATTCTGCTGACCGGTGACGCTCTAAGTGTCGCCCAGTCCGCAGCAAAGACGCTGGGAGTCGATGAGGTGGGCGCCGAAATGCTCCCGAGCCAGAAGGTAGCCCGCGTCAGGGAGCTTATGGACGCAGGCCACACGGTTGTTATGCTCGGCGATGGAATCAACGATGCGCCGGCGCTCATGCAAGCCAGCGTCGGCGTAGCGATGGGATCGGGAACGGACGTGGCGCGGGAGAGCGCGAGCGTGGTTTTGATCGGAAATGACCTGTCAAAATTCGCGGATACGATTCGGATCGCGCGCCAATGCCGCCGGATTATCCTTCAAAATTTCACTGGGACATTGATCGTGGATGTCGTGGGCATTTTCCTTGCAGCGATTGGGTTGCTCAACCCTTTGCTGGCCGCTTTCATTCATGTTACTTCTGAACTTACATTTATCTTGAACTCGACCCGCCTGATTCCGGCTCATCGCACGACTGCGGCTGTTTCGGTGCCTCAGTCCACTTGAGCACCGGTTCGCTTCCGTCAGCCTCTTACCACAGCACCATGTAGGATGATCGGCTGCGTCCCGGAACAGGCAGTAAGCACCTCACCGGCGTCCGCGTGGCGGATTTGCTAGAATGAATCCTGGAGCAAGCCTGCAACGCAGGTGATGGCGCGAAGATCTTTTGAACCAATACTGGATCTCCGGGTGCCCGAGTCAGACGGCCCGTGTGCATGGCCCGTGGCGGATTTCGGTTCGCCGCGGGAAAGCCTGACGGCCGGCGCAGGGCGCCCACCTTATACAGGAGGTTCAGGATCTAGCCCCACACGGCGAAGTGGACCGCTCCTTTTCTTGTTAATATTGACAATTCATGTAAGTTGTAGGCCCTGACGTTGCAATGACCCCGGGTCTCGGTTCGGGTGTGAGCGTGATTTTGGCGGGTCCAGGCATAGCCCGCCCAGTTGAGAAAAAATGAAAATCTTGTTTGTCGGCGACATCGTTGGTTCGCCCGGCCGGGAGATTGTCTCCGACCGGCTGGCGGACATCGTCGAGACACGCCAGATTGACCTGGTAATCGCCAACGGCGAGAACTCCGCTTCCGGTTTCGGCATTACGCCCCGGCTTGCCGAACAGCTCTTCGGGGCAGGCATCGAAGTGCTGACCGGCGGAAATCACATCTGGGATCGCAAAGAAATCCTGGACTACATTCCAACGCATCCCCGGCTGCTCAGGCCGGCGAATTTCCCTGAAATCAATCCCGGGGCCGGGCTTTTCCAGGGCTCCGCGCGAAACGGCGTGCCCTACGCCGTACTGAACCTGCAAGGGCGCGTCTTCATGGCGCCAAATGATTGTCCCTTCCGGGCAGCCGATCGGGAGCTTGCCCGCATCCCAGCAGAGGTCCGCGTGATCTTCGTGGACATTCACGCAGAAACGACAAGCGAGAAGAAAGCCATGGGGTGGTATCTGGACGGGCGCGTCTCGGCGGTGATCGGCACACATACGCATGTGGCTACGGCGGACGAGCAGATCCTTCCCGGCGGCACCGCGTATCAAACTGACGTGGGTATGACCGGGCCGCACAACGGAGTTATCGGGATGGATAAGGAAGCGCCGTTGCGCCGATTCCTGGACGGACAGCCTGCTCGGTTTGAAGTCGCAACGGGCGATGTCCAGATGAATACCGTGCTGATTGACGTGGACGAGTCCACCGGCCGCGCCCGTGCGATCGAACGCCTGCGCTTCCGGACCGACTGAGGCCAATCCGTCATGTCCCGCCCAAAATCCGCATCCGCCGCATGTTTGATACTCGCGATCTTCGCGGCGATTTTCCCTTTGTCCTCGCGCGCCCAGGAGCAATTTCAATATGAGACCGACCTGACTGCCAAAGGCCGCATATTTGACGGCGTCGGCGCCGGATTCCGCGCTATTCGTCGCGGTGCGAATGGAAATTATTACATCCTCACCGCACCCGCTCCAGCGCTGCAAATTTACGATGCCAAGGGAAAACGGGTCGGTCAAATTCCCAGTGACTCCGCAGCAAAATCCAAGGGGGCGGCGCTGGTCTACGGCGAATCGTTCGACGTCGATCGCGATGGCCGCGTCGCTGTCTGCGATCGCGGTTCCAACTCCGTCAAAATATATTCGCCGGACGGCTCACTCACAGCGTCATTTTCTGTTCCCGCGCCCGAATCCGTCGTCTTGCTGGCCGGTGGCGAAGTAGCCGTCGCGAGCCCAAGTACTGACGATTTAGTAACGGTTTACGATCTCACGGGACAAATTGTCCGCGAGTATGGCGATCGCGAAGAGATTGCCGATCGCGCGGACATCAATGACCAGGTAAATTTCGGGCAGCTCGCGGCCGATGAAACCGGCAACACCTATTTCGCCTTCGATTACATGCCCGAGCCAACCGTGCGCAAGTTCGATCACGCGGGATATCTGGCGATGGAAATTTCGCTCACCACCCTGGATTTTCAGCCTGCGGCGCAAGCCGCTCGCAAGGCCCTGGCGCGCTCGGATACTGGAACGCCCGCTCTGCACCGCATCATTTCTGCGATGGGCGTCGATGCACAAACGCAGGACGTCTGGCTGGCCGTCGGAAGTCTCCTGATGCATTTCGACAAGGATGGCCAGCGTCTGGCGAGTTTTCGGACGTACCTCCCCAATGGCGCGCGCCTGGAGCCTGGAACGATTCTTGTTGAGGCGGACCGCCTCCTGATCGGCGCCGATCCGCAGGGAACATACGAATTTCCCAAGCCGGAAAAACTGCCGCAGTGAGTTTTACCAATCATTAACATAAGTTCGCATCAAAATTCATTTTCTGGATCGCGCAACCGCGGCCTGATCTTGTAATATTGCATGTCAAATCCGAATATCCACCGCCCGCGCGGGCCAAAAGGATAGAAGTCTCGCGTTTTCTTGGAGTTGCCCTCTTGTGGAAAAGCTGTGCATCTTCTGTGGGAGGTGTCGGCCCCCTCGCGAAATTTTCTCTTGCCGCGCGGCTTGTGTTCGGCGAGAATCCACCCTCGTCTTGGAACGTTCAGTACAGCAACTGGCACCCCTGTCGACGCCGTGACGCGAACTTGGGACAGCGAAAGGACCGTTACGGGGTCAACCCAGAAACTGACTGTGACCGGAGGAATATCTCTAGGTCTGGCTTTTCCACAACTTTTCCACACCTGTGGAAATTAGTTACAACAATTTTTTCGCTCGTCTGGTCGAGCGCGGGCTTCATGCGGGGCGCGCCGGAATAGGGTTCTGAGGGCATGAATTCTTGGGATAAGATTTTGCAACACATGGAGAGGCGGGTGAATCCCCATAGCTTCTCCACCTGGTTTCGTCCCACGCGCCAGGAAGGCGCCGAGAACGGCAAGCTTGTGGTTCGCGTGCCGTCGCGCGTATTTCGCAAACGGCTCACCGAAACCTACGGCGAATTGTTGCAGGCCGTATTGGTTGAAGTCGGAATGAGCGACACCCACCTGGAATTCCTTTGCACGGAGAATGAGCCCGTGCCGGCGGGAAATACCGTCAAGCAGACGCGGCTCGATTTTGACTCCGTAGATCATCAACTCAATCCGCGATACATGTTTGAAACGTTTGTCGTCGGCGCATCGAACCAGTTTGCTCACGCCGCTGCACAGGCCGTAGCCGAAGCGCCTTCCAAGGCATACAACCCGCTGTTCCTGTATGGCGGAGTGGGCATGGGCAAGACGCACCTGATGCAGGCGGTCGGGCATCTGATCAAGAAACGCAATCCGGCGGCGCGGCTCACCTACATCAGCGCGGAGAAGTTCACCAATGAAGTGATCAATTCTCTTCGCTTCGATCGCATGATCAGTTTTCGCGACCGCTTCCGCTCGGTGGACGTCTTGCTGGTGGACGATATTCAGTTCATCGCCGGGAAGGAACGCACGCAGGAAGAGTTCTTCCACACCTTTAATGCCCTGTACGATCTGCAGCGCCAGATCATTGTGAGTTCCGATTGCCCGCCGAAGGAAATCTCCGCGATTGAAGAACGCCTGCGCTCGCGATTCGAGTGGGGCCTGATTGCCGACATCCAGCCGCCGGACCTCGAAACAAAGATTGCCATCCTCCAGAAAAAAGCGGAGTCGGAGCGCGTCCAGATCCCCGATGACGTTGCCGAGTACATCGCCCGTGCCATCAAATCGAATGTGCGGGAGCTCGAAGGCGCTTTAACTCGCCTGGTAGCATATGCCTCCCTGACGGGGTCGATCCTGAATCTTGTCACCGCGCAACAGGTGCTCCGGAACATCATCGCGACACAGGAAAAGCGCATCACCATCGACTTGATCCAGAAAAAAGTCGGGGAACAATTTGGCTTGCGCGAATCCGACTTGAAGGTGCGGTCGAATACAAAGGCCATCGCGTTTCCCCGGCAGGTCGCCATGTACCTGGTGAAGCAGTTGACCTCCGCATCGCTCCCCGAAATTGGCCGCCAGTTCGGCGGCAAGCATCACACGACCGTTCTGCACTCGATCAACAAGATCGACGCCCTTCGCCGCAGCGACAAGGACTTGAACCGGACGATCAACAAGCTCATGGATTCTTTCGGGTAGTTCGCTTTTTTAAGTTATGGGTGGTTGAAACGCCTCGGAAATCTCGGGGCGTTTTTTTATTTGCACGACGAAATCTAGACACGGCATGGCTTGAATTCATTTTAAACGGCCCTGTTCAAATCCTGCGCATAACCATGCGCATCTCCTGTGCAACACTGAGCGCGGCTGAGGAAAATTTTTGCGCCGGACATGATTCTGGTCGTTCGGCGGCAAGTTTTCCTCGCGATCCTCAGGCGCGCAACTTCCACGTGAACGGCGCAACCGCTGTCGCGCCATCGTCAGCGAGGTTTTCCTCATTTCCACAGCGACGGCTACTACTACTGTCTTTATACATACATTAAAACAGGGTAGAGTAGCTCTTCGCAGCAGCAGTTCAGTTCTCGCCCTTCAGCGGAGGAAATCCTGCAATGGAATTCAGTGTGAAGAAATATGACCTGCTCCAGGAACTGAGCCTCACGCAGGGAGTCGTCGAACGCAAGACAACGATTCCGATTCTCGGCAACATCCTGTGCGAAGCCTCCGGCAATCAGGTCACGCTGACGGCCACCGACCTCGAGCTTTCCATTCGCACCGTGTGCGAGGCCAAGGTGAAGAAGGATGGCGCCGGAACCATCCCCGCGAAAAAACTGCTAGAGCTCGTGCGGCTGCTGCCCGAGGGCGAAATCCGTTTCAAGCTGCTCGACAATCATTGGGTGCAGATTCTCGCCGATCGCAAGACCTACAAAATGGTGGGAATGGCCAAGGACAACTTCCCGGCAATCCCAGTGTTTCCCCATCCGCTGGTGAAGATTCCGGCAAAAATCTTGTCATCGCTGATTGCCAAGACGGCATTTGCGATTTCCAACGAAGAATCGCGTTACACGCTGAATGGCGCGCTGCTCCTGCTGAAGCCGGATACGATCGCCATGGTGGCGACCGACGGCCATCGCCTGGCGGTCGCGGAAATTGATCACAAGTTCGCGGGATTGACGCGCGAAGTGCGCCCGCTCGTCCCGAAAAAGGCCCTGGCGGAAGTGCAGCGCCTCGCCAGCGAAGCAGGAGAAGACGGCCAGATCGAGTTTGCGCTCGACGACAGTCACCTGTTTTTCCGCGTCGGCGAACGCCTGCTGATTTCGCGCATGCTCACCGGGCAGTTCCCCAACTACGAAGCCGTCCTGCCGCGCGACAATAACAAGCACGTCGTAATGGAGCGAGGCGAGCTCAACGACGCCGTGAAGCGCGTCGCGCAACTGGCCGACCAGCGTTCCCACGCCGTGAAACTTTCCGTCGCCAAGGAAGGCATCGAAATTTCCGCGTCCAGCCCGGAATACGGCGAGGCCAAGGAAACGCTCGAAAAGGAATATAACGGCGAGCCGCTCTCGATCGGCTTCAACGCGCAATACATGCTGGATTTTCTTGCCGCCGCCGCCGAAGGCCCGATCAGCCTCGAACTGAAAGACGAACAGTCCGCAGGCCAGATGCGCCCCCTCGCCGAAGAAGCCTACCGGTACCGATATGTGATCATGCCGATGCGGATTTGATGTTCATCGACGGATTGAAAAGGGACGCGCAGGAACTGAGCAGTGCGCCGATCAAAAGCCAAACAGAAGAGGAAAGAGGAACCCGCTCCGCCTTGCAATTGCCTATTCGTGGGGCGAACTCGTATCTAAACGGAAACCTCGGTCGTCTGCGTGACTTCATGCGTTCCATGCTTTGACTCTTCCTTCATTGCCCATTCGAGGAAAAGTTGCTGAAATTCCTGCTGCGTGTAAATCCCTTTGTGAATTAAGAGGGTATTCATCGCATAGATGGTGGCCTTGAATCTGTCATCTCTGGACAGAATTTCCATCGCCTTTTCGTATGACATGATCGAAAATCTCCCCTACTCCATCAAGCTTTCAAGCAGCGAAAATATATATCCCTCCATTCGCCGTGTACACAACTTTGTCTGCTGTTTTCTCTCCTTATCGCATTCCCCCAGCCTCCGCGGGTGAGGCCGATTGAAATAGGGATTTTATCGTGCCAATGCAGATTAGTGCTTTAGGAGCATTACTAAAACGTAAACACCTAGTATCTTCTCGGATATCCCTTCCCACCCGGCGAGGGAGTGGCCGAAATATAGGCTCTAACTTATTGAATGTAAAACATTTAAGTTGATGTGGCCGTTTGGTTTTGGCTTGAGAAAACGATCCGCTCGGGGTATAATTTAAGTCGGTCAGACGATCAGTTGTTTTCCTCCAGTAAGGTACGTCGGCCAGGCTGGCAGCGCCCCTGATTTGCAAGTTTTGGGGTTTGCCCTCCCCGCGAATCGCGGTCAGGGTAAATGGGACGCAGTGAGCCTGGAGGAATGAAGTCTTCGCCACGTCCGCTTCCGCTTGATCGGAAACCGGACGGGATGGAGCAGAAACCCTACGAGTCCCGGCAGAGAACGACGGCCGAGGATCACAGGGTAAGGCGGCGGTCGATTCGTCACAATGCCTTTCCCCTTAATTCGGCAGGAGCATGCACAACATGGCAGAAAAAGCAGCTGCAGCCGGCAATGAAGCAGGACACCGCTACGACGCGACATCCATCAAAGTTCTCGGTGGACTCGAAGCCGTGCGTTTGCGCCCCGCGATGTACATCGGGTCGACGGGCGAGCAGGGCCTGCACCACCTGGTCTGGGAAGTGGTGGACAATTCGGTTGATGAAGCGCTCGCGGGCTATTGCGACGAAATTAATGTCGAGGTTCACGAAGACAACAGCGTCACGGTAACCGACAACGGCCGCGGCATTCCCGTGGACATGCATGCCACCGAAAAGAAACCAGCCGCCGAAGTTGTCATGACCGTGCTGCACGCCGGCGGAAAATTCGACAGTGACACCTACAAAGTCTCAGGCGGGCTGCACGGCGTGGGCGTTTCCGTGGTGAACGCGCTCGCGGACGAACTGGAACTTGAAATCTGGCGCGACGGCGAAGTCTGGGAACAATCCTACGTATGTGGCGTGCCGAAGACGAAGCTGAAAGTGACCGGCAAAACGCGCAAGACGGGCACGAAAATCACGTTTCATCCCGACCCTTCCATCTTCGACGGCCACAAATACAACTACGAGATTCTGGCGACGCGCCTGCGCGAGCTCGCGTTTCTGAACAAAGGCCTCAAAATCACGCTGACCGACGAGCGCAGCGACAAATCGGCCGAATTCCGCTTTACGGGCGGCATCGCCGAATTCGTCAAGCACCTGAACAAAGGCAAGCAGGTGCTGCACGATTCCCCGATCTACATGGAAGGCAAAAAGGACACGGTCGAAATCGAAATCGCGCTGCAATACAACGACAGCTACACGGAAAACGTTTTTGCGTTCGCCAACACCATCAACACCGTGGACGGCGGAACGCACCTTTCCGGTTTCAGGTCGGCGCTGACGCGCACGATCAACAATTTTGCGTCGTCCACGGGAATGCTGAAGGAGCAAAAGGACGAAGTCACGATTACAGGTGACGACGTGCGCGAAGGCCTCGTCGCGGTGGTTTCCGTCAAGCTGCCGCAGCCGCAGTTCGAAGGCCAGACGAAGGGCAAACTCAACAGCGACATCAAGGGGCCGGTCGAGCAGCTCATCAACGAGCGACTGAGCGAGTACTTCGACAAGCACACGACCGTCGCGCGCCGCATCGTCGGCAAGTGCATTGACGCCGCGCGCGCCCGTGAAGCGGCACGCAAGGCGCGCGAGCTCACGCGGCGCAAATCCGCGATGGATTCCAGCGGCCTTCCGGGAAAACTCGCGGACTGCCAGGAACGCGATCCCGCGCGGTGCGAAATCTTCATCGTTGAGGGCGAGTCGGCCGGCGGTTCGGCCAAGGGCGGCCGCGATCGCAAGTACCAGGCCATCCTGCCCCTCAAGGGAAAAATTCTGAACGTGGAAAAAGCGCGCTACGACAAAATGCTGGGCCATGAAGAAATCCGCGCCATCATCACCGCGCTCGGCACCGGCATCGGCAAGGACGATTTCGATCCCGCGAAGCTGCGCTATCACAAAATCATTCTGATGACCGACGCGGACGTGGACGGCAGCCACATCCGCACGCTGCTGCTCACGTTTTTCTTCCGCCACATGACCGAGCTGATCAAACGCGAGCACATCTACATCGCGCAGCCGCCGCTGTATCGCGTGAAGCGTGGCAAATCGGATCGCTACATTCGCGACGAGGACGAGTTCAACCACGAGCTGATGTCGCGCGCGACCGAAGACCACGTCGTAAAGCCGAAAGAAGGCGCGGCGCTGCAGGGCGCGGCGCTGACGAAGTTCCTCCTGAACGTGCAGGAATACGATCTGGCCGCGGCCAAAATGGCGCGGAAACTGCGCGAGCCGCGCCTGGTGGACTTGCTCGCGGCGGGCGATCTCGAAAAGAAAACAGATTTCGAGGACAAGAAGGCGCTCGAAAAACTATCGAGGGCCATCGACAAGGCGAAGCTCGACCTTGACGCAAAGATTGTATACGACGAGGAGCACAGCCTCTATGACCTGGTGATCCCGGGCACGTCGGCGCGTCCCGGCGACAAGAAAATTAACTGGGCGTTTGCGTCCACTCCCGAATTCAAGCGCCTGCGCGCGTCCGCCAAGGCCGTCGGCGAAGTCGACCGCCCGCCGTTCACCGTGACGCGCAACGGCGACAAGATAGTGAAAGAATCGGCGTCCGACGTTCTCGCCTACGTCCTCGAGGACGCGAAGAAGGATTTCACCATCACGCGGTTCAAAGGCCTGGGCGAAATGAACCCCGAGCAGCTCTGGGAAACCACGATGAACGCAGAGACGCGCACACTGCTCAAAGTGCGCCTCGACGACGCGGCCGCCGCCGAGGAAATTTTCTCGACGCTGATGGGCGAAAACGTAGAGAGCCGCCGCAAATTCATCGAGGAAAATGCGCTCGAAGTCGTCAACTTGGATATTTAGAGCTCGGGAAAAGCGTCGGCAAAGGAGCCGATTACGCATGCTTGTCGGTGCCAGAGGAAAGTGTCCACACTGTAGGACTACGGTCAAATTTGAGCAGCCGCGTCCCGGATGGAATGATACGACGACTCTGGACTATGAGGTGAAGCGCAAGTTCAGCCTTGAATGCGCACAATGTCCGTCATGTAACCGTCCGGTCATAGTAATCACGGATTTTGAGATATATCATTCTTGGTCTGCCTGGTTGGTGAGCCGTGAACTAAGTTCGCGGCTGGTGTGGCCGCGCACGTCGTCCAGGCCGCCGCTTCCAAATTCGGTACCGCAGAACATCCGTGAGGAATACGAAGAATCAGCCGTCGTACTCTCAGACAGTCAGAAGGCTATTGCTGCCCTTTCTAGACGTTGTCTTCAATCTCTCCTTAGGGAAGTCGCAAAAACGAAGAAGAGGGACTTATCCGATCAGATTGAGGAAGTCCTTCCGTCGCTACCAGGGTACCTACAGCCACAGCTCGATGCTGTCAGGAACATCGGCAATTTTGCGGCTCATCCGATAAAATCGGCTTCGACGGGAGAAATTATTGATGTTGAGCCAGGCCAGGCGAGGCGGGATGGAATTTGGATGTTCTGGACCTTATGTTCGATTTCTATTTTGAGCAGCCGAAGATTGCTCAGGAAAAGCGTGACGCCATAAACAAAAAGCTCGCGGACGCAAAGAAACCACCGATGAAGTGACACTGCGCACACCAATCGAGTGAAACTGTATGAGTCGAGCTTTGTGGGTCGCGGCTTCAGCCGCGACATAAAGGGGCCTGAGTAAAGGGGCTTTAGCCCCTGAGGGTATGGATGTGGGAAGGATTGCTCGGCGGGTTCGGCAAGCAGGCGTTTATTTTGTGACGACGGATACTTGGCAAAAGCACCCGCTCTTCATCAATACAGCTTTGGCAAATATTGTCGTCGAACAGATCTTGAGTTGCCGCGATAGAGGATTCTACAGGCTGCATGCATTTGTTTTGATGCCCGATCATTTGCATGTGTTGTTGACACCGGAAGAGACAACAACGGTTGAAAAAGCAATGCAGATGATCAAGGGCGGATCGGCGCACAGAATTGGACTCGAAAGGCCGCTAAAGTTTCCCATTTGGCATGCAGGGTTTCATGATCGCTGGATGAGGGATGCTGAAGAATATCGGGGCTGCAAAAGATACATTGAGCAGAATCCCGTAGAGGCGAAGTTGGCCGACAGACCCGAGGACTATGCCTTCTCATCGGCGAGTGGGAAATACATGCTCGATCTAAGCCATTTCGAGGGGTCGGGGGCTAAAGAGTCTGTGTGGCAACTCGGCTTGACAGTACAGGTATACTTCGCGCAGGAGGTTGCGCGATGCCAAATTTTTACGAGTACAACCCGGAACAGGGATATTTGTTGCCGCCGAATGTG
>Ga0182024_10020846_pt1 | contig 11944 bp, 11 predicted proteins | sample P32metaG_FD_120480 | JGI IMG/M metagenome (GOLD analysis project Ga0182024, IMG submission 120480) | Permafrost microbial communities from Stordalen Mire, Sweden - P3-2 metaG (Illumina Assembly) | ecosystem: Environmental > Terrestrial > Soil > Wetlands > Permafrost | place: Sweden: Stordalen... | reverse complement strand
GCGCGGGCTGCACCGCCCCTCCGGGTTGAACGCCGACCGCAGCCGCAGCATCATGCCCAAATCTTCCGGCGTGAACAGCTTGGGCATGAAGTCGATCTTCTCCACGCCGATGCCGTGTTCGCCTGTGACGCTGCCGCCGAGGTGTATGCACTCGTCGAGGATCTCATGGCTGGCCGCCAGCACGCGCCGCACCTGGTCCGCGTCGCGCTCGTCGAACAGCAGGATCGGGTGGATGTTGCCGTCGCCGGCGTGAAAGACATTACAGATCCGCAAATCGTATTTCTTGCCGACGCCCTGGATGAAGCGCAGGATGTGCGGCAGCTTGGTGCGCGGCACGACGCCGTCCTGGGTGCAGTAACTCGGCGCCAGCCGGCCGACCGCCCCGAACGCCTGCTTGCGCGACTTCCACAGCAGCAGCCGTTCCGCGTCGGTGTTGGCCTTGCGCACCTCGCGGGCATGGTTCTTCTTGGCCACCGCGGTGATGCGCTCGGCGTCGGCGTCGAGGCCGGCCTCCAGGCCGTCCACCTCCATGATGAGCACCGCCCCGGCGTCGAGCGGGAAGCCGAAATGAAACGCCGCCTCCACCGCCTGGAGGATGAGACTGTCGAGCATCTCCAGCGCCGCCGGCACGATGCCCGCCCCAATCAGATCGCTGATGGTGTTGGTGGCGTCGTCCACCGTCTCGAAGACGCCGAGCAGCGTGCGGTAGGCCTCGGGGTTGCGCGTGATGCGCACCCACGCCTTGGTCACGACGCCGAAAGTGCCCTCGGAGCCGACGATGACGCCGGTGAGGTCGTAGCCGGGATTGTCCTCCGTCGGGCCGCCGGTCTGCACGACGCGGCCGTCGGGCATCACGATCTCGACGCCGAGGACGTGGTTGACGGTGACGCCGTACTTGAGGGTGTGCGGCCCGCCGGAGTTGGTGGCGACGTTGCCGCCGATGGTGCAGGCGCCCTGGCTGGACGGGTCGGGGGCGAAGTGCCAGCCGCGGCCCTTGAGGTGGTTCGTCAGCCACAGGTTGACGACGCCCGGCTCGACGACGGCGAAGCGGTTGCGATAATCGACTTCGAGGATGCGCTTCATGCGCGAGAGGGCGATCATCACGCCGCCGCCGACGGGCAGACAGCCGCCGGCGAGGCTGGTGCCGGCGCCGCGCGGCAGGAACGGCACGTCCAGCTCGTTGCAGACGCGGACGACCTGCACGACCTGTTCGGTGGTGGTCGGAAAGACGACCACGTCGGGCTTGTTTTTTTCGATGGTGAAGCCGTCGCACTCGTAGACGAGCAGTTCGCTGGGCGAAGTCAGGATGCCGCCGGGGCCGACGACGGGACGGAGACGGTCGAGGAGAGTCATGAAGAGATTTCACCACAAAGACACAAAAGAAGAAGAATACAAACTCGCGGCCGCGTCCTCCCGATCCTCCTGGTTCCCACGCTCCGCGTGGGAACGACGTTTGGACGCTCCGCGTCCCGAAACTTCGATAGGCCGGCCCCGCGACCGGACGGGACGCAGAGCGTCCCGACGTGGGTTCCCGCGCGGAGCGTGGGAACCAGGGATTCTCCGGCGCCTCCCGCTCAATTCTTATCGCCGGGTTTCGTCCCAGCAATCTCCTTCCTGTCGGCGTCGGTCAGTCGCCGCATACGGATATTGCGGATCGCCCCCGTCGTCTGATAGGTGGCGATCCCGAACGGCTTGCAGACGTTGCACTCGACGCGGACGGAAATTCTCCGATCCGTCGTGTCCAGATTGACCATCGGGTCGCCGTCGATCCACGCCTCGATCCGCTTCGCGCTGACCCGGACCCGGACTTTGTACCACCGGCCGTTCTTGAATTCCTTGCTCTTGCTCGTCTCGTTCGCGGAGGCGTCCTCCGAGTCGATGCTGGACAGGCCGACCGTCCGGCCGCTCCAGCCGCCGACCACGAACGAACAGAACGAGTCGCCCACCGGGAACGTCGTGGTGCAAAAGAAATCGTCGCCGTCGATCTTCTTTCCTTCCAGCGTGAGTTCGTAATCCATCTTCGGAAAGTCGCCGCGCGTGGTGACGACGCCGGTCATGTGCTTGCCCTTGTCCAAAACGAGGGCGCCGTCCTCGACGTGGACCTTGCCGGGGGCGTAAAAGTCGCACGCCTTCCAGCCGTCCAGCGATTTGCCGTCGAACAGGTCCTTCCAACCGGCGTTGTCCTCGGCCGGCGAGGCCGGCCCGGCGGCCAGCAGCAGAATCCCCAAAACCAGGGCCGTCCCACGCGGTCGCGGCGGCATGGCGCAATCCTCCAACGGGCGGAAGGTCGGGTTCGGGGACGCCCCGAAGGCGTCCCGCCCGACGGGACCGCATCGCGCTCATGGTATCAAACGCACCGGAAAGATGCGCCGGGGCGGGGCGCGGTTGAAAATCGGCGACGGGATCGAAGCGCTCTTGCCAAAATCCCCCGAACATGGTTTTCTATCCCGACCGAAACGGCCGAGAGAGCAACCGACCGGCGAGCGACCCGCGCCTTGCCGCCGCGACGGCCGTTTTTCAAGGACGACCCAGACGACCAGGAAGGTGAACCATGCCGGACCGCGCATTCATCCGCCAGACGCTCATCGAACTGATCGAGGCCGACACCGGCGAAAAGCACGACGGCCTCGCCGAGGACGCCAGCCTCCGCGAAGGCCTCGGCCTCGACTCCGTGGACGTCGTCAGCATCGTGTCCCAGGTCGAACGCCGTTTCCACATCCGCCTGTCGCAGGAAGACCTGGAAAAGCTCGTGACCGTCGCCAACCTGCTCGACCTGCTCCAGGCCAAACTCGCCGCCGCGCCCGAGGCGTCCGCCGCCTAAACGATCAACCGCCAAGACGCCAAGAGCGCCAAGAAGAATTAAAGAGCATGATGACAGTGCTCTTTAATTCTTCTTGGCGCTCTTGGCGTCTTGGCGGTGAAACTTCTTTTAGGCGGCCAGGCGCGGGGCGGCCGTGGGCAGGCGGATGGCGCCCTGCAACGCCTTCATCGCGTCCAGCAGCCCAGCGATCGACGCGCCGCGGTGGTTGGCGTTGACCTGGATGCGCAAGACGCCGGCGTGGTAGGGAACGGCCGGGAACGTCACCGACTGCACATAATAGCCCTTCTCGAAGAGGAATTGTCCCGCGTTCAGCGTGTCCTCCTCGTCGCCGATCAGCACCGACACGATCGGCGTCACCCCGCCGTTCACCACCAGACCCAACGCCTTCAGGCCGCCCGTCAGGTGGACGAGGTTGCGGTCCAGGCGGGCGCGGAGCAGATCGTACTCGCCGGACGCCAGGATGTCGCACACCACGCACACGGCTTCGAGGTAGGGCGGGACCACGGGGCCGCCGAAAATGTAGGTGTTGGAACGCATCTTGAGCAGGCGCTTGAACTCGTGCGTGCAGCCGATGAAGCCGCCGGCGCAGGAAAAGCCCTTGGACAGCGAACCGATCACCAGTGTGTTGTCGTAGCTGCCCAGGGCGTCCAGCACGGTGCCGCGGCCCTGCCGGCCGATCACGCCGGTCCCATGGGCGTCGTCCACGTACAACACCGCCCGCCGGGCCAGCGCGACCTCATTCAACGCGGCCAGCGGCGGCAGTTCGCCGGTCATGCTGTAAACGCCGTCGATGGCCACCACGGCGACGCGATATTCGCCGGCCTCGTCCAGGACCTTTTTCAGGCCGACGGGGTCGCAATGGGAAAACGTGACCACGCGGACGCCGTTGGCCTTGGCGATCTTGGCCCCTTCCTGGATGGAATTGTGGGCCTGCTCGTCCACGACGAGGAGGTCCTGCCGGCCGACCAGGCCGGGGATGGCGCCCATGTTGGCCAGCGTCACGGACGGGTAGATGAGCGTCGTCTCCGTGCCGAGCCAGACGGCCAACTTGTCCTCGGCGTCGGTGTTGGCGCGGATGCTGCTGAAGGCCCGCGACGCCCCGTTATGGGCGCCCCACGTTTCCACGCCCCGCCGAACCGCTTCCTGGACGCGCGGGTCCTGGTCCAGGCCCAGAAAACTGTCCGAGCCGAAGTTGACGACCGTCCGGCCCTCGACCTCCATCACGCGGTCGGGGCCCATGCGGTCCACGACCAGGTCCTTCAGGTGATTGCTGCTATTGGGGAACAACTTGTTGAAGTGGTCGAAAAACCGGACCAAGCCGTTCTGACGCAACGCGCCCGCCAGGAGCCGCATGGGGGAGTCGCTCATTACGCCGACCTTTTGCTCTTGAAGTTGGGAGCGGTTGGGACCGCCCGTCTGTTCCGTCGGTTCGGAGATGCCGGTCTTGGAAGCGGCGACATGAAACCACAAACAGGCAGGCCGGGCAAGCGCAACCGGCGCGGGTTTCATGTCGAAATAAATCGACAGGAGACGCGGCGATCTTGAGGCGGATTTGGACCGCCCCGACCCGGAATGCGCCGCTTTCGCTTTTTGTTCGCCGGTTTTGCTTGCGGCGCCGGGGCCGCCGGTATATCATTTGCAGTAAGAAGGGCCGGTCATCCTCTTCCGGTTTTGTCTTTACTTAAACCGGCCTGACCTCATCGGTAACGGAGCGTCCCATGGTAAAAGTGGTTCGGCGCGTTTGGCGGGGCAGGGCGTTCACGCTGATCGAACTCCTCGTCGTCATCGCCATCATCGCCATCCTGATCGGTCTGCTGCTGCCGGCCGTCCAGAAAGTGCGCGAGGCCGCGGCGCGCCTCAGCTGCTCCAACAACCTCAAGCAGCTCGGCCTTGCCACCATCGATTACGCCGACAGCCACCAGACGCAGCTGCCCCCGGCCTGCGGCTACATGCCTTACGACGGCGGGGCGGAAAATCAGCCCGGCCAGGTGTTCGGCACCCAGTTCGTCCACATCCTGCCTTACATCGAACAGGGGAACCTGCTCAACGCCGGCTACAACGGGACCATCTATGCCGTCAACATTCCCGACAATGGCGGGAAGACGCGCGTCAAGGGCTACGTCTGTCCCTCGGACCCCAGCGTCGGTTACGCCGCGACGGTGGCCTGGGGCGACCCGGCCCCCAACAACAATTGGGGTCAGGGGGATTGCAGTTACGCTTGCAACTTCCAGGTGTTCGGCCTGCCGCTGCCCAACTCGCAAGGCGGTTCCACCTACCCGACCAGCATCCCCGACGGCACCTCCAACACGATCTTTTTCGCCGAGAAGTACGCCGGCTGCGGCGGTTCCAGCCCCAGCGGCAACATGTGGGCCTGGGGCTGGGACCCCAACGCCTCGCCGGTCTATGGCTGGGCCGTCACCGGGCCGCAGAACTGGCTGCAACAGCCCAGCCCCTGGCAGTCCAACTGTAACCCGACGTATGCCTCCAGCCCGCACACCGGCGGCATGAACGTCGGTCTCGGCGACGGCAGCGTCCGTTTCCTCAGCGCCGGGATGAGCGCCAATACCTTCTGGCTCGCCACCACCCCCGCCGACGGCCTGCCGCTGCCGAGCGATTGGTGAGCCGCGTGGACGTGAAGAACGCCGAGAAGTTTCCTCCGGATCGAGGGATGCGAATGATGCCCCGACCATTCCGCCTGCCGGTGCGCAGTTTCGGCTGTCTCGTCACGGCCCTTCTGGCCCTGGCGGCGAGCGGCTGTGGCAAGCCCACGGGCAACATTACCGGCAAGGTGATCTACCAGGGACAGCCGCTTCCGGGGGGCTACGTCAACTTCACCAACGAAGGGGACAGCCCGACGGTCAAGACCAGCACGATCGAGCCGGATGGCAGCTATTCCATCTCCCACATGCCGGTCGGCCCCGCGAAGATCACGGTGCAGGGCATTCTGGGGCCGGCTGGCCCCGCCTCGAACGCGGCCGGCCCCGGAGGCAGCATGCCCGCGGGAGGCCGGAAGACCGTGTACGTGCCGCCGCAATACGGCAACACCAGCACCAGCGACCTGACGTATCCCGTGGTGAGCGGCGGCCAGTCGCATGACATCGAGCTGAAATGATGGGCGCGATTCGGACGGCCGGGCGAAACTCCAAGGCGAGCCTCGCCCTCATCGCGGCCCTCGTCATCGGCTGTCAGAAGCCGGCCCCGTCGGGTGAAGTCTCCGCCCCTCCGCCCGCCCGGCCGAGTTGGTTCCGGGACGTGACCGACGAGGTCGGTCTCCATTTCGTTCACGACGCCGGACCCACCGGCGATTACTTCATGCCGCAGATCGTCGGTTCCGGGGCCGCCCTGTTCGATTTCGACGGCGACGGGCGCCTCGACCTCTATCTGCTCCAGAACGGCGGGCCGAACGGCGCCCCCAATCAGCTCTTCCATCAAATGCCCGACGGCCGCTTCGAGGACGTGAGCAAGGGGTCGGGACTGGACGTGCGCGGCTACAGCATGGGCGTCGCCATTGGCGACGTGAACAACGACGGCCGACCCGACGTTCTGCTGACCCAGTACGGCGGCGTGAAACTGTTCCTCAACAACGGCGACGGCACCTTCACCGACGCCACCAAGGAAGCCGGCCTCGACAGTCTTCATTGGGGCACGTCGGCCTGCTTCTTCGATTACGACCGCGACGGCTGGCTTGATCTAGTCGTGGTCAATTACGTCAGTTACGACCCGGATCGACCCTGCGGCACGCCGCGCTTCCTGCGTGATTATTGCTCCCCGATGCAGTTCGCCGGGACCGTCACGAACCTCTACCACAACCGGGGCGGCGGCGGGCCGGTTCGATTCGACGATGTGACCGTTTCCTCCGGGCTGGATTTCGTCCCCGGCCCTGGGCTTGGCGTCTTCTGCGCCGACTTCGACGGCGACGGCTGGCCGGACATTTTCGTGGCCAACGACGCCCAGCCCAATCGCCTCTGGATCAACCAGAAGAATGGCACGTTCAAGGAAGAGGCGGTGCGGCGCGGCCTGGCTTACAACGGCACGGGCCGTGCGCAAGCGGGCATGGGGGTGGCCGGCGGCGACCTCAAGGGCGACGGTCTGCTCGACCTGTTCGTGACCCACCTCACGGATGAAACGAACACCCTCTGGATGCAGGGGCCGGCCGGCCAGTTCCGCGACCGAACGGCGGCGTCGGGCCTGGCCGAAACGGCCGAACGCGGCACCGGCTTCGGCACGGTCTTCGGCGATTTCGACCAGGACGGCGCCCTCGACCTGGCGGTGGTCAACGGCCGGGTCTATTCGGCGTTGGAATCGGCCAACCCCGCTTTAGGCCCCTTTTGGGGTCGCTATGCGGAGAGAAACCGGCTTTGGGCCGGCAAGGGCGGCGGCCGCTTCGAGGACGTGTCGGCGGCGAACGGCGCCTTCTGCGCGACCCCGGCCGTCTCACGCGGGCTGGCCTGCGGCGACGTCGACGGGGACGGCGCCTTGGACTTGCTCGTGACGACGGTTGCGGGGCCGGCCCGGCTCTACCGCAACGTCGCTCCCCATCGGGGCCACTGGCTCCTCGTCCGGGCCGTCGATCCGGCCCTGCGGCGCGACGCTTACGGGGCCGAAGTCACGGTCGAGTCCGGTGGGCGCCGCCAGCGGCGTTGGTTGAACCCCTGTTCCGGCTACCTGTGCAGCAACGACCCGCGCGCCCACTTCGGGCTTGGTCAAGCCGAGCGGGTGGACGCCCTCGAAGTACGCTGGCCGGACGGCAGCCGGGAGCGGTTCCCCGGCCGCGCGGCCGATCAGGTCGTGGTCCTGCGTAAGGGCGACGGCCAAACCCTCCCTTAATGATCGCCGCAACACAATGGCGAGCGGGGGGCGTCAGCCCCCTGATTCTTCATCCGTTCCGCGGCGCTAGGCTAAATCAGGGGGCTGACGCCCCCCGCTCGCCAAAAAGTTAGTGCTTCTTATGAGCCAAGCAGCACCGGATCACTCCCCTTGCCCCCCTCGGTCGGCCCGCCGCCGCTTGTTCGCGGCCCTGCTCGCCGGCGGGGCGCTGCTGGCGGGCGGGATTGTCCTGGCTTGGTGGCTGGCGGGCCTCGCGCCCCTGCCCCCGCCGCCCGCACCCGATCCGACCGGCATGGACCCCGCCGTTGCGCTTGCCGTCGCGGCGGCGCGAGACCGGGTCGTTCAATCTCCCCGCTCGGCCGAAGCGTGGGGGAAGCTGGGCATGGTCCTGCTGGGGAACCAACTCAACCCCGAAGCCGCCGAATGCTTCGCGCGGGCGGAGCGGCTGGCGGACAAGGAAGCCCGTTGGCCCTACCTGCGCGCGGTCGCCGTGCAACGATCCGATCCCGAGGCGGCCGTCGCCGCTCTGCGGCGGGCGCTCGCCCTGGGCGGCGACAAGGCCGGAGCGGCCCGGCTCCGGCTGGCCGAGTTGCTCCTGGAGCAGGGTAAGTTCGAGGAGGCCGGCGGCGAATTTCGCGGGGCGCTGGAGGCGGACCCGAACGACGCCCGCGCCCACCTCGGATTGGCGCGGGTGGAAAGCGAGGGCGACGATCCGAAGGCCAGCCTTGTCCACCTGGGGCGTGCCGCGGAGGATCCGCACGCGCGGAAGGCGGCGCTGCTCCTGCGGGCGGAGGTCCACCAGCGCCTCGGGGACGCGGACGCCGCCGAACGGGACCTGCGTGCGGCCGGCGCCCTGCCGGAGGACGCGCCCTGGCCCGACCCGCTCGTTCAGGAGGCCGCGGAACAGGCGACGGGCCAGTTGGTGCGGGTCACCCGCGCCAACCAGCTTCTCAAGGAGGACCGCGTGCCGCAAGCCGTGGCGCTCCTGCATGACGTTGTCCTGGATTATCCGGACTCGGCCCAGGCGTGGTTCCTTCTGGGCAAGGGGCTAATACGGGAGAACGATTTGGCCGGCGCCGAGGCCGCCCTGCGGCGGGCGACCCGGCTCGCGCCGGCCGACGCCGAATACCAATACGATCTCGGGACCGTGCTGTTCCAGCGCGGTCAGCCGGCCGCGGCCGCGGAATGCTTTCGCAGGGCGACGCAACTCAAGCCCGACTTCGCGCGGGCCTACTATAACCTCGGCCATTGCCTCAAGCAGCAAGGCGACCGGGACGGCGCCCGGGCGGCCTTTGGCGACGCCATCCGCTGTCAGCCCCGTCTGGCCGAGGCCCACACCAACCTGGGCGAGTTGTTGGCCGAGGACGGACGCACCGACGAAGCCCTCGCCCACCTGCGCCAGGCCGTTGAGTGGGGGCCGGACGACGCCCGCGCCCGACGACTGCTGGAAGAGTTGCAGAAGCGTCTCGCCGCGCCTGTCGCCGGAACGCCGCCATCCTGAAGCGCGCCGGGTGCGGCTGAAGATCGGTGGCGGTTGCTTTCCCCGGTGGGGAACGGGGCGCCGTGCAATGCCGTTCACGGGGAAAGGGCCCAACGCCCTTGCCCCATTCGACCCATTCCGTTACTCTTTCCCTGTCCTCTTCTGAAGTCCGCGAAGACACCTTCCCATTTCGACGGCGACATTCTTTCATAGCCGGGGACGCCCATGGACTCGACCTCCTCCAGCCTCCTGAAGCGCCTGCGGCAGCCTCACGCCGAAGAAGCGTGGGGACGCTTCGTTCGGCTGTACACCCCGCTGCTCTTTCACTGGGCGCGCAACGCCGGCCTGCGCCGTCAGGACGCCGCCGATCTGGTGCAGGACGTGCTCACCCTGCTCGTCCGCAAGATGCCCCAGTTCCATTACGACCGCCGCAAGAGTTTCCGGGCCTGGCTGCGCACCGTCGCCCTTAACAAGTGGCGCGAGCAACGGCGCCGCCGCCCGCCGGCCGCCGCCGACGGCGACGAGACCCTAGGCGAAGTGGCCGCCCCCGACGAAATGGGTGCCTTCGAGGAGACCGAATATCGCAATCACCTCGTCCGGCGGGCGTTGCACGCCCTGCGCGGCGAGTTCCCCGAACGTACCTGGGAGGCGTTCCGGCGCTACGCCGTGGACGGGGAGGACGCCGCCGCCGTGGCCGCGTCGCTGGGCCTGCACGTCGGCAGCGTCTACGCGGCCAAGTCGCGCGTCCTGGCCCGGTTGCGGGGGGAGCTGGAAGGGCTGCTGGATTGAGCCGTTCCTTCGGCAAAATCGGCAAGGTTTGCCCCGCCGCGCGCATACCCTACAGTAGAGGCCCATGACGGTCCTGAGACGCCGCACAAAGGAGTGACCGGTGCACCTAAGAACCCCCTGCCCGAACATCCCCTCGCTTCAGCAGCTGCTTCAGGGACAGGTTCCCCTCCCCGCCAGCGAACCGCTGTACGACCACCTGAGCGCGTGCGATCGGTGTGCGGAGTACGCCCGCACGTTCCGAACCGAGGACATGCTGTCCGCCGCCGTGCGCGGCGCGGCCGCCGCAGACCACCCGGAAGACCCTTCGGTGGTCGATCTGATTGCGGAACTGGCGCGGCGGGGTCCGCCGGAGGGGCCGGATGACATCAAGGCCACGGCCCTCTCCGACACCATTGCACCGTTCGGCGATTCCGACACGGGCCGCGAGCTGTTGAACTTCCTGGCCCCCGCGGAGGGGCCCGGCGAAATCGGCAGACTGGGCGGGTATCGCATCCTCAAAATCCTCGGTTCCGGCGGCATGGGCGTCGTCTTCCACGCGGAAGACCCCGCCTTGCAACGGCCGGTCGCCGTCAAGGCCATGCTGCCCCGCATGGCCGCCAGCGCTTCGGCCCGCCTCCGCTTTCTGCGCGAGGGGCGGGCGGCGGCGTCGCTCCATCACGACCACATCGTTCCCATCTATCAGGTCGGCGAGGACCGCGGCGTCCCGTTTCTGGCCATGCCGCTGCTGCGGGGCGAGAGCCTGGAGGATCGCCTCAAACGCGAGGGGGAGGGGGCGCTGCCGCCGGCGGAGGTCTGCCGCATCGGACGGGAGATCGCGGAAGGCCTGGCCGCGGCGCACGCCCGGGGGCTGGTGCATCGGGACGTGAAGCCCGCGAACGTCTGGCTGGAGTCCGACGGGGAAAGCGTAATGCCGACGAGCGGGAGGGTTAAAATCCTCGATTTCGGCTTGGCCCGGCCCGGCGCCAGGTCCGGCTTCCGATCCAGTTCCAGCGTGCCGTCGGGCTTGAGGGTTCCCGCGACCACGATTTCCTGAAGGCCCATGGGATACTCCTTTCGACCTCGCATTCCCCTTATTCTACCCGGCCGCACCGCCCGCCGCGTCCCGGCCCATGCGGTATTGGACGTCGTAGTTACAGACGCCTTTCCCTCCCCTTCACTTGCGCGCCCGGCGCAGCGCCGCTGGCGGCAGACGGCTTCGCACCTCTTTGCGAACGCGTCGGGCGACAGCCACGGCTTTCCGCGCTTCCGCCAAGGGGACATCTTGCCCCGCGGCGGGATACCGCAGGACCACGGCATATTCCGTCAAGCGCTGCTGGACTTTGGCCTCCAACTTGGGGCGGAGTTTCGGCGGGAGCAACGCCCGGAGGTCATGAATGTCGTGCGTCCTGGGGAACGGGGTTCCCCGGAAAATGAGCAGCGCCTTGATGTACTTCTCGACACATTGCTGGGCGTGAAAGCAAACCGTGTCGGTCGGACAGTCTTTTCCCAGCGTCAGCGTATGGGCCGCCGTCGTCAGGTCGTTTTCCGCCTTGGCGAGCCACTCGCGGATCACGGCGATGACGGGGTTAGGGGCGGGCATACAGCACCTTTCCTTCCCTCGTGGCCGGCCATTCGATGGTGCCGACCACGTCCTTGCGCCAGGCAAAGTCCTCCGGCCTGGTGACGATCACGTCCTTGGGGAAGCGGATGTGGCCGAGCGCCTCGCGTATCTCCACGGCCATGTCGAGGGCGGTCCCCTCGAAGTCCATCACGACGAGTAGGTCCACGTCGCTGTCCGGCCCGGCATCGCCGCGCGCCTGCGAGCCGAACAGGATCACTTGCTCCGGCCGGAACTGCCGCACGATCCGTCGGACCATGCGGTCGATGGCCGCCCGCACGGACGTCGTTTTCGGGATTCTGGGCACGATCGACCTTTTAAGTCGGGACCATGGGGAGATAAGAGAATAACGCCGGCGATGCTCCTTTCGACCTCGCCCTCCCCTTATTCTACCCGACCGGGCCGCCGGCCGCGGTCAGTCGTCGTCGTC
>Ga0182024_10020845_pt1 | contig 11944 bp, 12 predicted proteins | sample P32metaG_FD_120480 | JGI IMG/M metagenome (GOLD analysis project Ga0182024, IMG submission 120480) | Permafrost microbial communities from Stordalen Mire, Sweden - P3-2 metaG (Illumina Assembly) | ecosystem: Environmental > Terrestrial > Soil > Wetlands > Permafrost | place: Sweden: Stordalen... | reverse complement strand
GAACCTTTCCTAAGGCTTCGGCCGCCAGGTCAGGCCTACCTCCGCGAGAGACAACAGCCGCAACCAGATCAGGAAGCTGGGCTGCAGCTGCCAGGGCAGCCGCAGCGCCTGTGCTGGCCCCAAAATAGCCAATGGGGAGACCTTTGGTTGATGTCTGTTGCGTGACCCACTTGGTTACGCCGACCAATCGTGCGGCCAGCAATCCAATGTTGAAACGCAGCTCAGCTGTCTGCTGGTCTAAGAGTTCCTCTTCTCTAGAAAGCAAGTCAAAGAGCAAGGTGCCAAGTCCTTGCCCTTGCAAAACCTTGGCTACCCGTTGATTTCGGGGGCTATGACGGCTGCTGCCGCTGCCATGAGCAAATAACACGATCCCCTTCACATCCTTGGGAAGACTTAGTGTTCCGGGGAGCAACGCATCACGGGCTTCGATCGAGCCCTTACGCTTACTGTCCTCCCTGGCGGAGTCTACGGGTGAACCCGTATGCACAGGCAATCGCCAGGCCCGCTGAAGCAAGTCAATAACCTCTTCATCAGGCACCTGTGAGAACTGCTTGTAAAACTGACCAACCGCGTAGAACTGCTCGGGTTCACTGATGCAAATCACTTCATCCACCACGCTTCTCAGCCAGTTGCATGTTGCCGGCGGAGCCACCGGAACGGCAATCACGAGCTTGGCCGGCTTCATCTGCTGGAGCGCATTGATCGCGGCGTAGATGCTGGCTCCTGTGGCAATCCCATCGTCTACAAGGATGACTGTTCGGTCCTCAATCTGGAGCGGACCTCGGTCACCTCGATAGAGCTCGGCACGCTGGCTGAGCGTTTCTTTCACCTTCTCCGTGACGCGTTCGATCTGCCGTTCTGAAATACCCAGCGCCTGAATTATTTCTCTGTCCAGGAACCTCCCATCGCCGGCCGCGATCGCCCCGAACGCTAGTTCTTCCCTTCCCGGAACCCCAAGCTTGCGGGAAAGAAAGATATCCATCGGGAGATTGAGCGCCTGCGCTATTTCGAAGGCAACAGGAACGCCGCCGCGCGGAATTCCGAGCACGATTACATCATTGCGATTTGCATAGGGGCTGAGCCGGTTTGCCAATTGGCGCCCTGCATCTTCTCGATCTTTAAAGATCATCGTTCTACTCCAAATTGAGCTTCCAAAGCCTTTCTATCGCCTATAGCGCATCGCCGCAGTGATATATGTCACGTTCGTCGCGGGAGGCGTGGAGAGGAAGACTGACCAGCCCTGCCGCAGCCGCGAATTCCACTTCGGCGTTCTGTTAAATCCCAGCCATCGCTACATTCCCATATATTTCTGGCTAAGAAACATGGTGAGTTTCAGAGATTTCGGCACTGCTAGCTCTCGGCTTGGTTTTCTCTCCGTTCCGGATTGTGAATGTGGGACATGGGACTTGCGCTATCACCGTGGAAGCAACTCCGGACCGGAAATTTGCAGACATGGGGGATGCGGGCTCTGCACCAAGCACCAGCAACTCGGGTCGTAGCGCCGAACATTCGGAGACGATTTCTTCAGCCGGGTCACCGTAGCGAAGACGAATATGCGGAACAAGACCCTTTTGCGGCGCATTCTTCAACAATCCATCAATCTTGGACATGAAACGTAGATCGGCTCCATCATCCGGCCAGCCCTGCGCCATGACGTGGAGTATTGTGAGCTCCGCCGGTAATACGGAGGCCAGGTCAGATGCGAATTGAAAGCCTTTTGCAAACCCGTGCTGCAGAGAAGTAGCAAAGAGCACTCGGCGAGGGTTGCTCTGTGGAACTGGCCCGCAATGGGGTCCTACCGTACAAACCGGAATATCCAAAGTGTGTATCAACGCCTCGGCTACTGATCCGGTTAAAAGCTTGCTTGCTTTTCCCTTGCTGGAGGTACCAAGTATCAGACGCGAGATTTCGCGTTCGTGAATGAATTCGATAATCCGGTCGACCGGGGATCCGCAACGAAGGTCATAACTACAAGGCACATTCTCCGTCGACATTTCGAACGACACTCTTGCGAGAACCGCTCCAGTTTCGTGGAATGCCTTTTTCTGAAGCAGAGAGGTCCCGGTTTGGGCTGAGGGAAAAACATCCGGCGGAACGACATGAAGCAGCCAAAGCATGGCTCCAGTTGCTTGGGCTTGCTCGCTTGCAACTGGAAGCAACAAATGTAGATCCTTCAGGTTCGTGGCAAGTAAAATAGACCTTGGATATCCGATGGAGAATAGATGCTTCGGATCCATATCGTTCTCCTTTGACACCAGTTTGCGGTCCAGCTGACCCGCCGTCTGTGTCGTAGCGGACACTCCCTGGGTGCCAGTTCCCGCCGCCGGTTGAGCAGCTTGTTTGAAACGTGGGGCAGCGAGGGGCATGCCGGTAGTTTCTACGTGGGATGGCATGCCCGATTGCTGATCAGTCTGTAGTCTTGCAGCGTTAGGCAAGACCAAGAGCCACAAGGGTGAACGACCGCTTGCGCGTCATGTCGTCACCGGGTGTCGAACGGCGAAGGGTATCCGATCGTGTCGGCATACAGCCTGGACAGCGGAGCGTGCCGTCAGCAGTCCTGACGGCAGCCCACCTCCCGGCATAGTCCATTGCCCTACCATAAGGAAGTGGCGCAAACTTGGCAGCGTGTTAGGTAATTGCTGGTAGCCAGTGGTGGGTGTCAGGAGCCAGCCTTCCATGCTGCCCTTCCAATTGCCTGTGTAGCGGATGACGGTCGCAGGAGTGGAGACGTCGATTACCTCGACCGCTGAACGGAGTTCGGGCAGGCTTTTTTCCAGGATGGCGATCACGGCTTCGGCGATGCGCTGTTTCTCGGACCGGTAGCCGGCGGAATTTTGTTGCTGCAGATGCACCCAATATTCAAAATTCCGCGTTGGTAGAAAGCAGGTAACAGCCGTCTTGCCGGCTGGGGCGAAGGTTGGGTCAAAATGAAAGAAGCGGAAGGAGACCTGTCGAAGTTGTGTACCGGGGTCGACCTGGAGCGGCGTATCGAGGAGTCGAGTTGCGAATCCGGGCCGCTGGGATAGATCCAGCGCGACTCCAAGCGAGACCTGCAAATAGGAAGAAAATGTCTCGAACTCGTTATAAATCCCCTCGGTGGCCTTGTCCGTGTACTTGCCACCCAGCAGATCGTAGATAGTGGCATGGCCATCGGCAGCCGAGATTACCCAATCCGCGGCCATGGTCTCGCCGCCTATCAACTGCACTCCTACAGCCCGGTCGTTCTCTACCAGAATGCGTTCGACTTTAGCCCCGAAACGCAGCCGTCCGCCCAAGCTGCCGACCTTATGTGCGATCCCTTGAATAACTACCTGTGAGCCGCCGATCGGATAGCCCGCATCACGGCCATTCATCCAGGCCAGAGAAAAGAAGAGAGCGAGAGCGGACATCTGCCCCATGTCACCTTCCCCAAAGAAACCCCTTATCAATGGATCGGTGAACTTGTAGCCATACTCCTTACTGCTCATGCTCGACAAGTCGTGTAGCAACGGCAGGTACGGTAGGTCACGCAGGTAGGTCAACCAGTTGCCGCCCCAGCCCTCGGTTGGGTCGGGCATCTTGAACTTGGAGAGACTTCGAACGGCCGAGGCGAACTCGCCGATCGCGGCTGCGTCCTGTTGCGCCCGTCTTAGCATTTCCATCTCCAAGCGGTCGAGGTTGGAGTAGATGCTCAGGCGCTCGCCATGTTCGGTTTCCACCCGCATGAACTCCTCCGTATACACGAACGTCAACTTATCGATGTCGAAAACTTCTAGCCATTGCGAATACATCTCTCCATCGGGGTTAGAGCCGAAAAGCCAATGCAAACAGGTTTCGAATGTGTATTCGCCGCGGTGCCAGCTCGTCGCCAACCCTCCCGCCGAGTCATGCATCTCCAGGACTTCGGCCTGATAGCCGCATCTTTGTGCATAGACTGCGGCGGAAAGTCCCGCGATGCCGCCACCAATGATGATGATCTTCCCAGCATCCTGCTTCATACCTGTGAACTCCATCCGTTGTTCGGCATGCCTTCGTAAACACATCGTATGGTGTTCGTCTTTTACGAGGCTGTGACGGAAAACACATTGCTAGAAATCGGCCGATCGAGCGCTGTTCAATTTGCTCAAATTTGCCGCCTCGGGTTGGCGCAGCTCTGCGCTACCGTGAGCACTCTTCCCAGATGAGGGCTGACGGGGTTATCTCCCGGTAACTGGTCGCGCAGCACGTCGTTGAGCAAGGACTTGTGAACCCGAATTCGACCTTTGCATTCAACAAGGATTTGCTGTTTCATCAACAACGCTAGTAAAGTCTTGAAGCCGAAGGCTGTGACAAAAATCACAGCAGAAGCTAGCCGACCTTCTGCAGCGGTAAACCGGGTTCTATGGTCGGCCACTTATGCCCGAGCTCTTACATGTGTTGATAGATAACGTCCCGTTGGGTTTGTAATTGAAGTAGGTTTCATTTGCCTCGGAGGATTTGCTGATGAGGAAGAGGATCTTAGCCCGCGACTGCATTGTGAATACATGAGCCAGCCAGATGCTTGGATTGATCGGACGTTCTTGCAGTTCAAACCGAGTTCCTGGTTCCACCCGGGCCAGGAAACCGGCAATCGACACAGGCTTAACCACCTCGGCTTGTACCTTAACCCAGCGAAATGATGTGTGGTCGATCCACAATTTCCCCTTCATTCCCGGCAGCACCTGCATCTGCATGCTCTTAGGGACATAGCCGGCGCGGGGTACGGCCTCGAACACATCTACGAGATGTGAGTCGACCACCTCTTGGCCCACAAACGTAAAGTTCATCGCTTCGGTGAGTTGCTCCAGCAGTTCCCGATCGCCATGACGCTCCTTCTGGTACTGGGCCGTCCGCTTGGCCCTTTCATCCGAAGTTTCGTGCTGCCGTCGTTGGATCGTAGAGGCCAGCCGCTTCTGTTCGGCTGCTTCTTGAGCTGGCGGGAGATCAACGCTATTCGCCTGAACAACGCGGTAGTATGGCGACCCCTCAATCATCAAGACCGCCGAGGTTCGGGAGCCGGTTTTCGTCTTATCCACCTCACAGAAGTCAAAGCCCGGCGCGCGATCCCAGTCCGCCTGGGTGGCTTGAGCCGAGCGGCGAATAATCTCCCGAGTTTGCTCAGGTGGCATCTGGCACAAACTGCAGGCAGAAAATAAGGGCAGGATGAGTAAGGCAATGGGCCGGCTGAACATGAATCTCTTTGCTCCTCTTCTCGCCTACGACCCCTCAAACAACCCCGCTCACCTTCTCGGATGGGTTTCGGAGCATGGTCAAATACCTGCACCGTGCCCGCACTGAGGCGATCCTCGACGCTGTCTACAACGCCATGGCCGGGGAGACCTGCCCCCTCGCATTGATTTTTTACCCTACCTTGCTGACCGAAACAATGTATGTGATTTAACTCACAAGCTTTGGCCGAGCCCTGTGTCAAGCTATTGGTTAGACAAGGCCCTGCGGCCGACATTTTGACTGAAGGCGCCATGCGCAAAGTGCGGTCTATTAAGGCGCGAAGCCGCGGTGGCCCATCGGTCAAAGATGGAGTCGACGTAGCCAGGATGCTGCGAGGATCAATGCATCGACCTGAAAGGAAGAGGCCACTCATGCCGACGAACTCTAAACTTACTGCACCTCTTCCTCCGAAGGCAAAGGCGAGACGTTATCTGTTTGCGCTAGTCCTGTCTGGGATGGCCGTATACTTTTTCTTGCCACGCTTTGCCGCAATGGGCCATGCCTTCGAGATCATCTCGAACCTCAAAATTTCATTTGTGGCACTCTCCTTCGGCGCGCAATTGCTCAGTTACCTGGGCAGCGGGTATCTGCTCAGGACCGTCGTTAAGCTGGCAGCCAAGCCTGTTTCCATTCTCGATGGGGCCCTCATGACAGCTGGCGCCAACAGTGTGGGCACCCTGGGAGGCGGCGTGCTTGGAACGGCTGGGATGACGTATCTCTGGCTTCGCCGCCGAGGCGTGAACGCCGGAGCTGCAGGTCTTGGCGGCTGGCTGCCCATTTTCCTGAACAACACTGCGCTCGCCGTAGTGTCGCTGGCTGGGCTCATCGTAATCATCCATCTGAGGAAATCTACCAGCGTGCTCGTTGCCGGCTTCGCCCTTGTGTTCTTGGTCCTCGGGGCTGCTCTGACGGCTTTGATATTGTGCCTACGCTATCGAGAAAAACTAGCCCCTATTGCGACCGCAGTTGCTGGATTTCTCGCGAGGCTCCTCCACAAACCTTCCCCGCATGCCAAGATTGAAGCTGCTGTCGGGCACCTGCTCGATGGCTGGGACGCCCTGTTGCGGGGGGGGATGGCGTGGGCCATTGGTTGGCGCAATTCTAAATGTGAGCTTTGATATTTTGACTCTGGCAGCTCTGTTTTGGGCTGCAGGGTACCGCATCCAGCTGACGGTCCTTGTGGCCGGCTATGGGATTCCGCAGTTGCTCGGTAAGCTGACCGTTATCCTCGGTGGTGTCGGAGTTGTCGAGGCCAGTATGCTAGGTCTCTACACACTGTTGGGTGCGCCTAAGCCGAGCGCTGTTGTTGTCCTGGCGTATCGACTCTTCTCATTTTGGATACCGACGCTGGTCGGGATCGCGCTCATTCCATATCTTGAACGCCGGACCGCACCTTCAGCTGGAGCAACGGATGCCGTCGAATCGGTCCGTCATTTTGTTCTTTGACTTGGGGCCTCGGATCTAAGTTCAGGAAGCCGAGACCGTTCATTGTCAACGCCACATTTTGACCGGAGGCCGACGACGTTGACGGCAGTCTGCCATCAATGACGCCTCGCTCTTTCTGGGAAACTTGCAACTGGAAGCGTGAAGAAGCCCAAACTCAAGTCAGGTACCAGGAAATAGGGTATTGATAGAACAGCATCCCACAAGGCGCATCATGACGATAGATAAGACTGCAGCATCTCCACCGGCAATTTCTTCTGCAAAGACGCCCGGGGCTATCGGATCTGGCGGACTCACGAGCAATGAGGCACAAAGTCGTCTTGAAAAAGACGGACCGAATGCAATACCTGATACGTCTGCTCATCCGCTGCGAAGTGCATTGGCCAAGTTCTGGGCACCGGTCCCTTGGTTGCTCGAAGCCTCCATTATTCTTCAGGTGGTTCTGCATAAGTACATCGAGGCTGCGGTCATTGCGGGATTGCTGGTCTTCAACGCAGCATTGGCAATTTTCCAGGAGGGGCGCGCCCAGGCCACTCTCGCTGCCCTGAAATCCCGTCTCGCCCTGAATGCCTCAGCCCGGCGCGACGGCGCCTGGAAAACTGTACCGGCCGAGGAGTTGGTACTGGCGATTTAGTTGTCACTGGGAGGAGTGGTTGCGGCCGATGTGCACCTGGTCGGAGGATCTGTCTTGCTCGATCAATCGATGCTCACAGGCGAATCCCTGCCCATCGAAGCTGGCCCAGGGGTGGATACCTATGCAGGGGCACTCGTGCGGCGCGGTGAAGCGACGGCGGAAGTTACAGCTACCGGCGTTCACACCAAGTTTGGCCGTACCGCGGAACTTGTCCGTACCGCGCACGTTGTAAGTTCGCAGCAGAAGGCTGTGCTGCGAATCGTGCGTAATCTTGCGATCTTCAATGGTGCTGTCATCCTTCTTATGGGGGCGTATGCCTTTGCTCACGCGATGCCGTGGAGTGAGATCATTCCTCTCTTGCTCACGTCGGTTCTCGCGGCGATACCCGTGGCATTGCCTGCAACATTCACCCTGGCAACGGCGCTCGGGGCTCGCGCTCTGGCGAAGCGGGGTGTTCTTCCAACCCGGCTCTCTGCTGTAGACGAAGCTGCAACGATAGATGTCTTGTGCTCGGATAAAACCGGAACGCTGACCCGCAACGAGCTTTCGGTTACAAGCGTCAAGCCGATGGTTGGCTTTGAGGAAGCCCACATCCTCGGGATGGCAGCTCTGGCAAGTTCTGAAGGTGGCGAAGACCCTGTCGATGCAGCAATTCGCTCTGCCTCTTCCCAAAAGCCGGCGCCGGATCTGCCAAAACTAGCCAAGTTTCTGCCGTTCGATCCTGCAAGGAAAACATCTGAAGCGACAGCGACAGATGCGAAGGGTGGCGTCCAGCGTATCATCAAGGGAGCCTTTGCAGCGGTGATCAGCCTCACAGGTCCGGTGCCCACCGCGAGCGATTTAGCTGACGAACTTGAAAAACAAGGCTTCAGGGTTTTGGCGGTAGCTGCGGGTCGTCCGGCGTCAGTCCAGCTGATTGGCCTTATTGCACTCAGCGACCCTCCTCGGACGGACTCCATTTCACTCATCTCGGAACTCAAGACCCTAGGCATTCGCACCGTAATGGTGACGGGCGATGCGCCAGCTACGGCGGCGATCCGTTGCCCATGCCGTCGGGTTGGACGGTGCTGTCTGTCCGCCAGGACCGGTCCCCGGCGGTGTCAAACCAGGAGACTTCGCGGTATTCGCGAGCATTCTTCCGGAAGGGAAATATGATCTAGTCAAGGCTTTCCAGAAGAACGGGCATACGGTCGGGATGTGCGGCGATGGCGCAAACGATGCACCCGCGCTTCGTCAAGCCCAGATCGGCATTGCTGTATCGACGGCAAGCGATGTGGCCAAATCCGCAGCGGGCGTTGTACTGACAGAGCCCGGGCTCGGTGGCATTGTCGCTGCTGTAAAATAGGGCAGGATCACGTTTCAACGCATTCTGACCTACACGCTGAACTCCGTGATCAAGAAGAACGTGCAGGTGCTCTTACTGGCAATTGGGCTGCTTATGACTGGACACGCGGTCTTGACGCCCATGCTTATGGTTATCGTGATGATCACCGGCGACTTTCTCGCGATGTCGTTGACGACTGATAGAGTGCGCCCATCGACGATGCCAAATTCCTGGAGAATCGCTCGGATAACGATTGCAGGAGCGATCATGGGAGTTTGTTTTCTCGCTTTCTGCACCACAGTTTTGGCCGTTGGCAAATTCGAAATGCGACTCGGAGTGGAAGCACTCAGAACGCTCTCTGTGGTCGCTATCGTATATGGCAGCCAGGTCACAATTTACGCCATTCGAGAACGTCGCCATCTCTGGGGGTTGCGCCCTACTATCTGGCTTATCTCGCCCTCGATAGCTGACCTGCTCATCATCTCGACATTGGCCATTTGCGGCATCGCCATGGCGCCGCTACCGTTCTCGGTTGTAGCCGGTGAGTTTGCAGCGGCTATCGCCTTCTGGGTGATATTAGACACGGTAAAGATTCCTGTTTTCGCCCGATTTAGAATCTCGTAGACAAATGAAAATCCGCATCTGACTGCATAACGATCCTTCGAGATCTAAGCAGGCGAAAGGTGACGCTCGTCACAGAACCGATGCGCGGTTGCGTTGTAGAAAGCTCTTGTCCATTAGTTTTTCTGGCTGCGATCAAATGACTGTTGAGGAAATCGCTAGGATCCCCCTGCGTTTCCTCGGTCTACTTACAGAACGAGCCCTGGATGGAGACTTCTTCGAGAAGATAGCAAGGAGGATGGATATGCCAGTACAACACCATCATGGCATGCGCAAGGACGAAGCGGCTGTAACTGCCACGACGACAAAAACTCAACTCGGAGAGCGTCGCGGGAGCGAACATCGACATCCTCCCCGTCATACCCTCACTGCCAGTGAAGAGGTTCGTATGGGACGCGTCGCAGGCACCAATCCTATCAACTGGCTGACGACCATTTTCATGGTTTTATTCCATATCGGCGCGATCGCTGCGCTCTTCTTCTTTAGTTGGACCAACTTTATAGTGTCAGCCGTTCTGTATGTGTTCGCAATCAATCTCGGCATCGGCATGTGCTACCACCGTCTTTTGACGCATCGTGGCTATCGCGTACCGAAATGCGTAGAGTACTGCCTCGCCACTTGCGGTACGCTAGCGCTTGAAGGTGGCCCAATCGCATGGGTTGCCACACATCGTGTTCACCACCAGCATAGCGACCACCCGGGAGATCCGCACACGCCCAGAGAAGGGACATGGTGGGCTCACGTAGGCTGGCTTCTCTCGGGCCAAGGTCTACATACGGAGACGATTCTCCTTGCCCGTTATGCGCCGGATCTTGCGAAGGACAAGGTCCTCATGTGGCTCAGCAAGTACCACTGGGTCCCGTTAACGGTCGTCGGAATAATCCTGCTGCTGGTGGGGACTCTCACGGGCGGTTTCAGATCAGGTCTTGGTCTATTTTTGTGGGCCATCTGTCTTCGCGTCACCCTCGGGCTACATGCGACTTGGCTCGTCAACTCCGCCACGCATCTCCATGGCGGACGGCGTTTCAAGACGCACGACGACTCTCGCAACAGTTGGTGGGTGGCTCTTCTCACGGGAGGAGAAGGTTGGCACAACAACCATCATGCCAACCCCGTGTCCTCACGTCATGGCCTTGCCTGGTATGAGTTCGATCCGAACTACTACGGCATTTGGTTGCTGGAAAAAGTTGGGCTGGCCACGAACGTCAAAGTTGCGGAGTTCACTCGTAGAGATCCTGAAGAACGCGGCCCTACGACTCGCATGACAACCCGGGATTAAGCCGTGAAGAACTCGCGGTCGCTCGCGATGTTCAGCATGTTAAAAGTCGCACGCCATGCTTGGAGATCACTGCAAGCGTACAAATAGATTCGTGCCGTTGGAACGCATCGTCGAGCGGAACATCTGCGATAGATCCGCCGAGAGTGTCCGCGGAGTACGGGGAGTGATTAACCTGATCAGCGTCAAGCCAGCGGTAACGGCCGCATCCTGCAAAAATGGCACCGAAGCTGCGTCGCGACGAGCTGCCGAGCTTGACGCGCGCAACGTCCAAGTCGCTCAAATTGCCGCCTCGAGTTGGCACAGGTCTGCGCCACTTTTTCCAGACGAGGACTTATGGGATTCTGCCCCAGGCAGCTGGTCGCGCAGCAAGGCACTGAGCAATGACCTGTGAACCTTAATGCGACCGTTGTATTCGATAAGGCCTAGCTTGCGAAAGCGATTCATGAAGAAGCTGACTCGGGACCTCGTGGTTCCGATCATTTCCGCGAGGGTTTCCTGCGTGATCGGCGGAATGAGCGTTTCGGGTTCACCAGGCTTACCATACTGCGCCATCAACAGGAGAATTCGTGCCAAGCGCTTCTCGCTCGAGTTGAAAAGTTGATCGACGAGATCGGCCTGGGTTCGCATGGCCCGGGCCAGCAAAAACTCTAACAACCGGTCGGAGAAGGCATGCTCCTCGTGCATCACGCGGATCATCTCCTCCCGATCAATCTTGAGCACTGTACAGTCCGAAATGGCAGCGGCAGTCGCCAACCGCAGTGCAAGCGGGCCCGCCAGCGCTTCCTCTCCAATGAAGTCGCCGGTGCTGAAGAGTCCGATCGTGGCTTCCTTGCCGCTGCTCGATACGACGGTGACCTTCGCACGGCCCTTTTGAAGATAGAAGACAGAGTTGGCTTGATCTCCCTGCGAAAAGAAGACCTCCCTTGCATTCAAGTGGATGATTCTTCGTCCGGGGCCAGCGTTTGCCAGAAATGCGGCAGGGTCAAATTGTGCGGTTCTTATCGTTGTCATAGCCAATTCATTCCTGAAGTTCGACATGCTCAGGGCACGATTTGCCGTTTCTATCATCAAAGCTATTAAGTCTCTAAGCTGAAGGCTGTGACAAGAATCACATCGGAACAAGAAGATGGCCAAACGTCCCGCGGCCGCCAAGCGGTTTTATTTGTGGTCGGACATATTCGTGCTTCAAATTCCGCGCAGTGGCCTTGCGGTTTCGAAGCATTGGAGCCGGCATGCACCGGGATTGTCACGTATCTAAAACTCCATATAGAGAGCGAGGATTCATGTTCCATAGACCTTGCGCCATGCCCCGGTCGGTTTTGGCTTCCTGTCTGCGGCTTCGGCCAGAGCCATCATGAACTCGCGTTGCTGTGATCTAGAAAACCCTACATTGCGAGTGATTCCGATCACATCTCGG
>Ga0182024_10020844_pt1 | contig 11945 bp, 8 predicted proteins | sample P32metaG_FD_120480 | JGI IMG/M metagenome (GOLD analysis project Ga0182024, IMG submission 120480) | Permafrost microbial communities from Stordalen Mire, Sweden - P3-2 metaG (Illumina Assembly) | ecosystem: Environmental > Terrestrial > Soil > Wetlands > Permafrost | place: Sweden: Stordalen... | reverse complement strand
CTGCCTTGGTGATATTCCCGCGTCGCGTGCGCTCTCCACTGGAGTCTTCGCTGGGTACGATTCCTCCGTAACCCATTAACTGCTTTGCTCGAGCGAACCGCGAAAACTTTCCCAGTTCGGCGATCCAGGTGGCAATCACCACCGCAATACCGACAAAGCCAAGAATCATCCCCTGCGACCGAAGATTATCCGTTCCGAGAATAATGTGGTTCATATTCCGCTCAAATCCGGTCAAGGCCACTAGTGTCACGTGGACGATCAAGTACGCGATCCAACTGAGCATCATCAGAAAGTGGATGGAACGAGCTCCCTGTCTTCCGCCAAACAGTCGAGGAAACCACGGAAAGCGATTCACCATTGCAGGTGACATTGCGGCACCGGCGAGAATCGATAGCGGTGCGAACAAGAAGATCGCGGCAAAGTAGGCCAATTGCTGGAGGGCGTTGTATCCGTAAAAACCATCAGGTTCGGGCGGAAAATGGAAGTTGGCGTAATGGACGAACGTGTTCCACGCCTGAGGCAGAACGATCCACGATGTCGGTACGACCCGTTTCCATTGCCCTGTTATGAAAAGCAACGGTATAAAAATCAGACCCGTAATAATAAACCCATAAACATCGATGAAGTGCCAAGAGCGTGCCACTCCTACGGTATGGCGGTATCCTGGAAGTGCAAACACGGGCGAGATGTAACGTGCGTCATCCTTCGCCGTCCACACCCGGTCTTTCGGGACTCTTAAGGGCGTGAATCGAATCCATTCGGTGCCCGGTGTACAGTCGTTATTAAAATAAAGCCGCGGATGATCCATGAGAATTGAAAGACCACTTCGGGCCAGCATCATCAAAAAGAGAAAATTGAAGAAGTGTGCATAGCGGATCCACAATGGAAAGCCGTGCGGTCCAATTGGAGACGCTTCGTTAACCTGAGGTATGGAGGGAATATACGGCAACCCGAAAATGGCAGCCTGTCCGCAAGCAAACAAGAGCGGCAAGAGTATCAACACGACTGGTCCCGAGATAAACAAGGGCCTGATCCAGACCCGAAAGCGCCGGTCTGGGGGATAATGAACAGCTTTATGGGCCGCGTCGAACGGGATCATTCGTACTCCTAAACTTAAAATGTCTATCGTTGCGAAAAATCGCTAGGATGTGGTCGCAATCCGCGGTTCAACCGAAAGTTCGCAAAACAAACAATCGACCACGCGCCACCCGAATCGATTCGTTGCGGAGCCGACGTTTGAAAAGCCGTATCCGACGACGGCTTGCCGTTTCGGAATCGCATCCGGCCACAGGCACACATTGACTGGTGATTATTGAAGTTACGGTATGTTTGCTCACGGCGCAAGCTTTTGTGATCAACCGGCTAGCTGGATTGCCTTATCCGATCTGGGAGAAAGGTTGACGAGTTTCGGGCAAGAGAAACCATAGCCGATACACTAGGAACCGTGGTTTCAAGACTCTTTCGAGCCATTGAATTCCGTCACAATCTTTCGCGGAGAAGCGGCAGGACCGGTCACGAAAGCCAACGTACTACCATCCACATCTGGGGATGCCACTCTGTGAGGCAAATTGGAATCTGTTCGTTGTCGGACAGAAACGATTTTTCTCAGTGTCTTAAGATGCCGTCCTGGATCACCCGATGTTGATCCGAATCGACGAGAAAAGAAATGGCGACTTCGAAAGCCTATGGATTCTGAGCGGTGCCGTTGTGGTTGCCTGCGTTGATCGAAATATGCTCTGAATGAGTAGTTTCCGAATCTATTGTTCCTGCATCACTCCGGGTAAAGATCGGCGCTCCCTGTTAAGGCTACCCTTTGGTGTCGCCTACGGAGAAAATGTGGAGTGGCTTGGATTGGCTTCTAAATATTGCCCGGCATAAGACGTCTTGGTCGATGGACTCATCAGGCGAACTGTGATCAGCATGGCAATCACCAAAAACACGAAGGAGTTGAACATCCACATGATGACCCCGCCCGCAACCTGATCCGCCAGCGGAGAAATATGAAAAGGATTTGGCCCGGAGATATAAAACTGGTAAATAGGCCGGTTGCAAAAAGCGAGAAAAGCGGAAAACGCCGTGTTTACGATATCCGTCGATAAAAGGTACAACAGGATCATCCAGCTATTAGAGTGGATCCGGTTAGGCCACGGATGAAGAATCACCCACCAAAACAGCAGTGCCGTGATCAGAAAACAGATGTGTTCAAAGTCATGAACGCGCTCGTGCTGCAGGGCAAAGTCATAGGCTTCGGGCAAATGCCAGCAAAGAAAGAGAAGATTAAAGGAGAGCCAGGCGACCACCGGAGCGGCCAGGAAATGGCCGACGCTGCGCACCCAACGCATCGCAATCAGCGGCCCCACCACGGTCTTGACTATCGATCGCGGCAATCCACGCAACAGCGGAACGACGGGAGCGCTCAGCAATATTAACGGTGGCACGACCGACATCAGCAGGAAGTGCTGCACCATGTGAGCGCTCAGCAGCACGTCCGCGAAACCATCGATGGGCGACGCAATCGCGAGCCACATAATCGACATGCCGCTAAGAAAACATAGCAGCCGCGAACCGGTAAAATGCGCAGGCCGCGTTTTGCGGATACCATACCAGCCGCGACCATAAATTGCCGACACACAGAGAATCGTGATGGTCACCCCGAAAGGCAACGACCAGGCCGAAAAGATAGCCTGTGTTTCTGCAGACATGGCGAACCGCGGCTACTCGCGTCCTCCCAACAGTTGCATAGGTTGGCTATCCGTCAACTCTTGTGAAGCATCCTGTGCCGGTCTTTCATTGCCGTGCAGGGTTTCGAGGAAGCTCACGAGCGCCGTAGTCTGCTGTGGACTCAACGCGCTGCCATAGGCGGGCATATTCCCGCCTCCCTGCAGAACCTGATTTATCAGCTGGCTCTCGGTCAACCGCGTGGCAACGCGATTCAGCTCAGGGCCCCGCTGGCCGCCCACGCCGTCAAGCGCATGGCAATTGCGGCATTGCATCAGCTGAAAAACGACCGCGCCTCGTCGAGCCAGCGGTGTCCTTCCTTTAATAAATTCTGGCTGGACCGCATCTGCGCTCCACGCATTCATGACCGGGCTCCACGGAGATTTGCTGGCGAGTTGTGTAAAGATTGCGATTGAAACGGCAATCACCATCACCATCAGCACGGCCACGGGCCGACGCGACCAGTGCTTTTCACCTTCTCCTGCGTAAAACGGCAACGCAAGCATGATGCAAATCGCGACAATGGGCGCGATTAAGAGAATCGGCGTTTCCAGCTTAGGCGGCATCAATGCGAATAGTGCATAAATCCACATGAACGGAAGATCCGGCTTGGGGACGGTTTGAATGATGGTGGGATCGGGCGGCCCTGAGGGTCCAATCGGCCCAAAAAATAATGCACACGCCATGATCGTCAGGAGGATGGCTGCTGCAAACAAGGCGTCTGCCCACGCTGCATCCGGAACGAAGGGAACGCCGTCTTTGTGGACTTCCGCCTCGTACTCCTGCACATACGTGCTTTTCCGTACCAGACGGCCGGGCATCGGCCACTCATTAATGCCGAGATGCAATACCATCCATACATGCACACCCACCAGGGCGATCAGGATTCCAGGAATGACGAATACGTGCAGAGTGAAAAAGCGCGAAACGGTGGTGGCTCCGATGATCGGGCCACCCAGCATCAGATGAACCAGTTGGGATCCGATCCATGGAACCCGGGCCATAATGGATGCACCAATCCCCACACCCCAGTAGGCGTCTTGATCAAAGCGCAGCACCTGCCCGGTAAATGCCATGCCGAGCGTCATCAATAACAAAAATACACCGACGATCCAGGTGAGTTCGCGCGGAAATTTATACGCTCCAAACATGAAGACCTGGGTCATATGGATCAGCACGATGGCGATCATAAAATCCGATCCCCAGCCATGCAGCGCGCGGAGAAACCAGCCCAGCGTCAGGCCATGGTTCAAAAAGTTCAGACTGTTCCACGCATCTCGTGCCGTCGGCGTGTAGACCAGCGCCAGCAGAATGCCGGTCATCACCTGAAGCACCAGAATCACAGATGCCGCGCTGCCGAAGACATACCACCAGCTTGCGCTGCTTCTGGGGATTGGATGCTCGGCTGCCTCGATGAGGGGTTTTGCCAGACCGAGGCGGCGATCGAGCCAGTGATAAAGATCGAGACCCGTTTGTTTCAACCCTGGCATGGCGAATTTCCCGGATTGGCAATGCTTGCCTGCGTAGACGAGGTCGGCAACTCGCCGGCCCAGATTATGAGTTGATCGCCAACGATTTTGTACTTGTATTCATAAAGTCCTCGTGGAGGAGGACCCGCAGCGCGTGCGCCATTCTGATAATAAACCCCGCCATGGCACGGGCACATGAACAATTTCGATTGCGGAAACCAGTGGACGGGGCATCCCATGTGCGCGCAATTGATGGCGAAGATCTGGAATTGATTGTTCTCGATATGCCGCACCCAGCAAGGAAGATTGCGCGTTTGGCCGTCGGCTGGAGTGCCATCCGGATTGCGATACTGCGCCAACCTGGTTTCTCCAGGAGGAAATCGCTCAAGATTCCCCACTGGAACCCAGTCGTTGTAGCTCAGATTCCGCTTGAGAACTGGACCTAGGATGTAACCAAGAACAGGCACAGCCAGAATGACGCCTACCGCGCCGTTGACTAGTAGAGCTATCTTAAAAAGAAATTTCCGCCTGGAATGCTCGCTCGGCTCATTCATTGGATTGTTCAACATTTTATCCTGCTGCGGGTTGCTCCGTCGGTGGACTTCCTCCGCAGATTTCTGTCGCCTACTGCCGTGATGTTGGAAATGGCTGGCCTGGAAACTGGACCCGTTGCGATACCAGCCAGGCGACGACATCGGTGACGTTATTGTCCGTCATTGGCTGTCCCGGCGCATTTCCGCGCCAATCCGGCATGCCCTCGCCCGGCAAGCCTGAAACGACGATGTCGCGCAATTCCTGGCTGCTGATGAGCGAAAGATAGGTAGGATCGACAATCGAGCCTATCGCAGCGCCTTGTTTGGAAGCGGCTGAGAAGCGGGTTGCGGCTGAATCGCCCTCTGGGATGCCTTTTCCATCTGCTCCGTGACACCGAGCACAATACATCTGGAATGCGGCTTTCCCCGCTGTGGCGTCGCCCTTAGACGCTGGCGTGTAGCCGGGCGGATTTGCTCCGTCCAGAATGCCTGGGTTTTCCCAATGGGCAATCATTCCATCCACGATATCTCCCAACTGTTCGCCGGTCAGCAGCCCTCCACCGCTCTGTCCAAAGGCCGGCATTAATGTGTGCGGGACCCCGTTGGCAACGATCGGGATCATATGATCACGTCCTGCCCACGCCAGGTACACAGGATTATCCAGAGGAAGCGCCGCGCCGTTCAAGCCGCCGTCACCGTGACATGCGGAGCAATTGCTCTCATACAGAATCGCAAAACCGAGCGTCTGGTCCGGGCGCAGAGTCTCAGGACGGAACCCGGGCTTTCCCGGCAGGTGGCTGCAGCCCACAGAGCCGAACGAAAGCATGGCGGCCACAATCATCACTCCCGTAGAACTCGTATTCATTGGGGACGATCTTCATGGTGTTCATCTCGTTCTATTCCCTGCGACATAATTCCGGCCCGCATCGAAAATGGCAGCGACTGGAACTGAGGAGTGCGAACCCGAACATGCAGATTCACAACGAAGCCCGCTACCAGGCCGAAGGCAATCTGCGAAAGGGTGAACCATACCCAGTCGATCCTCCGGTTCAGTATCGGACTCACTGCCTCCAGCGTGCCATACAAAAGACCGGTCCAAAATATTGGCGCGAAAAATCCCGCAGTGAGGATTGGTTTCCTGGGAAACATGGGAAGTATGGCTCCATAGAGAAGTCCAACCAAAACCGAGGCAAGAGCATGGACCGCTCCGGCCACCAGCAGCCCCCGCAAATGAAATGAAACCAGAAATGCCGTGCTCTTCTCGGCCCAATCCGGAATCGCCATCGCCGCCAGAAGATTCGGCGCATACCAGATGCTTCGATAGCGGATGAGTCCATACAGTGTGGCGGGCGCGATCATGGCGATTCCGCCAGCAATTCCACCCCGCACCCCCGCGCCCAAGGTATATCTTTCCACCGGAAGGAATTTTCTATGCGACTCCGAAATGGGGAGACGCGCCACTTGTGTAGGCGAGCTTTTGATTTCGACGATCTCGGTGATCACCGATACGTCCTCATGCTGCTCGTGGGGCATAACCTCCTGGAACCAGCCGACCGAAGCGCGCACCATAAGAATGAGTCCCAGCACGCTGATGCCCCAGTTCATCACCAGCCCTGCGAACAGGAAAGTAACTCCAAGCGCCAGCACGATCGGCCATGCGGTCGGGGCCGGCAGGTGAATCATATGCCTGGAGGCGTGCGCCTTCTCTGTATCGATGTTCATAATCTGTCTTCTGTCATCTTCCAATTACATATACGACGATAAACACAACCACCCACACGCCATCGACAAAATGCCAGTACATAGACAATGAGTGGAAGCGTCGAGTTTGATCCTGGTCGACCTTACCAAACAGTCCAAGCATCAGCACAACACTCAGCATCAATAATCCGATAGCGACGTGCGTGGCATGTAATCCCACCAGAGAATAAAACGTGGTGCCGAACAGATTGGTGTGAATGGTGAAATTGTGTTTAAAGATCAGATCGTTCCATTCTTTTCCAGTACCAAGAAGGAAAGTGATGCCCAATAACACTGTGGCTGTCAGCCAGCCGATAAAAGCCATCTGACTGTGCTTTAGCAGCCCATTGACGGAGAGGCGGACGGTTATGCTGCTGGAGAGCAGGCAGACGGTGTCGAAGATCGGCAAGTTGAGAATCTCTTTCGGCGTAGGTCCGTTAAGACTTTTCCCGAGATAAAAAATATAGGCCACGACAAAGATCAGGAACATGGCCGACTCTGCGGTGATTAAACACCACATTCCCACGGTACCTCGATACGGCAACACCCATGGATCATCCTTGACATCGCAAGTTAAAGGAATCGTAGTCATTTGGTCGCCATCTCATTCTCGGCGTCGAACTCGTATTTCCAGTCCGGATCTTCCGGATGCTTCAGATCCCATAGCGGCCGGCGGCTGCGAACCATCGGTTCACTGGCAAAGTTATAGTTTGGCGGCGGAGAAGTTGTGGCCCACTCCAGCGTCCAGGCATCCCACGGATCGTTGCCTGCGAGTTTTCCCGTGAACTGCGAGCGGACCAGGTTGTAAACGAAAATGATGATGGCGACCGCCTGCACGAAAGCGCCGATGGTCACGATCATGTTCCATATCTCCCAGTGATGCCCCGGTTCGTAGGTGTAGACCTCTCGCGGCATTCCCAGCAACCCGGGGATATGCATGAAGTCGAACGTAAGGTGGAAGCCAAGCACAAACAGCCAGAAGTGCCATTTCCCTAATGTTCGGCTCATCATGCGGCCGGTCATTTTGGGGAACCAGTAATAAAACGCCCCGAACAGGGCAAAAAGAATTCCACCTACTATGACGTAATGGAAGTGCGCCACCACAAACGCGGAATTGTGCAGCTGCCAGTCGAACGGTGCAACTCCCAACATAATGCCAGTAAGTCCAGCCAGCGTAAATTGGAACAGAAAAGCGATGCAAAAGAGCATGGGAACCGTGAAGCGTATCTTGCCGCCCCATATGGTCGCCAACCAGTTGAAAATTTTGATTCCGGTCGGGATAGCGATGGTCATGGTGGAGATCACAAAGACAGTGTTGGCGACGGGCTCCATCCCAACCGTGAACATGTGATGCGCCCATACAGTGAAACTGATAAACGCGATGCCCACCGATGCTGCTACCATGGCCGGGTAGCCGAAAATCACCTTGCGGGAAAACACGGGAACGATCTCGTTCATAAATCCGAAAGCAGGCATCACCAGAATGTAGACTTCGGGATGTCCGAAGATCCAGAAGAAGTGTGCCCATATTACCGCCGAGCCCCCAGCCTGTGCGTCAAAGAAATGGCCGCCCAGATAACGGTCAATCAAGAGCATAATCTGTGCTGCAGACAACGGCGGAATGGCTGCCACAACCATCACGGATGTGACCAGCATCAGCCATGCGAACAGAGGCATCCGGCTCAGCTTCATGCCCTTGCAGCGCATGCAGATCGTGGTCACAATGATGTTGAGGGCTGTCCCAATCGATCCGATTCCGCTAATAAAGATTGCCAAAGCCCAATAGTCACTGCCATTCCCCGCTGAGAACGCTTTCTCGGTCAAGGGCGCATAGGCAAACCATCCCACATCTGGAATCCCGGAACCACCATAAACTCCCTTCCCCCCAAGGATGCTGTAATACAGCAGGGACGCGCCGAACAAATAGATCCAGAAACTAAATGCATTCAGCCGGGGGAATGCCATATCTCTTGCGCCGATCATGAGCGGCACCATGTAATTTGCGAACCCGAACTCAATCGTCATGGCCACGAAAAAGATCATGGTCGTGCCATGCAGCGTAAATAGCTGATTGTATTGTTCGGGCGCAAGAAACGTAGATTCCGGCACAGCGAGCTGGATGCGCATTAACAGCACTTCGATGCCGCCGATCACCAGAAACATCATGGAAGCGGCGATATACATCAGACCTATTTTTTTATGATCGGTCGTGACGATCCATTCGTGCATCACTTCCAGCCATAAGCGGGGATGCTTATCCTCAGGAGTCAGATCGATTATTCCTGAAAGATGTATCGAATCGGCCATGAATTAATTCCGCTACTCCGAACTGATTAACGCAGCGTTACGAGATAGGATACGATCCTGTTCACGTCCTGGTCACTCAACTGCATCGAAGGCATCAGGCAGCCTGGCTTATACGCGTCGGGATTCTTGATCCATTTCTCCAGATTGTCACGCGTGTTCGGCATAGTTCCTGACGCAATGGTGTCGCGACTCATAAGGTGCGTAAGGTCAGGACCAAAACGGCCATTCGCCACCGTGCCCTTCACCAAATGGCAATTGATGCAGACATTTTGTTCGAACACGGCACGTCCGGCCGACGCGTCGGGATCGTCGACTGCGTTCCTCTGCTGTTGTGCGATCCACTTCTGAAAATCCTCCGGGGACTCCGCATAGACACGCAACAACATCCGGGCGTGCTCCGCACCACAGAACTGGGAGCACTGCCCCAGATAAAGACCGGCAACTTCAGGCTGAATCCACATATTGTTTACCTGGCCGGCCATGAGGTCTGTCTTGCCAGTCAGACGAGGGACCCAGAAGCTGTGATCAACGTCTGCTGTCGCGAGTTGCAGATATGTGGGCAGTGGGCTCTTCGGGTCACTGCTGACCGGTACATGGAGTTCATTCGCAGTGACCACCCCATATTTGGGATAATGAAACTCCCACCAGAAGCGGTGTCCAATCACCTGCACATCAAGCGCCTGCCTTGGCTCCGCTGCATGCTGAATGCTGAAGATTACCCGCACTGTCGACAGAAAAAGCACAACCACGATGAGGATTGGAATCACGGTCCAGGCCAGCTCAATCTGGTTGCTTCCGTAGATTTGCGGCGGCTCCTGATCCGCGTCTTCTCCGGGCCGCTGGCGATAGCGGATAATCGCGTATAACAGCAATCCGGAAACTGTGATAAAAATTGCACCGGTCACAATCAGCGTAAACATGGAAAGACGGAAGATCTCGTGCGCGGGAGCGGATCGTGGATCAAAAATGTTGGTAGGAGAAACAAAAAGCTTATTGAATAAGTTCGAACCGAACTTTCCAAGCGCGCGAAGCAGAGAGGTATAAAACTCATGCACCCGGAACTCGCCGCTGCGCACCCCAAGCAAACTTTGAGCTGAGCCTCGCAGCGACTGCAATGCGAACCGTTTCAAGAGATTCCCCCTAGCGAAAGTTGTGCGCGATCAGATCAGTGCGCTTGAGAAATAAAAACGTGTGAGCGTCTGAGATGGTCTATTATCCGGAATTTCCGATTTGGGCCTCTGAGTCGCACATCATACGCCCCTCCCGCCCTCGGTACAACCAATCTGCCGTCAGAGAAGCAATTCTAAAAGTAACTTCCTGCAATAAAAACATATTGGTCCAGTTTATAGTGTCCACAGTTTAAGGATGTGAACTAGCTTGTAGGGTCCGGTTCACCGGTCTACCCTGATATGCACAGGAGGAGACATGTTCCTTTCCGTTCAGACGCTCTATAATGCGCGAAGTTGAACCCGACACAAACATCGAAGAGAAGGACCGCGCCTGACTTGGCATAAGAACGGCCCTGGACCTTTCCCGAGTGTCCCGCCCTTTGATTCGCTGGACTCTTCCATTGACTCGGACGGTTGTAGGCATTTCCGGCCGATGATATGAGTGGACGGAGTAAATTTTAACAATCTCTCCAGGAAGTCGCCGCGTCATGAAACTGTCTGTCATCAGCTTCGATGCGAAAAAGCAGCCATGACCGGGCCGAGATGAAGGGGATCAAAATAGCCTAGCCGTGAAGGTGCGGATCAGCTCCAGAAGTTGCGTTGGATAGACTCCGAACCAAACCAGAAGAATGGCCAGCGCGGTCAGGGTGAACGTCCCACTAAGCGGCAAGTACAGGGCTGGTGTTTCGGTTCTTTCGGCGCCATGAGGAAGATCAGCATAGAGCATCACCACAATGCGCAGGTAATAGAAAAGCCCAATCACGCTCGTGGCGACCAGGATAAGGATTAGTGCCCAGATAGATGCGGAGGCACCAGCGGCAATAATAAAGAACTTCGCAAGGAAGCCGGCGGTCACGGGAATCCCCGCAAGTGAGAGGAGCATGATCGTGAAAATCCCGGCTAGGAGAGGCCGCTGCCAGAACAATCCGCGATAATCGCTTATAAGTTCCGCTTCGGCGTCCCTATCGGAAAGAACCGCGACCACGCCGAAGGCGCCGAGCATCGTGATGAAGTACGCAACCAGATAGAACGTCACAGCTTCGACCGCCAGACGTCCGCCTGCGAGAAACGCGACGAGCAGATATCCCAGATGTGCGATCGAGGAGTACGCCAGGATGCGCTTTACGTTGTTCTGCATCAGCGCGAGAAGATTGCCGGCGAACATAGAGGCAATGGCGATGATGACGAACACGATGTATAAGGCGCGATCGTGAGCGAAACCGGAACCGTAGAAGTAACGGAGCAGAAGGGCGAACATGCTGCCCTTGGAAACCGTGGCAATATAGGCCGATACTGGAGCGGAGGCCCCCTCGTAAACGTCTGGAGTCCAGAGATGGAACGGCACGACCCCGAGTTTGAAGCCGATTCCGGTGATGAGCAGGGCCGTTCCAGGTAGGAGTATCCCGAGAGGAAGATTCGCCTGGTTGGCGAGATGCGTGGCGATTTCGCCGAACTGCATCGTCCCAAGTGCGGCATAGATGAGCGCCATGCCAAAGAGCAGGAAGGCCGCAGAGGATGCTGCAAGAACCAGATACTTGATGCCGGCTTCGAGCGGGCGCCGCTTCGTGTGCTGATAGGCGATAAGCGCGTAGAGCGAGACGCTCAAGATTTCGAGACCGAGGAACAAGGACACAAATTGCGTGCTGGTCACGAGGACTTGCGAGCCGAGGGTGGCCAGCAACATCAGAATGTAGAGCTCCTCGCGCTGACCAGGCTGCTTTTCGAAATAGCCATAGGAAATCAGAACCACTGCGAAGCAAGCGGCGAGGATCAGGCCCATATAGAAAATCGCATACCTGTCCACCACCAGAAGGAGCGTCACGTGGCGCGGCGTCACGGAGGCCGCAGGCCAGAGCGATGCAAACGCGGCAGCCAACCCGCTTAGAGTGAGCCAGACCGTCAACGCGTAGCTGCGCCTTATGGTGAGGGCCAGCATCACGACCACCGAGGCTCCGCCAACGATGATCAGAGGCATAAGCGCGATCCAAGCCGTGCCGCTCACTGCGAGT
>Ga0182024_10020843_pt1 | contig 11945 bp, 8 predicted proteins | sample P32metaG_FD_120480 | JGI IMG/M metagenome (GOLD analysis project Ga0182024, IMG submission 120480) | Permafrost microbial communities from Stordalen Mire, Sweden - P3-2 metaG (Illumina Assembly) | ecosystem: Environmental > Terrestrial > Soil > Wetlands > Permafrost | place: Sweden: Stordalen... | reverse complement strand
GTCTTCAAAGTCGACCCAGTACTTGCTGTTGGCGTAACGATCAAGGTAGAGCTGGCGCGCCTCTGGGATCTCTGGTTTCGGAATCGTCAAAACATTTCCTATGACCGTAACTCGCGACGCGCCTAAAGGATCGCCGCTGGAATCAGGCTGGGTGACGAGCAGGCTGGCGCGCGGATCGGCTTGCAGGTTCTGCGTGTGCATAGCCATGCTGCTGATCAGGAAGAGAGGACGTCCGCGCGGGTCGAGCCCATAGGGCATCACGGAGCCGAAAGGGAATCCAGGCTGTTTACGTGAGAGCGTGGAAAGGCTGCCGATGCGGCCGAGGTAAACCAATGTGCGCGCCCGTTCTGAGAACGAAGGTTCGGGAACCGCAGGCTGATCGCTGGCAGGGCCTGGGCCCGCGTGTTTGCGTGGAGATGAAGAAGACATAATTATTCTCTCCACTCAGTCTAAACGAAAGCTGCGGATGATTTCGCTACAGACGTGAAGTTGAGCCGCCGCAGCGATTGTTTCTGGTGGCTGCGAGTGCTAGACTTTTGTTGGCTTGGTCGGCAAATGGTTGCCGATTGAAGCCGGTCGATTGAAGTCAGTCGATTGAAGTCAGTCGATTAAAATCAGTGAGCGGGAGTAGTTCAGCGGTAGAACGCCAGCTTCCCAAGCTGGATGTCGCCGGTTCGATCCCGGTCTCCCGCTCCATGTCCTCAGTAGTTCACAGTCCTTATCTGATGTTCGGTAAAATCAGCGGGCTGAGCGGCGCTTATTGGTTGGGTAGAACTATGGCCACGGTGGTGCCTTGCGGTCCTGATTTGAATTCGAACTGGCCACGGAGTTGCCGAACTCTCTCTTGCATGCCTTGGACTCCCACGCCAAGCTTGCGCGGCAGGTTTTTCTTGGCGTCGAAGTGATCAATGCCACGACCAGCATCTTCTATCTCCACCTGTGTTTTCTCAGAGTCATGGCGCACGCGAATGGCTGCGCTCGCACTGCCGGAGTGACGATGAATATTCGTCAGAGATTCCTGCACAATTCGAAAAATGGCGGTTTCCATTTCCTGCGACAAGCGCGGGAGGTTCGCGTCCAACTCCAGATCCACGCGGATGTGACTTCTCTCGGCGAATCCTTCCACGTACCACTTCAGCGCCGATGCCAGCCCCGCCTCATCCAGCAGCGGCGGATGCAGCAGGTGCGACATGGTGCGCAGTTGCTTGGATAGATCGTCCACCAGTTCTACACTGCTGCCTGCGACCTTCTTAAGCCTGGGGTCTTGTTGGCGGAGATCCTGCTCCAGAGAAAACAAGTTCATTTTGAGTGCGACCAGAATCTGGCCGGCGCTATCATGTAAATCGCGAGCCAGACGCCGCCGCTCATCGTCCTGCGCCTGAAGCAACCGGCTGTTGAGAGTCCGCAGCTTGTCTTCCGCTTCGAGCAGTTCGGCGGTTCGCTCCCTTACCCGAGCTTCCAATTGATTCCGGGCGCGCACTTGCTCCGTTACATCCACAACGTGAGCTAGAATTCCCTCTACCTCGCCCTCTAAATTCCGAGTAGCTTGATAGCTAAAAGTGATATAGATAGTATCCTTGACTCCGAAGCGCTTCAGCCGGACTTCTTGTTCCTTTGCCTGGAAGGGCTCGCCGGTGCGATAAACCTGATCGAGAAGCTTATCGAAGCCCTGACCTGCAACCTCCGGAAAAACCTCCAACATCGGCTTTCCCACAATTTGCTCGCGATCGCTGCGCCCCACAAGAGCGAGATAAGCGGAGTTCGCAAAAGTAAATCGATGCTCGGGCCCGCTCATCAAAGCCATCCCCGTGGGAGCAAGTGTAAAAGATTCCAGCAAACGACCACGCTCCAGGTCCGCTTGCGCGCGCAAATTCCTCTCAGCTTCCGCCGCTTCGGTGCGTACTTTCGCCAGCCGCAGATGCGCTCCCACCCGAGCCAGCAACTCGCGCGCGGTGAACGGCTTCACCAAATAATCATCCGCACCGGCCTGCAAGCCTTCCACGCGGGATTCTTCGCCGGCTCGCGCGGAAAGAAGGATCACGGGAATAGCATGGGTTTCGCGGTCCTGTTTTAATTCCTGCAAAACGCCAAATCCATCAAGTTCCGGCATGATCACATCGGTAAGAACCAGGCCGGGATGAAGTTTGCGCGCAGCGTTCACTGCTTCCCTCCCGTTAGCAACAGCGTGTACGCGATAGCGCACGCCCAGCAGACGGCGCAGATAGTCGCGCATGTCAGCGTTATCATCCGCTAACACGATCAGCTCACCTCCGGCATCGAGTTCCGAAGGCTTGCTGGTGGCATCGACTAATGCGGGTCTGTCACCGACCTCCTCGTTAGTGTTGAAGCTTTCGGAGTTCGCCGATTCCGGCAACCAGCGTAGCGCCTCTTCCACATAACTCTCAGCCGAGATCGCGCTTGACGCCAGAGTGCGGGCCGCTTCGACACGTTCCGGCGGAAGGTGATCTTTACCGCTCGGGATCGTCACTGTGAACTTACTTCCGCGCCCTTCTTTGCTGATGGCTTGAATCGTGCCGTGATGAAACTTAACTAACTCCTGCACGAGCGCCAACCCGATTCCGGTTCCTTCGTGGGTTCGACCCCGCGCACCCTCCACGCGATGAAATCGCTCAAATACGTGCGGCAGTTCCTGCTCTGAGATTCCGATACCGGTGTCGGCAACCTGCAATTCAATCATCTGACCGATCAGATTCACCGAAACCGAAATGCTTCCTTCGAAGGTGAACTTGAAGGCATTGGAGATTAAATTCAGTACGATCTTTTCCCACATGTCGCGATCAATGTAGGCCGGCTCCGGCAGAGGTGGGCAGTCCACAATAAAATCCAGGCCAGCTCGATCCATTGCGGAGCGGAAGGAACTGGCCAACTCCGCCGTAAGGCCGCCAATTTCGGTGGGCTGGTAGACCGCATCGACTCGGCCCGCTTCGATGCGCGAAAAATCGAGCAGCGAATTCACCAGCTTCAGCAGCCGTAGTGCATTGCGGTGAACCACCGTGAGCTGCTCCCGGTCTGCCGATGCCAGACGCTGGGAAGCGCCGGCCAGAGTGTCTTCCAACGGCCCCAGGATCAGAGTCAACGGTGTCCGGAACTCGTGGCTCACGTTGCTGAAGAATGCAGTCTTGGCGCGGTCCAGTTCGGCCAGCGCTTCAACACGCTTCTGCTGATCTTCGTAGGCGCGTGCATCGGCAATGGCGGACGATAGATTGCGCGCCAGCAATTCGCAAAACGCGCGGTAGTGTTCATCAAACGCAAGACGCGGGCTGAGTCCGACGATCAGTACTCCGGTACCCTGGTTTTCCCCCGCGGAAGAAATCGGCAACACGACTGCGCTCTTGGCCCGTTCCCCTACTGCTGAATTCCCCAGCGGATCATTTAGATCTTGCAAGACGAAGGGTTGGCCAGCGGGAAAAACTTCACTCACGCGCCACGGAGATTCCTCGCCCTGCTGAAGAGAAATCCGCAGAGGAGCAGCCGCGGAATTAGCCTCCACATTAAAGTCCGCCGCCAATGTCAGGGTGGAACCATCCGGCTCTGCCAAGTAGATAAGCCCGAAAGGAACATCCAAGGGAAATCCGCTGAGCACGCGCGCCGCCGTTTGGCAAGCCTCCGCGGCGCTGGCGGATTTTACTTGCGCGGCCCCCAACTCTTGCAGGGCCATAAGCCGGCGCCCGGCCAAAATCTTTTCCGTGGTTTCCGTTACTGCGGTGAAGATACCGCCGACTTCGCCCGATTCATTACGAATCGGACTGTACGAAAAGGTGAAGTAACATTCTTCCAGGTAACCATTTCGATCCAGTAAAAGCAGTTGATCTTCTGACCAGGTCGCTTCCCCCTTCTGCAAAACGCCTCGCATCATGGGGCCGACTTCATCCCATATTTCCGGAAAGCAATCCGCACATGCCTGCCCCATCGAGCTGGGATGCTTGGTTCCCAGAATTGATATGTAAGCATCGTTGTAAACCATGAACATCTCAGGGCCCCACAGGATCAGAATCGGAAAGCGGGACTCCAGGCAGATGCTGACGGCGGTGCACAAACTTTGTGGCCACGAGGAAACGGGTCCTAGAGGATGGGTGTCCCAAGGATAAGCCCGCATGAGAGCTCCCATTTCCCCTCCCGACGTGACGCAGTTGACCTTACTTGTTTCTGGAACGGGATTGGATGAGGGCTTGCTAGAGGGACCCGTAGCAAGATTCAACGAAGACGCCTCCACGCCGGGCGCCGAAGGGCTGGGATTATCAGGGCTCAAGGGGTTCTTTCTGGCCTAGGTTCTAAACATTAGAAACTGGGGAACATCCCGCAGACTAGAAAGCTTATCGCGAGCTTCTCGATCCGGCATATACAGTGTTTACCCTACGCCAGACAGGCAGGTTCACTGGCTCGCGAGCCTAACCGATTCCCAATGGAGATGTCAGGCCGCCCACCGGAGATGCCTTGAATTGGACGGCTTGAGCCTCGCGGAACGGAGTCAGAATGCCGAAAACGTCCGTTGGTCGTTGCGCTACTGTTTATAAATTCTTGCACCTCACGTCGATCAGTGATTTGGGTCACTGATCGAAGTACTCGATTCGAGCAATAACTAATCCAGTTAGTCCCGAGGTTACTGCAGCCGGAGAGTTGCGGTGGAACCACAGGGATGACGGAGGAAAGGAACGACCGCCTAGCGCACATGGATTAATTCTTACTCTACTAATTTGGCAGAGCGCGCGTCGGCCTTGACCCTAGCTTCTTCGTTCTCTTGCGACTCCACGAACACGACCCTACCTGAGAGTGTGCCGGCCCAGCTTTCGCGGGATCATACCATTCGCAGGAAGGCGCTCATGTCAAAGCATCCGACCATTGCAGAACACCTGGAGGCAAGCGGAGTCTCCCGAAGAAGCTTCATCCAATTGTGCAGCATGCTGATGGCGGCCGCGCCGTTTGGACTGGCGCTTACCGGCAAGAAGTCTCTCTTGCAGGTAGCGGCAGCGATCGGCAAGACGAAGCGGCCATCTGTAATCTGGCTGCATTTCCAGGACTGCACGGGATGCACTGAGACTCTGCTTCGCACCTCCGCTCCCGATGTTGCTCACCTCATCCTTGATGTTATCTCCCTCGATTACCACGAAACCTTGATGGCAGCGTCTGGCGCGCAGGCCGAAGCGGCGTTGCGTTCAGCCATGGCTGAGAACGCCGGCAAGTATGTGCTGGTGGTGGAAGGTTCGATCCCGACCAAAGATGACGGGATCTACATGGAGATGGGCGGCCGGCCGGGCATTCAGGTGCTAAAAGAAGTTGCAGCTCAGTCGGCAGCGGTGATCGCGATCGGCTCCTGCGCATCGTGGGGAGGCATACCCTCGGCGGATCCGAATCCCACCGGCGCGGTTGCAGTGGATTCCATCATTTCGGGCAAACCGATCATCAACCTGCCCGGTTGCCCGCCCAATCCCTACAACCTGCTGGCGGTTGTTCTCGAATACGTCACCATGGGCAAGCTGCCTGAAATGGATGAGTTGCACCGTCCCAGGTCATGCGAACTGCCCTTCTGACCAGCTTTCTCGCCTATGTCTTCGGGCTGGCCATGTTGGGTGTTGATGTTGGGCGGCCATGGAACTTTTATTGGATACTGGCGCCATGGCATTGGAACTTGCATTCGCCTCTTCTCGAAGTCGCGGTCTGCATGTCGATCTATGCGACGATTCCGCTCTTCGTCGAAAACATACCGCCGGTGCTTGAATACATTTACGAGCAGTGGCCCAAGCTGCGGCCGATCGTGAAACAAGTTGAAAAGTACTTCGTGAAAGCATTTCCCTGGATCGTTAGTCTCGCTTACGTTCTGCCTGCGATGCATCAGTCGTCTCTTGGAGCTCTGATGCTGCTCGGCGGAAATCGCGTATCCCCGCTCTGGCAAACACCGTTCTTACCGCTCCTTTACGTGTGGGCAGCGGCCTTTCTTGGGTTCGCATTCGTAAGCGCGACGCTTCTGTTCTGCGGCGTGATGTGGAAACGTCCGCTTGATGTCGACATACTTGGCGAAATGAGCCGCATCAACGCGTGGCTGATTGGGACATGGCTGGTGTTTCGCATCGTCGATCTCAGCGTCCGCGGACAGATTGTCGCAGCCTTCCGACCCAACGTTGACGCAGTTCTTTTCTGGTCGGAAATGGCATTCCTGGCCGCCGCCTTCTGGTTCCAGCGCAATCCCGCTGTCAGGCGCAGTCCAAGGAAAATGTTCTATGGAGCATTGCTGGCCACTCTGGGTGGAATGCTCTACCGCTTCGATCCCACGACGACGGCGTTTCAGCCTAAGGCGAACGCGATCTACTTTCCGAGTGTGATTGAAATTCTGATTTCGATGGGATTCATGTCGCTCGGGATTTTGATTTTCATCTTCCTGGCGAAGGTTCTGGCAATTCTGCCCGCGCCGAACAGGTTGTGGTACGAGATGGAGGCCGAGCGATCAAAGAGCCCTCGCCTCAAGCCTCATGCGGTACGTCCGCGCGTCGGAGAGTACGTCGCCGGAGACTAAGGGAAAAATTTAGAAATTCAAGTTGCAGGTAAGGATTCTATGTCAAAACGAATCACCATCGACCCAATTACCAGAATCGAAGGCCACCTTCGCATCGACGTCGAAGTCGACGACAATGCGGTCAGCAATGCATGGGCTTCCTGCACCATGTGGCGCGGCATTGAGAAGATTCTCCGCGGCCGCGATCCGAGGGACGCGTGGTTATTTACCCAGCGATTCTGCGGTGTGTGCACCACGGTGCACGCCATGGCGAGCGTGCGCGCGGTGGAAGATGCGTTGCAGCTCGAAATCCCGCTCAACGCCCAATTGATCCGCAATCTGATTTTGATTGCGCACGCGCTGCACGATCATATTGTTCACTTCTACCAACTGTCGGCGCTGGACTGGGTCGACGTCATGCAGATTCCTAACGCCGATCCCGAGCGGGCCGAGAAGTTGGCCGAGAGTCTTTCTCCCTGGACGCGCAACTCCCGCAATGAATTCAAAGCCGCACAAGATCGCGTGAAAGCCGTTGCCGCGAGCGGACAGCTTGGAATTTTCATGAACGGTTACTGGGGCCACCCGGCTATGCACCTGTCGCCGGATGTGAACCTATTGGCCTTCTCGCACTACATCCAGGCACTGGAGTATCAGCGCAAAGCTTTGCAGGTGGTCGGAATCCTGGGATCGAAGACGCCGCACATTCAGAACCTGACCGTGGGCGGCGTGGCCAATGCTATCGACCTGGACAGCGCGACCGCTCTCAACGCGGACAAACTGGAGCATATCCGTGAACTGCTGAACGACGTCGTGAAGTTCATCAATGAAGTCTATGTTGTGGATGTCTGCGCGGTCGCTGCCATGTATCCCGAATGGTTCAAGATCGGCGGCGGAGTAAAGAATTATCTTGCGGTGCCCGATCTTCCTCTCGACAGTGCCGGGAGTTCCTACGATCTTCCGGGCGGGTACATCCTGAACGGAGACCTTGCTGGTGCGCGTCCCTTCGAGACCGCATCGGATAAAGCGTTTCGCGATTCTGTCACCGAAGATGTGACGCACGCCTACTATGAAGGCGGGAAACCCCTTCACCCGTGGAAAGGCGAAACTGAACCTGAATTCACTGACTGGAATGGCGACAAGAAATACTCCTGGGTCAAAGCCCCGCGCTTCAATGGTCAACCGATGCAGGTTGGGCCGCTGGCGCAGGTGCTGGTGGGCTTCGCGCAAGGCCATCCGCTCACGGTGAAACATGCGACGGCCGCAATTCAAAAGATCCAGGCCGTCGGTGGAATCAAAGTGACGCCGGACATGCTGCACTCCACCCTAGGCCGCCATGGCGCGCGAGCGATTCGAGCCTCCATGCTGGCGGAACTCGCGCAGAAACATTTGCAGCTTCTTACCGAGAACATCGCCAAGGGCGACTATACGGTTTTCAATCAGCCGGAGTTTCCGAATCACGAAGTGGAAGGTGTTGGAACCCACGAGGCTCCGCGCGGTACGTTGTCGCACTGGATCGTAATCGACGATGCAAAAATAAAGAATTATCAGGCCGTCGTGCCCTCAACCTGGAATGCCAGCCCGCGCGATCTCTCCGGCGCGCATGGTCCATACGAAGCTTCGCTGCTGCACACGCCTCTCGCACGGCCTGAGGAACCATTGGAGGTTTTAAGAACTGTTCACTCCTTCGACCCTTGCATGGCCTGCGCCTGTCACACATTCGATCCGACTGGCCGGGAGATTGCCAAGGTAAAGGTTCTATGAAGATCCTGATTGGCGGCATCGGGAACGTCTTGCTGGGCGATGACGGCGTCGGACCCTACGTGGCACGGCTTCTCGAAGCCCGTTACGAGTTCGTAGACGGCGTCGAGATCGACGACCTGGGCACTCCGGCTCTTGATCTGATCGATCGTATCTCTGGCAAAGATGCCGTCATCCTGATCGATTCCATTGATACCGACGTCGCTCCCGGCACCGTGGTGCTCTACCGCAGCAGATATCATGCGGCAACGTCCCGCCGTGCGCATGGATCCGCACGCGCCCGCCCTGGTCGATGCTATCCTCAGCGCCGAACTTTTTGGAGTCGCGCCCCCTGACGTCCTCCTCGTAGGAATCAAAGCCGAATCCTTCGAAACGGGTGCAGCTTGACCGCAATCGTAAGCGCATCGTTGGATCAAGTGATCGGAATCGTCTTAGCAGAACTGGATCAGGTTCACGTCCAGTATCGACTGCGGGAAAACCCGGCCGAAGTTGGCATCTGGTGGACACCGGTCGAGCCGCTGGACTCCATGCTTGCCCGCTAAAGTACCCCTATTCGTAATGCATTCCTCAATCACCGGAAGAGTTCTTCCAATGGATTACTTTTCCGACCATGTGCTTCCTGCCGGTTCGTTCTCCCGTCACGTGTGTTTGTGACGTTCGGCACAGATCAGAGTGTTGAGAGCGTCTAGACTCGCTATTCAAGGTACGCTGCTATGTGTCTCGCGATCCCCGGACAGATCATCGAAGTCAAAGAAATCGGCGGCTTGCGGTCCGCCCGAGTGCAGTTTGGCGGAATAGTAAGACAAGTGTGTTTAGACTTTCTGCCCGAGGCCGCCAAGGGAGACTCCGTGATGGTTCACGTCGGCTTCGCGATAACAAAGGTCGACCGACTCGAGGCCGAGCGCACCTTCAGGGCCTTGCAGGAAATGGGAGGCGTCGAAGACGAACTCGTTTCTTCGAGTTCGGAGCTGCCCTGATTCGCAACCGATCCGACTCGTCGCGTGTGTCTCTCCTCCGCATCCACAGACTCGTGCGGCCCGAAGATGTCAATTCGTTGCGAGGCCACGCTTTCCTCTCGCGCCTTCAAAGTGCGCTTCGATCTCTTCGAGCGTCTTGCCTTTGGTCTCCGGCAGAAAGAATGCAGCGGTAATGAAGTAGATCACGGTGCATCCAGCGAAGCCGAAAAACATGGTCGCGTACCCATACTTGCCAACCGTCGGCAGGAAAACCGCAGCGATGCCAGTGGAAACGGCCTGATTGAGCAGCAGAGCGATGCTCATACCGTTCGAGCGAATGCGGGTCGGCATCAGTTCCGAGAGCGCCAGCCATACGCATACGCCGGGGCCGACCGCATAAAACGCCATGAACACGAAGAGGGTTAGGGCGACTTTCCATCCGCTGCGCTCGCTCGGTAAGGGAGTGATCAGCGCGTTGTCGATTCTTAGCGGAGCATGACGCGCGGCGTCCAGATCGCCGAAGGGATTGGAAAAAAACGCGACCACTTTATTGGCGGGCACACAGCTTTCGCGAGTGATCTCGATCGGAGTCGCTGCGGTGTCGTCGGAACGCGCGGCCTTAGTTGCGGCATGAAAGTCTCCGTAGGAATAGATGACGACCAAGGATGTGGGGCGGGCGGCGATTTGCTGCGCGGTAGTTCCGCCTGAGTTCAGCAGCGTCTCGGCTAATCTCTGATCATAGATAAGCTTGACTGTCTGATCCGCCCCGACCATGGACTGCACCTGGCTTCCTGAATCCGCGCGAAGACGTTCGGTCTGCCGGAACAGGAACGCTGTGCAAACCAGCGACAGAATTATCCCAGCCGTTCCCACGGATAGCAGAAACTTTCGTCCCTTGCGATCCACGAGCAGAACACCGCCAATCGTCACCAGAAAGTTGATGATCGTGAAGAGAACGTAACCCCAATGAGCTTGAACATCGGAAAGACCACTCTGCAGCAGAATATTAGTGTTGTAGCCGATGATGGAGTTGATGCCCGTAGCCTGATTGCAAGCGAGAATCACGCAAGCCAGCACGAATGGGATCACGTATTTTCGGTGCAGGAGCGATTCCTTAATCTTCGTTCCGCCAATCTTGGTTGTGCCGATCATGGTTCCGCTGATCTTGGTTCCAGTGGAAGTCTGGGCTTTCTCGGCGGCGGCAGCCTCTTCCATTTCGCGCAGTTCGAGATTTGCCTGCTCGTTGGTGCGAGAACGAAGTAGCGCGGCTAATGCAGCATCGCGTTTGCCACGACGAAACAGCCAGCGCGGAGATTCCGCAACCATCAGGCTGCCGATCACGAATAAAATTCCGGGGGGCAGCGAAACCCAGAAAATGCTGCGCCAGGCTGAGTCTTTAAAGGCGAAGAGCCTGGCGGGATCACCGAGCTTGGCAACTTCTTCCACGCGAATACTGAAAAACATGCCGACCAGGGCAGCTGTCACAATGCCAAGAGTCAGCAGCCATTGGAAAATCCCCGTGCCTTTGCCGCGATTCGATGCCGACAGGCATTCCGCCAGATAGAGTGGAACCACAACGCCGATCAGGCCAGCGCTGATGCCTTGCAAGAGCCGACCCAGAATCAACGGCTCATAACCCTGCGAGAGCGCAATCACTGGAATACTGATGACAAACAGCACACCACTGAGCGTCATCAGAAGCTTGCGTCCCATCCAGTCAGCGAGCACGCCTGCAAACAGAGTGGAGATGACGCTGCCGAGCAGAACGGCTGCGACCACACTCGAAAGCTGGCCCGCATTCAACTTGGAAGTGGCCTCCAAGTAGGGATAGGCGCCAGCAATGATGCCGACGTCAACCCCATACAGCAAGCCGCCCAGCCCAGCTACCAGCAGCAGGAAGCGGTTGTATCCAGTTTTTTCGTCGCTCACCACTGCGTCCTTTCGCCCGATTAAAGAACTCAAAAAGCTAATCCTCGCGAGAATACTACGGGAAATAGATTAGAAATGAATCTTTCTTCCTGCATGGGTCACTGCACGCAACGATCCGAAGTCTATAATGCTCCTATCATGGTCAACCGCAATATTGAATCCCCCTCAGTATCGGAAATCTGTGCACAGGTTAAACATCTTGGATATTCGACTTCCAAGCGGGTCCGCCTTTATGGCGAGGATTATGAGGTAGTTTCAGATCCGTTTCCGGAAGCGGATGGTATCGCAGTGCACGTTACAACCAAGAAAGACTCCAAGGTTCGTGTGCTGCAGTTGCCAGCGACAGTCCTGCAGAGCGTTAAGAGACGTCGCAAGGCTGCCTGATCGGCGCCTGAAGAGGGCTCTCTTCAGAGGGTTCTGTTCCGACCCCGCGCCAAAGCGCGCCGCGATGCGCCTAACCTTCGTTCTTTTTGAGATAGTCTGAAAGTTGGCGAACCACGGCTATGAACGTCTTGTTGGCTACCGACAGCGTGCGGTCGCGCCTATAAGCTAAGCCGAGTTCCCGCCACATGTCGGGGCCTTCGAGTTCGACGAGCTTCACTCTTCCTGCGGCGACTTCGTCGCGCGCAAAGGCTGCGCTGATGAGCGAGATGCCAAGATCCGCGGCCACAAAGCTCTTGATCATCCCAATACTGGGCAGCTCCATTCTGACCTTGAGTTCCGTGTTGTACTCGCGGAAAAGTTTATCGAGCAAACGGCGCGTGTGGCCAGTCTTCGGAAGAAGCAGAGGATAT
>Ga0182024_10020842_pt1 | contig 11947 bp, 8 predicted proteins | sample P32metaG_FD_120480 | JGI IMG/M metagenome (GOLD analysis project Ga0182024, IMG submission 120480) | Permafrost microbial communities from Stordalen Mire, Sweden - P3-2 metaG (Illumina Assembly) | ecosystem: Environmental > Terrestrial > Soil > Wetlands > Permafrost | place: Sweden: Stordalen... | reverse complement strand
CGGGGAGCCATCGTCGGCGAGCTGTCGGCGCCGGGAACCCTCAAGCTGGAGGCGAGGAGATTGTGGCCGCGCGAGCACGCACGCCAAGATGGCGTGGACGTGCCTGCGTCGTAGGCACCACGGGTGTCATTCTAGGCCTCGCAGTGGGCCGGTAACCACCCCCTGCCGCAAAAAACTTTTCCGAGCGGGCGCGCCGACCCGGCGGCGGCCCCGGCCACCGTGGCTCAGACCGGTAGGAACTGGCCGGTAAGCGACCGCCCGCAGTCGGGCTCGGTGGGCCTCGAACCGATCCGCGAGCTCGGCAACTTCGTCCATCGGTCACATTCCCTTGTCGTGGTCCTTTATATATGTGACCGGCCAGGCCCCGCCGATGTGACGAGTATCAGCATGCGTATGAAGTTGCACGGATTAGTTTTCGGCAAAGGCGCCGTTCCGGCGGCCAAGTCTGAAGCAGAAGCTTGTTTCATCGCTCCGCCATAAGAACCCCTTAGCCAGAGGTTAAAAACCGTCAACGTCGCAAACCTGTCTTGACGCGCTCCATGTCATCTGTTCCAATCCTATCAAATAGGAAAGTTTCCTATTTGTTTCAGAAACGTTCTTGGAACCTCGAGCGAAGAGGCATGGGTATGAGAGCTCTTCATCTGCGCGGCGGTCCGCGCCTGGTCGCCGCCGGATCCTCGGTACTGCTGGCGGCCTCCGGCTTGATGGTGGCCGCGATCGTCTCCGCGGCGCCCGCCAGCGCCTCGGTGGGGCAGGTCGCGCCGTACGTTGACATGTCCAACTCGCAGGAGGGCGTGCTTAACACCGTCATCTCCTCGCACGGCCTGCGCTCCTTCACCGCGGCCTTCACCATCGGCGAAGGCTGCAGCGACATCTGGGGTGACACCCTGCCGGTCGGCAGCGACCCGACCATCGGCGCGGAGATCTCCTCGGCGAAGGCGGCCGGCGCCTCGGTGATCGTGTCCTCCGGCGGCTCGGCAGGCGAGCCGATCTCGTTCACCTGCACCAACCAGGCCACGATCGACGCCGCCTACCAGGCCATCATCAACGATTACGGCACCGAAGACCTCGACTTCGACATCGAGGGCGCCGCCATCGCCAACACCACCGGCATCGACCAGACCTTCCAGGCCATGAAGGACCTGAAGGCCGCAAACCCCGGCCTGGTCTGGTCAGTCACCGTCCCGGTCCTGCCCAGCGGGCTGGACAATTACGGCACCGCCATGCTGCAGGACGCCCAGAACATGGGCGTGACCATCCCGGTCGTCAACGTCATGGCGATGGACTACTACGAGGGCGACATCGAGATGGGCAATGCCGCCATCAGCGCCGCCGAGAACACCTTGAGCCAGATGAGGGCGGTCAACGGCTCGTACTCGTACGCCAACGTCGGGATCACCCCAATGATCGGCGTCAACGACGATGGCTCCACCTTCACGCTCGCGGACGCCTCGTCGGTGGCCAGCTGGGCCAGCAGCAACGGCCTCGGCCGGCTCGCCTTCTGGTCGGTCGATCGCGACCAGGCCTGCCCCGGCGGCAACGGCGGCGCAGCGTCGCCCACCTGCAGCGGCGTCTCCCAGAGCACCGGCCAGTTCACCAGTGCGTTCACAGGAGCCGGAGGCGGAACCCCACCGCCGCCGCCCCCCACCGAGGGACCCTACGGCGGTACGCCGGCCGCTATTCCCGGCACGGTGCAGGCGGCCAACTATGACACCGGCGGGCAGGGCCTGGCCTACAACGTCACCTCTACCAACGGCACCGCCAACAGCTACCGCTCCGACGGCGTCGACCTGGAAGCCTGCACCGACACCGGCTGCGGAGACGACCTCGGCTGGACCGCCACCGGGCAGTGGTTCAAATACACCGTCAACGTCGCCACCGCCGGCACCTACACCCTCAGCCTCCGGCTGGCCTCACTCAGCGGCGCCACCGACGGACTGCACATCGCCAACTCCACCGGCACCAACCTGACCGGCAACATCAACGTCCCCGACACCGGCGGCTGGCAGACCTGGACCACCGTCACCGCCACCGCCACCCTCCCCGCAGGCAAGCAAACCCTCACCATCGACCAGGACAACGGCGGCTGGAACATCCACCAGCTCACCTTCGCCAGCCCCTCCGGGGCGCCCTACGGGGGTACCGCGGCGGCGGTCCCTGGCACGGTGCAGGCCGCCAACTACGACACCGGCGGGCAGGGCCTGGCCTACAACGTCACCTCGGTCAACGGCACCGCCAACAGCTACAGGTCCGACGGCGTCGACCTCGAAGCCACCTCCGACACTGGCGGCGGCGACGACCTCGGCTGGACCGCCACCGGCCAGTGGTTCAACTACACGGTCAACGTGGCCACCGCCCGCAGCTACACGGTCACCCTGCGCCTGGCCTCGCCCAGCGGCGTCACCGACGGCCTGCACATCGCCAGCTCCTCCGGCGCCAACTTGTCAGGGAACATCAACGTCCCGGCTACCGGCGGCTGGCAGACCTGGGCCACCGTCACGGTGACGGTCACCCTGCCGGCCGGGCAGCAGACCCTGACCATCGACCAGGACAACGGTGGCTGGAACATCCACCAGCTCACCTTCGCCTGACAGCAGGGGGCGGCCCTGCCCCAGGGCCGCCCCGCAGGTCCACCAGTTCATACTCGGCCCACAGGATAGTTACATATCAACAAACTGGGGGTAGGGCCGAAGGGATGGATCAGGAGTGAAGGTCGAGGAGTTCGACTGCCACATCACCTTTACCACCCTGTACGCGCAGCTGGGCGTACTGCCGGACTACGCGTCCGCAGTCGGGGCGTCCGCAAGGTAGCTAACGCGAGCTTTCAGTTGCTCCGGCGGTCGCTTCGCGGCGCTCGCGAACCCGCGGGGGAGGAGACTGTAGGTCAGGACCGAAGAACTGGGCCTAGCAGGCTCGGCCGCCTCGGTGGCCGCCAGCTGTCCGACTTTGGCGTGGGTCAGGCTGCGATGATGTCGATGTAGTCGACCTTGTCGTTGCTGGATCCGGCGCCGTTGCTGACGACCAGCTTGCCATTGGTGACGCTGACGATCACTGAGCCCTCGAACCAGTGGTGTGACGTGCTCGGCGTGCCGGAGACGGCGAGCGTGCCTTGGACGTCGAGTCGATAGACGCTGTCGGTGTAGTCAGGATCGCCGGCGACCAGGTGGACGAGGTAGGCGCCGTTGGGCACCGCTATTTGCCAGCTGGTCGCGCTGCCCGGTCGCTGCATCTGGACGAGGGTGTCGTAGCGGGTATCGGGTGAGCTGAGTGCGTTGCGCTGGCGGGTTTGGGTGGTGTTGGTGATGTTCCAGCCGTATGTCAGGCCGTTGCCGCGGGTCGCGTATGCCGCGCCGGAGTCGGCGGCGTATCCGGCAGGTACGGGCGCGGTGCTGGGTGCGAAGTTGATGTCAACCGCGTAGGCGGGGGTGAGTAGGTAGGCGTGCAGGGCGCCGTTGTGCAGGCCGGCGCCGACGATCTGGCCGCGGTCGTTGATGCCGTTGGCCTGCTCGAGTGTCCAGCCGGAGCCGGCCGGTATGAGGGTGTTGAGATCGGTGAGGGCCCTACCGGGGTTGCGTAGCCAGGCCACTGGGTTCGCGCAGGGCTGGCAGTGAGGGTCGGCCGTGCCGACGATCTGCCCGGCGGCGTTGATTGCGTTTGCCTGGTTGTAGCTGCTGCCGTCGATGGTGCCTATGTCGGTGACGGTTCCGGCGGAGGACCATAGTGCCGCGTCCTGCGCGCCGGAGGTGGTGCCGGACCAGCCGATGACCTGGGCGGAGATGTTGATCGCGGTGGCGCCGGCGTCACCGGCGCCGACGCCTGGCAGCGCCGGGAGCATCGTGAGGGTGCCGGCCTTCCAGACGAAGGCGGGGCTGCCGACCACCTGGTCGGACGCGTTGATGCCGGTGGCGGCGCCGAGGCTGTCCGGCGGGTCGCCCAGATAGGTGGCGGTCCCGTCGGTGTTGTAGAACTCTGCGACGGGGCTTCCCTCGGAGTTAGCCAGGCGCTGGCCGCCGGCGACGCGGCCGGCGGGGTCGATGGCGTTGCCGACGCCGAGTTCGTTGGTGATTGGGCCGCCGAGATCGGTCAGGACGCCAGTGGCGGACCAACGCACCGGGTAGCCGTAGCCGCCGCGAGTACGGTCGGCGGTTCCGGCGATCTGCCCGGCCGCGTTGATTGCGTTCGCCGTGCTGTAGTCGGCGCCGGGCTCGGTCCCCAGATCGGTCATCCGGCCGGCGGACCAGCGGAAGCCGTGCGGCAGCCCGGGCGTCACCTCGGTGTAGCCGACGACGACACCGGCATTGTTAATCGCGTTGGCCACACTCAAGTTCCCGCTGCCAAGGGTGCCGAGATCAGTGATCGAGTAGCGGGCAGGGCTGGCGGCGGACGCGGACGCGGCCAGCGGCAAGGGTGCGACCAGCAGGACCAGCGCACCGCACGCCATGGCGATGCGAATGCCGACCGGGAAGTGAAGGCGCATGCGGGCCTCGCTTTGATATCCGAACAGGTGCATGGCCTGACCTTTCCGGCGGGCGACGGGAAGCCCCCGACCGATTCGCAGTCGCTATTCGAGGTCGCCGTCCAAGTGTGCGTGCCCCAATTCAACGCTGTCAACTATCGAGGTCAAGGTATAGAAGTACCTCATGTTATGTGGAACTATCTGATAATAATTCGAGTAGGCGTTCCGTCAATTTTGGGGCATTGTGCCCCCCGGTATTCGCTGCTCGCCGCGCGTTTCTTTAGCATCCGTCAATAATTGGCCAGGTTGGCTGCTTTTACAGCGGAAAGTCGGCTCGCCGAGGCATAAACCCGACGATCCGACTACCCGCCTCGCGCAGGCACCGAGCGCGGGCACGGGCCGTCGGCTCCCTGAGCCGGCGGCCCGTTCTCATAGCGGGAAGTTACCTGAGAGCGAGGTCCTGACCCGCGTTGGCCGGCGCCGGCTGCGCGGGCTCGATGGCGAGGCGGGGGAGCCGGCGGTCGAGCCAGCGGGGGAGCAGCCAGCTGGCGGCACCGGACATGTGCATGATGGCGGGGACGCACACGGTGCGCAGGACGAACGCGTCGAGGGCGACCGCGATCGTGAGGCTGATGCCGAACTCGGCGATCGAGCGCTGGCTCATGAGGGAGAACGCCAGGAACACGCACATCATGATCGCGGCCGCGACGGTGATGATCCGTGCCGTGCCGACCTGCCCGGCGCGGACGGCGCGGTGGCTGTCCCCGCTGCGCGCCCATTCCTCGTTCATCCGGCTAACCAGGAACACCTGGTAGTCGGTGGACAGGCCGAACAGGATCGGCAGGATGAACACCGGCAGGAACGACTCGACCGGGCCGGCCGTGCCCAGGCCGAACGCGCCGATCCCCCAGCCCCATTGGAAGAGCGCGGTCATCACGCCGAACGTCGCCGCGGCGGCGAGCAGGTTCATCACCGCGGCCGTCGCCGGGATCAGCAGGCTGCGGAAGGCGAGGACGAGCAGCAGGAAGCTGAGCCCGATGATGGTGAGCAGGAACCACGGAAGCTTGGCCTCGACCGCCGAGGTGAAGTCGGCGATCGTGGCGCTCTGGCCGCCGACGTATACCCGAAGCGTTGTCCCTTGCTCGGCCGCCGGGATCGTGCTGGTGCGCAAAGTGGTGATCAGCGCGGTGGTGACGGGGGCCTCCGGTGACGTGCGCGGCGTCAGCTGGATGACGGTCATCCCGGACGCGGCCGCGTCCGCGGCGACGCTGGCGACGTCCGCCAGCTGCGGCAGGCGCGCTTCCAGCGCGTGGAGCGCGGCGGCGTCGGTCGGCGAACTGGCCTGCGCGACCAGCACCAGCGGCCCGTTGAAGCCCGCCCCGAAGCCCTGGGCCAGCAGGTCGTAGGCCTGCCTAGTGGTGGTTGAGGCAGGGTCGTGGCCCTGGTCGGAGCTGCCGAACTGGAGCCGAGACAGGGGGATGGCGAGGACCAGCATGACCGCGACGGCAACCGCGGCCAGCACCGCCGGGCGCCGCTGCACGATGTCCGCCCACCTCACCCACGCGCCTGCCGCCGTCGGCTCCGGCCCGCCGGCCGGCCCCGGCTGCGTGCCCAGCGTGCGGCGCTGCCGCGGGCTGAGCACCCGGCGGCCGAAGAGGCTGAGCAGCGCGGGCAGCATCGTGATCGTCGCGAGCACGGTAAGGACCACGGTGAGCGCGCAGGCGATCGCCAGCCCGTTGAGGAAGGCGAAGTTGAGCACCAGGATGCCGAGCAGCGCGATGCACACCGTGCCGCCCGCGAACAAGACGGAGCGCCCGGAGGTGTTGAGCGCCGTGACCGCCGCCTCTTCTAGCGTCAGTCCCGCTTCCAGGCCGCGCCGGTACCTGGTGACGATGAACAGCGCATAGTCGATGCCGACGCCAAGCCCGATGAGCGCGGCGATGATCGGCGCGAGGGACAATATGCTCATGCTGTGCGTCAGCGGGGCGATCGCCATCAGCCCGCCGACCACGCCGGCGAGCGCGGTGATGAGTGGCACTAGCGTGGCGAGCAGCGAGCCAAACGCGATGAACAGCACGATCGCGGCGGCGAGCACGCCGACCACCGTGCCGAGGGACAGCGGCGGCTGCTTGGCGCTCTCGATGGCCTGGCCGCCAAGCTGGACGTCGAGTCCCGGTTCGCGGGCCGCCTGCGCCGCGTCGATCACCCGGACGACGTCCGCCGTGGCCAGGTCGAAGGACTGCTTGGTGAAGGTGACGACGGCGTAGGCGGTGCGGTCGTCCCGGCTGATCTGCGCGGTCCCGCCCGGACCGTAAGGGCTGATCACCGACGCGACCTCGTGGAACGTCGCGATCCGGGTCAGCGCCGCGCTCATCCGCGTCATGACCGCCGGGTCGCGGACCGTCCCGGTGCCGACATGCCAGACGATCGTGTCGGAGTCGCCCGACTGCGCCGGGACGGTGCTGGCCAGCAGCTGCTGGGCGGTGGTGGAGCCCGTTCCGGGCAGCGAGAAGGAGTCGCTGTACTCGGCCTTGACGGCCTGGGCGAGCGCGGTCAGGGCGATCAGCGCCAGCACCCAGACCGCGATGACGGCCAACTTGTGCCGGAAGCACCACCGTGCGATGAAAGACATGAAAACCTCCCGAGTTAGACGGATTCGGTGATGTCCATCGTTCGGGAGTGAGGCATTATGCGTCTTCGGCCAGGCGCGGCGACTTGCGCCGCCACGATCGCGGTAGCCGGCGGCCCGGATTACCGCGGCCGAATCGCCGGCGATAGCGGGCCTACCGCGTTCGCAGTAGTTTGACCGCCGGGCCGTTGCCGGGCGGCCCGGGCGCTGCTTACAGTCGCCCCGTGGACTCTTACAGCCGCCCCGTGGACTCCCCCGTGAACTCCTCCATCGGCTTCACCGGCAAGTCGTGGGACTGGTGCCGCCGCATGGTGGCCAGGCACCGCGTGCTGGCGGTGCTCACGGGTACCGTCGTGCTGTTCGGCTGCGGGATGCTGACCGCTGCGACGGGCCATCCGCCGGCCCGGCTGACGTCGGCCGACTTCGCCATCGCGGCCGTGACGTACGCCGCCTTCGCCGTGATCGCCGTCGCCCGCTGGCCATCGTGGCTACTGGTCGCGGCCGGGACCGCGGCGGCGGTGGTGTCGATGGCCGCCGGGACCCATCAGAACCTGATCGGCTCGGTGCTGCTCATGGCGATGCTGGTGTTCTCACTGGACAGCGACCTGCCGCGGGTGACCGTCGGCGGCGTCGCCGCCGGCGCCGTGCTCGGGCTTGGCCACCTGCTGTTCAGCCGGCACGCGGCGACCGGCCTGGCCGATCTGGAGGCGGTGCCGGCGCTCGTGGTCGTGGCCGCCATCGGGCAGGCCGTCCGGGCCCGCCGGATCCAGCGGACCCTGGTGGCGGAACGGGCCAGGCACGCGGCGGAACTCCACGAGCAAGACGCCCGGCAGCGCATCCGGGAGCGGGTACACGAAGAGCGGCTGCGGATCGCCCGGGAGCTGCACGACGCGGTGGGCCACCAGGTCGCGCTCATCAGCGTGCAGGCCGGCGCGATGAGCTACCTGCTCGGCGCCGACCCGGACAGCACCGACCCGGACAGCACCGGCCTGGCCAAGGCGCGGGAGTCGCTTGGGCACATCCAGCGGGCCAGCGAGGCCGCGCTGGAGGAGCTGCGGCTGACCGTGGGGCTGCTGCGCCAGCCGGGCGAACGCGAGCCCACCGAGCCGGCCGCCGGGCTCGCCCGGCTGGAGGAGCTGATCGGCTCCTTCGCCGCCACCGGTCTGAAGGTGACCTGCGAGGTCATTGGCCAGGCGCGGCCGCTGCCCGAGGCGGTCGACCTCACCGCGTACCGGCTGATCCAAGAGTCGCTGACCAACACCACGAAGCACGCGGCCGGGGCCTGCGCGTCGGTCCGGCTCACGTACCGGCCAGGCGTGCTGGCCTTGACCGTCGAAGACGACGGCCCGCATGCCGCGGGCGATGACGACGGGCCGCCGACATGCCGCGACGATGGCGCGGGCCACCACGGCGCGGGCCACCACAGCGCGGGCCACGGCGTGCATCACGACGGCGTGCATCACGACGGCGTGCATCATGGCGGCGCGTATCCCGGCGGCGCGGCCGGGCACGCTGGCGCGGGCAACGGGGAGGTGGGCCACGGCCTGATCGGCATGCGGGAACGGGCCGCGGTGGTGGGCGGGTGGGTATCCGCCGGCCCGCACGACGGCGGCTTCCGGGTCCTGGCCGAGCTGCCGCTTCCGATCGGCACGGCGGCATGACCGGCGGCAGCATGACCAGCGGCGCGGCCGGCGCGCCCCCAACCGGCGCGCCCCCGACCCGGGTGCTGCTCGCGGACGACCAGGAACTGGTGCGGGCCGGGCTGCGGATGATGGTCGACAGCGCGCCCGACCTGACCGTGGTCGGCGAGGCGGCGACCGGCAGGCAGGCGATCAGGCTGGCCAAGCAGGAGCGCGCTGACGTGGTGCTGATGGACATCCGGATGCCCGAACTCGACGGCCTGGCCGCGACCCGGCAGATCACGGCCGACGAGAGCCTGGCCGGCGTCAAGATCTTGATCCTGACCACGTTCGAGGTCGACGAGTACGTCTTCGAGGCGCTCCGCGCGGGCGCCAGCGGGTTCCTCGGCAAGGGAGCACGGCCCGACGCGCTGATCGAGGCGATCCGGACGGTGGCCCGCGGCGACTCCCTGCTCTCCCCGGCGGCGACCCGTGGCCTCATCGCGCGGTACCTCACCCTGGACGACCGCGCGCCGCAGGCACCCCCCGGACTGGTCGACGCGCTGACCGAACGGGAGCGCGAGATCGTCGCCCTCGTGGCGACGGGCATGTCCAACGCCGAGATAGCCGACCACCTCACGCTCAGCCCGCTGACCGTCAAGACGCACGCCAACCACGCGATGACCAAGCTCGGTGCCCGCGATCGCGCCCAGCTCGTGGTCGTGGCCTACCAGGCCGGGCTGGCGGGCCGGCGGTAGCCGCTCCCCGCGCGGCAGGAGTCCCTGGCGGCGGAGCTTTCATCGTGAGGTTCGGGGGTCGCCCCGGACATCGCGGATGAGGTATCCGAACCAGCGGCGGTGATCCCGGCCGGGTCGCGCGCCTTGCCCCGGGCCTTCCCATGAAACGCGGCGGTCGCCCGGCCGAGGTGGCCGAGGCGATCGTATGGCTCCTCTCCGAGGAGGCCTCCTACGTAACGGGATCGTTCCTCGATCTCGCGGGCGGGCGGTGAGGCGGCCGGAGGGTAAAGCGCGTACCACCCGGCGATATGAGGAGTGCGGGAAGATGGTGCGCATGGATCAACTTGGTGTTGCGCTGCGGGCGTGGCGGGACCGGCTGGACCCCGCAACGGTGGGGTTCGCGCACGGTTCACCCCGTCGGGTTCCGGGTCTGCGGCGCACGGAGCTAGCGACGCCAGCTGGCAGTTGTTGCACTGGAATCCGCTGTTCGCGGCCACGTTCGGCGACCCCACGGTCCGCAGCGTGGGGGACCGGAACGTCCTGGTCTGGCAATTCCTGGGGAAGTTGCCCCGGGTCCGGCAGACAGCAGCCGAGCAGGCGGCGTTCGAGGAGTCCCTCGTCGCCGACCTGCGCGCGACTACGAGCCGGTACCCCCGCGATCCCGACGTCGCGACGCTGATCTTGAGGTTGAACCGCAGCCCGCGGTTCCGCGAGCTGTGGAATCGCGGCTCGGTGGGCGGCCACGAGAGCTCTCGCAAACTCGTCGAGCACCCCGATGTCGGAGACATCGCGTTGAACTCCGACGTCCTCACCGTCCAGGACACGAACCTCCGCCTCACGGTGTACACACCGCGGCCGGACACCGACGCCCGCGGCAAACTGGAATTCCTTGCCGCCATCGGCGTCCAGCGGATGTCTGCTCAGGGCTAGAGACCCGCGTTCCGCCTCGTCCGGCAGACCAGGTGCGCTGCATGGTACGCGCCATACCACGAAATCCCGTAGCTCCCGCCGGCGCTGTCAGAGGCTCAGCATTGAGTCCGTGAACAGCTCACCGCGAGGCTGTTCGGAGCCAGGAGGAATCAGCATGACCACCACGCTCATTACCGGGGCCAACAAGTCTCTCGGTTTTGAAACCGCTCGTCGCCTCGTCGAGACGGGACACACGGTCCTCATCGGCGCCCGCAACCAGGAACGCGGCCGGGCCGCGGCCGAGTCGCTCGGCGCCCGGTTCGTCCAGATCGACGTGACCGACGACGCCTCGGTCAAGGCCGCGGCCGCCGATGTCGCCGCGCACGAGGGAGCGATCGACGTCCTCGTCAACAACGCCGGGGTCCTCGGCCGGGTCGGTCCCGTCGGGGAGTACACCGCGGCCGACATGAGTGCCGTGCTCGACGTGAACGTGGTCGGGATCGTGCGCGTCACGCACGCGTTCCTCCCACTGCTCCGCAAGTCGTCGAACCCCGTCATCGTCAATGTGTCCAGCGGGATGGGGTCCTTCGGCATGACCCAGGACCCGGCGCGGATCGAGTCGCAGTACGCGCTGCCCCTCTACTGCGCCTCGAAGGCGGCGGTCACGATGCTCACCACGCAGTACGCCAGGGAACTGAAAGATCTGAGAATCAACGCCGTCGACCCTGGGCAGACCGCTACCGATTTCACCAGCGGCCTCGGGCACAGCGCCGCGGTGGGCGCCGAGCCCATCGTGACCCTCGCGACGATCGGCCCCGACGGGCCGACGGGACAGTTCATCGACCGGTCGGGGAACCTCCCGTGGTAAGGATGCGTCAGCGAACGGTCAACCCGGCGTCGACCGGCAGCGCGACACCGGTGACGTAGCGTGCCTCGTCGCTGGCCGGCAAGGCCGCCGGAGCCGTCACCGCCGCGGCCGACCAGCCCCTGAGTGGAACTGGTGAGCATGATCGAACCGCCCCGGCCCCGCTCGATCAGGCCCGGCGCGGTGACGCTGACCGTGTTCCACGTGCCGGTGAGGTTTACCTCGACAACATCACGGAAGGTGCGATCCGGGTCGGGCTCCGGGCCGCCCACCGGGAAGATGCCGGCGTTGGCCACCACGATGTCCGCGCCGTTCCCGAGTTGCTCCTCACCGCGTGCGAGTGCGTCGCGCAGGCTGGCGAGATCGCGAACGTCCGCCACGAAGGCGGCGATCCGGCCGCCGGCCTTCTCGACCAGGTTGACCGTCTCGTCCAGGTCGCGCCTGGTCGCCATGGGAGCGGGGACCGTGGCGAGGCCGCGCGGCCGAATCGTGTCGGGTCGGCTAGGGGCCGTAGAGGTCCAGTTCGGAGAGTTGGGCGCCGTTCTGGACGCTGTTGGCTGTGAATGAGAGCTGCACGTATTGGTCGGTGGTGCCGGAGGGCAGTGCGATGGTGACTGTGTTGCCGGTGGCGGGGTTGAAGGTGTAGGTCGCGGAGGCCACGAGGGTGGTGTAGGTCGAGGCGTTGGTGGATCCGAGGACGGAGAGGGTCTGGGTGCGGGTGCTCCACGCGGT
>Ga0182024_10020841_pt1 | contig 11947 bp, 10 predicted proteins | sample P32metaG_FD_120480 | JGI IMG/M metagenome (GOLD analysis project Ga0182024, IMG submission 120480) | Permafrost microbial communities from Stordalen Mire, Sweden - P3-2 metaG (Illumina Assembly) | ecosystem: Environmental > Terrestrial > Soil > Wetlands > Permafrost | place: Sweden: Stordalen... | reverse complement strand
TTCAGGAGATTTCAGTGGAGTCACGTATCAAAACCGGTCCGGCAGCCAATGCCGACGAATCAGTGCATTGCAACAACGCCAGCGGCAAGGACATGGGTTCAAACCGGCGAGATTAAGGGTTTCGCCGCAAATGGACGTTTGGTAGTGCTCTGTGCTCCTATGTGACAGCGCCTGGGCCGGTTCAAATCGTTCCCGCCAAACGCGAGTTACAACAGGCAGCCCATGGGCACAGTCCAAAAGCGACCGCTTACTGACGTGCACGGCTCCGTTCCGGCGTGCGCGGCCGGGTAGATTCTGTTAACGGATCGCGCGCCGCCAATGACCCTTGCGCGTTTACGGCTCGATCCAGATCTGCACTTTATTGCTCTCATGCCCGTCGGCGGTGAGATGCAGCTCGGACATGCCGGCATTGATGATGGCGGGCAGTTGCAGTTCCACCAAATAAAAACCGACGTAGGTCGGCGCCAGCGTGGCGCGCGTTACCTGCACTGGGGCGCCGTCCAGAAACGCTTGCATTTGAGCGGCTACCTCAGGCGCGTTCTCCGGAGCGGGGACGCCTGCCGGCCAATCGGGCCGGACCCGGCCGAGACCGGTCATCATCACTCCCACGCGGCCGTTCGAATGCGCGGCGTTGCGCAGGTCGAGGGGCAAACTGGTATCGGCGTCGTAGAGTACGGGCACGCCGCGGCGTCCCACCAGAATCGCGGGAGACACCGGCTGCACGGCCAGGCTGGTGGTCATCAATCCGGCGGTGGTGTTCAGCGACAGCGTCACGTTCGGCCCCTCGGCTCCGAAGGGCACTTGAATCTGCGATTCGGCGTCTTTCGCAATTAGCACCGGATACGCCAAGCTGCCTCCGTTGGCGGAGTTCACGTGCGCGCCCAGCACGCTCAGCAGAGATCCGGGCGCGGCCGGCCGTACGGTGGAATCCGCCGCGTCCACAATCCGCAGGCTGCTCCGGCTGTGCGGCGCCGCGGCGGCGTAGACGCCATAGCCATCGAGCGCGATATACAACTGCACGCCCGCCGGGTCCAGCCGGACGTCCGTCGCGCGGGCCGCAGTCAGTTGGGCTGTGAGGTTTTTCCAGACAACCGGATTCGAGGCCGCGGTTTCCAGGTCGGCGTGTCCGTAAAACACGCCTTTATCGGTGGCCACATACACCGAGCCGGAAGCCCGATCGGCGGTAATGCCGTGCGCGGGCGCATTCGGCAGGGTGGCCGAATCGAGCTGGTCCCAGTTGCCATTCGCTCCACTATTCACCGTGCGCAGCACGTGCGGCCCGTTTCCGGCGACCGCGGCCACGGCTACGTTCGCTTCCGTGGGGTCGGCGAAGATGCTCTCCACGGGGCCGCCGGCCTGGTATGGCGAAACGAGGTCGAATTTGCTGCCGCCATCTTGCGAAGCGAAGATCCGGCCATCGGCGGAGCCGGCGTAAACCGTGCTCGCCGAACTTGCCACGGAGAGGATTTTCGTCCCCAGAATTCGCGAATAGCGATCCTTGTTGGCGGCATCGGCTGCTACGTCGTTCGCCATGGCGACCTGCCACACGGCGGAACCGGGGGGCAATTCCAACTCACCCAAGCCGGTGGCCTGAATGCGCGTTCCAGCCACGCCCGTCGGCGTCGAAACGATATGCTCCACGGAAAGATTGGGCAGATTCTGATTCAACCCGGCCCAGGTTGCGCCGCCATCGAGAGAGCGCCATACCCCATAATCGTTGGCCACCACCAACTGATCGGGATCGACCGGCGAAACCGCGACGCTGCGCTGCGTGGGCCCAATCACCGCCCGGCCGCGATAGCCCGTTAAACTGACCCAGGTGCGTCCGCCGTCTTGCGAGCGCGAAACCTGCCGGCCCAAACCGAAGATGGAGGCGGGGTCGCTTGCCGCGATAATGGACGCGCCGCTTTCGGGGAGCCGCACGGCGGTAGCCGGCGTCACCGCGGGCACATCCACCGGGTCTGCGACCGCGGACCACGAGACGAAGTCGGCGGTTTCGAAGACCTTAAGGGACTGCGTGCGCGCGAACAGCGTGGAGCCGCCTGGCGAGAACCACACCCGCTCCACACGACCCGTTGCGGGGGATGCCAGCGCCAGGTTCACGGAAAAGCCGCCCACCTTGCGCCAGTCCGGGGGACTCTGCGCCGCTGCGATGGCCGCGATGGTTAGTAGGAGCGCCGGGGCCCGCATTGTTCCTTTATGACACACAACTGAGTCTCATTTTACCCTATTTCACCCCCGCGGACTCTTAACAAATCACTGAATCGACACAGTTTGTGAGTGAAATTTAATCGCGGCCTCACAGTTGCGTTGCAAGTTTGATGCTAGACTGAATTTGGTCGTAGCGTCGGGTAAGGTTTCGTACGCCCGATTTGGGATTCGCACATGCTCAAGCGCCTTACGACGCCGTGGACTGTTCGCGCCATTCTGATGGCAACCTTAGCGGTGCTGTTTCTGCGTCCGCTGAGTGCGCAATCGAGACCCGCCGCCACCTTGGTATTGATGTCCGGGCAGGTATCGATTCTGCTGGACGGCCACGACACCAAGCCTCTGTTTGCCCAAAGCGCGGTGTATGCGCAACAACGTGTAGTCACCGGTCCCGATAGCTACGCGAAGTTTCTTCTGCCCGACGGCAGCTACTTCGAAGTTTTCGAGAAGTCGCAGGTGGAATTCCACGCGGATTATGGCTGGGCGCACCTGTTGAACGTGATTATCGGACATGTGAAGGTCTTCATCGATCATTCCAAGGGTCCGAATAGCAACAGCGTCACCACGCCGACTGCGGTGATCTCGGTGCGCGGAACCATCTTCGATATCGTAGTGGAAGACGACGACGGCACCACGCTGGTCACCGTGGACGAAGGGCTGGTGCAGGTCCGTAATCTGACCGCTCCGGGCGCTGAGCCGCTGCTGAACCCGGGTCAATCCGTGCGCGTGTTCCGTGGGCAACGCTTAATTGGCCAGCAAATCGATAAAGGCGGCATCATTCAAAAAATGCTTCGCGCCGGCACCGACGCCCTGAGAGTTTACGCTCAACAGCATCCCGGCGGTATCCCAGTCGGCGGCGTGGGCTCGCCTGGAGGCGTCGGCGTCCCCGGCGCGCAGGGCGACAAAGGCAAGGGCGGAGCCGCTCCGCCACCGCCGCCACCGGCGCCAACGTCCACAACCGGACATTGAGCGCGTCCTCAGTAAGCCCAAAGCCCAGTCCGCTCATTCGCCGCATGATAGATTGAGAAAAGCGGTATGTCCATGGGATTGCGACGAGTCACGCTGATCGCTTGCGCCGTGGGGTTATGCGGGCAAACACCGCCGCCGCATGTGGCGCAACCGCAGCCGGCGGGTCTTGAAACAGATTGGGAGATTGGCGCGGCGCTGCAGGAGATTGGCGCTCACGCAACACGTTTGCTGCCGGCGCTCAACCAGATCGACGCGCGCTCATGGGTGGAGCAGGGCGCGTCGGAAACCTACGCCGAGCAACTCCAGTCGGCCAAGGACCAGACGCAGTCTCTGGCAGACGGCGCCAAGGCGCTGGCGAAGAATCCCGAAAGACTGCCCGTGGCGCTGGAGCTGTATTTCCGCATGCAGGGCATCGACGCGATGCTGGCTTCGGTGGAAGAGGGAATGCGCAAGTATCAGAACCCCGCGAGCGCGCAGGCGCTGGCCAGCCTTCAGGCCGAGGCCGGCGCCAACCGCGACCGGCTGCAGCGGTACATCGTCAACCTGGCCGCCGAGCGCGAACAGGAGCTGCACGTGATGGATCAGGAAGCGCAGCGCTGCCGCGGGACCTTGACCGCGCCCGCGAGCAAATCCGGAAAGAAGAAGCAGTAAGCCATGCCATTTACCTGCAGCATTTGCGGAGAAGATTCGACGCGCATCTGCGCCCGGTGCACGAAAGACGCCTGCAACAACCATCTATGCGAGCGCTGCCTGCGGTGCAGCGATTGCTGCGATTGCGAGGTGGCGCTTACCGAGCCCGTGCACGAGCCGGCGCGCGCGGTGTTCCGCAGTGTAGCCAGCCGGCGCGAGGAAGAGGCGCCGGTTCCGATGCCCGAGCCAGTGCCGGAGCCCGATAGACCGAATCCGGAGCCCGATCCGTGGCCGGGAGAAGAGCCGGTTCCGGCGTAGGACAGGCCTCCCGGCCTGTCGGGTTGCGGTGGACAGATCGGAAAGACAGGCCGGGAGGCCTGTCTTACTTATACGCTGCTGCCCGCTGCTTCTTTAAGAACGCCAGGTCCTTCCGTATCGCCTCCAGCTCCTCCTTCGGCTGGTATTCCACCTGTAGCGTGATCGGTCCGGTGAAGTTCGCCTGCGCCAGCGCGCCGAAGAACTTCGGCCAGTCCACCATGCCTTCGCCAATCGGGCATTGGGTTAGTTTTTTCGCGCCGTCAGCGTCCTTGGTCCACACTACGTCGCGCACTGTCGCCATCTTCAGACGTGGCAGCGCCATCTGCAGCGCGGCCAGTCCTCCGGCGGCATCGCTCATGGCGGTGGCGTAGCCGATATCGAAATCCAACCCGATCTGCGGGTCGAACGGGCGGATCAGCGCGTTCAGATCGGCCACGTTGCTGCCCACGAAATCGGGCGTGGAATTGTGGAGCGCCACCGACATCTTGGTGCTCCTGCCCAGTTGCGCCAGCCATGTGATCTCGCGCTGCGCCGCCATCGCGCTTGCCGCCACGTTGCCGTCCTGAATCTTCCAGTGGCCCGGCCGGAAGATGGGAATGCCCATTTCGCTGCCCCACCACATGATCGTTTGGAGCGGCTTGTTGGTGGCCGCGGTGAGCGAGGTGCTCACCACCGGCACCTCCAGCCCGGCGCCGGTCATGGCTTCGATGGAGCGTTCGAGGTGCAGATCGATATCGCCTTCGAGCGGAACGTGCCCGCCCATCTGCACGGTGATCTCGACGCCGTCGAACCCCAGCATAACCAGGAACTGGCCCATCTCGTGGTAGCCGATCTTCATCAACTGGTCGGAGTACAAACAGAGCGCGGGCGAGCTGCGCGGCAACGGGCCGCGACGCTCCTTCTGCGCCGCCAGCCGCCGCGAAAGAGGCGCTGCCAGCGCCATTCCAGCCAGCGCCTGGCGTCTCGTGAAGCTCATGACACTAGTTTAGCTATTTGCGAACGCCCGTAGCTATTTACGCGTGCGCTTGGCGGACTTTGCATCATCCTCGCCCAGCGCTTTCCGGATGATAGGCTCGCGGTCGCCCTTTCCCCAGGCTTGCTGCGTTGCGGCATCCGGCATGCCCGCCACGCGCCCCAGCAGCAGGAATGCCGGCAGCGCGTAGCGCAGCGTTTTCCAGCGCGCCATCTCGGCTAGATCGGGCAGGGCGCGCTCGCGGATCAGGTCGAGCGCAGACTGCCCGGCTTGGTCGGTCAAGAGCAAAAGCGCTTTGGCCGATTCCATGCGGTCGCTCAACTCTACCGAATGCAGCAGCTCGACGAACCATGTGGGCGAGATCTTCAGGCCGGCCTGCGGTTGCGCCGTGTTCTTCGCCGCGAACACGGTGATCGCTTTGAGCGATCGGATGGCATTGGCGCGCACCGACGCTTCGGGATCGGCGAGTGCGTACTCGAGGTCGTTCACCACGTCCTGGTTCGGGGGCGCGTAACCGATCACCGCCGCCGCCACCGCGCGCCGATCCGCGTCGGCGCCGTTGTGCAATACGTCGTGGAGCGTGTTCAGATGCTCCGAAGCGAAGGTGACGAACTGCGGCTGCAGGGCGCTTGCGTCCGCATCGTCCAGGACGGAGTGGCCGCTGGTAAGATCCTCGGTGGTGTTGCCGCGCGCCGCCGCCCGGGTGACGGCCGCCAGGTATTGCTGGTAGGCGTCCAGCAGATCCTGCGGCAGCGCGGCATCGCCGGCCGGCTCGGAGCGAAATGCGGCGTGCGGGGCGCCGCGCTCTTCAATGCCGATAAACAGAGCCGCTGTGTTGCCCTCGCAGCATACCGCTTCCACGCGCGCCTGGGTCACGTCGGAGATCTTCTCGATGGCGTCCTCAAGGTCGCCTCTCGAGCCGGGCAGGGAGCCGCCCGGTTTGAGGCCGGTGGCGCTGAGAATCTTCTCCGCGGTTACTTTGTGCAGGCCGTAGAAATTAATGTCGCCGATGTGCGGCATCTGCGCCTGCGACAAAGTTGCGAAAGCCAGCAGCGCCAGGAATTGCCTCATGACTATCTGACGCGCCACCGCCAGCAAGTGTTGCGAGTGAACCTTTTCCACACTGTGCCCTGTGGGACCGGCCTCCTGGCCGGTCGCTGGAGTCTCTACATTCTGGTCAAGTCAGAGGTGAGGCGAGACAGACGATCGTTATTTGTCGCCTGTCGGGCGGGCGTAGTTTACTCAAGCGCCGGGGGCGCACGGGCAGACCGGCCAGGAGGCCGGTCCCACAGATTACGCCTGCTGCTGCGCCAGGGGCCCGATGACAGGCAACACCGTGGTGCGGCCCTGGTAAGTGGTGACGATCATGAAAATCCACAGCGCGAAACATGCCAGATTGAAGATCAACCCAACCATTGAAGACAGCCAAAAACCTATCACGTGCCAGAGCATAGCGTCGAAGATGTTAACCGCTATGGCGGCCACGATCACCGCAATGTTCAGGAAGATCGATTGAAACGCATGAAACCGGACCGTGCGGTTCTTGTTATATGGCTCCAGCACCAGGAACAGAATGCCGGTAATGAGTCCCAGCACGTAGCACAGCGCCGAAGCCGCATTGTCCGCCATCCCAGCCACGGCTGGCGGCGAAGCCAGCGGAGGATAGGTCCCTCCCACGGGCGGCGGCGGCGCCGGACCAGCGGGCGCGTCTACTGTCGCTCCGCACTTCGCACAAAACCGTCCTTCTACCTGAGCCCCGCAACTTGCGCAAAACGGCATGTACATTACCTCCCTTAAAACTCTAATGTGAACTTACCATCGGCGCAAGTCAGTAGCGTACTGACCTTCACCGTGGGGTGGGCCCATGGCCTGCCCTGTCCCGAGCCGCTCCGAGCGCTCGGCCTTCGGGCGGCAAACTATGATCGAAGCTTGCGGCCTTCACAGCGCCGGCCACGGGCCCGCCCCACAGCATCGCCGCCCGGAAGCTGACGGCCCACCCGCCCAGCCACACCATGAGTACGCCCACGGCATAAATCGCCGCGCCTTTCCGTATATACACGCGCGCTCTGGCTTCCCACTTGACCGCGTCCACCCCTTGCGGCGCCCGTTCCCGCGCCCATTGCAACCACGCCAGAGCCAGCATAGCGATCGCGAACGCAACCAGCCCGATCACCGCCACCGGACCCACCGGCGCCATCCGCCATGCCCGCGCGAATTCGCCGTGCAGGCTCATCACCACGCTGCGGGTGAGCCCACATGTGGGACACGGCAACCCGAAGCGGCTGCGCAGTGCGCAGACCCACTCGATGGGCCGCCCGAGCACGAATACGCGTTCCTCATCGGCCCGCAGCAACCAGCGCGCCGCCAGTGCGTCGGCCAACGTAACGAAGCCAATTACTAACGCCGGAAAACCCGGCCGTGCGGCGCCTGACATAATCACATTCCCGACGGGTTGTTGATCACGTAGCAATTCACCGCCTTATCGTGCAGCGTTTGCCGCCGCACATCCCACAGCGGCCAAAGCAGATCGAGCAGCGGCAGAACCGGCACAAAGCCCAGCGCCACACGCACCAGCAGCCGGACAAAGGCCGTGCCCTGCGTGAGCAGATTTCCGTTGCCGTCCACAACCTTGACCTTCACGATGCCCTGACCGATGGAAAAGCCGCGCTGCGCCACCAGGTACACGCTGTTATAGAACCCTACGCCGAGGGTTGCCAGCGGGAATAGAAGAATCATCAGGCAACACAATCCACCCGCGGCGTCGTGGCCGCCCACCAGGTGCAGCGTCGACGCCAGCATGCTGCCAACCACTAAATACAGCACGGCCATTCCCACGCCCACCAGCAGAGCGTCCACAATGTAGCCGAGGGCGCGCGTGCCCCAAGTGGCATAGTCCCAACCCGGATAGGCGTATGGCGGAGTCGCCGTGTAGGCCGGCTGAACCGGCTGCATGGGCGGGGCGGCCGTTTGCAGCACGCCGCCGCAGATGGGGCAGAAAGCCGTACCAGGGACGATAGCGGCCCCGCATTTCGGACAGTACATGATCTGGCTCCTCGCTCAAAAATCCTTCTACCTTATCACGGATGGGGTAAGCCGGGCGGGATTATGCCGGCCCGGGCTCCAGCAGATGCTTCTGAACCTTTCCCAGTGCATTGCGCGGAAGTTTCTCCACTACGTGAAAGCTGCGAGGCGCCTTGAACGACGCCAGATTCTGCCGGCAACGGCGTTCCAAATCCGCAGCTTCGACCGGCGACTTCAAGACCACGTACGCCACGGGAACCTCGCCGCGTACCGGGTCGGCCGCGGCGGCAACCGCAGCTTCCGCGATTTCGGGTTGCTCCAACAGGAACTCCTCGATCTCGCGCGGATAGATGTTGTAGCCGCCGGAAATGATGAGGTCGCTCTTGCGCCCGCGGAGCGTGTAGTAGCCGTCGGGCGAACGCTCGGCGAGGTCGCCGGTGCGGAACCAGCCGTCCACGAACGCCTCGCGCGTGGCCTGCTCGCGCCGCCAGTAGCCGCCAAAGACGTTCGCTCCGCGGAGGTGGATTTCGCCGTCGCGCAGCTCGGCGGAAACTCCCGGCAGCGGCAGGCCGACGCTGCCGGGCCGGCGCTCGCCCACATACGGATTGCCCATGTTCATCAGCGTCTCGGTCATGCCATAGCGCTCGAGGATTATATGGCCGAACAGCGCGCGAAACTCTTCCAGCACTTGCGCGGGCAGCGGCGCCGAGCCGGAGACGAACAGACGCATGCCGCGACCGATTTCGCGCGCGGCGTCCGGCGGCGTTTCGAGCAGCCGCACATACATGGTGGGAACGCCGAAGAAAACGGTGGGACGGAAATCGAGAAATTCCGCGGCGGCTTTCTGGTGCTCGAAGCGCTCCAGCAGACGCATCCGGAAACCGCCGATGAGCCAACAGTGCAGGCCGTTGCCGAGCGCGTGGATGTGGAAGAGCGGCAGCGCCAGCAGCAGCCGGTCCCGATCCGTCATCTGCCAGCAGGTGAGCAGATTGAGCGCGTTCGCCGCGAAGTTGTTGTGCGTCAGAATGGCGCCCTTGGATGTGCCGGTGGTGCCGGACGTGTAGACCAGCGCGGCCGGCGCATCGCCATCGAGAGCGGGTTCCAGCGGCGCCACGAGGCGTTGTTCCAACGGAGCGGCGTCGCCCGATAGATCCGCTACCTGCCAGACAGGCACGGCAGCAGCCAATTCGCCACGCGTGACGACGCACTTCGGCTCGGCATCGGTGACGATATGCGCGATCTCGCGCTCGCGGTACAAGACGTTGATGGGAACGAAAATGGCGCCGAGCTTCAGACACGCCAGGTAGAGATCGATCATCTCGATGCAGTTCGGCAGATACACGCAGATCCGGTCGGCGGTCTCGATGCCGCGCCGGCGAAGCGCTTCCGCTATGCGCCTCGAGCGGTCGTCGATATCGCCGAACGTATACGTGCGGCCGTCAAACTCCAGCGCGGTCTGGTTGCGGCGGCCGATCAATGAGAGATCGAACAGGTGGAGCAGGTTCATAGAATCAGGTCATACACTCAAACCGGCGCTCAAACCGGCAGCGGCCGGCCCTTGGTTTCCACGCCGAGCGGCAGCAGCAGCAGGCCGATCAGAAACGCAATCGAAGTCAGCGCCACCGGAACGCCGATGGTCTGAAAATGCTGCACGCCCGCGCCCACCAGAAACGTAACGCCCGCGCCGGCGAAGCGGCCAGCCGAGGTGGCGAACGCGAAGGCGCTGGCGCGGCATCCGGTGTCATATTGCTCCGGCAGCCAGAGCGTATAGATGGCGAAGTTGGCGCCGCCGATTCCGAGCAGGAACAGGCTGGCGAAAAACCATCCAAGCGCGCCGTTCCTCATGTAGAAAACATAGCCGAAACCGAGCGCGATCGATACCGCCATCAGCGCGAAGTAGAGGCTGAGCGATGCACGCCGTCCGAAGCGTTCCGCCAATATTGGCGCGGCCAGGCAGCCGAGAATGGTGCCGAACGAGAGCAGCATGACTGCCCACGACGCGAGTTGCGCGGCCTGAACCGCGGAATGTCCCGACTCCGTAGCCAACTGCGTTACCGAAGCAGGCACGTAGACTGAGCCCGCCCACAATCCAATAATCGAGATGAAGAGATAGAGCGAATTCAAGATGGTTCGCCTGCGATATTCGGGTGAGAAGATGGCCGCAAGAGGCTGCCAAAACGCCGCGCGCTGTTTGCGCCGGAGCCAGCGCGTGGGCTCAGACACGCCATGGCGGATGAAGCCGACCAGTAGCGCCGGCGCGCCGCCCAGAAGGAACATGGCCCGCCATCCGTAGCGCGAGCCAATCGTATAATTGGCGATGGCCGCCAGAAACACGCCGAAATAGTAGCCCGTGTGCATGTAGCCCGCGCCGCGTGCGCGGCGGTCCTCCGGCCACTCTTCCGCCACCAGGATGCCGCCCATGCTCCACTCGCCGCCGATGCCGATTCCAGCCAGCAGGCGGAAGGCAGCCAACATCCACACGCCCTGCGCCAGCGCTCCGCAAAACGTGAACACCGAGTAGCAGAGCACGGTGAGCATGAGCGTGCGCACGCGGCCGAAACGGTCGCCGATGGGTCCCCACAAGAATGAGAGTCCCCACCCAATGAGGAACAGCGCGAACAGCAAACCGCCGTAATAGCCGATGGCGCCGGGAGTCGCGGCGATGCCCGAACGCGGCAGCAACTCGCGGAGCGCCGGGACCATCACCAGCGCGTAAATGAACGAATCCATGCCGTCGAGCGCCCAGCCCAGCCATGCGGCCCAGAAGCCGCGAATCTGGTTTGGCGTCAGGCGGGATTCCGGGGAAGCGGGCGGGGGGACGGGCAAGGTGTCATTCTATCGCGCCGGCGCATCCCAAGCTATTGCAGGTCGCGCCCGTAAGCGTGACGCGGCAGCCGCGGCAGTCTCGCATCTGGCGGGTGCAGTGCCGCCGGTGGCTAGAGATAGAGAGTAGGAAAGCGCACTTACAATCGGTGTTGCTACCGGGTATACTGACCGCTTGAGCTTTGCTGACTGGCTATTAGCCGACATCCGGCTCCCCAAGGGCATCCACACCAGGACTGCGGAACCGGTGCATCCATGGTGGCGGGTGATGTGTCTCACGGGCGTGGACTACTTTTCCACGCTGGGTTATCAGCCCGGCATCGCCTTTCTTGCGGCCGGTCTACTCTCCCCGGTGGCCACGGCGATCCTGGTGCTAGTGACACTGCTCGGAGCGCTGCCGGTCTATAGCCGGGTGGCCGAAGCGAGTCCCAACGGACAGGGCAGCATCGGCATGCTCGAGAGGCTCTTCCCGCAATGGCGTGGAAAGATCTTCGTACTGATCCTCCTCGGCTTCGCGGCTACCGATTTTGTAATTACCATGACACTCTCCGCCGCCGATGCGGCCAATCATTTCACTCAAAATCCATACCCGCCGGATTGGATGAAGAGTCAGATGGGAGTGACCCTGGTCTTACTCACCTTACTAAGTGGAATCTTCCTGAAAGGGTTCAAGGAGGCCATCGGCGTGGCGGTAGCACTGGTTGGCTTATACCTCGCGCTGAACACGGTAGTCACTGCCGTCGCCCTTCGCGAGGTGCTGCTGCATCCGCAAATGCTGACCGATTGGAAAAACGCTCTGTTCCTGCAGCATGGCAATCCATTGGCGATGATTGGCATTTCCATTGTGTTGTTCCCGAAACTGGCGCTGGGGCTATCGGGGTTTGAGACCGGCGTGGCGGTGATGCCGCTGATCTACGGCGAGGATCTGGCGGGGCGCATCCGCAACGCGCGCAAGCTGCTGGTTACGGCGGCCGCGATCATGAGCGTGTTCCTGATCGCGACCAG
>Ga0182024_10020840_pt1 | contig 11947 bp, 8 predicted proteins | sample P32metaG_FD_120480 | JGI IMG/M metagenome (GOLD analysis project Ga0182024, IMG submission 120480) | Permafrost microbial communities from Stordalen Mire, Sweden - P3-2 metaG (Illumina Assembly) | ecosystem: Environmental > Terrestrial > Soil > Wetlands > Permafrost | place: Sweden: Stordalen... | reverse complement strand
GGTTGACGTTCACCCCCAAATAGGCCCAGTCCTCGCCCTTGTATTGGGCTGGAATCTCCTTGGCCCCCTGCGGCAGATCGCGGACGTGGCCGATGCTGGCCTCGACGGTGAAATCCGCACCCAGGAACTTGCTGATCGTCCGTGCCTTGGCGGGCGACTCGACGATCACCAGGGATTTGCCGTTATGTGGGGGCGTTTTTTTGGCCATGCTTGCGCTCGGGTGAGAAACTGCGGGGGTAAGACCGGAATTGCCAATAAGCTAAATCTGTCTGGGGATGCTTCGTTCCTGAGTTATGCCGCCGTCGCCCCCACAATTCAAACAATCGCCCGATCCGCTTTGGCCGGCCGCTCCACGGAGTGTTGCCTCCGCGGCGGCTAGCCGTCACCGGCCGAAGCGTCAAAATCGCGCCGGCGCGGGAGGACTCCAGCAGCTCCCCTTCGATCCGCCGGCCCTGCCGTTTGTACGCTTCGTCCCTTTTATTATCCCGCGGCGGGCGAACCATTCCGGCTCGGCCCGTTTCGCCGACCCCGTCACCGCGCTTGCGGCCGCGGCTAAGGCCGAAACTGCCGTGCCCAGGCCACCCTAACCCCTTTTGGGATTGCATTTACATAGCCGAGCGCTACAATCACCACCGCCGGTCGCCGCCGGGTGAGGACTCGGCGCAACCGTCAAATCATTACTACCCTGCCCACCCGGCTGTCAAGTGTGCTCACCCGCCGGGGGCCCTCTCTGGGAGCGTATTTGAGCGATGGCCAATCCCTTTTCCATATTCCGCCGCAACCAACGAATCATGTTGGCGGTGATCTGCGTGTTTGCGATGTTCGCATTCGTGTTTCTCGACCCATTATTCAAGTATTTAGGGCGTGCCGGAGCCACCGTAAACCCGGTCGTCGTGGAGGCCAATTCGCACTCCTATCGCGCGTCCGAGTTGATCGCGTTGATGGATTCGCGCCGGATCGTGAAAAATTTTCTTCAACGACTCGCGATGGCGTGGGTCCAAAAGGGGGTCGACGCCAATCAGGTCTCGCCGCGCGACGCCGGCACGTATGCCGAAGCCACCTTCGAACGCTGGCGCCAAGATCTGATGGATCGTTCCGTGCCGCCGGAGGACATCCCCACGGACGAGAGCGGCGCACCCCGCCAGGGAGCCCTCTCGCTGGAGGAGGCCTCCGCCATCCAAACGGTCGTTCTGGCCGCCGAGGCCGAACGGCAGGGAATGGTCATCACCGACCAGGCGGTGAACGACTATCTCGAGTTGATCACCAAAAACCTGATTTCCCCGGCCGAGTTCGAAAAGATCGTCGGCAGCCTGCATGCCGAGGCTCGTAACATGAGCCAGGCCTACCTGTTCGACGCGTTGCGCCGTGAATTGTTGGCCTCGCGGTTCGACTTCATGTACAAGATCGTTTATCGGGCCACGGTTCTGCCCGCTCCCCGCTGGGAATATTTCCAGGAGCTCAATCGAAATGCCACGGCCGAGGTGGTCGCGGTGCCGGTCGAGGGGTTCGTCAAAGACGTTCCCGAACCGAGCGAAGCGGAGCTGAAAGCCTTTTTCGAGAAGTTCAGCAACGTCCTGCCGGTCCCCAACTCTCCGATTCCCGGCTTCAAGCGTCCGGCCAAGGCCAAGTTTCAATACTTTGTGGCCAACACCGCCGAATTCATCGAACGAGCCCAGGCGCAAGTCACCCCGGAAGAAATTCGCGAGTTTTACGAGAAAAACAAGGACGTGCGCTATCGCGATCGCAAGCTCGATCGCAGCTCGCCCGCCGTCGATGAATCCGACGCCAAGCCCGATGACGTAAAGTCGGGCGATGCCCCTTCCGGCGACACCCCGCCAACCGATTCGAAATCCGCCCCCGCCTCTGACGCTGGCAGCCCGAAGGGGGCCGATCAGCCGCAGAAACCCGCGGCCGAGGGAGAGAAGAAGCCAGCGGCCGGGTCGGGCGCTCCGGCGACGCCAACCGATGCCGATAAAAAATCGTCGCGGTTGGTCCCTGCCGCCGCGTTGCATTTGGTTGCCCTGGCACAAAAGCCGGCTGCCAAAACGCCCTCCGCGGCCGCTGATGCCAAAACATCGGACGCCAAAACACCTCCCGCGGCCGCTGATGCCAAAACATCGGACGCCAAAACACCTCCCGCGGCCGCTGATGCCAAAACGCCGGCTGCCACTTCGTCTGACACCAAGCCCGCCGACGCGAAGCCCGCCGACGCAGCGCCGGCTGATGACGAAAAACCTGCCGCCGAGCCGACCGACGCCAAGGCCGGCACCGCGGAGCCCGCTTCGTCCGCCGCCGCCGGCGACCAGCCGACCGGCAGGAAAGAAGTCGCCTATGAGCCGTTTGAGAAAGTCGAGGATGGAATTCGCAAGATGTTGGCCAGCGACAAGGCCAATCAGCAGATCGATGCGATATTCCAAGGCCTGACCGCCAAAATGCGCGAGTACAGCAGCGCTCGCGGCGAGTACGAAGTCAGCAAGGAAGATAACCCCGATCTCGAGGAACCCGAACCGCTCGACCTGGCGGCTATGGCCAGCGCCGAGGGAGTGACGGCGAAAGAGACCGATCTGATAAGTGCCGACGAACTCGAGGCCGAGACCGGCTTGGGCAAGTCGTTCGCCCGGTTTTTCGAGCTGCGGTCGCGGTCCGGCTTTCGCGAAGTTCCTTTTCCGGAGATCGGCTTTACCGATCGACGGTTCAAACCCGAAAGCACCGAAGACCTCGACGGCGACCGCTACTTGTCGTGGAAGGTTCAGGAAACGCCCGAGGGGGTTCCCGACTTGGAAGAGGTGCGCAAAGAGGTCATTCGGGCGCTAAAGCTGATCGAAGCCCGCAAACTGGCCGTTGCCGCCGCGGAGCGATTGGCCAAAGAAGCGCGCGAGGCCAAAAAGCCGCTCAGTGAGGTCTTCGTCGGCCGGGACGGTTTGGAAGTGGTCGACACGGGGCCTTTCACTTGGATGACGGTGGGCAACCTTCCTTTCGATCCGGGGGCAAACCAGCCCCGCCTGTCGGATGTCCATGGCGTGGAAGCCCCCGGTGAGGGATTCATGGAGGCGGTCTTCAATTCGACCCCCGAGCAAATCAGCGTGGCGCTGAATGAACCGAAGACGGTGGCCTACGTTGTGCAGGTCGACGGTTTCGAGCCGCCACGGGAAGATCTGCGACAGGAATTCCTTGTCGAAGACTTCCGCAAATATGCTCGTCTGGCGATGAACGAAGAGCAGGTGCAGTATTTCGACTGGCTCCGCTGGCTCGACCGACAGGCCGGCGTCACCTGGCTCAAACCCGGCTACACCGGCCGCCGTGGCGAAGACTGAGATGCCGGTTGAGGCTTGAGGCTTGAAGAGACCGGCCGCACGGCGCTGTTTCCCCTCTTAACCTCTGGCCTTTGGCCTGTCGCCTATCTCCCCGGCATCTCGGCGGCCCGCAGGCGGCGAAACGACAGATCGGTCGTCGCATCGTGCCCTTGGATCGCCAGCGTACCCGGTTCAAGCCGCAGCCCTTTGCGTGGGTTTTCGTGGCCGGCACGCGTGTCGGTCCAGTCGCTCACCGGGTAACCACCGACCCAGGCGGCCATGTGGTTGCCGGCGACCACCAAGGTCAGCGGAAACCATTTGAAATCGTCCGCCATCACTCGGCGGGCCTCCTGCCGTCGATAGAACCCGCCCGTGCCGCAGTCGATCGGCTTGGTCCGGTCGCCATCCTTGAAACCGTTTTGAATCTGGCATTCATATCCGTTCATGAATTCGCCGGGAATGCAGCGAAAGAAGATCCCCGAGTTGAGATGCTCGCCGTTGGAAAAGACTTCGGTCTGAAGGACGAAATCGCCAAACTTCGGCCCGCTTTCCAACTGGCCGTTCCCTCCTTTCACATTCAGCGTGCCGTCGGTGATCGTGAACGTGCTGTTCTTACCCGGAAAAACCTTCCAGCCGGCGACCGGCTCGCTCGGCGGCCCGGTGTTGCCCGCGAGCAAATCCTCTAGCCCCAGTGGCTTGAGCTTGATGTCGCGGAACTCGATTTTTCCGCCGTTGAATTGCAAGCCGATCCGTCCACGAGGCAAAGGCTTGGCGTCCGTGTAATCGAGCGCCGCCCGGCCGTCGATGGTGACGACGAAATGACCGCCACTAGCCGTCACGTCCACGGCAGACCAGCGGCCGGCGGCGTCGACCGTTTCGCTGGCCTTCTGCCGGCCGACGAAGCTGCCGGTCGGAAACGGGCTGACGTCGGCCGCGGCGATGTTCAGCTCATAGCAATCGGTCTTCGGGTCCTTCGGCTCGGCTGCCGTGCGCAGGAAAACTCCGCTGTTCGTTTTCTCCTCGCGGCGGAAGTCGAACTTCAGACGGAAATCGGCAAACGGACTGGTGGTGTTCAGCAGCCCCGGCTCGCCGTCGCTCACCGAGAGGACGCCGTCGGCAACTTGCCAATCGGCTTTGCTGTTGGCCTGCCAGCCGAACATCGTTTCGCCGTCGAACAACAGGATCCAGCCTTCGGCCAATTCGTCGGGCGTCAATGAATTGTGCGTCGGCTGCGTCTGGGCAGCAGCCGCTTGGCTTGGCTCGGCCGGCGCGTCAGCACCGACTGCCTGCTGCGTTATCACGAAGCCGATCAGCAACAGTCTAAGTGCCGCCAATGCTCGTCCCGACCGATACCGATTCATTTGGGCCTCGCGCTGAAGAAGGAAACACTCCACCGATTTCGATGGCGCATTATCGCATGCCGTCGGGACATGGGCAAAACGCGCCCGATCGTGTTGCCTCGGCTTTCTCCCGCCCCTACCGCTGCACGCCGGCCGGCCCTTTCGAGTGCAGACCCGGCGGCGGCGGCGCGTCGGTGATGCCGAGTTGCTTCAGATAAGCTTCGGTACCGTTGACGAACGTCCGATCGCCAGGCTTGTAGACAAATCGCTGTGGAGGAATGGGCCCGCCCAACCGGACTTCGAAAAACTCCAGCGTGGCGATCGTGCTGGCCGCGCTTCGCTCGTCCGGGTTTCCCGCCGCCGGCAACTCGCGCAAATACTCCATGCGATAAGGGAACAGGTCGTCGTGTCCGAGCGTCAGCACCACCCGCTGGGGCAACTGCTGCGGCAAGGCTTTCCAATTGATCGGTTCGCCCGCCAACACCTTGGCCTTTTGGTCGCCCGCCCACTCGGCCAACACGGCCGGTTTCCAAGTCCCTTCCAGTTGCCACACACCGAGCTGATCGAGATAGCCCTGCCGTAGCGACGTAAACTGAAACGCATCGTTCAAATTCGCCAGCAGCTTGGGCAATCCTTCCAGCGGCATGGCGATGCCCCCCCCCGCGCCGACTCCGGCGTGCGATCCCCGCCGCTGGGCCAACACCCGGCGGATGTGGTCCACATCGATCTGGACCAGCGTCGTTTGACTCCCCAGCTCTTCACAAACCCAAAGATACTTGCCGGTGTGAATCCGCTGAAAACTGCTCATGCCTTCGCCGACCGGCACGATCAACTCCAGCCGAAATCGTCGTTGCTCTTGCCGGCCAACCTGTTCATAGGAACCCTTGCCGATCAGTTCGTGATCGAGCAGGTGAATCTTTTGCCGGATGCGGGCCGAGATCGACGGCTGCGACTCGATCGCCGTAATGGCGCTCGACAAGACATCGCCGGGCGTCGGCTGACCCCCCGGTTGCGACGCCACGCGTCCGCCCGGCGCGAACCCAGACGGGCCAATCGCTGGCGAACCAGCCGGTCGGGCGCCTGCGCCCGTAGGCGTCCCTTGCGTGCCACTCGTGTCCGGCATCCGACCCGCCGGCGGGCGCCCGGCTGGCGGCAGCGCCGGATCACCATTGCGGCTGGCCGCTGGCTGATTTCCCCCGGCCGGCCCCTGATTGCCGCCGGTCGGCCCCTGCGCGCCGGTCGATCCCGGCGCCGCTGCGGGGCCCGCTGCTGGCGCGGAGTAAACACGTCCAGGGACCTGGGCCTTGGAGATCGACCAATCGGCAAGTCCCAATACTCCCAGCATGCAGACCACTGCCGGCCAGCCAGACAAGCTAGGCAAGATGGACTTCATATTAGGGTTTTGCCGGATTTGCCAAAGAAACGAGTTGTAGGACGCCGACCAAATACTTCACAGGGGCAATGGGTTCCGCGCCGCGGGTGCAGCTCGGGAAGCGCAAACGCCGCCTGCACGGTTTTTCGGGTAAGGGTGCGCGGGGCGGCTCGATTTTAAAGCACCGGCCACGCCAGGGTCTATGTCAGTCCGCTCGGTCAGTCAGACCGTAGACGCGGGCCATTGACCGAAAACCGGTCACGGCCGGCAAGCAGACAGAAAATCGCTTTCGGGGGGGAGTTTATGAAATACGGTCTTGCTTCGTTGTTGCTCTGTGGGGTGGTGGCGACCGCTAGCGGTTGCTTCCTCCATCCTCCGTATGGCGACCATTTCAACAGCACGTCAACGTTGATTCCGCCCGTCGGCAAAATCACCCACGTCAATAATCTGCCGCCGGCCGAACAACTCATGGAACCCGGTCCGGGCGTGGGCGGTCCTGGCCCCGGAGTCATGATGCCGCCAAACTTGCCGCCGATGCCGCTGCAGGCGTCGCAGATCGCCTTTGTCGGACCCGACGGCCTGTCGGTCGCCTGGGACGTGAGCGCGCCGGGCGCATTCGACTCCGAACCGCTCATCGCGCCGGCCCGCTACAATTTTCCACAAGGGGCGATCTATCGGCTCAAGCTGACCAATATTCCCAGCCGCGCGGGTGTCGAACTTTATCCGACGCTCGAAGTCGCCCCCGCGACTCCGCGCACGGACGCCTATCTGGCACACAATGCGATCCCTGTTCAATTCACCGAGGAAGATCTCGATCAGGTTCTGTCGGGCAACTTCGTCACCAAAGTGATTTACTTGCCCGATGCCGAATTTCAGGAACTGGCTTTGGCCGGCGTCGAAACACTCGTCAGCACCCGGCTCGACCCGGGTGTCGATCCGATTGTCGAAGCCGACCGGCGCGGAACCATCCTGGCGATCATTCGCGTCGGCAACAAGGACCTGGAAATCCCGGGCGCTGGCGGCGCCGCTGCCGGCGGCCTGATGGTGGGCGGTGGCGGTGAATATATGAGCGACGGTCAAGGTGGAGTGGTCCAGACCGGCTACGGCTCGATGCCGATGGCCTGCGGGCCGGCTGGTGCGGGGGGTCCTGGCGGTCCCGGCGGTCCCGGCGGCGGTGCCGCGGGGGGTGGCGGAATTCCGCCCGCCTTTATCGCCGGCATGACCGCGCCGCAATACGGTATGCCTCTGACCGGAACTCCGATCGGGCTGCCCGGTCCCCCGCACATTCCCATGGGAATTCCGGCCGGACTGCAAGCCCACTCGATCAAGAACATGACCAAGAGCCACATTCCTGCTCCGGTCAAACACTTCCGGATGAATATCAAACAGGAGCCGGGCTTCAACTATCCCGATCCGCCACACAATGTCCACATCACCGAATCGACGGTCACTCCGAAATTCTGGTTCAAGCAACCGCAGGCGTCCAAGTATCGGACGACTCCGGGCCAGCCAGGGGACTGCAATGCTACCGACGGCGGGCAGTGTGATGGCGAGCAGTGTCAGGTTGACCCGCGAGCCCAGGGACAGCCGGGCGGCGGCTATCCTGCCCAAGGACAACCAGGCGGTTATCAAATCCAAGGTCCGCCGGTCCAATAAACCCGGGCGCTTCCTCTGCGTGAGCGGCGAGCCGCGGCCCCGTGCCACTGCTCGACGTCCCACACCGAGGCATGCCCGGTGGGGGGCGGGTCGGAACGATCAACCAGCAGCGATTCTTCGTGGTCCAAGGTAACGGACATCCATGACAATGGTCTCTTTGCTCCGCAGTCCGGCCGGTGGCCGGATGCGAGTTGCCGGCATGGTGTGGATGGCCACGGTTCTGGCGGCGGCTTTGGCCGGCGCCGACGAACCGGAGGTCCATTTCCTGCACGCGGGTGCCATGCCACCGGGAGCGATTGGAAACTTGCAACTCCAGCGGGGAGGGCCATTGCCAGGATATTTTCAGCCCGTCGAAATCATGGCGCCCCAGGGCGCCATGGTTTCGCTGGCCGACGGCGCCGATTTTATGCGCCCGGCCCCCTGTCCCTTGGGCGCCGGAATGTTGATCGGAGCGGTCTATCGTCTGAAAGTGACGAGCATCCCCAACCACGAAGGAGTCGAAGTCTATCCGACCATCGAGGTCATCGATCGGCTCTACCCGCCGATCGGGCAAGAAGTTCGCTTTCCGATTCCGGTCCAGATTACGCAGGAAGAAATCGAGATGGCGGTGTCGGGTCGCTTTGTGACGCGGGTGATCTACCTCGAAGATCCGCTCAATCCGCTTCCCATCGCGCAACAGCCCGACGAGCAAACTTGTTTTGAAATCTCGGCTGGCGACAATCCGCTCGACGTGGCCGATCGCATGGGCCGGCCGATGGCCATTCTTCGCTTGGGCGCTCGGTTGCCGGACGCTCAAGGACCCGACGCCGCGTTCCTTTTCGGTTCGCCTCCCTGGCTGAAGTTTCAGCCCGTGGTTGTCGAGCGTTCGCCGGTGTTGCCGCCGGAGCGCGCGGCGGTCGACCGGCCGAAAGGCCAACGCGCCGGCGTCAAGCATCCGAAAGTCGTCAACGCGACAAATCAGCAATCGGCCCAGCAGTTGGCACCGACAATCACATCGACCGCCCGGCGGTAGGCAAGCGATCACCCGTGCAACTTACTTTGTCTCATCGAACGCGTATGGCGAAACCACAGGGTTGGTCGACCGGGCGGTCATGCGCGAGCGTGGCCGCAGTGTTGATGACGCTGTCGTTCTGTTCGTGTCGTGTGCTCGCCCCTCCACCGGGGGCGATCGCCAGCGATTCGCCTGGCGACGCGGCCGAGGCCGCCGTGGCGAGCGATTCTTCGACGCCCAGCAGCGCTCAGCCGGCCAATCGCTCTGGCGAAGTTCGCTCGCGCGCTCCGGGCGTCAACGCCATGATCCGCAACGCCATCGACTCGGCCGGCCCGGTGCCGATCATTCCGCTCGGACCGGTCGGCGCTCCGATACCGCAAGGCATTGTCACGCCCTGGAGACCGCCCGGGATTGCCGGCCCTTGGCCGGCCGACGAGTATCTCTGGGACGGCGGCGAAAAGTATCCGGTGGTCGTCGACTCGAATCTGGAAATCAAAGGGCTCGCGCTCGAAGACACGATTGCCCACTACGACACGATCGATGGCCGCACCGTGGTCGAGCCGAGCAATCGCGTGGTGATCTATTCGCCTCGCTTCGGCGCTGTCCGCGAGGTGACCGCTGCTTTGGCCAGCCAACAGGAACAAGGATTGGTCCAGGCCGACAAGCCGGTCGGACCGGTGCAATATGAGGAAGACCAGTTGGCCAGCACGGCCCTGCAGCCGGTGCAGCCGGTCGGCGAAATCGGCACCAAGCTGGTCAGCATCGAAAAGGGCAACCAACTGGTGATTCGTGCCTCCAGCCGCTTGCGGCCGGCAACGATGGAAGATCATTTGTTGCCGTTCGAGGATTTTGCCATCGTTCGCAGCGGAATCTTTGCGCAGTCGGAGCAGACCGAGGTCCACGAGCGCGTCGAGGCGGCCATCGCCTGGACAGCCGATCAAGCGGCCCAGGTGATTATCGACGGACAAAAGGCGGCCGTCGAAACCGGCGACCAACGGGCGCAAGCCACTTTCACCATCGACACGCCCAATCATCCGCGCTTGCGGCTGATCAAGCTGGCTTCGACGATGATGGCCCGGCCGGGCGAGTTCGTCGATTTCACCATCCGGTTCGACAACATCGGCGATCAGAAGATTGGCAACGTGACGTTGGTCGACAATCTGACGACGCGGCTGGAGTATGTCGAAGGAAGTGCTCAGGCGAGTCTGGAGGCCGACTTTTCCGCCAGTCTCAACGAGGGCGATTCGGTGCTGCTGCGTTGGGATTTTGCCGATCCGGTCGAAGCCGGCGCCGGCGGCATCGTCCGGTTCCGTTGCAAGGTGCGTTAGGGTTCGCACGGGTGCACGGAATCGATCGCCAAGTCGGATCCGAGCGGCATCTCGGCGAAATCCCGGCATTTGCGGCTGCTCGCGGTCGGCGGCCGCCCATGGACTTGTCAGTCTGCCGACTTTGGGCTAGTTTAGTTTTTTCTACCGCCATCTATTCCCCTGTAGCTCAGTTGGTAGAGCAGCCGGCTGTTAACCGGCTTGTCGTAGGTTCGAGTCCTACCGGGGGAGCTCTTTGGTTTTCTACCAGCCCAACCGACACACCAGTTAACGCCCGACGCGCGCGAGAGTCGCCGCCGGGCGTTTGGCTTTTCGGGCGTTGTCGCACGACGTCTCGCGATCAGGCAGCGCCCTGTGCAATTAATAGATCGGGTTGAAAAAAGGATCACACCTGACGATCAATCGGCGGGCGGAGATGAAGGAAGCACGCGGCCCGATTGCGCGGAGAGCGGCATTGCGCCTCTTCGAGCCGGCGATGCGCGCACCAGTGCGGAGCGTTGAGGAGGGCCGACCGGTGCTCAGTGAGACTTCCGCTACGCCGCCTTGCGATGGTAATGCCTCAGGAGGCCGCCGAGGCGACTGCGGCAGGCGACATCGCCCAGTGGAATCAAGTCAGCATGCCGCTTTCTTTTTCCGCAACGCGGCAGCGGCAGCTCGTTGTCCAAGCCCTGGTGCGGCCGCTCGCCATGGTAATGCTCGACAAACTCCTGGCACAGGTGATCCATGTGCCGCTGACCGAAGACCACGAAGTAATCGAGGCGTTCTTGCTGTATGCTCTGAATGAAACGCTCCACGAACGCCACGGTGTTGGGGGCGCGGTGGGCTGTTTTGCGGACGTCGAGTCCAGCCTGTTTCAGGGTCGCATCAAAGCCGATTGGGAACTTGTTGTCCCGGTCGTGTAGAATCAAGCGAGCTTCCAGCCGATTGGCTCGTGCGTAGCGGACGAAGGCTTCGCCCTGCTCTGTGATCCACGCTTGGTTGGGATGCTCGGTAGCAGGCGTCAAAAACACCCGTCGGCTACCGACATGCAAAAAGACGGCGACGAACAAGTAACGAAAGCCTTTCGGCGTTAGAACCCGTTTGCTGAAGAAATCGCATTGCCAGAGGGTGGCGGCATGGATCTTCAAGAACTCATCCCAGGTGCCGAGGCCGCGCCGCGGCCCCGGATCAAGGCCGTGCGCCTTCAAGATATTTTTGACCGTGTTGCGCGAGACCGCTCGAATCCCCAACTTCTTCAGTTCTCCAAGGATACGGGTGTAACCCCAACCTGTTTCGCGGGCCATCTTAAGAATCAGCCGGCGAATCTGCTCGGCCGTGCGTCGTCTTCCACGAGGGACCGCCACCTTTCGCCGCCCGCGGCGATCCTCGCGGATCCAGCGCCGGAGAGTGTCTGGGTGGACGATAGTCACCAAGTGACCGAGCGCGCGTCCGAGCTTCGAGCCAAACTTTACCAACCGATTTCGCTCCTGCGGTGTGATGGTCAGCCGACGCGGGAGCCTGCTGCGAAGCAATTGGTTCTCGATGCGCAAATAACGGACATGCCGGGCCAATTCCTTCTGGGTGGCCCCCACCAGGATCAAGAGCAGGCTGCGGTAGATGTTTCGCATGGCAATTTGGTGCAAGTGTCGGTGTGCCAGCAAGATGACTTCATTTTTGCACAGCGGATCGTAGGCGGAAACAGGCTGCCGATGGGAAACATTTACTTGTCGCACGTGAACAGCCCAGCGGCCTTCTCGTCTCACCTCAATCAGCCAGTTTCGTAGTCGGTCCCCCTCTGTTGCGGCGACCAAAAGGAACTCGAAACCGGGAACCGGCCGTGCCGCCATCGCGGCCGATCTCTCTTTAAAGAGAGTTTTAGTTCGAAGAGGGTTCCGCACAGGGAGATTTGCCGGCCGCCAATGGTCGATAATCATGGAGGTTGATCATGGGCCGCAAACCCCGCCAGACCGTTGCCCTGGCCGAACGTCGGG
>Ga0182024_10020839_pt1 | contig 11947 bp, 12 predicted proteins | sample P32metaG_FD_120480 | JGI IMG/M metagenome (GOLD analysis project Ga0182024, IMG submission 120480) | Permafrost microbial communities from Stordalen Mire, Sweden - P3-2 metaG (Illumina Assembly) | ecosystem: Environmental > Terrestrial > Soil > Wetlands > Permafrost | place: Sweden: Stordalen... | reverse complement strand
GAGGCTGAGGCGCGTTACGCCCTGGTCCTTAATCGTGCGGAGCTTGCCTTCGGTCAGCGTTCCGGGCTCGCATTCGAAGGCTACTTCTTCCACTTCATCCCAGGGCAGCGCGCGCTTCATCGCGTCGACCGTGGCTGTGAGCTGCTTCGACGATATATAGGATGGAGTGCCTCCGCCGAAATAAATGAATTTGGGCTTACGACCGCCGATGAAGGCTTTTTTTGAGTAAATCTCCAGCTCTTTCATCGCCGCGTCCATATAGCTTTCGATCTCAGACGCGTTCTTATCGGTGTAGACCTTGAAGTAGCAAAATGTGCAGCGTTTCCGGCAAAACGGGATGTGCAGATATACGCCAAGTGGCGTACCGGGCACCGGCGGACGATCGAGCGCGGCGTGCGCGTCGGCTATATTGGCCTCGCTCCAGAAAGAATAGGGAGGATAATTCGAGACGAAGTAGTTCCCGGCGGTTGTTTCTTCATCAAGAACCAGATTCGAATCGAGGGCCATGTAGGTTAGACGCTTTCACGATGCCGAACGTCACAGCTTTGTCACAGCTTTAACAGAGCGCGCAGGCGTTTCGTTTGCACGCGGCTGACGGGGATTTCCGTTTGTTTTTTATCGTCCATACGGAGCTGGAAGCTGGATTTGAACCACGGGATGACCTCTTTAATGCGATGAATGTTCACGAGATAGGACCGGTGGACGCGCCAGAACATGTCGGGGTCGAGGTTCGACTGCAGCTCTTCTATGGTTCGATAATTCGACTGGCCTTCGAGATTTGAGGCGACGACGGTGATGAGTCCATCCTCGATGGTGGCGTAGACGACATCCTGCGCATCGACGATAAAATTACGCTGATTACTCTTCACCAGCAGCTTAGTACGCTGGAGCGAGGGCTTGGGCGGAAGCAGCTCAGCCGGCGCGATCCGTTGCTTCTCGGCGACGCATTTCCGGCAGCGGTCCAGGGCTTGGGAGAGGCGCTCCTTGTCCACGGGTTTTAGCAGGTAATCGAGCGCTTCCCACTTGAACGCCTCGACTGCATATTGATCGTAAGCTGTCGCCATGACGAAGTAGGGGAGAGGGATTTCCTTCTCGTGCAGCTTGCGAATGACGCCCATGCCGTCAAGTCCCGGCATTTGCATATCGAGAAAAACGAGGTCGGGCTCCAGGTCGACGATCAGTTGAACGGCCTCGAGTCCATTGGAGGCAGTGGCAACAATTTCAATATCGGGGAACTCCTTCAATTGATACGCGAGTTCGTCGGACGCGAGCTTTTCATCGTCCACTACAATTGCCGAGATCGCGACGGAAATAGCCGCGGCAGTCGCGCGATTGGGCATAAAATGTTAGTATATCTTAAGCAAACCCGCGCCCAGTACGCGTCACGCTCGGCGGCGGGTCCACTTCGTAAGGAGCTCAACGGTTTGTCCCCTGGTTTGCCGTCGAATGACAATGTCAAGATTGCGCCCGCCGAAGGTAAACTTGGCGTATTGATTCCCGGTATTGGCGCGGTTTCGACTACGTTTATCGCTGGCGTCGAAGCGATTAAGCGCGGCATGGCCGTTCCCGTGGGATCGCTCACGCAGCTTGCGACGATTCGCCTTGGCAAGCGCACCGATAATCGCACGCCGATGATCAAGGACTTCGTTCCGCTCGCGGGATTGAACGACCTGGTGTTCGGCGGCTGGGATATTTTCGAAGACACCGCGTACGAAGCGGCCGCGAATGCCCGCGTGCTGGATGCTCCGCAGCTCGAAAAACTGAAGGAGCCCCTATCGGCGATCAAGCCGATGAAGGCGGTGTTCGATCATGAGTACGTCAAGCGCATCAACGGCCCGAATGTCAAAGAGGGCCGGACGAAGATGGATAAAGCGGAAATGCTGCTCGAAGACATCCGGCAGTTTCAGGAAGTCAACGGCGTTTCCCGGTTGGTAATGATCTGGTGCGCATCGACCGAGGTGTTTCATACTCCCGCCGCGGTTCATCAGACGCTGAAGGATTTCGAATGCGGGCTGATGAAGAACGATCCCGAGATCGCGCCCAGCCAGATTTACGCGTATGCGGCGTTGAAGAGCGGGATTCCTTTCGCTAACGGCGCTCCGAACCTCACTACCGATACGCCGGCGCTGCTGGAGTTGGCGCGGGAGCGTAATATTCCTGTGTGCGGAAAAGATTTCAAGACCGGGCAGACGTTCATGAAGACGCTGATTGCACCGGGATTGAAGGCTCGCATGCTGGGTTTGAGCGGCTGGTTTTCGACGAACATTCTGGGAAATCGCGACGGCGAGGTGCTGGAGGATCCGGGGTCGTTTAAGAGCAAGGAAGAGACCAAGTTGAGTGTGCTGGACCAGATCCTGCAGCCGAAGCTGCATCCGGAACTGTACAAGGATTTCTACCACGCGGTGCGCATTAACTACTATCCTCCGCGCGGCGACTCGAAAGAGGGCTGGGATAATATCGACATTTTCGGATGGCTCGGCTATCCGATGCAGATCAAGATCGATTTTCTGTGCCGCGATTCGATCCTGGCGGCTCCGCTGGTGCTCGACCTGGTGCTGTTCATGGACTTGGCGCAGCGATCGGGCATGCGCGGCATTCAGGAATGGCTTTCTTTCTACTTCAAAGCGCCGATGCATGCGCCCAGCGTGTACCCGGAACACGACATCTTCATCCAGCTCATGAAGCTGAAAAACACTCTCCGGTGGATGCGCGGCGAGGATTTGATCACGCACTTGGGCCAGGAGTATTACGACTGAGCCTCTATCCTGATCTCAATTCAGCCGCACAGAGGCGGGCGGCGACCTCAGTACAGGGAACAGATCTGCCGTCCGCCTTCGTTGTGCGGCTTGGAGATTTGACTCGCGCATGAATTGCCTTGTCATTGGTGGAACCCGGTTCATCGGCAAGATGCTGGTGGGCGATCTTTTGAAAGCGGATCATTCCGTAACGGTGCTGCATCGCCGTCCGCGGCACGATCTGGGGCGCCGCGTGAAAAACATCATGGCGGACCGCAACGACGGCCAGGCCATGAAGATCGCGCTGGCCGGCAAGAAGTTCGACGTGATCTTCGATAACGTTTACGACTGGGAGCGCGGCACCACCGCGGGTCACGTTGAGGCGAGCGTTCGCGCCCTCGGCAGCAGCGGATTGCAACGCTACGTTTTCATGTCGAGCGTCGCAGCCTACGGCGACGGCTTGAATCATCATGAAGGCGACGCGCTGGCCCCCGACGATGCGCCCGAGCTTTATACGCGCAACAAAGCCATGAGCGAGCGCGCCCTCTTCCGCTTGCATCAGCGAATCGGACTGCCGGTGGTGACGCTGCGTCCTCCCTTCGTGTATGGTCCCGGCAATAATCTTTATCGCGAAGCGTTTTTCTGGGACCGTCTGCGCGCGAATCGCTCGATCATCCTGCCCGGCGACGGGCGCAGGCTCGCGCAGTTTATTTACGTGAAGGACCTGGTCAAAGCGTGCATCAAAGTGATGGACGAACCGGCCGCCGTCGGCCACGCGTTCAACATTGCCAACGCGCGTCCGCTATCGCAAGCCGAAGTGGTCGAGGCGTTCGCCAAAGCTTGCAAGAAGCCGGTGAAATTCGTGCGCATTCCGCGCGAATACATCCTGCGGGCGGGCGGCCATCCCATGGGTCCGAAGCTGTACTTCGGAAACTACGTGGACGTTCCGCCCATCACGCAAGTCACCGCGAAAGCTCAGCGAGTCTTGAAGTTCAAACCGACGGATTTCGCGACGGGTTTAAAAGAGACGTACAAGTGGTACCTGCGGCATAATACGTTTCCGAAGCCCGATTACGCGTTCGAAGACCAGTTGCTGGCAACCGCCCCGGTATTGGTCCCGGCAAAGGTCTAACACGCCCGCGGGACCGTTGCTATCTCCTTTCCTTTGCGAGCTTTGCGCCTTTGCGTGAAATGAGTTTTTGTTTTCTCCGTGTACTCTCAATCCAGAAGAGTGTTCTTATCTCCATCGTCCTTCGTGAAAATGATAGCGGCCTCCTCTGTTTTCCCAGCGTGGCGCGATCCAAACAGCGCGCGCATGCGGCGGGCGCATATAAGATCCCCCAATCCAGACGTGCTGACTTCCACGCCAGCCCCAGTATCCGTTCACCCAAACATAGCCCGGCCCGGGCGCGACGCCGGCAAACTCCGCGCGCAGCGGCGGCGGGGGAGCGCTTGCATAATACACCGCGCCTCCACAGGCGACCATCGAAAAGGCCATAACCACTGGCGCTAACAACCATGCTCGTTTCATAACTGCCTCCTACTACTAGAAACGCCGGCATCTGTGGTGGAGTTGCGTACTTCACTTGGCATTAATGTGTAGCGATCTTCATGCTAGGTTATTGGTACGCCTATTCCTCAAGTGAACTTGCGGCCCTTGTTACGGGCAACTTCACGCGAGTGGCGCGCGAATCTCCGGCGCCTCTTCGAACGAAGTCATTTTATTCTCGGCAACGAACTTCGAGCCTTCGAAGTGGAATTCGCCGCCGCCATGGGCGGAAAATTTTCGGTCGGCGTCGCGAATGGGACCGCGGCAATCGAGCTGTGCCTGCGCGATGCGGGCGTGACGAGCGGAGAAGTGATTACCAGTGCTTTGACGGCTCCATTCTCTGGCGTCGGCATTCGAGCATCGGGCGCAATTCCGAAGTTCGCCGACATCGATCCGGACACTTTGCAAATCGATGCTGCCGACGCCGCAGCACGAATCACATCGCGCACGCGCGCTCTGATGCCGGTGCATCTTTACGGTCAGCCGTGCGAGCTCGACCAGTTTGTGAAGCTCGCGCGCAAGCACAAAATTCCGCTGATTCAAGATGCCGCGCAAGCTCATGGCGCGCATTTCCACGGCAAACCGTTGGCGGCTTTTTCACGCTACATCGCTTATAGTCTTTATCCGACGAAAAATCTCGGTTGTCTGGGCGATGGCGGCGCTATTATGACGGATCACGCTGCCACAAGAGACCGATTGATAGTTCTGCGCGATGGCGGCCGGCATGGCGATCAAGTCGCGCATAGCTTCGGTATTAATTCGCGTCTGGACGAGCTCCAGTGCTGTTTTCTGCGGGCGTTTTTACCGCGATTAACCGAGTGGAATGCGCATCGCGCCCGCATCGCATCGATCTACGATGAGGAGCTGCGCGAGTGCGGGGGCATTCGCCTCGTCAAGAGAACCGCGGGGTCCGTCCATCATTTGTATGTGCTTCGCGCCGAGCGTCGCGATCAACTGCGCGAACATCTCGCGGCACAGGGGATCGGCACGGCGGTGCACTATCCGGTACCGCTGCACAAGCATCCGGCGTTTGCGCAAAAAGGCTCGCTTCCGCATGCCGAACTGGCCGTTACTCAGATCGTCTCGCTCCCTTTGTGGCCGTACTTGAAAGAGAGCGCCGCGCGCCGGGTCGCCGCACAGATCCGCCGTTTTTATGGGCGCGCGTGAGGCTCGAGCTCAACGGGAAATTCGAAGACTTCCCCAGCCGCGTTCACCGTTAATTTTCCGGCGCCGAACAGTTTTCCGCTGTTCAAAAAGAAAATCGCGCCATCGGTCGATTGACCAGGCGAAAGCTTGGTGGACACAAATGCGATTGCCGATGCCGCGGCCGCCGCTCTAAATTTTCCGCCGCCCAGCTCGGCCTGAGCATTCTGTCGGCGTTCCTCATAGCCATTCGTCGAATGCATTCGAGCGTTTCCGTTGAGCGCCTGTTCATACGCCGTGGTCAACTTGATGACATCGCTGCGGCTGCCATGGTCCATCATTTGCTGCACGACGGTTGCAGCCGGAAGAGCGGCCACCGCCCCTCCGTCGAATTTTTCGAATCTGAAGTCTTGCGGCTTGACCTGCCACGACACCGGAGAACCGTTGGAGATCGCCACTTGCAGCACCGCATACTCCTTGATATGCATCGGCAAATGAGCCCACATAATGGTGACGCCGCCGCGCGTGAGCGTTCGGTACTTCAACCCGCCCGATTCAAATTCGATGATCTGAGCGTGGAGTGCGCCGGTGAATAAGACAGCCGCCAGCAGGAGAGAAGGTCGCGACCCCATATAGGTAGATGTTACCAGCGGGTATCCTCTCTTATGGAGCTCGCCAGACGCTTGCTGACCACCGCTTCAAAATTATTGGACATCTTCAGCAGCCACCGTTTGCTCGATAGTGGCGAGATCTTTCGAATATGGTCCGTGTTGATGATCGTGCTGCGATGAATCCGTCGAAAACGCGTGTGCTCGAGTTTCTCGTCTAGAGTTTTCAGAGAGTGATCGCTCAAATAACGCTGCGCCGTGGTGACGATGTGCACCAGCTCGCCGTCGGCCTGAAAGGCGATGATTTCCGCGGGGTCGAGCAGATAAAGATCGGTGCCTCGGCGGCCCACGATTTTTCGCAGTGTTTCCGTGGGTGTCGTTGAGGGCGCCGGTTTGAGTTGACGCCGCGCTTTTTCGATGGCTTTTTCCAGCCGTTCGCGCCGGACCGGCTTCAACAGATAATCGATCGCGCCGACCTCGAACGCGGCGAGCGCGTGATTTTCATAGGCCGTCACGAAAATAATCAGTGGTGAGCGTTCTCCGGTCAGCGAGCGAACCACGGAGAGGCCGTCGAGCTCCGGCATCTGCAAATCGAGCAGCACCACGTCGGGGCGCAAATCAAAAATCCTGGAGATCGCTTCGGCGCCGGTAGAGGCTTCACCAGCGAACTCCAGACCGGCGATGGCGTCCACATGTTCGCGGAGAATCTCCCGCGCGATCGGTTCATCGTCTGCAATCAGGACCCTCAAAGGACTGCCTCTACGGGCCGCGTCACGGACACGTTCACTGGAATAGAAAACGAGACGCTGCTTCCGCCGGCATCGGATTGAATGCTGATCCGGGACTCCTCGCCGTAGCAGAGCTCGAGACGCCTGGTGACATTTTCAAGACCGACGCCCGATTTTGCGCCTCCCGCCGCGCGAAATCCCGGCCCGGTGTCGCTGACCGTCACATGAAGCGCGTTGGGCGAAAGAGTCGCCCGAAGACGGACAGTTCCGCCCTCCACCTTGGGCGCGATGGCATGCTTGACAGCGTTTTCAATCAGGGGCTCGATCGAGAGAATCGGAATGGGGACGTGCAACGCATCGGGATCGACATCGATTTCGACGCGCAGCTTTTCTCCGAGGCGCAGCTTTTCGACAGCCAGGTAAGCCTTGATGATGTGCAACTCCTGCTCCAGAGGCAGGAACGTTTTTCCCGTCTCTAAAAAATAACGCAGGATGTCGGCGAGATTCAAAACGGTATCGCGTGCACCCTTGGCCTCGCGCGGAATGATGCCATAAAGAGTGTTCAGGGCGTTAAACAGAAAGTGTGGATGAATCTGCGATTGCAGAGCGCGTAACTCCGCTTGCGAAACCAGGCGCCGCATTTCAGATTCGCGAAATTGCTCGATCTGTTCAACGACGAGCGAAGCCGCGCGGCCCAGCGCCAGAAGATCTTCGCTCAAATAACGTCGTCCGCCGGATCGCCGTCCGAGCAGCACGTGTCGAGCATCTCCTGAAGCGAATCGCAGCGGCACGATGACTTCGACACCCTGATCCTCCAACTCAGCGCGCTGGCGCGATAGCTGTCCTACAAGAATTGGACGGCGCAAATCCAGATGGCACAGGTTGGTATCGTCGACCACGGACGTATCGGCGCCCATGAATCGCCCAAGTTCCGCCGCCGCTTCAACGAGATATTGGCCCTCGTCGCGGATCGGCAGTTTCAGGTGATGGAGCAGCGATTCCTGATCGGGACGGCGAAAGACCAGTCTGGTGAGCATTCTCTGCAACCAACCGCGCAGCATCGCGAACACGATCAGCAGGAGGCACGCGCCGGCGAGCAGCAGCGCCTGATGAAAAGGCGTGGAAGTCCGCGACAACCATCCAACCCTCCATGCTTGGGCGACTCCCACCGTAAACAAGGCCGCGAGAAAAACGTTCGCCAGAAAACGCAGGAACGCATCGAGCAGCACGAAGCGGTAATCCTGCATCAGCACCAGCAGTGCGAGCGGAATCGCCGCATGATGAAACGCCAGTTCGCGGGACCAGACCTGCGCCGCGTGCCCTCCTCCAAGATGCACGAAAGACATGGCGAGCAAAAATAGAGACATCGTGCCAACCAGACGCGAAGTGTTCGCGCGCCTGGTGTGGTCTATGGAAGCGAAGAAGCCTACCGCGGCAAAGCAGGTGAGTAAACCAAATCCGACGGTGATCAACTGCAATCCGAGCCGGTGATAGCGCGAGCCTTCCCGGAACAACTCCGCAACATGCAGAGCGATCGCGACTGCGCTCAGCGCATATCCACCTCTCGCCAGCATCCGATAGCGATTCTGCAAACAGAGATCGAACAGCACGGCGGGCAAGAGACTTAGCACTGAGAATCCGATGGCGACGGTGATATTCGTGAGGATGCTTCCGGGTGTGTTCGTCCCTAACACCAGCAACGAGGCCAAGTTCCAGGCAAGGGCCAGAGCCGCGGCGAGCATCGATTTCGTGCTCCCGCGCAGGCGGCGGGCGGCGCGGTCCTGGATCAATAGATAGAGGAAGATGCCGAATATCAGGACTCCGGCGGAGTGTCCAAGCGTGTTGACGAGAAGGGACTCGTTCACGGTCCAATCATATAATGACTAGCTCCCGGGCCGTCGGTTTTTTGTTGCCGCGCTGACTAGCGCCACTCTATCTGCTTGTAAATAAATAGAATAATAATACTTGACATGTTATACATCAGATTATATACTTATAACAACAGGAGATTTAAACAACATGTCGCTTATAAGATATACACCATTTACCGAGTTTGAGACGTTCCCCGCCGGCTTGAAGGTTTTTACTGACACCGTTAACCGGCTTTTTACTGAGCCGAACGGACGGCCTTGGGTTCCGGCTGTCGACATCAAGGAGACCGAGAACGATCTGATCCTTAAAGCCGACATCCCCGATGTGGATATGAAGGACATCAACATCCAGGTGGAGAATGGCACGCTTACGATTCACGGCGAGCGTAAGTTCGAGAGCGAAAAGAAGGACGGAAGCTGGCATAGAGTCGAGCGTTCCTACGGCACCTTTGAGCGCGCATTCACCCTGCCGGAGACCGTGAATTTCGAGGCAGTCAAGGCCGATTACAAGAACGGCGTCCTGACGATTACTCTTCCGAAGAAGGAAGTCGCCAAGCCTCGCCAGATCAAGGTCGCGGTCAGTACCAACTAATTGACGTTGGGAAGATTTTTGGGGCGGACGCAAAAGTCCGCCCCTTTTTCTTTTGGGAATTATTTACGTGAATACAGAGGAGCCACCGAAGCCGAAGATCTTCTACACCCGTTTTCGTCGCTGTCTAGTGTCGGGCGGTTTTCGGCACATGGAGCCTTGCGGCTCAAGCGCCCGTTAGCTGCCGTATGGTTTGGGAACCTTTGTGCCCGGCCTGAAGGCTAACAACTTTGACCAGGCTCGTTCTGAATAGGGGCTTGGTCGGCTTCTCCGTGGTGATGAGCGCAGCGCACCTTGAAAGATTCGCCGCCGCGACGTGGAGTGCGTCTACTACGGGGATACCGTGGCGCTTTGCATCTGGTGCTGCAATCTGAAACGTCCTATCGAGATCTCCGTACATATTCGCATGTCCAAAGTACTCATCGTAGAACTTTAGCTCGTCGGCTTGCTTATGATGAACTGCTTGAAGGATCACCTCAAGGTGCAGCAATGGACTATACCAGAATTCGAGGAGCGGGCAGCCTAGAATCGCGAAGGCTGGTTCTCTGACATCCGGTTCTCCCTTGAATGCGCCGATCAGCACGCCCGCATCTAGGAAAACCCTAACCATTTCTTGACCTCAGCGTACCGAGCCGCCCCTAGTTTCTAGGATCACTCTCTGAATTTGCTCGCGAGAGAGAGTCTTTACCCCAGAGGCTAGAGCCCTGTCGCTGATTTCCCGAAGGCGCTGACCCAGCGTAGAAACCTTTGGAGCTAGCCGACCACCACCCTTAGAGCCGTTAGATCCGTTCCCATTCTGTTTAATGATCTTACCCACGATTGCTTATCGTACCATATAAAAATATGGTAAAACAAGATCTGGCACCATACTTTTATATGGTGATTGAGGAAGCCGAATGGCCGGAGTACAACTCAACATCGCCGAAAAGATCGCCTTGACTCGAAAGCGATTAGGAGAGACCCAGGATAAGTTCGGAGACAGATTCAAAGTGAAGAAATTGACGGTGCACCAATGGGAGGACGGGGCCTACGAGCCTGCGCCCGAGCATCTTCCACTGATGCACAAGCTATTTCTGGAAATTCTAAACGACGACGAATCTGAATTTGAGACCAGCACGCAGCAACTTTTCTTGCCGTTCGGCGCACCTGTCAAAATCGACTTCCGCATATCCCCCCATAGCGCCGACCGCGTGCGGTTCGATGTGGAAGTCAAGCGCAAGGTAGGCTAGAACATCACTTTTCGCTTTCCGGGTCCCTGTCGTTTTAGGAGGGCGTCGCTGATCAAGAGTCTTCGTCGAGATAACGGAACAAGCGGTAAGGGATCGACAAAACGAAGGCGAAGCGCTGCTGCATCACAAAGCATGTCTATGGTTCCCTTTCTTTTTCATGCGAGAATTGCGGGTTGACCACCGTTCGCGTAAATCGAAAGGCCGTCGATCGGGTTGCGAGCGGGCACCCTTGGATTTTTTCAAGTGACGTTGCCGAGCGAGGCGACGCTCAGCCGGGCGACGTCGTCAAAGTGGCTGATCCGCGGGGACGCCCGATCGGCGTCGCTCATTATAGTTCGACCTCTCAAATCACCCTCCGTCTTCTTTCCTCCAGACCAGAACCCATCGATCAGGAATTCTTTCGCCGCCGTCTGACCGCCGCGATCCGGCATCGGGAGCGAGTGGTGAAAAACTCGAACGCCTGCCGCCTGGTGTTCTCTGAAGCCGACCTTCTTCCAGGGCTGATTGTGGACCGATACGGCTCCTGCCTGGTGATTCAAACGCTCAGCCAGGGGATGGACCGGGCGCGCGACCTGATTGTTCACTGCTTGAAGGAACTGCTGGCTCCCACGGGCATCCTCGCGCGGAATGACGCGGCTGTACGTAAGCTCGAAAGTCTGCCGCTCGAGGTGGTTGTTCTCTTTGGCGAGATACCGCAGCGCATTGCGATTGAGATGAACGGGCTGCATCTCGAAGCGGACTTGCTGAAGGGTCAGAAAACCGGGGTCTATCTCGATCAGCGTGAAAATTATCTGGCGGCGGCGAGTTTTGCGGGTGGGCGTATCTTGGACTGCTTCACTTCGACCGGAGGATTCGCACTGCATACGGCTAAGAAGGCGGAATCCGTCGAGGCAGTGGATTCGTCGGCGTCCGCTCTGGCTACCGGGGAATCGAATGCGCGGGCGAACAACATTGAGAACGTCCATTTCCGGCAGGCTGACGTGTTCGATTTTCTCTCTGGACTGGATCGGAAGTACGGGATGGTCATTCTGGACCCGCCCGCCTTCGCCAAATCGCGCAAGATGCTCGATGACGCGGCGAAGGGTTACAAAGAGATCAATCTGCGCGCGCTGAAACTGCTGGAGCCGGGCGGGATTCTGGTGACCTGCTCCTGTTCGCACCACGTGAGCGAGCCGATGCTGTTCGAAATCGTCGCCCAAGCGGCGCTCGATGCGGGAAAGACGCTTCGGGTACTGGAACGCCGGACCCAGGCGGCGGATCACCCGATTCTGCTCACGGTGCCCGAGACGCTGTACTTGAAATGCCAGGTTTTAGAGGTTCTAGCCCAATAGTATGGCTTGCCACTCCAGCACCTCCTGCGGTATGGTGTCTTAAGTCGTACGGCCCCTTTGGGGGGAGCTGTTTGTCTTCACGTCTCATATAATTTGGAGGATCTTCCGGAATGCTTTTGACCTCGTTGTCCGCCTTCTTCAGGCGCGCCTTCCCGGTTCTGTTG
>Ga0182024_10020838_pt1 | contig 11947 bp, 8 predicted proteins | sample P32metaG_FD_120480 | JGI IMG/M metagenome (GOLD analysis project Ga0182024, IMG submission 120480) | Permafrost microbial communities from Stordalen Mire, Sweden - P3-2 metaG (Illumina Assembly) | ecosystem: Environmental > Terrestrial > Soil > Wetlands > Permafrost | place: Sweden: Stordalen... | reverse complement strand
TCCTTTGGCGACTGAAAGTCGCGTTGCGTCTGAAGACGCCTGAAGGCTTCCCGGCTGACAGCCGGCTTAAGGCTTGGTGGGCGCTGTGATTTTGAATGACTCATCGTCTTCGTCCCACCGCTGATTCTCGATATAGGCCTTGATCGTTGCCTCATCCACCGCGCCCACCGTCGCGCAGAAGTAACCGCGCGCCCACATGCGTTGTCCCCAGTACTGCTTCCTCAGCTCCGGGAACTCTGCCTGCATCAATCTCGACGACCGCCCCTTGATGCCCTGCGCCAGTCTTGCCGGAGCGAGGATCGGCGGCGCTGACAGCAGCAGATGAATGTGATCCGGCGACACCGCTCCTCTGACGATCGACACCCCTCTGGCAGCACAAGTCTGACGTATCAGGTCGCGCACACGCTCCGCTATCCGGCCCCTCAGGATTTTCTTCCGGTACTTCGTGCACCAGATCATGTGGTACTTCAGGTCGTAAACCGCGTGTGCGCTTTGCCTGTATTCCGCCATCCCTCCATTCTCGCGGGGATGCGGCGGCTCAAAGCGGACCGCCTAAAGGCGGTGGGCTTAAACCGGGCGATGGATACTAAAATTCTTCCAGGGAGGGATCAATGAAGAAGTCGATCGCGCGGATTGCTGCCCTTGTGGCGTTGCAGGGCGGCGCACTCTTCGCGCAAAGCTTAGTCGGCACCTGGCAGGGACTCATGCTGGTTTCGCAGACTCCCGGTGACACTCTGCATGTCGTGTTCAAGATCTCGACGAGTGTCGAGGGCACCCTTACGGGACAGATGTACAGCATCGATCAGGGCGGCCAGGCCCCGGCGCCGGACGTCACGCTGAAGGGTTCGACTGTGAAGATAGTCATGCCATCCATCGGCGCCACCTATGCAGGAAATCTGAGTGGGGACGGCAACTCCATCGCCGGAAAGTGGGCCAGTAGTTCAGGAGGCGGCACCCCACTAACCCTGAACCTGACCCGCGCCACTGCCGAGACCGCGTGGATGATTCCCGAACCTCCGCCACCACCGCGGATGATGCCTGCCGACGCCGATCCGGCGTTCGAGGTGGCCAGCATCAAACCAACCAATCCCGGCGGGCGCGGTGGAGGTATCCGGATGCAGGGCCGTCAATTCACCGCTACCAATCTGTCGGTGAGTAATCTCATTCTGATTGCTTACGGGATTCACCCGCGCCAGCTTATCGGTGCGCCGGACTGGATCGAAAAGGATCGGTACGACATTCTCGGGAAGCCCGACGTGGAGGGCCAGCCCAACAACAGGCGGATGCGAGCGCTTTTTCAGAAACTGCTGGCAGACCGCTTCAGCATGAAGTTCCATCACGAGAAGAGGGAGCTCTCCGTGTATACCATCGTCGTCGCAAAGAACGGCGCTAAGCTTACGGCAAGCGAGGAAGACCCGAAAGGAGATCCCACCATGTTCTTCTATGGTCCCGGGAAATTTGTTGCCAAGAATGCGACCGTAGCGGACTTTGCGGGTCTGCTGCAGCAAGGCGTCCTCGACCGGCCGGTGGTCGACCAGACCGGACTCGCTGGCCGATACGACTTCGGGCTCGTATACAGGCCCGATCAGCCTTTGCTCGGTGGCGGCCGTGGAGATAACCCACCAACCCCAAGTGATCAGGATGCACTCCAGGATATTTACGGGGCCGTTCAGCAACAGCTGGGCTTCCGGTTGGAAGCCACTAAGAAGCAAACCGACGTGATGGTCGTCGATCAACTGGAAAGGCCTTCTGAAAACTAAGCTCCGGGTGGCTTTCGACCCCGATTTGCCAATTAAGCCAGAATCCATTTAGTGGACCCGGAAAAGGGGCTGACAAGCGTCCTCGTGCTCCAGCGCGAGCCTGAAGTGCTCGCGGCGCTGAATCGGAGCAAATTCAGTTGCTGGTGGGGCATTCGTCGGTCCAGACAACAGAACGTTATCTCGGCACGAAGCAGGATCTGGCGCACGCGCCGAACGACGCAATCAAGCTGAAACTGGCGGTGTGACTTCTGTGGACGCCGTTGCGAAACATCAAGTGAATTCCGCGGGCGAGTCTGAAGAAATTAGAGCCTGGCAGATGTAAATCGGGGAAAACGGCGGGCGGTCCCTGGCGATTTCGAAGTGGCCAATGGCTCCGCCCGCGTCACCCTACTGCGCGATCTTTTTCAGACATCCGCTTGGAATCATCCCGGAATTGCGTTCACGTTCTTCCGGATTCCCCATTATCAGCAGGAAGAAGTCTCCTGTATCGAATCGCCCAAGGAAACCAGGGCGGTGTGCCCGCTGGCTCTTCCGGGCCTTGCGACATCAAATCTGTTACCACGCTGTTGCTGCTCCAGCAGGACGCCCGCTTCGATGGCTGTAACTGGTTTCGAGAAATAGTATCCCTGCGCATACTCGCACCGCAGTTCCCTCAGCTTGGCAATTTGTTCAATCGTCTCCACCCCTTCGGCAATCACATCGAGGCGAAGATTCTTCGCCATCGGCAAAATCGTCCGAACGATCTCCATACTTCCCCCTGCTTCACCCATCGCTTTAGTAAAGGAACCGTCGATCTTCAACGTGTCAAATGGAAAGTGGTGCAGATAACTCAGCGAAGAATAGCCTGTACCAAAGTCGTCGATGGACAACTGAATTCCCAATGATTTAATCTCCAGCAACATCTTCTCGGCGGCTTTTGGATCTGCCATCACCGTGCTTTCCGTGATTTCGAGCCTCACGATTCCTGGAGGAATCGCCAAGTCCCGAAGCAACTGACCGATCTGTTCGGCGAGGTTCGGTATCAGAAACTGTTTAGCAGAGAGGTTGACACTCATTATCAGGGGGGGGCCTGAAGGTCGCTCTGCGTTCCACGCGCTAATCTGCCGGCAAGCTTCCTGCAGATTCCACCAGCCCAATTCACGAATCATGCCGGTTTCTTCAGCGACTGGTATAAACTCCACAGGCTGAAGCAGCCCTCTGGTCGGATGCTGCCAGCGCAACAAAGCCTCGAAGCCCGCGATCCGGCCGGAATCGAGAGAAACGATGGGTTGGTAAACATTGCGAAACTCCTTTCGTTCCACGGCTCGGCGCAAATCCGTCTCTAACTGTAAGCGCGCTACGACGCTGGCTCGCATGTCTGCATCGAATACCTCACACCGGGCCTTGCCCATAGACTTTGCGCGATACATAGCTGTATCGGCATCTCTAAGCAGATCTTCCGGCTGCTGATATCCAATGCTGCTCAACGCGATTCCAACACTCATAGAGGTGAAGATCTCTTTGCCGGCCAGCGTGAAGGGTAAGATCAGAGACTTTATAAGCGTCTCTGCTATCAAAGAAGCGTCTTTTGGATCCTCGATATGGTCAAGCAGTACAGCGAATTCGTCGCCCCCGAGCCGTGCTATCGTGGAGTCCACAAGACGCGTGATAGTATCGCTTGTCCTCAGGCACTTCCGGAGCCGATCGGCCACTGCAACGAGGAGTTCGTCTCCCGCAACGTGACCAAAGCTGTCGTTGATCATCTTGAATCCGTCGAGGTCCAGGAACAGGACCGCAAATAAATACTCTTTGTGGCGTTTGGCGTGTTCGATAAGCCTGCCGAGCCGATCGATAAACAGCAGACGGTTTGGCAGACCCGTCAGCGCATCGGCCACTTTCGCTCCGGTGATGTCCGTCTGCGATCCGGCCATACGTAATGCCATTCCTGAAGCATCGTGAACCGCTACGCCCCTGCTCAGCATCCACCGAAAGCTTCCATCCTTGTGTTGAACCCGGTTTTCACTTTCGAACTGAGGAGTCAATCCTTGTCGATGGGCGGCGATTTCCGCCTTGACTCGTTCACGGTCCAGGACATGGATCCGGTCAAGCCATTCTTCCGGGCCCGTTCCAATCTCGCTTTCCTGATAGCCCAGCATCATCTTCCAGCGCGGCGAGAAATACGCCACGTTCTCGATCAGATTCCAATCCCAAAGGCCATCGTTGGCGCCCCGGGCTGCCAGGGCATAACGTTCTTCGCTCAGTCGTTGCGCCTCTTCCGCTTTCTTGTGCGACAACTGAGTATTTATGCGTGCTAAAGCGACAGGGAAATCAATTGGCTTCGTGAGATAGTCGTTGGCGCCCAGATCGAGCGCCTTGACAATGTCCTCACTCTGGTCTCTTGCGGTCACCATGACGATGGGTAGTTCCGCAGCAGAGTAGAACTTTCGCAGACTTTGCAGGGCGTCAAGACCTGAGATGTTCGGCATCTCAACATCCAATAACAGCAGGTCCACAGCGTCTTCTCTGACACGTTCAAGCAGACCCTGCGCGCCTTCTGCCGCCCTGACTGCATAACCGCTTCGCTCCAGCCGACGGGCGAGCATGTCCCGGTTCATCTCGTTGTCATCGACAATAAGCACACGCCACGACCGAGAGTTCATAGTAGTTTCTTCTCCGCCAGCAAAGCTCCAATCTTTTCTGTCAGCCGATTAAAATCTACTGGCTTAGTGTCATAGTCATCGCAGCCCACTTCAAATGCCCTGGCGCGGTCACTTAATAATGCGCGAGCAGTGAGAGCAATGATTGGGATACGGCACGTTTTGTCATCGCCCTTCAATCGCCGACTAACCTCCCAACCGTCCATCTGAGGAAGAGTTATATCCATGAGGATCAGGTCGGGCGTTTCCAGACATGCCAGCGAGAGACCCTGCTCACCGTTCTCCGCAGTGACGATGCAATATCCCCGGCGCTGCAGGCGTCTCGACAGCATATCGCGATTCATTTCGTTGTCTTCAACCAACAGTATCTTTGGCATCTGGCCTTCAAGAAGCGGCTAGCTACGCGTCTTCGCACTCTGCAACGTGCATCGCCTTGGTCTTTCAATCGCAAATCGCCATGGTTTCGGGTGCAGGCGATGATCCAAACTCCCGGACGAGCGAGCGAGCCGGTGCTGCTGGAGGAGTATCGCAAGGTGGTCCCTGTCAACCGGCTTCATCAGATAGCTGGAAGCCCCCAGAGCAAGGCCCTTGGGCCGATTATCTACGACGCTGAGCATAATTACCGGAATATGCGAGAGTTCAGAATCTGTTTTGAGCTCCTGAAGGACATGCCAGCCATTGATTCCGGGCATCATGACATCTAATGTGATAACGAGCGGATGGATCTCCCTCGCAAGCCGCAGGCCCTCCTCGCCACTCTCCCCAGCCACCACACTGAAGCCGAGTTTGGTCAAAAATCGGGACATCAGATCGCGAACGGCCGAATCGTCATCTATCACCAGAATCGTATCTCGAAATGATATGCCTTCAAGAGATGGGGAACCACGGTCAACAGGTTTCTCCGAGGATAGGGCGTCGGACGTATCCAACGCGATTTCGGCGGGGAGCCGGACCGTGAATGTGGAACCCCGGCCTGCCTCACTTTCGACGCTGATCTGTCCCCCCATCATCTGAACAAACCGGTCGGTGATGGCCAGTCCGAGGCCAGTTCCACCGTACTTACTGGAAATCGACACATCAGCCTGCGAAAATTCCCTAAAAAGAGTATTCTTCTGTTCTTCGGTGATGCCAATACCCGTGTCGCTTACTCGAAATTGCAGCCAGTCCCGACCATCATTGCTGCTTCGATCCACGCCGAGAATGACGGTTCCCTGTTCCGTAAATTTGCAGGCATTGCTCAGCAGATTCAATAGAATTTGTCGAACTTTTGTGAGGTCGGCGTGCATTTCGCCCGTGTTTCTTCCCAGGTTGACGTGAAGTGTATTCGCGTTTTGTCCCACGGCCGGCTGAACCGTACTTGCTATTTCTTCGATCATTGCAGCTACGTCGAACGTTTCCAGGTGCAGGCCCATTTTGCCGGCTTCGATTTTCGAGAGGTCGAGGATCTCATTGATCAAAGACAGCAGATGTTTACCAGCCGATTGAATCTTTTGGAGGTCCCGCGCAGTCTCCACTTTTCCTGATTCGTATGTTTCCTCCTCGAGCATCTCGCTATATCCAATGATGGCGTTCAGTGGCGTCCGCAATTCATGGCTCATTTTTGCAAGAAAACTGCTCTTGGCACGGTTCGCATCCTCGGCGGCTTCTTTTGCAGTGACCAGCTCCTCCTGTGCCAGTTTGTGCTCCGTGATGTCCCGTATGAACGCACTGAATATCCATTGTCCGTCGAAGTTTACGGGTGACATCGCTAACTCGGCCGGGAATTCGCGGCCGTTACGGTGCAAGGCCGTGATTTCTATTCGTTGCCGCATCACCACTCCTTCCCTGGTGTTCAGGAACTGCCGGAGACTCTTCTCCTGAGCCTCACGATATCGGTGGGGAAGAATTATTCCGAATAAATGTAAACCAATCACTTCCTTCGAAGACCAACCAAAAATATTTTCAGCCTCCGTATTCCAATTTGTGATTCGACCTTCTGCATTCATGGTTATGACGGCATCAAGAGCCGTATTGATGATTAAGCGAAGGCGCTCTTCGCTGGTTTCCAAAGCAGAAAACCGCCTGTCGATTACTGAAGTCAGCACAGCGAGACCGAGAACCATGATGGTGACTATCGTGATTCCAGTGAGTCCGAGGGACGATACATTTACGGCATGGGATAAGTCCGGCTTCATGCCGGTCAATGTAAAACTGGCAGCAGCCATGCCCGTGTAATGCATTACTGGAATCGCTGCTCCCATCAATGCCGCGCTCGCGAATTTTTTTAACCATTTCTCCTTCGTGTCGTTGCGGAAATGAAATGTCAACCAAAGTGCGACAAGAGAAATCACGATCGCGAGTATCACGGAAAGCGCAACGAGGGGAGGTGAGTAATGACACATAGCCGGCAACCGCATCGCCTCCATGCCGGTGTAGTGCATCGTCGCGATTCCGGCACCCATGATGACACTCCCCTGCAGAGCCTGACGAAGCCCCATTCTCTGCCGGCTCACCACGAACAAAGCAATTGCAGAGGCGCATACGGCGGCCAGAAATGATAGAAGAACCGTGGGCCAGTTGTAGAACACGGGGACCGGCAAGTTGAAGGCCAGCATGCCGATGTAGTGCATCGACCATATCCCGGTTCCCATTGCTGTGGCGCCACCGAAAAGCCAGGTGAATCGAACCCTACCGCGGGCTGCTGTCACTCTTGCGGCCAGATCGAGTGCAGCGTAAGAGGCGAGCACCGCGATTAAAACGGACAGTGCAACGAGGCGATAGTCGTAGGAGCCGATCACAGCAGGATCACCGCCTGTCATAGTGTTCTCCCCAGGACATCATTCGACACAGCAGCTGAGAAAGTCGTCCGACTCGAAAAACAAAGTGTGTATTGTGCGATTTTCCCCGCAGCCGGTGATTGGCCGACTTCCAGGCTTAACCTTCACCTATTCCGTATCGGCTGGCAGGCAAAGCCTTTCGAGTGGTTTTTAAGACCGTGACAAATAGGATGCACCGTTGCCGTTCGTTAACGATTGGGACTCGGTAGGGTGTCATTGTTTCAACGCTATCTGCGGATAACTATTGCGGTCATTCGATTTCTATATTGGTTTGATTTGATGTAGCCCGCTTGGCCGGGTTACGATACCGTATGCTCAGACTTCTCGCGGGTCGAGCGCGTCCTGCGCAATTGACGTCCATCGTTCTCACGCTTCTGCTTCTTACGGGACTCACCCTATTTGCGACCGATCCGGCGTACCGTTCGGTTTCCATCGATGAGGGCGGACAGCTGCACGTCCTCCTTGAATCCGGTAAGGAGATTCTGCCAAAGAAAACTCAGGGGCAGCTATCTTTTGACGCTCCGATGATTTCAACTGACTCTCGGACAATTGGCTGGCTGGCAATGTATCCCTATCCGGCTTCCCCCGATGCCGATTACCATGGAGCACCCATTTCAGGCGGATTGGTAATATACCGCGCAGGTCGTGTCATCCACACGTTCACGACGCAGCAGATTTTCTGGGATTGGCAGTTTCGCGATGGCGGCAAGCGGGTGGCATACTCAACAGGGCCCACGCATGGCGGCGCGACGGAATGCGTCCTCCGGGATGTCGAATCCGGTCGAGAAGTGGCCAAATGGTGGGTGACTTCGGACGGCGAGCCGCCGTCGTGGGCGCGGGATCTTCGACGATAGAAAAACGCAAATAGTGGCGTGCGCAAGTGACCCATTTTGAGATGACATGGACAAAAGCCGGCGGAGACTGACTACAGTGGAAAGCTACCGATAATGGCACTTAACACCGCAGGCTGAGCAGGGTCCTCTACGGTGATTCCACACCAATAACCCCGTCGGCAATCTCTTCAGCGCGGGGCAGTTCGCGCCTCTTCCTCCTCTTCATGTCGTGCCCCCGCGAGAATATCCATCAATCCGTAGTTCCCCTCGTGACAGGCGTACTCATAGACGGCTTTATTCGCGCGGCGCAAAAGGATCTTCGCGGTCCATGGCTTTGTCCATGCTCCAGCATCGTCAATCGTCACTTCCCACTGGAGCGTCTCCGAGCTTGTGCGCGTGAAGCGCTCCACGACGTGCAGCTTTTCCGTCGAAACGTTCCGGAATGCGCCGGGGTTAAAGTTCGTCGAATCGACGACGAGCGTATCGCCTTCCCAGTGTCCACGCGCATCACCGTCCCATGTCTGAACGTCCGACGGCAAGTGCGGCAGTCCACCGATCGGAATTACGCGAGTGTCGTGAATCATCTCGGTCATAATCGCCACCGTCTCGCGCGTCTGCACAATCTGACGGTAGCTCTGGTATCCAGCCACCAGTTGGGGCGTGCCGTACGTAATACAGCGTTCGCTCAAGGAGCGGTCCTCGGGTCCGGCGGGCCGGCCTCTGGGGGCGGCGAGCCGAGCGCGCTGCCTTTCTGCGGCCTGCGGCGTCATGGGCGGCAGCCGCCCGTCGGCCGGGTCGGTGATCAGCGACGTTCGATTATCCCAGTCTCTTGATTCGGTCCAGACCGAGCTGTAGTCGCCCGTCTCGCCGTCCGTGCTCTTGAAACCCGTCTTAGCTCCTTTCACGTTGGCCAATACGGTCTCGAACACCTGGTCAAAAAAGGCGGCGTCGGAATTACCGTCGTCGAACAGCTCAGCCGCCTTCTTTTTAAGCGCGGACACTTCCTGTTCGGTCAAATAGGCCCGCCCCTCCACGATCTTCGGGCGCTCAAGCGGCGTCGCGCTGTTGTTCACCCAAACGCCCTGGAAATCCGGGTGGTCATCTGGCGTCCGGGGCGCAGTCCACGTCGTGTTTCTTGCCGATTTGCCAGCAGCGGACTGAGCCGACGCTTGTCTTGCGGGCAACGCCAATAGCAATGCAATGCCCGCCACGAAAATGAAATTTCGGAAGTGCATCTCAACCTCCAGTCGATACCAAGTATATGCAAGAAGAGGCAAGGTCCGCCCTGAAGCCATAGCATTTGCAGGTGTGGCGGCAGCCAGCGGACGGGGTGGCCTCAATCGTGCTCAGAACGCCTACCGATATTCGTTGATATCGTTTCGATCATTTCGTTGGGTTCAGGGGTTCTGATCGCGGCTGGGGGGAAGGCATAAACAGGCCGGCTGTTCCGGTGCCCACGAAACAGCCGAGTTTTTCGGCCAAGTTTGATGTATACTGCGCCCCAGTGTCGATGAAGCTTTACTCCCTGTTACTGATCGGTCCCCTGATGGCGTGCGCCGCAGACGATCCTTATGCCGCGCAGCTCTTCCTGAAGAACTGCGCTTCCTGTCATGCATCTTCGGCCCAGGCCGGTGCGCGCATTCCACAGATGGACGTGCTGAAGACGCTCTCGCCCCTCACGATTCTGCGGACACTTGAGAGCGGCGTGATGAAGTCCCAAGCGGCCCGTCTTTCAGCCAACGAGCGCCAGGCGCTGGCGAACTATCTGGGCGCGCCCGCGGTGAACGAGCGCCGCAGCGAAGAGATCGCCAATCCCTGTCCCGTGAGCCCGGCCGCGAAGGCTCCGATGTGGAAGGACGGCCCCAACTGGGCCAGTTGGGCGCCCGGCCTCGATAATTCGCGCTTCCAATCCGCCTCCGCTGCCGGACTCACCGCCGCCGACATACCCAAGCTCGCGCCCAAGTGGGTATTCGCGTTCCCCGACACCGCCGTGTTGCGATCCCAGCCAGCCGTCTATCGCGGACGAATTTTCGCAGGCGCGCAGGATGGCACAGTCTACGCTCTGGATGCGTCCACGGGCTGTGTCCACTGGTCCACCACCGTGCTCGCGGAGGTGCGTTCGGGCATCACCGTGGCAGAGGTAGCCGGCAGACCAACCATATTCTTCGGCGATTCCTCGGGATACGTCTACGCGCTCGACGGCGAAACCGGAAAGCAAGTGTGGAAACTGCAACCCGAAGACCATCCTGCATCCAAAGCCACTGCAACGCCGGTCTTCTATCAAGGACGCTTGTACATCGGGATCTCGTCGCTTGAAGAAGCCCTCGCGGTTTCTCCCGGCTACGTCTGCTGCACGTTTCGGGGCAGCGTCAGCGCCGTGCAGGCCGCCGATGGAAAGGTGCTGTGGAAACGCTACATGATCGCGGAGGCTGCCAAGCCTCGGCCCAAAAACAAGCGCGGCTCGGCCACCGCGGGCCCCTCCGGTGTGGGCGTGTGGAACGCTCCCACGCTCGATCCCGATCACGACACCCTGTACATCGGCACAGGCGACAATTACTCCGATCCCGTGACGCCCATGAGTGACTCTATCGTTGCCTTGAAGATGTCCACGGGCGAAATCCTCTGGTCGAAGCAGTTCACTAAGGATGCGTGGAACAGCTCCTGTTACCTCGATGGCAAGGTGAACTGCCCCGACTCGGATGGCCCGGATTTCGATTTCGCCGAATCGCCGATTTTGCTCACGCTGCCCAGCGGCAAGCGGGCACTGGTCGTGGGGCAGAAATCCGGCGTTGCCTGGGGAATTGATCCGGACCGCCGCGGCCAGATCCTTTGGCAGACTCGCGTGGGCAACGGCGGAACCGTCGGAGGAATCCAGTGGGGCTCAGCCACCGATGGGCGCAACATGTATGTCGCGCTGTCGGACGTCGATTTTCGCGTGGCGCGCATCGATGGCGGCAATGACCGGCGCTATGAAGTGGATCCCACGAAAGGTGGCGGCATCTTCGCGCTGCGCGTCGATAACGGCGAGCGCGTCTGGCAGACGTCTCCGCCCGGTTGCGGCGACCGTCGGCCCTGCAGCCCCGCGCAATCCGCCGCTGTGACGGCAATTCCCGGAGTGGTATTTTCCGGAGCCATGGACGCCCATCTGCGCGCTTATTCCACAACCGACGGCAAGATCATTTGGGACTACGATACAGCGCGCGACTTCAAAACGGTGAACGGAATCGCGGGCCGCGGCGGCGCCATGGATGTCGGCGGACCGATTATAGCCGGCGGCATGTTGTTCGTTGCCTCCGGCAACGCTCAACGTAGCGGCATGCCGGGCAACGTACTGATCGCCTTTGTGGTGGAACGCTAGACCGGACCAACCGCTGAAAACAACGAAGTTTTGGCAGACCAAGTCGGCGGCAGTTCGTGAAGCGGCCGATCAAGGGCCGCAAGAACGCATACCGATGTCACGGCATAACGCCCCGTTCAGACAGTTCCCGGATGGTCCGTAGTTCGGCAGCAGCAGGCCGCGCGCGGTTCACACATGCAGGTCGCCAACCACACGTCCGTGTGATGTTCCAGCCAAAAGACATTAGAATGGTGCGTCTGCCCGTTGGCCCATTCGCGGTCAGAAGATTCCAAACGGCCTCCAAGGGGACTGCCCGTAGGCCCTGTCGCCGGACGGCCAGATCGTCGCGGAAGGCTGCTCAGGTGCTAATCACGCGCTATCGCGTCCCGCAGTGAGGCACCCTGCGGTCGCTCGCGATTCGTGACACCTCAAACCGAAACAGCTACCGATATTAATGGGATGGTCCGCCGCAGATTCGTGGTGGTCGTGCGGATGAAGAAAAGCTCGGGGACCCACCACCGGGAATCTGGCATCTGATTCTCGTCTGCGCCGCCCGTCGGTGTTG
>Ga0182024_10020837_pt1 | contig 11947 bp, 4 predicted proteins | sample P32metaG_FD_120480 | JGI IMG/M metagenome (GOLD analysis project Ga0182024, IMG submission 120480) | Permafrost microbial communities from Stordalen Mire, Sweden - P3-2 metaG (Illumina Assembly) | ecosystem: Environmental > Terrestrial > Soil > Wetlands > Permafrost | place: Sweden: Stordalen... | reverse complement strand
GATGATCGAATTCGGCGGCGTGGAGCGAGCGCGCGAGCAGACCTACGAGCAGCGGCCGGGGTGGTGGCTGGGGACGGTCGAGCAGGATGTGCGCTACGCGCTGCGGGGCTTCCGGCGGAATGCAGTTTTCACTGTCACCGTGATTGCCACGCTGGCGGTGGGCATCGGCGCTACCACGGCGGTGTTCAGCGTGGTGGACCGGATTCTCTTCCGACCGTTGCCCTATGTGCATGGCGACCGGCTGGTCACGGTGGGGATGGTGCATTCCCTGGAGAAGCAGGAATTCATGATGGGCGGATTCTTCTTTGAGTGGCGCGACCATCAGGAGCCATTTGAAGCCATGGCAATTCAGAGCACGGGACCGCATGCCTGCGACCTGGTCGAGAACAATCCTGCGCAACTCGATTGCCTCGACTTCGACGCCGGTTATTTACCGATGCTGGGAATCTCGCCGGTGCTGGGGCGCAACTTTCTGCCCGAGGAGGTTCTCCCCAACGGACCGCGCGTGGTGATCGTCTCCTACGGGCTGTGGCAGGACCATTACAACCGCGATCCAGGCATTCTGAACCGCCAGATCGATGTGGATGGAAGCCCCGCTCGCGTAGTTGGCGTGTTGCCGAGGGACTTCCAGTTTCCCACGCTGCAACCTTCCGACGTGATCTTCCCCATGGTGCTCAACAAGGCCGACCAAAAGACCGCCAACGGAGGTTACGGCGATCCGATGCGGACGTTCGCGCGTCTCAAGCCCGGAGTGAGCATTGAGCAGGCGAGGGCGGAGATGGAGCCGCTCTTCGACCATACGAGAGACACATTCGTTCCGGCGGAGATGCGTAAGGATTTCCATTTGAGCATTCGTTCGCTGCGCGACCGGGAGACGCAGGACGCGCAGTCGATGGCGTGGATACTGCTCGGCTCGGTGTTCGCGGTGTTGCTGATTGCCTGCGCGAACGTGGCCAGCCTGATGATGGTGCGTGGAGAGGGCCGCGAGCGCGAACTGGCGGTGCGTTCCGCGCTGGGCGCAAGCCGCGGACGTTTGATCCGGCAAACGCTCACTGAGGCCGCCCTGCTTTCACTTGCCGGGGCCGCGGCAGGAATGGCGCTGGCCGAGGGTCTGCTGCGGGTTTTCGTTCGCCTTGCTCCCACTGGAGTTCCATTTCTCGACCGGGCCGGCCTCGACCTCCGCATCGCACTGTTCACTATTTTGCTGTCGCTGGTCTGTGGAGCGCTTTCCGGCCTGTTGCCGGCACTGCAAACGCCGCGCGTGGTTGCCCTGGCAGCGCGCGCCGCGAAGTTCCGCACACGCACTGTGCTGCGCAGGAGCCTGGTGGTGGGCCAGATCGCCATGAGCATGGTTCTGCTCTCCGGCGCGGCATTGCTGCTGAAGAGCTTCAGAAATGTGGAGGAGCAAAGCCTGGGCATGCAGACCGGCGGCGTCTTCACGGCGCAGATTGCGCTGCCCGGCTTCCGTTACGATACAACCCGCAAGCAGATGCAGTTTTATTTGGATGCGGAGGCGGCGATCCGGCGATTGCCCGGCATTCGCGCGGTCGCGTTCAGCGATTCAGTTCCTCCAGGGGGCTGGCAGAGCGGTATGCGCTGGACGGACCTGACGATCGACGGAAAGCCTTATCGAGGAGAAGGAACGGGCGACGCCCTCACGACTCGAAAAGTCACGCCCGATTACTTTCCGGCGTTGAATATTCCCATCGTCCGCGGGCACGGATTCACCGAGGAGGATACGCATTCCGCCGAGCGCGAGGTGATAATCAGCAGGCTGCTGGCTGCGCGTATATTTCCCGGCGAAGACCCGATCGGGAGACGAGTGAGCGGGCGCACGGTTGTGGGCATGGCGGAGAACGTGAAGAATGGCGGACTCGTTCAGCCAGACGCACCGGAAATCTACTTCCTCAGAGGCAAAGCTGACAGCGACTGGGATGGAAAGAAACCAGTCATGGTGATCAGCTCGGTCTTGTCTCCCAAGGCTGTTGCGCCCTGGGTGCGATCGCAGATTGCCGCAATCGACCCGACCGTTCCGGTACAGATAGAAGCGCTCGACCAAACGGTGAGCAAGCTCGCCGATCGTCCCCGCTTTGAAACCGCGCTGCTCGGCTTCTTCGCCTTCTGCGGCCTGCTGATGGCGGTTATTGGGCTCTACGGCGTGATCTCGTTCGTCGCCGCGCAGCGCACGCAGGAGATCGGCGTGCGCATGGCGCTAGGGGCAACGCGGATGAATATTCTGCGCTTGATCGTCGGCGAAGGCGTGCAGTTGATCGCGGTAGGTGGCGTGCTCGGAATCGGCGCTGCTTTGGCCACTGCGCGACTGCTCAAAAGCCTGCTGTTCAACGTCGCGCCGCATGACCCCGGAACTTATGCCGCCGTTGCATTTCTGCTCGCGTTGGTGGCCCTGGCGGCGACTTTGGTTCCGGCGCGGGCAGCCATGAAGATTGAGCCCATGGTAGCTCTTCGTTGTGAGTAGACTGTGACCGTTTCGGCAGTTGCTTTGCCGGTTCTTGATTCTGTTCTGGAGGTGTCCGCATGATGAAGGAGTTTCTAACCAGGGTGCGGTTTCTTGCTCTGCGCCGTCCGCAGAGTGAGTTGGACGAGGAACTCAACTTTCATGTCGAGCAGTCTGTGGAGAGAAACGTCGCCGCGGGAATGACCGCGGAAGAAGCGCGCCGGCAGGCGATGATCGAATTTGGCGGCGTGGAGCGGACCCGCGAGCAGTGCCACGAGCAGCGGCCCGGCTGGTGGATGGGCACAGTGGCGCAGGATGTGCGCTATGCGCTGCGCGGCTTCCGGCGCAACCCCGTGTTTACGATTGCGGTGATTGCTACGCTGATGGTGGGCATTGGCGCGACTACCGCGGTGTTCAGCGTGGTGGACCGGATTCTGTTTCGGCCGCTGCCGTATGCGCACGACGACCGGCTGGTGTCGGTGGGGCTGACAGCGCCAATCATTCCACAGGAGTTTATGCTGGGCGGTTCGTATTATGAATGGCGCGATAATCAGAAGGCCTTCGACGCGTTCACGTCGGAAACGGGAGCGGACGCATGCGATCTTACGGAGCGGAATCCTGCGCGACTGAGTTGCGCGGGCGTGGAGCAGAACTTTTTGTCGACGCTAGGGATTGCGCCGCTGCTGGGCCGCAATTTTCTGCCTGAAGAGGATCGGCCCAACGGTCCGAAAGTGGCGCTGATTTCGTATGGATTGTGGCTCGGCCATTACGGCCTCGATCCCGGCATCGTGAATCGGCTGATCGATATCGATGGTACGCAGGTACGCGTGATCGGCGTGCTGCCCAAAAACTTTGAGATGCCCGCTCTGGAGTCTGCGGACATTGTTGTGCCCCAGGCGCTGGACGAGGCGGCGCAGCGCAAGGCGGACCCCGGCGCCGTGATGTACGCGTTTGCGAGGCTCAAGCCCGGGATCAGCATCGCACAGGCGGAGGCGTCGCTGGGGCCAGTCTTCAATTACTCTCTGAACCTGGCTCCTCCGCAGTTTCGCAAAGAGGTGCATCTGCGGGTGCGATCGGTTCGCGACCGGCAGATGCAGGATTTGTACACAGGTGCGTGGGTGCTGATGGGCGCTGTGCTGGCGGTGCTGCTGATTGCCTGCGCCAACGTAGCCAGCCTGCTGATGGCTCGGGCCGCACAGCGTGAGCGCGAAATGGCAGTGCGCTCGGTTCTCGGCGCGAGCCGAGGGAGGCTGGTGCGTCAGAGGCTGACCGAGACAATTCTATTAACGGTTTTTGGAACCGGAGCCGGCCTGGTTCTGGCGGAGATTCTCTTGCGTGTGTTCATCGCCATTGCGCCGGCGGGAATTCCGTTTCTGGAGAAAGCCCACCTTGACCTGCGCATTGTTCTCTTCACGGCTGTCCTGTCGGTCCTCTGCGCGGGAGCGTTTGGGATTTTGCCTGCGCTGCAACGGCCTCGGCCCGCTGCACTCGTTGCGCGATCGGCGAATGCCGGTGCGCAGGCCTTTACGCGGCGCTGCCTGGTGGTAGGGCAAATCGCAATCTGCATGGTTCTGCTGGTGGGCGCGGCGCTCCTGATGCGGAGCTTCAGCAGCCTTGAGCGCCAGCCTATGGGCATGGAAACACAGGGCGTACTGGCTGCGCACGTTGCGTTGCCGAGCTATCGCTATACGACCGCGCAAAAGCAGATGGAATTCTTTCTCGCGGCCGAAGCTGCGCTGCGACGGCTGCCCGGTGTTTCCGCCGTGGGCATGGCCAATTGGCTTCCGCCGTCCGAGACTCGCGAAGAGCAGATCTTCAGCAACATCGCAGTTTCCGGACGACCGCGTCCGACGGACGGAACGGGCGGAATGGTGTCCTGGCGCTGGGTCACGCCGGACTACTTCAATGCGCTCGGAATTCCGATTGTACGCGGGCAGAATTTTGCCGAGCAGCAGCGAACCTCCAACGAGAACTTGCTGATCTTAAGCAGCCTGCTCGCTTCCCGGCTCTTCGGCGATGCGGATCCGGTGGGTCAGCATGTGCAGCCGGTTCCGGCCGGCCCCTGGTACACGGTGCCGGGGTTCGCGGCGAACGTAAAGAACGGCGGTTTGACAGGTGCTGACGATCCGGAATTCTACCGGCTCAGGCGCAACATCGCCAGTGATTGGCATCCCTGGAATGTGATGGTGGTCAAAACATCTCTGCCGCCTTCTTCAGTAGCTCCCTGGATGCGCTCTCAGTTTGCGCAAATCGATCCCACGCTGCCCATCGAGGTTGAGACTCTGAGCGAAAGCGTGAGCAAGCTGGCCGACCGTCCGCGGTTCGAGACGGCGCTGCTGGGGTTCTTCGCCTGCTGCGGGCTGCTGATGGCGGTGATCGGGCTTTACGGGGTGATCGCGTTTGTGGCTGCGCAGCGGACCCAGGAGATCGGCGTGCGCATGGCGCTGGGAGCGACGCGCGGGAATATTCTTCGGCTGATTGCCGGCGAAGGCGTGCGGCTGATTGTGCCGGGTGGGGTGCTCGGGCTGGGCGCTGCGCTGGCCACGGCGCAACTGTTGAAGAGCCTGTTGTTCAACGTGGGGCCGCACGATCCGGTAACGTATGCGGCGGTGGCGCTTCTGCTGGGGCTTGTGGCGCTGGCGGCTACGCTGATCCCGGCGCGCGCGGCGATGAAGGTGGAGCCGGTGGTGGCGCTGCGGTACGAGTGACCACCTGCGGTGGGGCGGACGGCGCTGGCGCGCCAAATTGTGATGGGGTGGGGTTCGTGGTTTCCCGCCGTAGCCGCAAAAACAAGAAGGCGGCGAGGGTGGGGCACACCCATTGTGCGTTGGCTCATTTACATGATCATTTGGGTTCGTGGTTTCCCACCCATTCGCCAGAAAGAAGGCGAATGGATGGGGCACGGAACTTTTGGGCGCGTCCTGACTGAAAAAGAGAGGGCGGCCTTGACGGCCGCCCTGTGAGCCGAATACCTCCGCGCGGCTCTATGCAGGCACCGCATCCGCAGCGTTCACCTTTACCGGGGTGAGCCAGCCGAAGCGATCGGGCTTGAGGCCGTTGGCAATGCCGAAGAATTCGTCCGCGATCTTCTTGGTGATTTCGCCGACCTTGCCGTCACCGACCAAGATGCGGTCGATGGTGCGGATGGGCTGCACTTCCGCCGCCGTGCCAGAGAAGAAGACCTCGTCGGCAATGTAGAGCAACTCGCGCGGCATCGCCTGTTCAATTACGGTGAGGCCCAGGTGGCGGGCCAGGGTGAGCACGCAGTCGCGGGTAATGCCCGAAAGAGCGGAGTTGGCCAGCGGCGGCGTATAGATGACGCCGTTGCGGACGACAAAAATATTTTCGCCCGAGCCCTCGCTGACCAGCCCGTTCACGTCCAGGGCGATGCCTTCCTGGTAGCCGTTGATCTCGGCTTCCATGCGGATGAGTTGGGAGTTCATGTAATTGGCGCCGGCCTTGGCCAGGGCGGGCATGGTATTGGGGGCCAGCCGGTTCCAACTGGAGACGCAGACATCCGCGCCGCCGTGGCCGGCGATGTATTTGCCCCAGGGAAAGTTGGCGATGTAGACCTCAATCGGCGAGCCCTTCGGGCTGACGCCGATTTCGCCGTAGCCGCGCAGCGCTATGGGGCGGACATAGCAGGGAGCTACTCCATTGGCTTCAATTACATCCACCACAGCTGCGCAGAGCTCGTCAAGGGTGAAGGGAAGATCCATGCGGTAAATCTTGGCTGAGTCGATCAGCCGTTGCATGTGCTCCGGAAGCCGGAAGACGGCCGAACCGTGCGGCTGCCCGTAGCAGCGAATGCCCTCAAAAACGCTGGAGCCGTAGTGGATGACGTGGCTCATCACGTGGAGGGTGGCATTTTCCCAGGGGATCAGGTTTCCGTTGTGCCAGATTTTGGAGGTTGTCTGAATAGGCATTGGATTTTTGTGAGGCTCCTTCGGCCGCGCTCGCGGATGAATACACTTCAAGCGTAGCGCGAACCGCGGCAGCCTGTCACTGCGGCCGGATGCCCGGCAGCGACCGGCAGGTAGCCGACTTGACAATATTCGCGGATTGGCTTGGCCTGAACGGCTCCCCGGGCTGCGGCGGTTTGCTGGGGGTTGACGTCGTCCGTTCGCAAGAAGTGAGCGAAAAGGCAAGATTTGATCGCCGCGGTGGCGCATATCGCGTTGTATGATTACGGGCGAGGTTGCTTTTGGTCCCGGCCGGTCGCCAGATTGCCCATCAACCCAGGATCGCAGACGAGCCGACTTCGCCGCACTGCGCCCCACCAATTCAACGTTCAGGAGACGCTCTTTGAGAACGCTTGTTCAGTTTGGTTCAGCCTTGATTCTCTTTCCAGCCAGCTTTGCTTTGGTGCTTTCTCCCGCGACGTTTGCCCAGCAGCAAAGCCAGCTTGGCTTGATGCCGCTGCCCGCGCATGTGACCGAGGGCCAGGGGCAGTTTCTCATCGACGGCAGCTTCGCCGCGGCGGTGCACGATTATCCCGATACGCGCGCTCTGGAAGGCCGGCGGCGCTTTCTCGGTACGCTCTCGCAGGAGACCGGAATCCCTTTCGCTGTCGATGCGCCGGCGGACAAAGGCGCGTTCGTCATCGGCACTGCAAGCCCCAGCGAAACGGTGCAGCAACTGGGCGAAGATGAGTCGTATCACCTTCAGATAACTCCAACCCACGTGGAGTTGTCGGCAAAGAATCCGCTGGGCATTCTGCATGGCTTGCAAACCTTTCTCCAGCTGGTGCATATTACGCCGCAGGGATTCGCGGTCCCCGTTGTCACCATCGACGACCAGCCGCGCTTTCCCTGGCGCGGGCTGATGATCGATGTGGGCCGGCACTTTATGCCGCTGCCGGTTATCAAGCGCAACCTCGACGGAATGGAAGCGGTGAAGCTGAATGTGATGCACTGGCATCTCTCCGACGACCAGGGTTTCCGCGTGGAGAGCCGGCAGTTTCCGCTGCTTCAGGAGAAGGGCTCGAACGGAAGCTACTACACGCAGGCGCAGATTCATGAGGTCATCGACTACGCGCGCGAGCGGGGGATCCGCGTGGTGCCTGAGTTTGACATGCCCTGCCACACGACGTCGTGGTTCGCGGGCTATCCGCAGATCGCCAGCGGCCCGGGGCCTTATTCGATCGCGACCAAATGGGGCGTGCTGGACGCGGCCATGGACCCCACGCGCGAAACCACCTATGAGTTTCTCGACAAGTTTCTTGGTGAGATGACGGCGCTGTTTCCCGACGCTTATTTCCATATCGGCGGCGACGAGTGCGACGGCAAGGAGTGGGACGCGAACCCGCGCATCCAGGCCTTTATGCGCGAGCACAGCCTGAAAGACAATTCGGCGCTGCAATCCTACTTCACCGGCCGGGTGCAGAAGCTGGTGGCCGCGCACCACAAGATCATGATGGGCTGGGACGAAGTGCTGCAGCCGGATACGCCGCGCGACGTCGTCATCCACTCGTGGCGCGGGCCAACGGCACTTGCGGCCGCAGCGCGCCAGGGCAATCGCGTGCTGCTTTCGAACGGGTATTACATCGATCTGAACCAGCCGGCATCGCAGCATTATCTGGTTGACCCGTTGGGCGGCGACGGCGCCAGTCTGAATGAGGAACAGAAGGCGCGCGTGCTGGGCGGCGAAGCCACCATGTGGAGCGAGTTTGTGACGCCGGAGAATATTGATAGCCGCATCTGGCCACGGACGGCTGCGATTGCCGAGCGCTTCTGGTCGGCGCAGGATGTGCGCGATGTGGACTCGATGTACCGGCGGCTGGCTGCCGTGTCGCAGAAGCTCAATTACTATGGCCTGGAGCATAATTCCTTCACGTTGGCGATGCTCGAGCGCATGAGCGGCGATGCGCATCCGGAATCGCTGGAAGTCTTGGCCGGCGCAGTTCAGCCGCCGCTTGGCTATGCGCGCGAGAGCTTGAAGCACTTCGACACTTCCTCTTCACTCAACCGGCTTGTGGATGCTGTATCTCCGGAGAGCGAGGCAGCGCGCAAATTCAACGAGGTTGCCACATTGATTGCCGCAGGCAAGGCTTCGCCGCAGCAGTGGCAGGAGGCGCAGAACTGGCTGGTGCTGTGGCGCGACAACGACGCCAAGCTTGCGCCGACGCTGGCTGGCTCCGACCTCACTGCGGAGTTGGCGCCGCTGTCGCAGAGCTTGTCGCAGGTGGCAACGATCGGGCTGCAGGCGCTGGACGATTTGAAAAATCATCGCGCTGTCAGTGCGGATCAAAAGGAAAAGAACCTGCAGTTGCTGAAGGCCGCCGCAAAGCCGCAGGCCGTGCTGCTGGATAAGGTGGCTCCTTCGGTCGAGTTGCTGGTAGAGGCGAGCGGGCAGCAATAGGGTTAAGTCGCTAATCGCGCGGTTTCGCACCTTGGGTTTGGTGGGGCACGGAATTGGTACAACGACAACAGTCAGAGACCTGGAGTCATTTGGGTGGCAACGCAACGACAAGGCCACCATCGCTATAAAGCCTGTTCACGCCGCGCGGCAGCTTCAACGTCGATCCGCCGCCGAGGTCGCGCTCGTAGATTTCGCCATAGTTGCCCGTAGCCTCGATGACGCGCGCGACCCAATCATTGTCCAGGCCGAGCGCGCTGCCGATCTGGTGCGATCCGCCGAGCAGGAAGCGGCGCAGCGGGTCTTTCTCCTGAGGGGCGAAGGCCTGCAAGTGGCGCACATTCGCTTGCGTCACTCCGCTCTCCTCGGCCTGGACCAGCGCCTCCATCACCCAATTCACAATCGCAATCCACTGCGGATCGCCGTCGCGCACGGCTGCGGCCAGCGGGTCTTTGGAAATGCTCTCAGGCAGCAGGCGCGTGCTCTTGCCGTGCAGCGCCATCGCCGCGCGCGTCTGCGCGAGGCGTGTGCGGTCGCCGGCGAGCGCGGCGCAGTTGCCGGTGGCGAAGGCTGCCTGCATCTCGCCTTCTTCCTGAAAGGGAAACGGTATAAAGTCCAGGTGCTCGCGGACAAACCAGGCACGCACACTTTCTTCCACGGTGGTCTCGGCCAGGAAGCAGATTTTCTTGCCGCTCAACTGTTGGGCGCGTGTGACGGGACCTGCGCCGAGCAGCAGAAACCCTACGCCGTCCCACAGCACCGGGCGCGTGAATGCGAGATGCGTTCCCACCTGGTGCGAAAAATCGTCGGTCAGCGTGGCTACCATGTCTACTTCGCCGGCGTGGAGCGCGGCGATTGCAGCCGCGTCATCGGGAAAATTTCTTAATGCGGCTTGCGCCTTCCCGCCGAACACTGCGACGGCGACCGCGCGGCAAAGATCCGCGTCGAATGCTGCGCGGTTGCCATGATCGTCCGAGGTGGAATACTCGGCCTGCTCCACGTCGATGCCGCAGCGCAGAACGCCCGCCGTGCGCATACGTGCCAGCGTAGTGGATGTGTCGACCGCGTGGGCGACGCCGCAAGCGAAAAGGGTGAGGATCGTTGCCATCCCCACATGGGCAGCGCCGACTCGCACCTGTGTGTATCGGACCAAATATTTCTTGTGCAGCAAACATTTCCTCAGGGGCTAAAGCCCAGGTTCATTTTTTGGCACTTGCGGCACGACTGAAGTCGTGCCCTTTCAAGAAGCCCAAACTTGCCGATCCAGTTAAGTTTTTGCGCAGCCTGTGAAGCCCGTGCCCTTCAACAGAACAGCTGGCGCGCAGTCTCTTACGGGGTCCAGTCGCCGGCTGTTGGAATTCCGGGCGTTGTTTCGGGCCGGGGGTTGAAGTCCGCGGGTACTGGGTTGGGAAGCGCCCAGTCTGTCGGCGTGATCTCCAGCCGACGGCAGCCTGCCCCGCCGGCATGAGGGAATGCGTTGATTTCTGTGGCGGGAATGGTGGCGTAGGCGGCGCTCAACGGCGCACGCTTGCTCTCGAGCCGCAGACTATCGAAGGCTGAAGTCATATCGCCCACGCCGGGAACCTTGTCGTCGGCGGGGCCGAGATTGGCCTGGCCGAACTTCTCTGCGCCGATCTGCCGCGCGCGCTCCTCGTCGGGCAAGTCGGCAAGCGGAATCAGGCCGAAGACCTCATCCACAAACTTGATGATGGAGCTGTGCTCGGACGGCACATGCGACACGCCGTGCGCCACGGCGAACGGCGAGATGAGAATGGCGGGAATGCGCGGCCCCTGTTCCAGCGGAACGCCGGCTGCATCGAACGATCGAATGCGCGGTTGCGCGTGATCGTAGAGTCCGTCCGACTCGTCGTAGGTAATGATGATGGCGCTCTCGCCCCAGTACGGGCTTGCCGCGATGGCGTTGATCTCCTCAGCCAGAAGGCCCTCGCTGATCTGCGTGTCGGAGTAGCCGGGATGATCGTCGTTGCCGTTGAAGACCGCGGCCAGCTTGGGATTGGGGTCTTGCGGCTTCCATCCCTGAATGTTGCCGTAGCCGCCGCGAATATAAAACACGCCCGAAGAGGGCAACTGCTTTTGAGCGACGGCGTCGAAGAATTCGCTCAGCCCATGCAGGTGCGTGCTGGCCAGCGGATTGTTGGCCACATAGCCGAAATACTGCACCGCATTATGGTGGGCCACGTAGCCCTGGTGCGAAGCCTTGCCCGCGGCATCGTTGATCTCGTGATCGTAGCCCTGCTGATACCAGCCCCAGTTGACGGCTTTCACGCCGTGGCCGGCTATCTTCTCGATGTCTTCCTGCACGTCGGGCAAATCGAATGCAGGATCGTAATCGGCCGCCGTGGTCTGCTTGATGGCGCTGCCCATAAAGGAGAGCGGCAGGCTTGCAAACGTGAGGTTCTTTGATACGGCGCTGGCGGGCTTGACGGCCTGCGGCTGCTTGAGCCGGTCCGCCTTGTCGAGCGGCGATCCCCAATAGGGGGCAGGGTCGGCGGTCAGGGGCACAACTGCGCTCTTGCCGTCGCCGCCAGAAGCAGCGGCGTCGAGATGCAGCATCCACTGCGTCTCCCCGCCCTGGCCGGAGATCATGGCGATGGCATTCGGCGTTGACGGTCCAACGATGGTGTCCATGAAGTGATCGAAGAGCGTAAAGCGGTCGGCGTAGCGCCAGAGGAACGGCGCAGTGTCGCAATCAACGTGAGCCATTACCAGCTCGCCAAACTGCTTGCGCTCCAGCGTCGGCGCCTTCGATGGCTTGCCGTCGGCAAGCGTGACGCCTTCTTCCATCAGCGCGTATTCGCTGTTGCGGGCCACGCCGTTTTTGTCGAGTGCGATCTTGCGCGCGATGCCTGCATGGGAGTGATTCACCGATGCAATGTCGGCGGGATAGAGGGGGACGGTCTTGCCTTTCGCATCGACGACTGTGGCGGGAATGCGGAACGGCGTGATGGTTGCGAGCGAGCCGTCGGTGTTGACGAGAGTCTGTGTGAATCCGGCGACCTGATTTGGCGTGTGTGGCCCGTCGGGGCCTGCGTAAAGGCCGTCGGCTCCGGGATAGCCGGCGAAGTAAAAGTCGAAGGAGCGGTTTTCCTGAAAGAGTACGAAGACATATTTGAT
>Ga0182024_10020836_pt1 | contig 11948 bp, 4 predicted proteins | sample P32metaG_FD_120480 | JGI IMG/M metagenome (GOLD analysis project Ga0182024, IMG submission 120480) | Permafrost microbial communities from Stordalen Mire, Sweden - P3-2 metaG (Illumina Assembly) | ecosystem: Environmental > Terrestrial > Soil > Wetlands > Permafrost | place: Sweden: Stordalen... | reverse complement strand
GCAACAGCGGACCAAGGCCGAGGTCGGTCGCCAGCACCTCGCGGACATCGACAGGCAATGCCGCGAGCGCGTTGACAAAAGAAAGGATTTCGGCTGTCCGCGCCCCGCGCATAACGAAAGCGTTTGAGTATCGCTCGAAAAAGCGCCGTGCGGGCTCCGTAACTTTCGCTGACTCTTCGAGGACGATCCTCCCGTTCACCACTGCAACGTCTCGGACGCTCATCAAAAGATCGGTCGGAACACGGACGAGAACCGGTTCGGCGGGATCGACCGCGAAAAGCCCCTGTTCGCCCGGAGCGATATTCTTCACCACGCCACCCAGCCCGCAAAACTCCTCGATCATGGCCTCCCAGGACCACGCATCGTGCGCCGGCGCGCTGTGTTGCGTCACAGCTCCCGTGCCCCCACGCATTCGGCAAGCGCAGCGAGCTGAAAATGAGCCATACTCCGCAAGCGCGACACGAGCTCGCCGCGATGGGGCTCGAGCGCTTCGAGAAGCGCGAGGAATTTCGTCCGGTTGACGAAGAGGATTTGGTCGAAGATTTCCTCGGCGCGCCCAACCCGCGCTTCCCGCATCAGGTCGTAAAATATCGCCCGTGGCAGTCGCGGAAACTTTGCGTTGCCGACGGTCAGGTACGACAGATGAACCGTGCCCGATTCCACTCGCATCTGCGGCACCCGGAAACCCGCGCGATCCGTATCCGCCATCGGATCCCGCCCGATCGCGAGCTCTGACGGTCCGCTTCTGGTGTGCATGGGTACGCTTAACGCATGCAACCGCGAACCCGCGATGCCATGCTTGTTGAAAATGCCGAGCGCATCGTGGTGTTGGTAAGCAAGAAAAATTTCTCCCTCGGCGTTGCCCTCGAGTCTTACGCCGCGATGCGGACCGAACTTCGCATGCAGGCCGTTGCTGCTACGGTTCATGAGATCAAGAAACGGGGCAAGATAGGTTTCGCGGCGCCGTCGGATCGCCCTGCTTCTGAGGAAGTAACGAAAAATTCTCTCCCGCCGCTCTCCCTCGATGAACGGCCTCATTCCGAAATCAGCAACCAGCCTTTTTTGCAATTCCGGTTGAAGCGAATCGAACATGTCGATCAGCGTGGCGCCTTCCGCGTACCCTCCGCCCCCCCAGGAAAGTGCTGCGTGGTAACGTTCGAAGAAAACTCTTTCGCGCGGTTCCGTTCCTGCGCTGTCTTCGATTGCAATGCAGTCTCCCTTTAGTGCAATGTCCGGCGGCGGGAACACGAGATTGGCCGGCACCCGCAGGAGGACCGGCCGGTCCGGATTCTCCGGAAACAATCTTCCTCCGGTGGCCGAAGGGCGTAGCGCGAGGTTTTCCGCGACACCCCCCAGGGCGCGGAATTCGTCCAGCAGGCTCTGCCACACGCCGCGATCCGGTAAGCGTTCGCCGTCGGGCGTTTCGTTAATGGGCGCGGCCACGGAATGCCCGTTTTGACAATGGTCTCCCAAGCTGTAGACGAGCCTGGTGCTTGTCAATCGCGCTGCCCCGGTGAGCAGAATAAGGCAGAAATCGGGCTTGTGGAGGCGGGTAGCATGTGTTAACGGCATGTTAGGGTTTGCGTTTCCGGGGGCATGGGGCGGACCCTGTCGGTCATTCAAGGACGGCCGATCTCGACAATGCCTCATTTTCTCGAGGGAAAAACCAAATGGACAAACTTACTGCAACGCTGCTGACCGGCGCCGCGATGGGCGCGCTTTCGGTGGTGCCGGCGATGGCCGGGTCGACGCACGGGCCAGTTTTGGGGCTAAAGGCACCGGGTCACGCGCCGACGAATTCCAAGTCGTTCGGACTGCTCATTAAGTCGGCACATGGTATGGTGGTTCTGCCCGGAGGCCTCCACGGGAAGAGCACCAATGTCAACCCGAAGACAAACAAAGTTACATACACTGATACTCTGGCCGACTACTCTTACACCGAACCACGCGCCACCTGGTATCACGTGTCGCAGGATATCAAAAACGGCGAAGTATGGTACAGCGAAACTGAGACGTATAGCACTGTTGGGTCGGTTTTTCAATATCACATCAAAGTCTTTGACACTCCGGGGCAGGTTGCAAAGGGCTCCAAGGACGCGAATGCAAAGATCACCATACATAATAATACCACACTCAAGCAACACTTTACGTATACGTACAAAACTACTTCCGGCAGAACCTACGAAAAAGTCTATTACAGCACGAACCTGACCTACTATGGGCCGAACTATAAGCTGGAGAACAATACAATATCGAGCGACAACTTCCAGGTTAACGACCTCAACAAGTATACGACGACGTTCACCAACAGCTGCGGTAAGCACGTTACTAAGTACAAGGGAACCGCGCGCTTGAATTTTGCCATGCACTTCGATTGATTGGTTACTCCTGACAAAAGCGCAGGTTGCGCTTTCACCTGAAGTAAAGGCCGGCGACGACCAAGGTCGCTGGCCTTTTTTTCATCACGACCGCAGTTTGGCTTTGCCAAGCGGTTGGTCGCGCGCTATGTCGGCGCGCGGCCAGCGGTGTCTCGGGAGGACCGAAGTGCGACTACCCATAGAGAAGGCTGTGCGAAATCCGCTTGCCGCAGGCAGGCGTTCCTGGGAGCAGCTTGACGTGTTGCCGGAGCCGCTTGTTTCTCTGCTTCCGGCAGGACCTGCGCCGTCTCTTCCTGCGTCTCTGGTACCCGACGCCAGCCTGTCAACACGGACCGAGCCGGCTGCCGCTCCAGCCCATCTGTACGAACTTGGGCTGACATTTGCGGCGATGTCCTACCATACCGCCGCCATCGAGGTGCTGCGCGACTGTACTGCGCTTGCCCCGAACCATGCGCCGGCCTGGCGCAAGTTGGCCGAGTTGCTTCGCTTGGCCGGGGAAGATGCGCAGGCGAATGCGGCCGAAACCACGGCCCGGGCCTGTGCGGGCGTCAAATGGAAGAAGGGATTGGACGAACGCACATTGCCGCGTTTGCACAAGGCCGAGCAAAAACTGGTGGAGCCGCTCAAAGCTATGGCGGAAGATGAAGCGGCTATGGCCATTCGCGAGCGCCTCATGGCCAATCCGCTGGACGCGGTCGCGATGCGCTTTCTGGCGCGCCTGGAAAAGCGCGGCGGCGACCTGTTCACGGCGCGCGCGCTTTTCGAACGCACGCTGGATATTTGTCCTGCTTACACGAGTGCGCGGGAAGAATACTGTCAACTCTTGACGGGGCAGCATGACTACGCGGCCGTTGCGGAGACCGGGCGCCTGTTGAGCGACTCGCCTGATAATCCCCGTTACCAGTTTCTCCGGGCGACCGCGCTGATGAATAACAGCAAAGTCGATGCTGCAATTGACATTGTCACCGAATTGCTGGGCAAAGACCCGAACAATGTTGACTTCTGGCTGTTTTACGGAAACGCGCTGCGGGTTGCCGGTCGCCGCGAGGAAGCTGTCCAGGCCTATCGAAAGTGCCTGGACGTGCAACCGGGGATGGGCGCAGCGTGGTGGGGATTGGCCGAACTTAAAGAGAATGTGCTGACCCAGAACGACGTTGCCGGGATGCGCGCGCAATTGGAGGAACACGCGCTGCCGTCGGAGAGCCGGAAGGCTATATTTTATGCGTTGGGGCAGACGCTGGAACGGGCACGCGATTTTCCCGCCAGCTTCGCTGCCTATGAGGAAGGCGCGCGCGAGCATTGGGCGATCAAGGAAATCGAGGAGAGGGAGCATCCCGATGCCGCGTCGGACGACGGCTCCGGGCCGCCTGACGATTCCATGCCCGGCATGCAGCAATTGACGAAGGTATTCAGCCGCGAGAACCTGGTCTCACGACTGGTGCCGGCGCCAGTGATTTCGCCCGACACGCCTATTTTCGTGATCGGCATGCCGCGTGCCGGCTCGACGCTTGTGGAGCAGATCCTTTCCAGCCACAGCCGTGTGGAGGGCATCGGCGAGTGCTCGCTGATCGGCGATATCAAACGCGGTCTGATACGGAGTCGGATTCTGGTGACGCCAAATGCCTATCCCGATTGCCTGCTGGACCTTACCCGGGATGAGCTGGCTGCACTCGGCGCCCGCGTGATTGCGGACTCACGAAACTATCGCGCAACAGACCGCCCCTGCTTTGTGGACAAGCGCCCGTGGAACTGGGTGGATGTCGGACTCATCCACCTGATCCTGCCGCAGGCGAAAATCATCGATATACGTCGCGAACCGATGGCTGCGTGCTTTGCCATGTACAAGCAGATGTTGCCGAGAGAAAGTTGCGATTTTTCCTACGACTTCAAGAAGCTCGGCCCCTACTACAAGCGCTATGTTCGTCTGATGGATCACTGGCATGCCGTCCTTCCCGGCCGCGTACATCTTGTCCGATACGAACGGCTGGTAGAGGACACGGAATGCGAAATTCGCCGCATGCTCGACTATTGCGAGCTGCCCTTCGAGGAAGGTTGCCTGCGTTTTTGGGAGCTCGAGCGTGCCATCGTCACGCCGAGTGCCGAACAGGTGCGCCGCCCTATCTATCGCGACGCCCTGGAGCAATGGCGGAACTTCGAGCCCTGGCTCGGTCCGCTGAAAGAAGCTCTCGCTGCGCCCGAGGAAAACTGAACGACATATGATGGACGTATCGGAATCTGTTGTGCCGCCGGCAGTCGTTGCGGCGGCCTCTGCGGGTACTCCGCCATCCGCTCTCTACGAGCGTGCGCGAACCCTGGTTGCAATGGGCCTTTACAACGAGGCCATGAAGGCGTTGCGGGAGGTCAGCACTTGCGCGCCGAGGCATGCTCCGGCATGGCAAGAGCTTGCCGAATTGCTGCGTCTGGCAGGCAAGGATCAGGAGGCGAGCGTCGCCAGCGCGCGGGCCGCCGGCCTTGCCGCGCAATGGCCTCCAGCCAGGGACGAGCGAACGCCCGAGGAAATCGAGGCTGCGGAGCAAGCTTTACACGAGCAGCTCGACAAAATGACGACCCCGGAGGAGCAGCGACGGTGGTTGCAGGATCAATTGCGCAACCACGTAACCGACGTGGCTGCGATGCGTCTTCTGGCATGCACGGAAACGAACCGGCGCAACTTCCTTGTCGCCCGCAACCTTTTCGAACGAGCGTTGGAACTGGCGCCTTTCTACTACGGTGCGCGGAAGGATTTCGTGTTCGTCCTGCGCGAACTGTCCCGGCATGCACGTGCGCTGGAAGAGATCCAGCGTCTCCTCGCGCAGACGCCCGACGATGTCGAATGCCAGGTGTTGCACGCCGATACCTTGCGCTACCTCGGCGACATGGAAGGTGCCATTGCCATATTCGAACGGTTGGTTTTGGAAAATCCCACCTTTGCACGGCTGCGGTGCATGTACGCGAGAGTGCTCCGCTTCGCCGGCCGCAGTGAGGACAGCGTTCGCGAATATCGCAAGGCGCTCGAATTGCGCTCCGGATTGGGCCAGGCGTATGCGGGCCTCGCCAAACTCGGCGGCGGCTCTCTTACATCCGACGATGTCGCTGCCATGCGGGAATGTCTGCTCTCCAGCGACGAGGATGCCGAGAACGGCGCGCGTCTGCAGTTCGCGCTGGGTCAGGCGCTGGAACAAATGGGAGATTTTGGGGAAAGTTTCGCTGCCTATGAAGCGAGTGCCGCATTGGCGAAGGACTCCGATTACGACCTGGATGGCGATATCCGGGATATGCGTCGTCGGCGCGCAGTTTTTACTGCACAAACGGTTGCCAGGTGTGCGCCCAAGACGACTTTATCTGGCGCTACGCCCATCTTCATTGTGGGAATGCCGCGTGCCGGCTCGACGCTGGTGGAACAGATTCTGGCAAGCCACAGCCGTGTCGAAGCCACCCTGGAGCTCCCGGTGTTGGGCGCCATCGTTGACGACCTTTCGCGCAGCCGTATTCTGCTCACGCCCCAGGCCTATCCCGAATGCGTGGCGGACCTGACTCCCGAGCAGCTCTCGGAACTCGGCGCACGTTATATTCGGGACGCCGCTGCGTACCGCAAAACCGACCTTCCCTATTTCGTCGACAAGCGTCCGTGGAACTGGCTCGAAATCGGCTTTATCCGGATGATCCTGCCGCAGGCGAAGATCGTGGACATCCGGCGCGAACCCATGGCGGCCTGTTTCGGCATGTACAAGCAGAATATGGACGACGCAGTGTTTGCCAACGACTTCAACCATCTTGCCAAGTACTATACCGAATATATCAGCATGATGAGCCATTACGACAGGGTGATGCCGGGACACGTTCACCTTGTGCACTACAGGAACCTCGTGGAAGACACCGAGGGGGAGATCCGGCGGCTGCTGGACCATTGCGGATTGCCCTTCGAGGAGAATTGTCTCCGCTTCTGGGAGACCTCGCGGCCGGTGGCGACGCCGAGTGCCGAACAGGTGCGGCGTCCGATTTTTCGCGAGGGGCTGGAGCAATGGCGCAATTACGAGCCCTGGCTCGGGCCGTTGAAGGAAGCCCTGGAAGCGGCGTCGGCCGCCGCCGTTGCGCCCCAACCGGAAGGCTACGAGCTTGCGCTGACCTGCGCGGCAATGAGGTATTACGATCTCGCCATCAAGGAGTTGAAGGCGGCTACGAGGCGTGAGCCTACGCACCCGGGCGCCTGGAAGAAGCTCGCCGAACTGTTGCGGCTCTCCGGCATGGACAAGGCAGCCGAGGATGCCGAAGCGAAAGCGAAACTGTACGCAGGCGAATCGACCAACTGGCAATCAAACCGCGACTTGCGGAGCTCGCGGCAACTGAACGCAGCAAGGCGTGTGCTGGAACGCTCGCTCGCTGCCGCCGGCAAGCAGCGTGCCACACAGATGGCAGAGCTCCGAAAACACCTGACGGGGTATCCTACCGACGCAGCGGCCACGTGCCTGCTGTCCGAACTGGAATCGCTGAACCGTGACGAATTCACAGCAATTGCCCTGTTGGAGCGCACGCTGGAGCTGGCGCCCACGTGGCAGGCGGCCAGACAGGAACTCGTCGCGAAATTGTTGAACCTCCGCGAGTACGAGCGCGCGCTGGAACAAGCCGCAATTCAGGCCGGCGGCGAGCCCGAGAGTCCGCGCTTCCGCGCGCTTCATGCTGACGTTCTGGAACACGCCGGCAATGTTGCACAGGCCACGGCGATAATGGAGGAACTGCTGCGCGAGCACCCGCGCAGCCTCCGCTTCTGGTTGCAGTATGGAGGGTTGCTGCGTGCCTCGGGCAAGCGTGACGAGAGCGCACGCGCCCTTCGAACGTGTCTGGAGATCGCGCCAACAAACGGTGACGCCTATGCCGCTCTCGCCGATCTGAAGGGCGGTTTTTTGACCGAGGCAGACGTCGCAAGCATTCGCGCGCACCTTGCCGACCCCAGTCTCGAACCGCGACACCGCCAGCGAATGCATTACGCGCTCGGTCATGCGCTCGAACGGGCTGGCGATTTCGGCGCGAGCTTCGCCTCCTATCAGTCAGCTGCGCGGCTGATGCGCGGCACTTTTCTGGGCCGGGGCGAGGCCTACAACGAAAAAAGGGACGTGGGACGGGTGCGTCAGCTCAAGCACTTCTTTACCGCGCGTGTGCTGTCCCGGTCGCCGCGGCCGGCAGCAACGCCCACCGTTACGCCGCTCTTCGTCGTGGGCATGCCCAGGGCCGGGTCAACGCTCGTGGAACAGATTCTCGCCAGTCACAGCCAGGTGGAAGGCACACGCGAGCTGCCGCTGATTGGCGAAATCGTGCACGAACTTACGCCCGACCGCCGGATCAGCAATCGCCGTGCCTATCCGGATTGCCTCGAAGACATGACCGCTGCCCAACTGGCGGCGCTCGGGGAACGCTATATCGAACGGGCGCGCGCCCATCGTCGTACCGACTTGCCTTACTTCGTCGACAAGCGGCCGTGGAACTGGCTCGACGCCGGCCTGATCCACCTGATCCTGCCGCAGGCGAAAATCATCGACATCCGCCGCGAGCCCATGGCCGCCTGCTTTGCGATGTACAAGCAGCAGCTCCCGCGAGACGCCGCCTTCTCCTACGACCTGGGCGATGTCGGCCGGTACTACAACCGCTATGTGAGCCTGATGGAGCATTGGAAATCCGTCGTGCCCGGCCGGATTCATTTCGTACAATACGAGCGCCTTGTGGACGACACCGAAAACGAGATCCGCCGCATGCTGGATTATTGTGGACTGCCGTTCGAGGAAGGCTGTCTGCGGTTCTGGGAGAACGATCGGACAGTCTTGACGCCGAGTGCCGAACAGGTGCGGCGTCCGATCTATCGCGACGCTGTCGAGCAGTGGCGCAAATTCGAACCCTGGTTGGGTCCGCTAAAGGAAGCGCTGGCACAGCCCTCGCCCGTATAGCAATCAGGCGATCGGCACATCTGTCATCTCTTCACTGTAAAGGAGTGCTGGAACTTCTTTCGCCACGACGGATACGTAACCGATTTCACATGAAAGTCCGATGCTCTAGGCGCGGGCTGGCTGGGAAAGTGCCTCTTTGAGAGGGCCGAGCCAGGGTTCGAAGTTGCGCCATTGCTGCAGGGCGTCGCGGAAAATGGGGCGGCGCACCTGCTCGGCGCTGGGCGTGGAGATGGCGCGGTCTGTTTCCCAGAAGCGCAGGCAGCTCTCCTCGAAGGGCAGGCCGCAATAGTCGAGCATGCGGCGGATTTCGTTTTCCGTGTCCTCCACCAGGCGTTCGTATTGCACGAAATGGATTCGGCCGGGCATGACAGATTTCCAATGGTCCATCAGACCGGCATATTCGGTGTAGTAGCGGCCGAGATCGTGAAGATCGTAGGAAAAATCCGCGCCGTGCGGCATCACCTGCTTGAACATGGCGAAGCAGGCGGCCATCGGTTCGCGGCGTATATCGATGATCTTGGCGTGCGGCAATATTAAACGGATCAGCCCGGCTTCCAGCCAGTTCCAGGGCCGCTTGTCGATGAACCAGGGGCGTTGCGTTTTTCGGTAGGCGCTCGTTTCCCGCAGGTAGCGCTCGCCGAGTGCCGCCAGCTGTGCCGGCGTCATGTCCGCCACACAATCCGGGTAGGCGTCGGGCGAGATCATGACGCGGCTGTGTGCCAAATCGCGAATGATGTCACTGATCGTCGGCAGTTCGCGTGTGGCTTCCACCCGACTATGGCTGGCGAGGATTTGTTCCACGAGAGTGGAGCCGGCACGCGGCATGCCCACGATGAAAATGGGCGTGACGGCAGGTGAACCAGCCGGCGACATGGCGCACCTGGCCAGGTTGCGCGCGCTGAAGACACGTTTCTCTGCTCGCACGCGTTCGACGAATTTCTCCTCGCGATGGGCTTCTCCACGGCTCAGGTATGTGCCGCGGAACAGTCGCGCACCGTTCTGATAAGCGGCAAAGCTGCCGGAAAAATCGCCTCTGCTCTCCAGCGCAGGGCCCAGCGCGTAATACATATACATCCGGCTGGAGGGCTCCAGAGCCGCATCTGCCAGGCAGGTGTGCATGGCGGCCAGATCGGCATCGGTCAGGAAGCCGCCCTTGAGATCGGCGAGGCCCCAATAAGCGTCGCCCATTGTCGGCGCTATGTCCAGGCAGGTACGAAAGGCCCGTGCACTGTCCTCGCGCCTGCCGACATAGTGCAGCAGCAGGCCATAGCCGAACCAAAAGCGCGGATGGCGGGGTTGTTCGCGCAACAACTCTCCCATCACCGCCAGAGCGGCCGGGAAGTCGCCGACGCATTGCAGCGCGTCGGAATGAATGGCGCGGTAATCCGCATTGCCGGGCACCTGCCGGAGCAGTGTTGCGGTTTGTTCCAGCGCACGGACGAAATAGGTCCGACGCATAAGCTGGCGGGCGAACTCCGCGCGCGCAGAATGGTAGGAGGGCGCGAGTTCAAGCGTTCGTTCCAGCAGCGCTACCGCCGTCACCTTGTCGTCGTCCTCCCATTCCAGGCGCGAGAGCATGTGAGTGGCCGCCGCGTCGGCCGGATTTTCCAGCAAATGTTCCCGCAGCATTTCCATCCCGCCGGCGCGATCCATGCGGGAAGACTGTGCGTGCAGCTTGCGTTCGGCGGCTTCCAGTTGCGCGGGCGTGCGCGTGTCGCGGGTGGGTTGCCATTTCGACGCTTCGATTGCGCAGCCGAGAGCGGCAGCGTTGGCCTCATCGGCCTCCTTGTCCTCGCCGGCCAGGCGCAAGGATTCCGCTAGTTTGAGCCACGCGCCCGGGTGCGTGGGCTCGCGCTCGGTGATCGCACGCAATTCTTCGATCGCCGCCTCGTGCATGCTCATGGCGGCAAGCGTCAGCGCAAGTTCGTAGCCCGAGGGCTGTGGCGCGGCGGCAGCAGCAATTTTGGCCTCCTCCAGCGCCTGCTTGAGAGGTCCAAGCCAGGGCTCGAAATTGCGCCATTGCTCCACTGCGTCGCGGGAGATCGGGTGGCCCATTTGTTCGGCGGGAAGCTTTGGGACGGCTTGGTTGGATTCCCGGAAACGCAGGCAGCCTTCCTCAAACGGCAGACCGCAATAGTCCAGGAGGCGGCGGATTTCGGTTTCCGGGTCCTCCACCAGCCGCTCGTAGGAGAGGGAATGGATGCGGCCCGGCATTACGCTGTCGTAGTGTGCCATCATGCCGACATACTGCGTATAGTAATGAGCAAGATCGTCAAATTCATAAGGAAACGTGGCATCGTCCGACAGAATGTGTTTGTACATGGCAAAGCAGGCCGCCATCGGTTCGCGGCGAATGTCGATGATTCTTGCATGCGGCAGGATCATGTGAATTAGCCCGGCGTCCAGCCAGTTCGCAGGCGTTTTGTCGATGAAGCAGGGAGACTTCGTCTTGCGGTACGCAGCTGTCTGTTCGATGTAGCGCGCACCCAGTTCCGCCAATTCCGAACCGGGCAGGCCGGCTACACATTCCGGGTAGGCATCGGAAGTCGCCAAAGGCGGCATGCGCGAGAGGTCGCGCGTGATATTGCCAAGCACGGGCGATTCTGCCGTGGCTTCCACCAGACTGTGGCTCGCAAGAATTTGTTCCACGAGCGTGGACCCGGCGCGGGGCATACCCACCACGAAAATCGGCGTGTATTCCGGAATTGGCGCCCGGGTTGCGCGTGCCGCAAGAAGCGGCGCAGTAAACACCGCGCGCCGCCGGCGCACCCGCTCCGCGTCCTTTGCCGAATTGTAGGTTTCCCCTTTGCCGGCGGCGATGGCCCGCAACAGCGCCGCGCCTTGCTCGTACGCGGCGAAGCTTGCGGAGAAGTCCCCCGCCTGTTCCAGTGCCCGGCCGAGCGCATACTGCAACCGCATACGGTTGGATATTTCCTGGCTTGTATCGCGCAGATGCTCGCGCAGGGCCGCAATATCGTCGGCCGTGAGAATGTTGCCGCGCAGTTCGGCAAGGCCCCAGTAGGCCTCGCCCATGCTCGGTTGCCGTTCGAGGCAAGTGCGGTATTCCCGTACGCTATCCTCCTCGCGACCCGCGAAGTGCAAGGTTTGTGCATAGACGCAACGGAAGCGCGCCTGGGAGGGCTCCTCCTGGATCAACTGCTCCAGGACGGGGAGGGCGGACTCAACATCGCCAAGAGCGAGCAGCGCATCGGCGTGCAGCGCGCGGTACATGACGTTTGCCGGCGCCTGGGCAACCAGGCGGCCGGTTTCGATCGCTGCGCGGCCATTCTCGCCCAGCACTCGCAACAGAAGCGCCAGATCCGCCCGCGCGCCTTCATAGCCCGGCGCCAGAACCAGCGCCCGTTCGAGCAGAGCGTGTGCGGTCGTCAGCTCGCCGCCTTTCCATTCCAGGCGCGCGAGCAGGCGCATGGCGGTCACGTCGGTTTCGTGATTGCGCAACTGAGCCCGCAACGATTTCAACTGTCCCGGAAGCGCCGGTATGTTGCCTACCTGCTCGCGCAGGGCGCGTTCCGCGGTATCGATCTCCGCCAACGCACGTCCGTCCGAAGCCGCCGGCCACAGGGTTGCGTGGCCCGCAGCTTGCGAAGCCGCGGCGGCGGCGTCCTTGTCGTTG
>Ga0182024_10020835_pt1 | contig 11948 bp, 10 predicted proteins | sample P32metaG_FD_120480 | JGI IMG/M metagenome (GOLD analysis project Ga0182024, IMG submission 120480) | Permafrost microbial communities from Stordalen Mire, Sweden - P3-2 metaG (Illumina Assembly) | ecosystem: Environmental > Terrestrial > Soil > Wetlands > Permafrost | place: Sweden: Stordalen... | reverse complement strand
GAGATCTCGGCTTGCCGACAGGCCGCGCCGATGCGCACGATCCACAGCGAGCGGAAATCGCGCTTCTTGAGGCGCCGCCCGACATAGCCGTAGCGCAGCGACTTTTCGACCGCTTCCTGCGCGGCGCGATGCAGCTTGCTTTTAGTGAGGAAAAAGCCCTTGGCCAGGGCGAGTGTCTTTTTCCGGCTGGCTCGCCGGTGTGTACCACGTTTTACTCTGGGCACGTTTTCTCCTTCAATTTATGAACCGGATCAGGCACGTGCGATTTGGCCCGTCCGGCGGATTTTCCTTTTAGTAAGGAAGCATTCGCTTAATTTCAGGCGAATTGGCGGGATCGGCGATGTCGGACTTGGCCAGACGGCGCTTCCGCGAGCGCGATTTCGAGGTCAGAATATGGCGGGAAAACGCATGGCGGCGTTTGATTTTTCCCGTTCCGGTTTTCTTGAACCTTTTGGCCGCACCCTTATGGGTCTTCAACTTTGGCATGAAAATGTCCTGGGTGCCGGTTCTTTCGAACCAACTTTAAAAGTGTACCACAGCGCTTCGCGATGGAGCGAATGAGTCCCGCTAGCGAACACATTGGAGCGGCGTCCGCTCGAAAATCCAATCACTTACCCTGGCGGTCGGATTGCCTTTTGGCCCTCCATGGCGAAACATGAGCGGGTGCGCGATTTCTTGTCCGCGGCGCCGTCCGCGGATTACTTCAGGGAAAAACAACAGGAAGGCTGGCGGCTGGTTTCGGTGGAATGGGAGCGCGGGGCTGCCGGACCCGCCATTCCAGTAGAAGAGGTGCCTTTCGGACTGCGGGTGGCGACCGATTGCCGGCGTCTGGAGGAGAATCCGGACGAGACGCAGGTGCTGATCCTGATGATGGAAACGATTGTTCAGGATGGTCCATTATCACAGGCTGCGTAAACCATCAACGCTCGCGGATATCGTACGCGGGATGGGGAGAAATGGACGCCGAAAGCGCTGTTTTATCTGCTGCCGCGGCTGATCGAAGTAGGGCCGCGGCTGTGTACCAGCGAAGAATGGGTGGAGCGGCGCAAACATTTGTTCAATGTGGTGTGAAGCGGCGCACGCGGATATGGAATAGTTCCGAGGGTGATAAGGGTTGCAAGCCCCCCCGCCATGACTGGCGGAGCTGTAGGAATCGGAGAACCGCGTCCTGACGGATGGCGGCTCCGTGACGACGATTGTGTTGCGGTAGCGACGACGGTGATGTTTGCGTTCGCGAGTCGAGGGTGGCGCATTTTTCACAGGAGCTCTGACTGGGCTGTACAGTTTATTCCGAACCGGCGGGGGGGAAACCAATTGGCTAGAATTCGTGGAGGACGCAAACGTCTTTCAGATTACGGTAATCCTCGGCGTAATCGAGACCGTAGCCGACTACGAATTTATCGGGAATGGTGAAGCCGACATAATGCACTTCGACCGGGCGCTGGCGGCGCTCCGGTTTGTCGAGCAGAGTGGCGATGCGCAGCGACCGAGGCTTTCGCTGGGCGAACACCTTCAACAGGTAGCTGAGCGTTACGCCGCTGTCGACGATGTCTTCGACCACGATCACGTCGTAGCCTTCGATGGATACATCCAGGTCCTTAGTCAAGCGCACTTCGCCGGAACTGGTTTTGCCGCGGCCGTAGCTGGAGATGCCCACGAACTCGATCCGCGCCGGCGTCTTCATGGCCCGGGCCAGATCGGCGAGAAAAAAACAGGCGCCCTTGAGAATCGCGACCAGATAAACCGGCCGGCCGGCGTAATCGCGGTCAATTTCAGCGCCCATTTCCTCGATTCGGGCGCGGATGCGATCGGCACTGATGAGAATTTCGAGAGATGGCTGCGGAGCCATCCGACGATTGTAGCAATGAGCCGCTAGTCGGTCGCGGGGAGTCGCGTACTGGGCGGGCCGATGTGGATGTGAGGAGCCGTCGCCTTGCCGGGAATAGCAATGCGGAAAGCGTAATAGGGAATCGATTTCCCTTCGAGATACTTGCGGAGCCAGACGCCTTCGGACGAATCGGGGGTGAGCGCCACATCGATTCTACCGGTGTGGTCGAAGCCCATGGCGCGGTGGACCGCGGTCTCGCCGCGGGCGCTCACCGGAAACGGCTCGCGGAACTGCTTTTCGAAGGCCAGCGTGATCTCGCGGATGTCGCTGGACTCCAGAAGATGATCGCCGAGGACGTGTTCCTTGGCTCTCCACGCGGGCGCGATCTGGTCGGGGATGATGGCGGCTTCGGCGTGCGCCATATCCACAATCTGCATGAGCAACGCCGCGCGAGCCCGGGCTTGTTCGAGCGCCTGGAGGCGAGCGGCGAGCTGCGCCTCGAGATCGGCGCTGCGGCTTTGCGGGGCGATGCCTTCCTCGACCATTTTCTGGACCGGCTCAAGCTGTTTCCGGACGCGCTCTACACGGCGACCGGCGGCGGAAACCATGGTGTCGGCCTGAGCTTCAGTCAAGTCTTCGATCTGAATCCGCCCATACAGGGTTTGATCGAGAAGGGCTTCATCGGAGATGTCCTCCACCGCGGCTTCCGCATCGGCGATCGCGGCGGTGGGCAACAAACCGGCGGCAGCCTGCTGGCGGATACTGTCGAGATGCTGGCGGGCGCGGGTAAGATCGGCGGATTCGTCCGCCGAAAAGGCGAGGACTGCAAGGATTAAAAAGATCAAATTCAAACCTAATCTAATTGTAGTACGATAACGGACAGGAGGACGTTACCTGGGCAGGACTGAAAAACTGCACGCTCCACAACCTTCCTGGCTAGCCGCCGTTCATGCCGCCGAGTCCAAGCAAGCCCGCGACGTGGTGGTCCTCGACGTTCGCGATTCCACATCGTTCACCGATTACTTTGTCATTTGCAGCGGGTCGAACTCCCGCCAGATCCAGGCCATCGCCGATGAGATCGAGCAGGACTTGAAAAAGACCGGCGAGTATCCGTCAAGCGTGGAAGGCTACGCCAACGCGGAATGGGTATTGGTGGATTACGGGGATTTCGTGGTCCACATCTTTTCGGAAAAGACGCGCGAATACTATGACTTGGAGCGTCTGTGGCGAGACGCCCGGCGGGTGACGCCGTTAGTAGCGCAGTAGATAGCTGAAACAGTGATACAATCCAAACTATCTAATTCCGGAGATCCTATTTCGGATTTAGGGAGACACTTATGAAAAAACTGATTGGTTTGTTCGCGCTCGTTGCCGCATCGGCATTCGCTACGGAAATTACCGGTTTTGTGGGCGACGCCACCTGCGGAGCGAAGCATGCGGATGCGTCGGAAGCGTCGGCGGCCTGCGCCAAGAAATGCGTCGGAAAAGGCAGCGCGGCTGTGCTGGTAACCTCGGACGCCAAGGTTTACAAGATCGACGCGGCTTCGCAGGATAGAGCGAAAGAGTTCCTCGGCAAGACGGTTAAGGTGGACGGCTCGGTAAAGGGCGACACCGTGACGATTAAATCGATCCAGTAAGATCCGTCAGTCGAGGGGCGGGCGTTTTGACGCCGTGAGTGTTTCTACGATAACTGCACCGTCCGGGCGGGATCGTAATAGAAGCGCTCCTCTACAATTTTTCCATCGCACCATAGCTGCCAGGCGATCTCGTCGCGCGGATGGAAACGGCCTTCGTGATCGATGAATTCGTAGATCCAATTGATGGCGGAGCGGTTTCCGTCAACAACAAAAGACTCCGCACGGTTGATGCGGATTTCCTGGATCGATTGCAGCACGCGCCGCTCGTTTTCGAGCAGGGCCGCCAAGCCGATACGCGGCGGGCGGCCATTTTCCTGCATAGTGGCGTTTTCCGCATAAAATTCCTGGATGGCCTCCAGGAATTTTCCGTCTTCGGCCATCGCGATAAGCGCCTGAACGCGTTCCCGTACGGTGGACATGAGTCCATTATCGGCGAAGGCATTCGGGTGAACCGGACCAGCTGAGCATTGACACGTTACTGGAACGCGCATATAATCTCGTCGACCCTGGGGAATTTCGACAATCCGAACGTGACCTTCACCAGCGCGACTTTCGGAAAAGTCACTTCCGCCACCGCCAATGCGCGGCAGATTCAGTTTGCGCTGCGGCGGGAATATTGAGATTTTAAATTCTAGAAATCGATGGTCCCTCCAGCTATGAAACCTTCCAGTCCGCCCAGGCGCACGCTCCTGCTGCTTCCGCTGTTTGCCCTGACTTTATGGGGCCAGCAGTTCGACGAAAGTCTTCTGAAACATTTCACGTGGAGGTCGGTCGGTCCGGCCGGCGCGGGCGGACGCGTAGTGGATATTTCCGTGGCGGGCGATTCGCCGCAGCGGATCTACATCGCCACGGGCGGCGGCGGCGTGTGGAAAAGCTCGAGCGAGGGCACCGCGTGGGAGCCGATTTTCGAGCACGAAAGCGTGGGCGCGATCGGCGCGGTGGCGGCGGATCCGTCGAACCCGGAGACCATCTGGGTGGGCACGGGAGAGGCGAATGCGCGCAACAGCGTGTCCTGGGGAGATGGAGTTTATAAATCCACCGACGGCGGAAAGAGCTGGGCGCATCTGGGGCTGAAAGATTCGCAACATATCGGACGGATTCGCATCGATCCGCGGAATCCGGACGTGGTGTACGTGGCGGCGCTGGGACATTTGTGGGGGCCAAACAAGGAGCGCGGTGTTTTTAAAACCACCGACGGCGGCCTGACCTGGACGCAGAGCCTGACCATCAATCAGGACACCGGCGTGGTGGATCTGGCGATGGATCCGCAGGACAGCAACACGCTGTACGCGGCGGCTTACGAAGTTCGGCGCGACGGATTCCCCGGCGGCGATCCCGGAAAACAGTGGGGGCCGGGAAGCGGGATTTACAAGACCACCGATGGCGGACGAAATTGGAAGAAGCTTTCCGAGGGCCTGCCCAAGGGCGACTTGGGTCGCATCGGACTGGCGGTTTCGGCGAGCGATCCGGCGATGATTTACGCGGTGGTGCAGACCACCACGACGGCGCCGGTCGGCCAGGGCGAAGAGGGCGGTCCGCCGCCGACGCCTTCGGGACCGAAGACCATGCGCGACGGCGGCGTGTTTCGATCGAGCGATCGGGGCGAGACGTGGAAATGGGTGAACTCGATCGACAATCGGCCGTTCTACTACAGCCAGATTCGCGTGGACCCGGCCAATGAGAATCACGTGTACGTTCTGGGATCGAACAACTCGGAATCGGACGACGGAGGCGTGACGTTCCGCGCCATCACTGAAAATATTCACGTGGATCATCACGCGTTGTGGATCGATCCGAAAAATTCGCGGCACATGCTCGACGGCAACGATGGCGGCGTTTATATGACCTGGGACGGCGGGCATTCCTGGGATTTTCAGAATCAGATGGCGCTAAGCCAGATGTATTCGGTGGATGTGGACATGCGGAAGCCGTACTTTATTTACGGCGGGTCGCAGGATTATTGTTCCTGGGCCGGTCCGAGCGCGACGCGCAACCAGGTGGGCATCAAGTATGCGGACTGGTTCAAGGTGCAGACCGGCGACGGGTTTCAGGTGCGCGTCGATCCGAACGACTACAACATTATTTACGCCGAGATGCAGAACGGCGGCGTGGTCCGGTACGATCTGCACAGCGGGCGGAACACGGCGATCAAGCCTCGGGCCAGGGCGGGGCAGCCGGCGTACCGGTTCAATTGGGAAACTCCGCTACTGATTTCCTCGCACGATTCAAAGACGCTGTATATCGGCGGCAATTTCGTATTCAAGTCGACCAATCGCGGGGATGCGTGGACGGCGATCAGCCCGGAGCTGACCACGGAAAAAGTGGCGACGATCAGCGCCATCGCGGAATCGCCGAAGGAGGCATCGGTGCTGTATGCCGGCACGGACGACGGGAATTTGTGGTCGACGCGCGATGGCAAGAACTGGAAAAACATCACCTCGACAATTCCGGGGATGCCTGGAAAGCGCTGGGTGAGCCGGCTGGTGGCGTCGCGCTATGACGCGAATACGGTTTTTCTGGCGCTCGACGGACATCGCAGCGACGATCTGACCACCTACCTGTTCAAATCGACGGATTACGGCGAAACATGGAAGCCGATTAAGGGCGACCTGCCGGGGTCCACTCCGGTGCGGGTGATCCGCGAGGATGTGAAGAATCCGCATCTGCTGTTCGTGGGTACGGAATCGGCGGCGTATGCATCGATGGACGATGGATCGCACTGGGTGCGGCTGATGAACCGCATGCCGACGACTCCCATTGCCGATCTGATCGTGCATCCGCGCGACGGCGACCTGATCGCGGCGACGCACGGGCGCAGTTTCTGGGTGATGGATATTTCCCCGCTCCAGGAATTGAATCCCAATGTACTTTCGAGCGACGCGCATCTGTTCACGGTGAAGCCGGCGATGGCGTTCGATTATCGCGTGTTCACCAATGACGAATTTCTGGCGGAGAAACGGTTCATCGGCGAGAATCCGCCGATCGGCGCGAGTATCAGCTACTACTTGAAATCGGCGCCATCGGGCGATGTGAAGCTGGCGATTCTCGATAAGAGCGGCGCGGTGATTCGCGAGTTGACTCCGACGAAAGAGAAGGGGATTAATCGAGTTGAGTGGGATCTGCGCGGCAAGCCGCTGGTGCAAGCGGCGCGGGGCGGCGCGGGTGGTGGAGGTGGTCGGGGCGGACGGGGCGGTGGTGGTCGTGGCGGCGCGGCAGCGGGCGCGGAGGCTGCTCCGGCGGATGCACCTCAAGCGCCGGCCGGTGGCGGTGGCGGAGGCGGGCGTGGTGGACCGACCAGCGCGCTGGTGGATCCCGGCGAGTACGTCGCGCGATTGACTGTGGATGGTCGCGAATTGACCACTCCGGTTCGCGTCGAAGCCGATCCTTCGGTGACGCTGACCAGCGACCAAGTTCAGAAGCGGCGGACCGTGATCACGGCGATCATGGCGCTGCAGGCGAAGAGCGAGCCGGCGAACACGAAGGCCGATTCGCTCGATACGCAGCTCGGCGCTCTGGCTCGCAACGTGGACGCTCCGGCCAAGACGAAGGACGCGCTGGCTTCGACGACTAAGGACGCGGCGAAAGTGAAGACGGAGATGGCCAGGATCAATCGCTCAGTCGGGCAGCTGTTCGGGGTGGTCAGCGGTTCGCCATTTCTGCCGACGATGACGCAGCGCGAAGAGCTGGAAGATTTGCAAAAAGAGTTCGACACGCAATCGGCGGCGCTCGAGACGCTGCTTACGAAGACGGTGCCGGCGATCGAAAAGCAGCTCAACGACGCGGGGGTGCCTCGGATCAGCGTGCGATACTGAAGCTGTAATGCGGTGGTGGGTTGTGGCGCTGTTGGCTGCGAATTTCGCTTCGGCCGATTCGCTGTACCTGGACGAGTCCTTTCCGGATTCCACCAGACCCACACTGCAGGCGCTGGCGGATAACGTCTGGGACGTGGTGCAGGAGATGTTCCACAGCTCCCCGCCGCTCGATCTGCCGATCCACTGCCGGGAATCGAATGCGGAGGTGCCGCTGACGCGCGTGAAACAGGATGAAATTTCCATCCGGATCACGGCGCACGGAACGCATTACGCGCAGTTCGCGTTTCAGTTGGGGCATGAGTTGGGACACGTGATGCTCGATCCGCGGCGAAGCAATGGAATGGTGGAGGCGATCTGCATCGCGGTGTCGTATGAAGTGCTCGACCGGATCGGAGACAAGGTGCGCTCGTCGCCGGCATTCACCTGGCTGGGCGATTATGCGCCCGATTTTCAGCCGTATCGCCGGAACGACGAAAAGAGCGTGCTGGAGAAACTGCCGGTGGACGTTCGCGCGATGGTCGAGCAGCGGAACTGGTCAGGCATCGCGGATTATCTACGGGAGCACCAGCGGGAAATGGAGCCGGGGCAACCGAACGAGCGAAGTCTGCAATCGCTGGCGGCGATCGCGCTGCGCTCCGCGCCGGTCGATTGGGGAGAGATGACTGGAATCGCCGGCTGCACTACGCCTTCGCCGTCGACAGAGCCGGGCTTCAAAATTCTTCCGCTCGACGCCAACTGCGTAGCGCGAATTCCGGAGATTTTCTGCCGAATTGGGCGCGGCTGCCAGCCATAGGATAAACTTTCATAATCAGACTCTTTCCGGGGCCGCGAAGTCCCTAGTGAGGTCAGGAGAATTTATGACGCGACGATCTCTAGTGGTTAGTCTCATCTCTGTTGCTGCAATCAGTCTGCCGGTCGCGACCTTCGCGTGGCAATCGAAAGTCGAATCCGTTGAGCCATCGTATCTGCAATTACTGCACTGGCGCATGGTCGGACCTTCGCGGGGCGGACGCGTGGTGGCGGTGACCGGCGATCCGGTCAACAAGGCGGTGTTTTATTTCGGCGCCACCGGAGGCGGGATCTGGAAAACGGACGACGGCGGCATCAATTGGCGCAACGTATCGGACGGATTCGTGAACACCGGCTCGGTGGGCGCCCTGATGGTGGCGCCATCGAACACCAATATCGTTTATGCCGGAATGGGCGAGGCCTGCGTTCGCGGAGACGCGTCCTACGGCGACGGCGTTTACAAATCGACGGACGCGGGAAAGACGTGGACGCACATCGGCCTGGAGGCGACCCGCAGCATCGGACGCATCCGCGTCCATCCGAAGAATCCGGATATCGTCTACGTGGCCGCGTTCGGAGATCCCTGGGGACCGAGCGCTGACCGCGGCGTCTATCGGACCAAAGACGGCGGGCGCACCTGGAGCAAGATTCTGTTTCGCAATGAACAGGCCGGCGCGATCGACCTGTTGATGGACCCGAGCAACCCGGATATTCTGTACGCGTCGACGCTCGAATTTCACCGGTTTCCCTGGGGCGTTCGCAGCGCCGGGCCGGGCACGGGATTATTCAAATCGACCGACGGCGGCGACAACTGGACCGATTTGACCAATCGTCCGGGCATGCCGGGTGGTGTGAAGGGACGCATCGGCATCGCCATCGCTCCGGCTCAACCGCAGCGAGTCTGGGCGCTGATCGACGCGGAGCCGGGGAAGAAGGGCATTTATCGATCGGACGATGCCGGACAAACGTGGCGTCATCTGACCGACGACGCCGAATTAACCATGCGGCCGTGGTACTACCATCACATTTTTGCCGATCCGAAGGATCCGAATTTGATCTATGTGTTGAACGTCGGCGCGTGGAAGTCGACAGACGGCGGAGAGAAGTTCGTGGCGTTCCGGCCGCCGCACGGCGATCATCACGATCTATGGATCGATCCCGAAGATCCAAAGCGAATGATCGAAGGGAACGACGGCGGCGCGACGGTTTCTTTCAACGCCGGCGCGTCCTGGTCGACCATTCTCAATCAGCCGACCGCGCAGATTTATCACGTGGTGGCGGATCATCAGTTTCCGTATCACATTTACGGCTCGCAACAGGACAACACTACCATGGCACTGCCGAGCCGCTCCGATTTCGGACGCATCACCATTGAAGAGTGGGAGACGGTGGGCGGCGGTGAAGACGGCTACATCGCCACGAACATCACGGACTCGAATATCATTTACGCGGCGAATCATCACTGGCTGACCCGTTACGATCGCCGCACGAAGCAGGTGCGCGACATCTCGCCGAATCCGGAAACGCATTATGGCTGGGGCGCGGCCGATATTAATTACCGGTTCTGGTGGACCTATCCGGTGATGACCTCGCCGAAGAATCCCAAGACTTTGTACGTGACGTCGCAATTTGTTCATCGCTCGCTCGACGAAGGGCAGAGCTGGCAGGTAATCAGTCCCGATCTGACGCGTCACGATCCGAAGACGCTCGAACACACGCCGTCTTATGGACACGAGGAGACGCAGGAATATTGGGGTCCCATCACCCGCGAGGCTTATGGTCCGGAATGGTATGCGACGATTTTCGCGTTCGCCGAATCGCCGGTGGATTCGAATGTGCTGTGGGCCGGCTCGGACGACGGCTTTGTGAACGTCTCGCGCGACAACGGTAAGAATTGGACCAAGGTCACGCCTCCGGATCTGCCGGAGTTCGCGCTGATCAGCATCATCGAGCCTTCGCCGCACAGCGCGGCCGAGGCTTACGTCGCGGCGACACGCTATAAATTGCAGGACAATCGGCCTTATCTGTACAAGACCACCGATTACGGCAAGACCTGGACGAAAATCGTGACCGGCATTCCGGATTACGATTTCACGCGAGTGATTCGCGAGGACCCGGCGCGTCCGGGCCTGCTTTACGCCGGAACGGAAACGGGAGCTTATGTTTCTTTCGACGATGGAGCGCACTGGCAATCGTTGAAGGCCGGCCTGCCGGTGGTTCCGGTTCACGATTTGCTAGTCAAGGATGGCGATCTGGTCGCGGCCACCCACGGTCGCGGGTTCTGGATTCTGGATCATGTAGCGCTACTGCATCAGCTGAATCAGACGTCGCTCAACGATCGGGTGCATCTGTTCACGCCGGAGACCACGGTACGATTCCGGGCGAACGCAGGCTCGGCCGGTGGATTTGGCAACGATCCATCGGGAACCGGCGAGAATCCGCCGGCGGGGGTGAACATTCCGTTCTATTTGAAAGATGCGCCTGCCGGCCCGGTGACATTGAAAATTCTGCGCGAGCGCAATGGTTCGACTGAGGAAGTCCGGACGTTCGCGCTGGACACCACCGGCCGGGCGGCGCCTGCGGGCGGTGGGCGCGGAGGCGGCGGGCGGCGCGGCGGCGGAGGTCGAATGACGGCTCTGAAGGGACCCAATACGTTCGTCTGGGATTTCCGCTACAAAGGAGCCGACGTGATTCCCGATGCGGTATTTCAAGGGCAGGCGGTGGGTCCGCTCGCCGCTCCGGGAACCTATCGGGTGGAACTCACCGTGGACGGCCACGCCTACACTCAGTCTTTCAAGCTGGTGAAGGACCCGCGGTTGACCTATAGCGACGCGGAGCTGGAGGAACAGTTCCAATTCATGAAGAAGGTCAGTGATCGGCTGGAGCAAACCATGTCGACCGTGCGAAGAATCCGTGAAATGCGCAAGAAGGCCGAAGATATGGTCGCGCAGGCCAAGAAGGACGGCAAAAATTCGGCCGGTCTCGATCAGGCGCTGAAGGAACTGAACGACAAGTTGTATGTGATCGAGGAGCGTTTAGTGCAGTTCCGCGCGCGCGCGGGAGAAGACTTGATCAACTATCCGACCGGAATCGACAGCAAACTGGCGCGCCTGCTGGACTTCGCTTCGATGGCGGACGCACCACCGACGGAGGGCGAGAAAGAATTGTACGGTCGCCTTTCCGAAGGCGTGACGGATCGTGTGCGGCTGGTGGATCAGGTGGAAAAGAAGGAATACCAGGCGGTGGTGAAGGAAGCCGGCGCGGGGCGGTAGGTTCCGGTCGGACTCAAGAACCTCGCCGCCACTTGGTGCGGGTGTACGCGATTCGAAAACCGTGCCGCTCCGCGTTGCGCTGCGACGCTCCGCCCGGCTCGGCGACCGTCATGGCGAGATCGCAGCCGGCATCCGCCGCAAATTGCAGACGGGTGGTCAGAACCGCGCGCTGGGCGCCCTGCCCGCGCGCATCCGGGATGGTGCTGGCACCCGCGAGCAGGGCCACCCGATCGTGAATCACCAGTCCTCCGGTCGCGATGGCTTGTCCACCTTTTTCCACGATGAAGCCGGAATAGCCGGCGGCGGCGAACATCACCCGGGCCAAATCGGCGACCAGGTGAGCGACATCGCCAGCTTCGCTCCAGCCAACCGCGGCGGCCTTCGCGTAGACATCGCTGTCGCGATTCCCGGCGATTCGAATCGTGAGGTCCGGATTAAGGACCGGCTCTCGCCGCCGTTCTGCGAGGTCAAGGAATAAAACGCTCGACAGTTCGTACGGCACGTAACCGCGCCCCGCGAGCATCTGCAGCAGCCCGACACCGGCCTGAGGGCAGACTTCGTGATGTACAGGCGCGTTGCGGGTTTCGAAGTATGTTTCGATCCGCTGCAG
>Ga0182024_10020834_pt1 | contig 11948 bp, 12 predicted proteins | sample P32metaG_FD_120480 | JGI IMG/M metagenome (GOLD analysis project Ga0182024, IMG submission 120480) | Permafrost microbial communities from Stordalen Mire, Sweden - P3-2 metaG (Illumina Assembly) | ecosystem: Environmental > Terrestrial > Soil > Wetlands > Permafrost | place: Sweden: Stordalen... | reverse complement strand
GGAATCTCTGCTGACCAAGCGGGTACCAAAAAAAAACCGGCCGAAGCGGAAATCTCGCCGCAAGACTTGACGCACTGCGGCAAAGCGGCTAGTCTGTTCTGCGGCGCCCCTCAAATCAGGAGCGAAATTGACGCCGCTCCAACCATGGCGCTTCCCCCAAAGAAGGTTATGACCAGGAGCATCGATGCCTCGCTTTGAGCAAGACTCTTCTAGTGAAGGAGTTCCTCAGCCAGTTGAAGACAAACCGGTCCCCAAAGCACCTAAGCCAATTGAATCCACACCCACGGAAACGAGCGGCATCCGCCATAAACGGCAGCCAGCCGGAGAGAGCGGGATGCGGGGAAAAGTTATTGTAATCACCGGAGCCGCGGCTGGGATCGGACGTGCAACTGCGCTGCGCTTCGCCGAGGAAGGCGCACGAATTGCCGCCTGGGATGTTTCGGCCCAGACTGCTCCACAACTCGAATCGGAGATCAAGGAAGCAGGAGGGGAATCTCATTTTCAAGTGGTTGACGTCACCCACGCCGGCGCAGTGGAGAGTGCCGCTGCTGCGGTTGTCGAGCAGTGGGGCCGCATCGACGTTCTCATCAACAACGCCGGCATCGTTCGCGACGCGCAACTAGTGAAGTGGAACGGCGGCAGTCCCGATTCAATCATGAGCGAGGACGTGTGGGATGCGGTGATCGGGGTCAACTTGAAAGGGGTTTTCCTGGTGACGCGCGCGGTGGTACCCCACATGATCAAGGGTGGAGGCGGAGTAATTCTGTCTGCGGCCTCCGTGGTCGGACTTCTAGGGAACTTCGGGCAGACGAATTACGTCGCTTCCAAAGCCGGTGTCATCGGAATGACGCGGACCTGGGCCCGCGAGTTGGGCAGGTACAAGATTCGCGTCAATGCGGTGGCTCCGGGATTTATTGCGACCGAAATGGTGAAGGCGATGCCCGCAAAAGTCCTCGAAGCCATGGTTGCACGCACACCGCTGGGACGGCCAGGAACACCGGAAGACGTGGCCAATACATACTTTTGGCTAGCCTCGGACCAGGCAAGCTTCATCCACGGGGCTGTGATTTCCGTCGACGGCGGCGTCGTAATCGGAACCTGACAGAGCTGGGATTACGAATCCCTAGCCAGTCCAGGACGATTCATACTTGGCAGTGCAGCCCAAGACTGCCGATTCGAGCCGCGCCCGCACCCACCAAAAGAAAATCGGCTAACGGTGTTTGAAAATGGGAGGTATCTCCGAACCAGTCTCGAAAATCCGAGGAAGCGCCGGTGATGGTGTGCGCGGAGCTTTCGATTTGGGTCCTGCAGCTCTTCTTCCGTTTCGTCCCCCAAAAGAAGCCTATGACGTACGTATTACGTACATGTTGTCGCGCTCGGCGTAACTGCTTGCTTTTGTTGGCGTAGCAGACGGAAAAATTTTGAACCACTGGATACGGGCGTTTTCATTCATTCAGCAGGCCGCGTCCCGAAAAGCCGCATAAGGGTCTGCCGTACGCTTTAATGGCTGCCCGCGCCTCACACTGCCATCTTCTCCAATTCCGCAAGCCATTTGTCGAGAGACGATTTGCGGAACCGCAGAGTCCTGATGCCCATTCGAGCTACGGGAATTCGATGCCGTGCTTGTGCGACTCCCCTACGCCGGGTCAAACTGTACAACTGATTCACGGAGACGCGCAGATATTGGGCGGTTTCAGCTACCGTCATCCGGTCGCTGACTAGCGTTGTGGCGGAACGTTGCGCTGCCACTTCGCCCTTGGCGTGGGTTTGGTTTTCGAGCCGCATACGTGACTGAGCGTGTTCGAGTGTGGCTGCTTTCATCGCGTTCTGACCTTCCTGCGGTTTCTTAAAATGCTCACCGTTGTGCTGGCTTGATTCGTGTTCGTCTCGATAAATCTGTCGAGGACGTGTTTGGGTATTGTGATGGTGCGATAGCGTTCGCGCTTCGTCAGACGGCTATTCTCAGCAGGCAGGACGAGGACGCCCGCCATACCCGCAAAGCGGTCGATTACGCTCTTGGGACTGATCTGGAGAAGTTCGGCAACGTGTGCCGGAGTATAGAACACGCCTGCTGGTGCTGATGGTTCCTGCCCGGCCTCGAATTTTGTCACGCAGAGCGAGTGTACGCCGGCCCAGTCACCGAGGCGAAGGGCATCCATCGAAGGGAAATGAATCTCTGCAATACGGTGAAAGGCCGGCGTTCCCTGCGGAGAGCCTAGCACCTTCGCGGCGACCATCTTGGTTTTGCCGGCCAGTTTCTCGCCAGCCATCGGTACATGGTCGCGGTTGTAAACGGTTTCGAAGGCTTCGACGTCCTTCGGAAGAGGGCAAAGTACTACTAACTTCACTGGCATTTCATTCTGCTTGTAATTGCCTCAGACGCGATTGAGATTTTCCAAAAAACGTGAGTTGCGACCAGAGATTCACCGCAACTCACGAATAACTCTAAATTGCAGCGATCCCATTAAATCCGACGTCCTGCGGGAGCCCGCCGACGGTCCCCAGGTTGCTCAAGGTGCCATCCGACTGAATGCCGAAGATGCTAATCGTGCCCACCTCCGCGTCGAGGCTATACAGGAACTTGCCGTCAGCACTAATGGTGATGTCCAAATTCGTAGCTCCCGTCGGGTTAGTCCCAACGACCGTTCCCGGCAACGCGGTTAGTGCCCCATTGCTGCCGATGGTAAAGCCGGAGATTGTGGAGGAGCCAGCATTAGAGGTATAAACCCATTCGCCGTTTGGAGTAACCGCATTCCAGCATGTTGCCGCTCCCAGAGTCGGGACGCTGGTACTGATTGCGGAGAGAGTTCCATTGGAAGAAACTGCGTAAGATGAGATGGCCGAGGCGTCTTGGCCTCCGCTGGGACCGGTTTCAACTACTAGCGCCGCACCATTAGGAGCAAAAGCGACCGAGAAAGCTCCTGGACCCGCGCTCGGATTTATAACGATCGGTGACAACGCGCCGTTACTCTGTACGCTGAACACATCGATGTCATTCGTCTCTCGTTCAGTAACGACGAGGAACTGGCCATTGGGACTGAACGCTAATGACGCGGCTCCCGAGGTGTTGGTGCTTAGAAAACTGAGAGAATGAGGAATCTGCGAAAGTCTTCCGTCCTCATTGACTCGGAAACCGACCACGTTGCTGCTACCGGCAGTGTTGAGAACGTATACGAGGTGTCCATGCTGGGCTACTGCGTTGGGTTCACTTCCTCCTGAGAGTTCCTTGTCAGCCAGCGATAAGTCCGAGCCGTGAACACGAAACACTGAGATCTCCCCGCTACCTGCGTTGACCGCAAACAGCAGGGTGTGATCTTGACTGAGGGTTAAAGATCCTTGTGATTCCAGCGGATCATTGTTACCACCGCTGCCACGCCCGCCGGTTGCAAATCTGCGGCCTTCTTGTAACGAGCCATCTACGGCTCTTCTGAAAGAAATGACTTCATTCCGGTCCGCGGCATTCGTCATAACAAAGACTGCACCTGGGCTAGGACGTCCATCCTGTGCATTGCTGCGGGTTGCCGACACTACGCCAATCGCCAGCGCGACTGATAAAAAGGTGCGAACTACTTTCTGCATTTCATGGCTCCTGTAATTGACTGAAAGTTCGCGCCGCCGACCTCAGGGCTCCTCGAACAAGCCCTTCCCTGAAGTTCCGCGTCGCGTAGTCATGAGAGAGATGACTGGAACAAAAGTTTCAGAAGACGCTGATCGAGTCCGCATTTAATTGCAAAATGTGCTTTGCCCACATAACAGCGCGGGTCGGTTGGGACCTCGAATCAACACAAGGACCGCGGAGCTCAGCCGGGTAGGCCAATGCGGTGAACAAGGTTTTGGAAGCGCGAGTCGGAGCGCAGGGGATCGAAGCCCGGCCGCAGCAGGACGCCCGGGTTAAATCGCTCTTCGTAGCCTTTTTCGAGCCAATTCATGGCTTGATCCTTATCTCCGAGAGACGCATAGACCATGGCAATCTCCGAAGCATTCGAATAATCGGAATTTGAGCGCTTCTTCAATTCGCTCAGCAGTTCTAGCGCTTCGCTCCGCTTGCCGGATACGACATAGGCGCGAGCCAGATTAGCTATGCATGTCGGGCTGCGCCCAGAAAGCTGTACCGCTTTTTGCAGTTCTGCGACCGCTTCGTCGTACATGTGTTTTTGAAAGTACGCCTGGGCGAGTTGAGTGTGTGCAAGTGCAAAATTAGGATCCATTTCGATCGTCTTGCGGCTCTGTTGGATGGATTCGTCATAAGCGTGCGCAAGGACAAGGAGTTCTGCCAAATCGGCGTTAATAATAAGAGAGAGCGGATCCAGGTTTAACGCCTTTCTCATTTCCGGAATAGCTTCGTCGTAGCGACCCAACAGACTCAAGTGCCACGCGTACCAATGGTGAGCGGTTGCGTAGCCTGGGTTGAGTTCAATGGCCCGGCGGAACTCCTTGCCTGCAGAGTCAAAATCCCAGTCGAAGCCATCCAAAACGAATGCCAGCGAGTTGTGGGCTTCGCCGAGAGCGTTGTCCAACTCCAGGGCCTTGATCGCCGCCGCCTTGGCTTTGGGGAATGCCAGCTTGGGCGTCATTACCGCATATTGCCAATCTCCTAACAAAGCATAAGTGTCGGCTAAGCCTGAATAGGCTTCGGCGTATTTCGGGTCCTCTTCGATTGCCTGGTTGAAATAAGCCAGGGCGACCTTCAAACCCTCCGACGTTCGTTTATTCCAGAAGTAGCGACCTTTGAGAAAGGACTCGTAAGCTTGCGGGTTGACAACTCTTACGTTTTTCAGCGCAGCCTGTTCCTGGGGAGTCAAATTGATCCGAATTTTTTCTGCAATGGCTCTAGCTACCGTGTTCTGGAGCGCCAAGGAATCACGCAACTCACCCTTATAACTTTGGGACCACAAGTGCTTGTCGGTAGCGGCCTCGATCAACTGCGCCGTGATCCGAACCTGGTCGCCGGAGCGGAGGATGGTGCCTTCTACCACGGCGTCCACGTTCAGCTCACGAGCGATCTGGGGCAGAGGTTTGCGCGCTCCTTTGTATACCATTACGGAAGTGCGGGAGATCACTCGCAAAGCGCTGATCTGCGCCAAGTCAGTGATCAACTCGTCGGTCATGCCGTCAGCGAAGTAGTTCTGTGAAGCATCGGCGGACAGGTTCTCCAGCGGAAGCACCGCCAGGGATCGGATGCCAGTGGGAGCATGGCCGCGCGCACGAAATAGCACCACGAAGATAATCGTCAAACTCACGACGAGCGCCGACGCGACGATGAGCCGAATCGCCGGCCGCAGCCTGGGTTTGGGTGTAAGTGCCAACCCGGCGTCGCGGACCTTAGGCTCAGGCTCTGTCTTCCGCACTTGATCAGGCAGATCTCCCGCCGCCGATTCCGGCCTTTTCGGGCGGGCGTCTGCCTCGACAACCGACACGTCCGCAATAAAGCGATAGCCACGTTTTGGAAGAGTCTCGATAAATCGCGGATTCTCAGCCGAGTCCCCCAATGCGCTACGAAGCTTCCCGATTGCGATGTTCACAGCTTGGTCGAAATCACCAAAACTTTCGTCGGACCAGACTCGGCTGCGCAATTCCTCCCGGGTGACAACTTCCCCCGGACGCTCCAGCAATATCTCGAGCAGTTTCAGCGGCTGTTGCTGGACTCTGATTCTCAAACCCGCTTTGCGCACTTCGCCCGACTGGAGAGAGACCTCATAGGTTCCGAATCGCACAACGGAGGTGGGACGCAGGGGTTCCATGGCCGCATTTGGGCGTAACACGGAAGTCTAGCACTTCAGGCGCGCGGATTAGCGGGGGCTCAGGATATACCCGGGGTTAACCCACCAGCTGGCAATCACTTAACAGGCGATGGACTGGATATGTGGAAAAAACTCGCAGTTAATTGACGCCCGACCGACTGACGCGTCAGAGTGCCACGCATGCCGAGGCACTGGCAGTTCACGAAAGTCGGCCGCAGCGATTCGGGAGAAAGCAAATGAAGAGCATTGGATCTGGACTCCAAGGAATGGTCGGATTCTCGTCTCCATCCTCCCTGAATAATAAATCGCTGGCCGGGTTCGAAGAGTTGGCCCTCCCCCTCTTCGATTCCCTTTACAACTTCGCGCGCTGGCTGGTGCGCGACCAGAATGAAGCCGAGGATCTCGTCCAAGAGACTTACCTAAAGGCGTTACGAGGTTTCGGGTCGTTTCAGCCTGGCACTAATTTCCGGGCATGGATATACCGAATCCTGAGGAACACCTTTCTAAGTTCGCGCTCCACAGTCGAGCGGCGCATGACGGTTGCGATGGACGAGGAGGAGGGTTCCCCAGCTTTGCCCACAACTTTCTCCACGCCTGAGTCGCTGCTGATCGAGCGTTCCGGCAATGACGCAGTTCAGTGCGCAATCGAGCAATTGCCAGTCATCTTTCGCGAAGTCATTTTGCTATGTGATGTTGAAGATGCGTCCTATCGGGAGATCGCGGAAATATTGTCGATTCCGATAGGAACCGTTATGTCACGTCTGGCCAGAGCCCGGAGGGCAGTTCGCGAAGCCGTCCGTAACCAAGAAGTCTTACACGCAGCAGATGTCTGACACTGACGGGAACAATGCAGCAAACGCTGTAGAAAGGAAAAGCTTATGGCTACCGCCGCTTTAGCCGCAACCTTGAACTCTCCGATACCAGAACTGCGACCGAGTCCAATGCAACGGATTCTGGTTATCGAGGATGATAGTGCTTTGCAGAAGATTTTGCGGCGGCTTTTTTCCTCGGAAGGATATGAGGTAGATGTCGTCCCCGATGGCGTTGATGGACTGGAGATGCTTCGCCAAAGAGCACCAGCCGCCGTGATCCTCGATCTACTCCGACCCGGATCTTCAGGGTGTGATCTTTGCAAGAAAATTGCGAATTTAATTCCGGGTCTGCCTCTCTTGATCCTGAGCGCGAGCTCCGAGGTTGCGGACAAGGTCCTTCTCCTGGAAATGGGTGCCGACGATTACGTGACCATACCGTTCAGCCCGAGAGAGCTGATTGCGCGTCTGCGTGCGCTAATCCGGCGTTCGTCGCGCGTCATACAAGAAAACCTGTATGTCTTTGAGGATGTGATGGTCGATTTTTCCAAAATGGAGATCACTCGGGGTGGGGAAAAGATCGCGGTTACCGCAAAGGAATTCAAGACATTGGAGTTCTTGACCAAGAACGCTGAACGCACGGTCTCGCGGGATGAGCTTCTCGATAAAGTTTGGGGCTACCAGGACTATCCGCGCACACGCACAGTCGACAACCACATGATGCGGCTGCGACAGAAACTGGAGAGCGACCCGGCAAATCCCTCTCACTTTCTCACGGTGTACGGTCTGGGATATAAGTTCGCGCCTTAAGCTAATTCTGCCAGGTTGCCTGTTAGCAAAGATTACTTTGTTCAGGAGCAAGAAATGATGATGAAACCACTGGGGCGAACGCGTGCTGTGTCGGGCGAGCTAATGGTTGTAATGTCCGCGTTGTGCACCGTTCGCAGCCCGGCGCGGGGGCAAGAAATGCAGCCCTCGCACGCCCTTGCGCCACGCGGAGATACAAGCTGTGGTCCAGTCAATATGGACGAGAACCTTTCAAAGCTTTGGCGTAAGTTTCCTGGACCAGATCTTCGGCTTCTTCGCGATCGCGTGTGAGCCAGTGCGCAAAGTTATACAGCTGCTCGAAGAGCGGCATGGCCAGCTCTTCAAAGGACTCGAGTTGAAGATCCGCAGTTGACACGTCCAATCGTATAACTGCCGGGGCGTGCTTTATTCCAATTGCAAGAAGAATAGTTCTGCGGAATGATCGGTGGCTCGGAGGACCTTTGGGCAGCTTTTTCGAGCAATATTTACGACCAACTCGTCATCGATTACAAAACCTCGTATGGGATCTCGTACTTTCTGCGAGGCAATTTACCTTGTCCTTCAACTTGCGGGCAATCCTTCCGCCCTTCGCCGAAGCTCCTCTGTGCCACCGCCAGCTTGTAAGCAATGTAATATTTGTAGATGTTGGAACAACCACCGAAGCGTGCCGCTACTTGGCGGCGGCGATGGGCTTGGCTTGATTGAATTCCGGGCTCTTCCAGAGCTCGCCGCCATATTCCAGGAAGTCGGCGGTGACCTGCGCGACCCCTCGTCCGTAATAACGTTCCACGACGTGCAAGGCGAGGTCAATGCCCGAGGTCAGTCCGCCGGCCGTGGCAACTTTCCCGTTCTCGACGAATCGGGTTCCGCTGACGAAGTGCACGGCGGGGTACTGTTTCTGCATGTTCACTGCGTACATGTGGTGAGTGGTGGCGGTCAAGCCGTCGAGCAGGCCATACTTGGCGAGCATCGAGGCGCCGGTGCAGACCGACATGGTGACGTCGGCCGTCGCCGAATTCGACAGCAACCATGCTTTCTGGGCGTCGCTGCGGCCTCCCTGTGCCGGAATGACAATGACCTGTGGTTTTGGCGCAGTCTCAAAGCTATAGTTGGGAACGATCACGAGCCCGCTGACGGCATGCACGGGCTTTAGCGAATCAGAAACAGTGTAGGAGTTGAAGGGCATCATCATGTCGTCGCCATCTGCTTCATGCCATGGCTTCCCCTTGGACGTGAGCATGGCGTCGCTGAACACTTCCCAAGGGCCCGCGATGTCGATGACATTGGCGCCCTCCGAGATAACGAATGCAACATTGATCGCCCCTTTGTCTGGCGGCTTCAGCGGTGTGGTCTGTGCAGTTGAGGTGGTAACTTTGTCCGGCGCCTTGGCCGCGCGGCTCACATAGACCGCGCAATCCAGCACCGCAATTACGGCCACGGCGGTCCGCAGCAGCTTCTTGATTCTTGTCATGACGTTCTCCTTGGCAGCTTAGACTTGCTCATAAGCCGGTTTGCGTGAAGTTGGTGGTGAAGATCCCTTCTGTCCCAAATGTCGAATCAAGTTGACCCGCCTGCCCAAAGGCAATAGTCGACGATGAAATGACGGCAATAGCAACGAGAAATACAAGCTGTTGCATCACCGTGGATAGGTACCCTTCTTGTTTCATGCTTACACTCCTCCTTTTGCTGAGGAATTCTTGTTCCAGCTATATGTGCAACTCCGCTAGTCGAGTGATATTCCCCAATTCCGAAAATATTCCGCTTACGAAGCAGTCTTGGCTAATATCTCAATAGCCGTAGCTAACCTGCTTTGGACCCATACCAGAGCAACTGGCGTAACAATGAACAGCACGACATTGGCAACCGCTTCGATTGAACCGTTCATAAGTAATTCTAGGTAATCACCGATCACCCGATGAAACTCGCGTGCCCCGCGATATTCCGTAGGAGGGGGAATTATTCTCGCCGTTCAAATCGCATTATCGAAAAGGAATAAAAGATCCAAGAGTCCGTTATCTCCACTGAGACTCATTTTGCAGGAGGCGGATGATGAACAAAATCAAAACCAGTAAGTTTGTTGAACTCAGCGCGAGCACAGTGGCGCTTCTTACCATTCTGTTGGCTGTGACGGTTAGCGGTGCATCGGCAAAGAAACACAAGCTCAAGGGAGCCGGTTCTGGCAGCCAAGTGGTCGCTCACATCTCATTTAGCGGACTATCGGATGTTGGCATGACAATGCAGAAAAAGGTGAATGACAAATACTACCTTTATGTGCAGCACTCAAAAGACCAAGGCATCTCGATTGTTGATGTCAGCAACCCCGGTCAACCGAAAGCGGTAGGAGTAATCCCATGGCCGGATTCAGCTGCGTCGAGCAGGATGAACCTGACCGGTGATTTAGCGATCATTGCCGAAAATTCCGTTCTACCGATGCACCGCAGCACGTCCGAAGATGATCTTGTGCTTTGGGATTTGTCGAATCCAGCCGCTCCTCAAGTATTGCAAAAGTTCTCCGGAGTGGTGAAGTGGCTTCAGGATGAGCGGAACTTTGTCTATGTGTTGAATGGCGAAGGATTATGGGTGGTTTCAAAGCCAGCGGATCGCCAGTCGGAGCAGAGTGAGCCCTCGAACAACTATGGAGGGTGAGGAATAGCACGTGGGCCAGTGCGGCACGGTCCCCACGGCAACCTCAGCTCAAATCTTAGAAAGGTAAGCGATGATAAATCCTTTCGATCTCAAGACGGTACTCTTGGCGAAGCACGCACAACATGTGGTGCTCATTCATTTTCCAATCGCGCTGTTCCTGACGGCAGTGGCGTTCGACCTCGTTGCGCAATGGACGATGCGGCCTGGCCTGGCGGACAGCGCCTACTACAACCTGCTCGTGGCAGCGATTTCGACGCTGCCGGTACTGGCAACTGGAATACTCGCATGGCAGTTCCAACTCGAAGGCCAGAAATTGAAGGGCGTCCTATTGCTGCACCTGGTGCTTGCCTGCGTCTCGGGTGTGGTGATCTGGCTGGTCTGGTGGGTACATTTCCGCGCGCGACAGCGGGCAGCAGTCTTGCCAAGCTACTGCATCGCGTTTGAATTTCTGGGCGTCGGTCTTGTGGCGCTGACCGCACACCTGGGCGGCTTTCTAAGTGGCGTCAACGGTCCCGGCTAGAGATGCTCCGATAAGTCCCGCCTTTGGGCTAAGCACAGGCGAGAAGCAAACACACAACCGCGATAAGTCACTCCCCGATCATTCCTTCCGCGCACAGCGGAGCCGGTCCGCGTACGCGATGCGATGCACATTGCTGCCGCGTGTCGACGAGACAAAAACTTGACAATCATGTGACATCCCACGCGCATCTGGCCGTGGCTCGTCGAGTCTAACGTTTATCAGTGAAGCGATCAAAATAGAAATCAAAAGGGAAAAACAATGAAGAAAGCTGCATTTCATATAATGACGGCACTGCTAGCAATTGGCCTGATGTTTGGCGCCAACCTTGCACAAGCCCAGGCCGGCAGTCTGGACACAACCTTCGGCACGGGTGGAACCGTCACGACTAACTTCGCAGACGGCGTCGCCGGAGTGGGCGCCTTCGAGCAGTCTAACGGCGACATTGTGGCCGTCGCCCAGGTCAACTTTGTCAACAACGTAGGCACAGGAATTGGCTTGGTGCGCTACACTTCCGCGGGTGAGTTGGACACAACCTTTGGCACGAACGGGATCACAGTCACCACATTCGCGGGCATTGCCTTCGACCCATTCGGATTTGCTGTCCAGAAGAACGGTGACATCCTTATTGGGGGCGTGGCCACAACCACCCCGGGTCTAAATAAGATCGGCCTGGCTCGGTACACCTCCAACGGCGTTCTGGACACAACCTTCGGAACCAACGGCCTCGTGACCACCAAAGTCGGTACCCGGTCCGATGCCCCTAGTGCGCTGCTACTCCAACCCAACGGCCAGATCGTGATGGGCGGCTTCGAGGTTGCCGGGGGCAATATTCCTGGGATGATGTCACTGGTACGCTACAACTCCAACGGTACTCTTGACACTACATTTGGCAACGGCGGACTTTCGTTGGCGAATGTCCCGTTCTTAGGGCCTGAGACGCTGGCGCTGCTCTCGAACGGCGACTATCTGGCCGTGGGGCAGGATGGAAATGGCAACACGGGCATAGTCGCGGAGTTCAGCTCCAAGGGAGTGCTGTTGTCCAAGGTAACATCCGCAAAAGTTGTGGCAGCTCTTTCGTCGTCGCAAAGCGCAGTTCCCAATGTAATGTTCCAGTCCCCTACTATTTTCCAGCCAAACGGCGACTATGTTGTGGCCACGACGGGTTGCACGTTTCACTCGCAGTGCCGCGGAACTAGGATCGGTGTGACGCGTTTCCTCGAAACAGGGAAAACGGATACAACCTTCACCGCTAAGGTCGAGTCATTCAACCCGAGACAGACTACGTCGGTGGCTCTGGCAGTTGCTCTGCAGGCGAATGGGCAAATCGTGGTTGGTGGTCTTATCACGCCGACCTTCGGCGGCATGGTGCGGCTTGACAGCAACGGCGAGTTGGATACCACCTTTGGCACCGTCGACTCGTTTGGC